>ERZ1669250.302-NODE-302-length-25029-cov-9.372748_pt1 | contig 25029 bp, 20 predicted proteins | sample MGYA00579295_ERZ1669250 | MGnify/ENA primary metagenome ERZ1669250 (study PRJEB41166, sample SAMN08046056) | hot springs metagenome | biome: hot spring; feature: acid hot spring; material: thermophilic sediment; isolation source: thermophilic sediment from acid...
TGGGCATGGAGAACAGACTTCACTCCTACTCCTGAGCAAGTAGAAAGAGGACTCACAGACAAAGATGAAAATATAAGATCAGCATGGTCCAACAGAACAGACTATATACCCACTCCTGAGCAGATAGAAAGAGGATTGACAGATGATTTTCCAAAGGCAAGAGAAGCATGGGCTAGAAGAACCGATTATACTCCTACTCAGGAGCAAATAGAAAGAGGATTGCAGGATACCCATGAGCTCGTTAGAGAGGCTTGGGGAGAGAGGCTATCCCAGATACTATCAGATAATGGAGGTAAAGACCCAGATTTTTATGGTGATGCAATCTCGATGGTAGTGCTATAAACTATGCAATATGAAGCTTTTATGGAGGATATCTCGTGAGTAACGGAAAAAAAGATAAGAAACTGGATAAGAATGGTAAATACTCCAAAAGCCATGTAACTCCTAGTGAGTCAAAGAAAACACTTACACCAGAGCAGATAGAAAAAGGACTGACGGATACATCTTACAACACAAGACTCGCATGGGCTGGAAGAATGGACTTTACGCCCACACCGGAACAAGTAGAAAGAGGTCTGACGGATCCATACTTTAGCATAAGATTTAGCTGGGCAAAAAGAATGGACTTCACTCCTACACCAGAACAAATAGAAAGAGGTCTAAAGGATGAAGAAGCATACGTGAGACAAGCTTGGGCAGAGAGGATGGATTTCACTCCTACGTCTAAGCAAGTAGAGCGGGGACTCACAGACTCATACGAAATAGTAAGAACAGCATGGGCGAAAAGAGAGGATTATATTCCTACTCCTAAGCAAATAAAAAGAGGTTTGGCGGATGGAAGTGGAGAGGTTAGACACGCTTGGACCAAACGCCATGGTTTAGTCCATACTCCCGAGCAAATAGAGAGGGGTTTAAAAGATGCCAACCCCAGAGTAAGGTCGTATTGGGCCAAGCGTATGGATTTCACTCCTACTCCAGAGCAGGTGGAGCGTGGATTACTGGATTCTGACTGGTTGGTGAGGCTTCATTGGGTGTACAGAATGGACTGGACTCCTACACCAAAACAAGTAGAAAGAGGTCTAAGGGACGAAGAATCACATGTGAGACAGGCTTGGGTAGAGAGGATGGACTTCACTCCTACGCCTAGGCAAGTGGAAAGAGGACTCACCGATGTCAAAGCTACAGTGAGAATGTCATGGGCGGAAAGAATGGACTGGAATCCCACACCTGAGCAAACAGAACGAGGCTTACATGATGTGGATGAGGGAGTTAGACATGCGTGGGAGATGCGGGTAGCCAGTATTCTCCACGAGATCGGAGATAATGCTTTAAACCCTGATGATATGCCCATATCTCTATTGTGACTTTGGTGCATTAAGCACTGAACATTCCAAGCCTACTTCCACAGTAGGCTTTTTTTTTGTGCTCGTGTTCAGAGGTGCGAGTATCCAACTGCACAGACCAGCATGTAGACTTCATGCACCGTGAGAGTCTCCCGCATCTTAAGTGGGATGATGTAAAAACACCCAATCTGTACAAAACCTCCACAATGTTATATCAAGTCACCATGCATAGAGCATGGGGCTCACATGGACAGCGAGCTAACCAGCAGAGCTCAGAGAGACTTCTGTAGTAGAGGCGAGTGCGGTCGTGGGAGTTCTTATGCATGCCACTTTTGAGGCCTATTTTTGGGTATTTCTTGGGCAAATCAGTCGAGAGTTGATGTAAAAGCCGAGTAAGAGATTAGTTGCGAGAATTTTTGCCATGTGTCGTATGCCCTGCTGGTTTGCATGGAAGCTGGATATGATGGGAAATCGAAGCGCGGGATGCTGGATGTGTTGGGAGCATTGGGATGCGATGAATGCAGATGCCAAGTGCTACTTGCTGAAGCAGTTTAGCATGCCGATTTCAAGGCTTGTTTTTGGGTATTTTCGAGGCAAAATGTTCCTGAGTGCAGTTTATGTGCATGGCAAAAGAACAAGGGCAAAAAATGCGCGATTTTTATGGATGACGGAAGTTCTCACTGAGCGAGTGTCTGAGACCCTCCCATCATGGGATATCTGCGGCGTATTGAGGCACATATCAGGCACACGATGTGCATGGTGTTGCTAAGTGTTTGATTTAGACTAGGCTAAGTAGTCATATTCGCTGTGAATAATCAGGCAGTTTAAGCCATATGTCGACTATAGATGCGCTAAGTCTTTGATGTAACCCTGCTGTATCCTGCAGAAACGTCTGAAACGTCAAGAGAAATAGCAACTTTTTCAGTGTTACTCAAAAAAATGGCCTGTAACCCGACTTTTCTGCTACAAACATCAGAGGAAATAGAGGAAAAATGGCCGATTTTGGCATTTTTGACTTGTAACCCTACTATTTCGCTACAAACATCACAGGAATTATCAACAAAATGGGCAATATGGCTTGTAACCGCCCATATGCTTTGTAAATTCAAAAACTTAAGCCCTAAAATGCGCTATATAGGCTTGTAACCGCTCATTTCCTGTGAAGTTTCTAGCGAAATAGTGCTAAATTTGCGAATATGCCCTGTAACCGCATAATTCCTGTGAAGTTTCACGGCTTTTAGAGGTAAAAATTGCAAAAATTCGAACATTTTTTTACAGAAACACACACTGGGTATATATAAAAAAATTATGCATGACTACATGGCTACCATGATGTACTCATAAATTATAATATATATAACTTTTACTATGAAAAAAAATTTTCTACATAGGGGGTCTATCTTTCAGTAAAAATGCATAAATACGAGTATTTACTGATAATTCCTGTGTAACATCACAGGAATTATGGGTTACAGGCATTATTGGGCATATTATGATAATTCCTGTGATGTTTGTAGCGGAATAGTGCGGTTACAGGCCATATTGGGCAAAATGTAGCTAAAAGCCCTAGTAATATTAGACTAAATAGTAGGGTTACAGAGTATAATTAAATAATATAGGGATTTTTCCTCTATTTCCTCTGATGTTTCTAGCGAAAAAGTCGGGTTACAGGCTTTGTAACCCTTAAGTGTTTGATTTATAAAGAATCAGTAATATATGCTCTCTAGTCGATGAGATACCCATTGGATTTTTCTCCAGTGAAGCTCAGTCGGCACACTTCTTTTATTTTTACATTTTCTTTATTTATCGGTTACTTAGAGCATTGTGCATAGGTTACATTTACTATTATTGATGTAAATGTTTGTTTATAAAAACTATCAGCTAACATATCTTCCTCTCCAAGATGGGTCTGGATACGCGCTCACACCCCTCTTGGAGATACCTTTTGTAACCTCACTGGAGGCTTCATATGGCTATATGTTTGGAGTTCCGCATATGCTTATCCTTATGTAGTTTTTATATCATGCCTTACTTTTTCATACCCATAAAAAACTTTTAAGGTCAAAAAAACATTTCATGACACCTCTAAGTGTTCACTTCCCAATGTGCATGTACTCGACTTGCATGGCTATCATTTCTCATGGCAGTCACGGTGGGTATCCCATAGACATCTTCATCAGTTATATTTCCGAACATATACTTCTGAGCTTGAGCTTTATGCCCAATAGTGTTATATTGCTTTTACGCAAAGCGGTGTTAGCTCAGTTGGATAGAGCAACGGCCTTCTAAGCCGTGGGTCGCAGGTTCGAGTCCTGCACGCCGCGCCAAATTCCAAGGAGTTTTATAGTTTGAGGGCATGTGGCGAAAATGGTAGACGCAAGGGACTTAAAATCCCTCGGTTTATACCGTGCCGGTTCGAGTCCGGCCATGCCTACCAATCAGATACAGCATCCAATTCACATCCATGCTTGGATGCTTTGCTTCATATTGCAATCTGATGTGCAACTGTACAGATTTTGTACAGTACAGGAGTATGCATGAATGCAGACATAGAAAAGATTCTACAGTATCCTGATAACTGGGACGGGTGTGGAGCTGTTAGGGTCAGTGAAAATATAGGAGCTAGAGCAGACCAGCTCATACAGGACTTAGTAGGTTCAGGACTCCCATTGCCTGAAGAAATTCTTCCCAATCTCAATGGAACCCTCACTCTGTATTGGTCCTCTGATGTGGGCATGTGTGAGGTGGAGATGGGAGAAACTTCTTACACTATAATGGTGGAGTTGGCAGATGTATCTTTTAATGGTCGCCCTCCATACTTCGGATTCCAAGCCTCAGGAAAGCCGCATTTAGCTTATCTTCGTGCTGTCATAGCCATGCTGAAGACATCTAGTTAATCTTACCTTTTGGTCATAGCTTTATATAGAAAAGACAGAGACTGGGGTTACTTCCGCAGGGATAGCTTCTTGAAGATATTTCTTATACATGGATAAAAACTTATCGTGATATGCAGTGTGTCCTTGTTTCTCCCAGTGTTGTCTGACAGAGTCTAGAGTTTGTAAACTCAGAAGTCCTCTTTTATCGGCGCATTGCATGGCTGTGTTGCTCACTCCCACATCTGTACTACGCATAAGTGCGTCGAGAACATACTCGGGTAAGTTGTCGTGCATGGCTTTTATCCATGGGCGTTTCCACTTTTCATTATCAGATGGTTGCTGCAGGCCTTTCCATATCTTTTCAGTTCCTATGATGCTCTCTACGTAGTCCATGTTGTTGGGGTATAGCAGGTGCACTGACTCTTTCCAGTCTCTGGAAAACTCCCACAGCTTCCATAGTGTTTGAAAGGTTTCTTCATGCAGATGTACCTGTGACATGATGTTTATCCATGTACGAGCATGTTCATTCTTGAGGCTTTCTCGCCAAGGATGGATGTCTGAGATGCTCAAGTGCATATCGTTGAGGGTTTTGGCTATGGAGCTTTTATGTCGTAGTCCTTCCTTGTCGAACCCTGCTCTCAAGCACATTCTTATGCGAGCAGATCGGGAGTCTATTCCTGCTGGGTCGAAGGCGTTGTGCACTATTATGCGCACTCCCAAGGAGTCACGTACCACTAACTCGTAAGGGACTTTATGCTGGTATGATAGTGGTTTGGATGGTGTAAATGGTTGACCATACTTTTTCAGTGCTTCGTCTTCAACGTAGGAGCACTCTATGAGACCATATCTTTCGATAGCCATGTTATTTATGTCCACACTTGGCGATGACGGTTCAGCATAGGCTTTTTCTCTGGCTTCCAAGTAGCTGGACATGATTCTGGCACGTTTCAGCATAGCTTGTACCCACTCTTTAGGGGCTCGAATGGATAATCCAGGCCCTTTGGGGTGATTCAGAAGATTATGCATAAATCCTGCGTTTTCTCCGTCTATGAGGATAGAGTGCTTTTTTATAAGTTGTTTGGCTTCTGCTTCGTACTCACGGTGAAAAACCGCTTCTTCTGATAAGAAAAGTACTTTTTCTACGAAGTGTATGCTGTTGCGAGAGTCTAGTGTCTTCATGCTATCTCCTGCAGGCATTATAGGCTACTTCTTGGACGTAGTCCACTAGTGTTTTTGTGTATGACTGGTTGATGGGTTATAAGTTGGTAACTCTTAGAATCTCTTCCAAGCTGGTCACCCCTTCTTTGACTTGTTTCAGCCCAGCTTGTCGCATGGTCATAATGCCTTCTTTCTGTGCTTGTCTAGCCAGATCCATAGAGGTTCCACCTCTGAGTATTATATCTTTCATATCATCACTTATGGGCATGACTTGGTATAGACCTATTCTTCCTTTGTACCCACTGTCGTTGCACTCAGGGCATCCCTTGGGTCCCATGGGACGCCATCCTTGTAGCTCTTCTGCTGTGAATCCTGCTTCCATGAGAGCTTGTTCTGGAACTTTCAGCGGTTCTTTGCAATGTGTGCATAGTTTTCTGGCTAGTCTTTGAGCCATGACCAGATGTACTGCGCCTGCTATGTTATAGGTTGGGATACCCATGTTTTCCAGACGGGTAAGAGTCTGTGGGGCGTCGTTGGTGTGCAGGGTAGCCAGCACCAAGTGGCCTGTTTGTGCCGCTTTTATGGCGGTTTCTGCGGTTTCTAGGTCGCGTACCTCACCTACCATGATGATATCTGGATCTTGCCGCAAAAATGAGCGTAATACGGTGGCGAAGTTCAGTCCCACTCGCTCATTGATACTCACCTGATTGATGCCGTATACAGGTATTTCCACGGGGTCTTCAGCGGTACTGATATTGACCTCAGTAGTATTGAGCATATTCAGAGCAGTGTATAGGGTAGTAGTCTTACCGGATCCAGTAGGTCCTGTTACCAGAATCATGCCGTAAGGTCTACGTATGGCTTCTTCGAATAGTTTTCTTTGCTCAGGCAGGAATCCCAGTGCTTCGATAGGTACTTTTGAGTTGGATGGGTCCAATAGTCTCATTACTGTGGTTTCTCCGAAGTTGGTGGGGAGAAAAGACACACGAAAGTCTATGGTTTTACTAGCTGACACTCGCACTCTGAGTCTACCGTCCTGTGGTAAGCGGCGCTCCGATATATCCAGCTTGCATAGTATCTTTAGTTTCGATACTACGGCTTCTTTCATGGAGATAGGTATGTGCTTTTCGTCGTGTAGTACTCCATCCTGTCTGAATCGCACTCGGATGTCGCGTTCGTAGGGTTCCAAGTGGATGTCTGACACGCCTCTTTGAATAGCAGTGATTAGTAATTGTTTCACGAATCTAGTAGCTGGGGAGCTGTCATCTTCATCGTCTTGTGATTTATAGATATCCAGCTCATTATCGTCCTCGTTATCTCCTTCGGTGTTGGGTTCGACAATGTCATCCAGTTGTATTTGTGTGGAGTCTGATAGCCCCATAATGGCTTTGGCCAGTTTATCAGCTTCCACTACGATAGGTACCACTTCTAATCCGGTGTTGAATTTTACTTCTTCCGTGGCTTTGAAGTCTGTGGGGTCTATAACAGCTAGATATATGTAACTTTTATCTCTGGTTATAGGTAGTACCCAGTGTTTGAGCATTAGGCTTTTATCTATTTTCTGGACTGCCATCTCGTCTATTTGGGCTGCGTCCAAGTCCAACATAGGAATAATATATCTTTGCGATAAGTATTCCATGAGAGCGTGGGCGTTGACTGCGCCTTTTTCTACTACATATAGAAGGTATGGCTTACTTTTTCTTTTTTCATCTTCTGCCAATTTGAGTAGGGTGGTTTCATCTCCAAGGTTTTGAGCTATAAGACCTTTAATGAGATGTAGCTGGGATGGATGTATCATATGCCTCTTTTTATCTCACTGTACACACCGAGAGTGTATCAGCTTGTTTTTCAAAAAATCAAGAGAGTCCAGCGCCTTGATGTCATAAAAATGGTTGTGGAAAGTCATCTGTGTCTTGGCAGAATTCTTCTGATTCTTTGAATAGTAGATGGTTTCTCTCTTGTATGACTCTATCCATGAACTGTGTGGTTTTTTTATTGTTGCTTTTTCTAAGAATAATATCCAAATCTCCGCTTTGTAACCATCCTTGTTTCTTGGCTATCTCGACAGCTGCTTCTTTGATTTTGGATGACGAAGATAAGAATCTTTGTTGAATGAACTCTGTAGGCAATTCGTCTTGATATGCTGTTAGCCATAGTATGTATGGCTTAACTTTACTGTTTCCTACGCGTTGGTCTTCTGCTAGCATGGCTTGTACTCTATCCACAGTCACATATCTTTTCAGATGGTCTATGTTATGTGGATATATGACATCTATGTTGTCGAATATGTTTTGTGATATTTTTGCAGCTTTCCAAAGGGTGTCGAAGGTGGAAGCGGATAAGTGGCAGGCGTGTATACAGCTGGATAGAAAGTTGAATCTTCGGCTGTCATATGTGTATCTAGATTGCTGTTGGGAAATGGACTTCCATTCTTCTTCGGTCAACTGTAGTGTGTCTAGCTTTTGTACCATAGTGGTGAAGAATTTGGGAAATCCAAAAAACTTTACAGTTTTTTTGGATAGATTTATGAAGTCTTCTCTTTTCCTTAAGTTAGCTTCTTCAAAGGCCTGATGTTTCCATATATACTCCAGTACCGATGCTTGCATTTTTTCTATAGTTGTGTATGTAGAAGCATTATATGGAAGACTGTGGGTGTTGATGAGGTTATGTGCTACTAGTACCAAAGTATTACGGTCTATATAAGCACAATCCTGCATATTTTCCAGTATGAAAGAAGAATTCCGTATCACTGGGTTGCCTTTGTGAGCAGATTGATGCTCTAGAACATCCTGTATGAAACTGTGGTGTACATGGCTGTGATTGATGATTATTTTCATAATCCAATAGTCGAAAGATGCGTGGATGGTCTCCGTGGCTTTTTCTATGTCTTTCCAGTTTTCTTTACTTATGGTTATAATAGTATTTTTCAGATGTTTTTTTACCGACTTTATGGTATCTTTATACGTAAGGTTACTTTGTACTACATTTTTTATGCCTTGAACTTTTTCTACACTCTCTTGTAGTCCTAATACTTTGCCTTTTCTTTTCATAATCCCATGTACTCCATAGTGGTGTCATCTTCTGTTGCCATATCTTGTGCCAAGTCGCTCATGCATGCCGCCCGCAGTTGTAATAGTTTCTTCTGCACTCTTCCTTGTCGCACTGCTCCTTGGGATACTTTCAAGGCTCTTTCCACGTCTTTTATATCCAAGGCTTGAGCTTGGTATGCAGTAGGGAATACTATTTCTTGCATAGTCACACTTTTACTGTATTGTGTCAACTCTTGTAAATGCTCTGGAGTCAAGTTGCCACTCTTATACATAGCATCCAGCCAGTGTTTGAATTCCGTTTTATTTTTGCTTTTATGAAATTCTGGATCGAATATAACCGCATCCAGCACTTTTTCTGGAGAGACCCTTTTCATGAGATGATGCATATTGTGTGGGTGCGCGTATTGAGTATACCAGCGCCAGTCTTGGTTGTCATTATACACTTTCCAAAGGCTATCAAAAGTTTTTTCCGATAGAGCACTTTTATGTGCCACATACAGTAGATTGTGGAATGCTGTGTAAGGTTGCCTTTGATTGTTTTTCCATTCTCTCCATGTAGACTCACTGAACTGCAGAGCATCGATGGCCTTCGACATTGGTGCTCTGTTGTTATCGGAGAATATTCTGTATATGGGTTGTTTCATCACTTCTGAGATCACACCCAGCTTTTCGTCCACTCCTATGAAGCCACTCTGTTCCCACTCTTCTCTTGCTAAAACTCGTTTCATGGTTTCGAATCGGAGTGCGTCCAAGGTGTCTTTTATGTCGTCTTTTTCCCATATATGTTTTTCTGTAACCCCTTCATATATGTTCCTTATGAACTGAGGATCCAACTTATATGCGTGCTTTATAGCATTTCTAGTTGTGACCGTAGGATGCACTGAGCCCCATATAGTGTTTATGAGTTGGCCTTCTGTTTTATTTACACAATGTATAATGAATGCTTCGGCTACATAGCTTTTTTTCATTAGGGCTTCGAATAAATCTTCACCAACGTCATTGCCATCAGTTAGCTTTTTTATAGATATGATTATCTGCTCGGCATTTTTTCCGTCTAGAGTAGCATATCCTGTTCCCAGAGCTTTTTTTATGATATTTTTGCATTCACGTCTGTGGTCATGTGGATGGGTGTTGTCGAATGCTGTTTCAGGGATGCTTTGTATGCGTTCCAAGCTCTCTTTTGAGCTATATATCTTTTTGGGTGTCACAGTGTATTCTCCTCTTTCATATATTAGCACAGTATGGCTTTTCTTTCCAGTAGTGCGACTGCATAGATATGTTGCTCTATGCTTTTAGTTGTATCTGCTCATTATAAGGTCTTCGGCTTCACTGTGCATTAGCTCGTGAATTTTTTCTCTGTGCTCGGTTATGTCATCCAATATGATATCATCCACTGTATCATCGGCGTGGATGTGTTCTATGATAACGTGGTTTTCCTGTCCTCTTCTAGCCAGTCTTCTGTACACCTGTTCCAAAGCCTTAGGAGAGGTTATGTACTGGGCTATAAATGCGTGTGACGCTGCGGTGAGGTTGATAACCTCTTGTGCTACACCTATGCTGCACACTATGACGGAGGTGTTGGGGTCGGTTTGGAATCTCTTTACGTGTTCAGACTTTTCTGCTGCGCTCATGTTGGCTTGTAGTCTGGCACAACCTGGGAATGCTTCTATGTAGGCATTTTGTATATCTACATTCTTGGCAAATATGGCTATTTTGCCTTTTTCTTGTACTAGTTCTTTGCAGTGTTCTATGCCTGCTGCTATTTTTCCCTGCCCCACCAGTCTTTCCAGTACGTTTCTTTGTAGCATGAAGTCCTCTCGGTGTTCACTGTTATCGTTTTCTTCCATCATGCCATTGCGTATTTTCCATTCTGGGAAGTTGTTTTCGGCGCAGAGGTAGTCGGATAGGTTGCTGAGTGCGGCTTTGGGTATTCTGTAAGTTTGAACCTCATAGGTGTACTTTCCTGGGTTGTGCTTGGCGTGTGAGCGATGCATGAATGCTCCCAAGCTTCTTATTCTGACCGCCAGTTCTTTGTTGTGGGTGTTATCTTTCATCTGCAAGGCTTTATCCAGAAGTTTCTTGCCATTGACCATTATAGGGTTTCCTGCCCTATCTTTTTTCACACCGATGACTACTGCTTCTGCTCCGCAGTATCTTTCCAGAAAGTACTTGCTGCCTCCTAGCTGCCATAGTGTTTTAGGCATGAGTGTTTTCATGATGCCGTGAATATCCAGATTCTTTTTGAGTACTGGAGTGCCGTCCGCAGCCCATACGGTCAGATTTTTGGCTCCTACTGTGTGGATAAGTCTACTTATAGCTTTGGCTCTTTTGGTATCCGGGTTTTTGACGTGGTGTGCTTCGTCCACAGCCAGGTGAGTTATGTTTCCTGTGTGTAGTATCTCATCCAGATACTTTTCCAAACTGTCATAGTTGACTATGACTATTTTGGCTTCTGGCAAGGGGCATCCAGAGTTTTTCTTGTCTACGTTGAGTACACATACCGAAGATGGGTCGTCTAGCCATTTGTGGCACTCATCACGCCAGTTCAGCAGTCCTATGCTGGTAGTCACTACGCACATTCTGGCATCTTCTCTGGTATGCATCACTTGGGAGAATGCACCTAGAACCGTTATGGTTTTACCCATACCCTGTTCGTCGGATAATAGCTTGGAGTTGCCGTCTAGTAACCATTGTACTCCGTATCTTTGGTATGCGTCCCAACTATTCTGTACTTTTTGTGATACTTTCGATATATCAGCTGATTGTATGGCTCCTGAGAATAGTTCTTTTTCCTGTTTGACGGCGTAGTGGTACTCCTGAATAAGAGACTTATCTACAGGTATGTTGTTCTTTTTGCAAAAGCTGAACACTCTTTGACAGTTCCATGAGGTGGCAGGTAAAAGCCCTAAATTCTTTTTTCTATCGGGTCTAAGGAACACTGGTTCTGGTGAGTGCAGATTATGAATGGTCACCACGTCGTCTTGATTCTTTAGTTCTTTGAAGTTATACTCCAGACATATCCAGTGACTTTTGACGTATGCTTTAGGTTCTATGGTGGGTTGTCTTTGTAGATTCAATGTCCCTACTCCTTATTTCTGTTATTATACATATAAAGTGCGGGTAGACAAGAATCCGGTATTTTCCTTAGGATAGCCGTGCGGATTACTGGTTACTAGAGTATCGTAGTGGAGATGCTCGTAAGCATGGTGCACATGTCCGTGTATCCATATGTCTGGTTGGGTATCTAGGAAGTTTTCCCACTCAGCACCCATGTCATTTATGTATGCTGGCAGCAGTTCATTTTCTTTCCACTCTATATGTGGGATGGACATAGGTGGGAAATGGGTGATGACTACGGTAGGATGCTCGGTGTCTTGGGCTAGTGTGTGTAATATCCAGTTTTTGCAGTTATAGTGCTCTGCCATGACGTTCTTGGCCTTGAGCTTATACGCTCCATTTTTAACTCTTATATATCTGTAGTCATTGAGCTCTTTTTCTGCCGTTTTCATAGCGAGTTCTTGGTTGCGAAAGTTGGTCCAGAGAGTAGTGCCCATAAATCGCACTCCGTCCAGCACTATACTTTCCTTTTCCAGAATATGTATACGCTGCAACTCTGTTTCAGATAGGTGCTTAGCCAGTCCCTCTCGCCATTTTCTCGGAGCGGTCTCCAGTGAGTACTTCCAGTAGTCGTGGTTACCTAGCACCATGACTATATGTGCAAAGTGAGTGGCATGCAGTTTTATCCATTGTGCCATCTTGAACGGAGTACCGTAGTCACCTGCCAGCACCAGTGTGGAGTTTTCGTCGTCTGGTAGGCGTGGCAGCTCCACTCGGGCGGGGTCTTGACTGTCTACATGAAGATCTGAGGCTATTCTTAATCGCATAGCATGCATAGTACCATACAGAAGCATGCATGCTATAGAGATGGCATATATACTATGAACTTTTTCTTACGTGTGTTCTATTTTCCAGTTCTGCTATGTACATATTCTCCAAGTACTCCAACTCGCACATCATAAGTGGCCTGTTTTCCTTTTGTACTAGGTCGTAATACTCGACAAAAGGAGGATATGTCTTCAGAGACTCCATTCTATTCTGTATGCGCTCGTGTGTACTCAAGTACTCAGGCGTGAGCAGGACTCTTCTGTGGTACACCTTTTTGAGCATTATGGGTACGAGTATATCTCCTACTATAGTTATTATATATAGTGTGTTATCCATGAGTGGATGATGTCCATGCACCAAAGTTAAGCACGCTACAGTCTGTGATGCAAAGTATGCTGAGTATACCCATCCTAAAGTGGGGAGCATTTTTCTATAAGCCCAAAAGCATAATCCTGGCTTTTTTTCTGTAATACACTTCATAGTGTGTCCTTTTTCAATATCGCGGTAGTTTATGCTTATACCATATATAGAATGGTGTATTAGTTAAGTGCATATACTTTCACATGTGGTCATGCTACACGGTGTAGTATAAGGACTTTATCAGGGTTTTCCCATGTTCAAGTATTTCCAGCTCAACGGAGCCACCTGTTCAGCGAACTCTCCTATAAGCTTGGCATACTCCTGTATTTCTACTTGAGCATGAGGGTCTGAGCGCAGTTGATATATTCTGTGGTAGGCTGCCAGACTCCCTGTTTCTATGAACTGGGTCATCATGCTTTGCGGTAGCACTGCTCTAGCCTGTTCTGCGCATACTCCTTTGCTTATGAGTGAACGATATGTTTGCTCTGCCAAGCTCACGGATTCTATATACATTCTATCACAATCCTTTTGTATTTCCATGGGGAGTGGTCCTGCACTTCCCTGTTTTATGGATGCAGATTGTTCTCTCCAAACTTCAGGTCTCCAGATGCTCACTGCGTCTTTGACGTAGCGCCTGGAAACTTCATTACGCACTAGGCCTACCGTGTGCTTGAAGTATTGTCTGGCGACGAATATAGGCATGTGCATTCTAAACTTCAAAGTAACTTGGGCGAATGGAGTCCAGTGCTTATGTCGCGCCAAATACTTGATAAGTTTTTCATTCTCTTCTGGAGTATACATGTCGGAGCGTTTATCCAGAGATACTCTAGCTGCGTCTACCACAGCCATGTCGTCGCCCATGTGATCCAATAGTTCTACTAAAGTCATATTATCTCCTATGTTATGATGATCGTTCCTGCATTCTTTTTTCTACTGCACTAAATGGATGCTGCTTTTGATGCTTGAGATAAATACCCTGTCCTATGTGTTGTGTATGGATGTACACCTCCCACATAGTTATACCGAGCATTATCATGAAAATAATTATAGCCCATATAATTTTTTTCTTCATGATATTGTATCATACATACTTCAATATGTTTTTTCCAGTCATAAATGATAAGTGTGTACTGACTCGAATTCGCAGTTTTCTGATGTTGTGTTCGCTGCTTGCGCTTGTAGAAGTCTGGTAAAAGATGCGTAAGCTGTCTCCCAAATGGACTGTTTCCATGCAGCTGTATGCTTGTTTATATGAGAAGACTTTGGATTTGTCCAGAATGCATCGGGGCTGCATATGTTCCATTGTTCTACGCTTTGCATAAGACTCTGTACTGTTTTTAAAGGCAGAGCATCTCTCTCTAGTAGTATTTCAGTCGCCTGCCATGAGTATACTGGGTGTTGTAATTCGTATATCTTTTCTAAAAAAGGAGTAGTCCAGAACTCGCTTTTTTCGCCCAGATATCTTTGTACACGGTTACGGGTGACTGACGTGCATATGAGATCTTGAAGAGTATCTATGGCTTTGGTGGCCAAAGATGCCTCATAGTATTGTTTTTTCAGTATATGGTACAGCCCACGATAATCTTTTTCAGATATGAATACACTTTGAAAAGCTTCGAACATATCAGCCGATACATGGGGAAAGTCGAACAAGCTGGATACGGTCAAGTAGAATATAGAGTTCAGCACTTCGCCCTGATACCACTTTCTTACATCTTTTTCTTTCATGATGTGCGCAAAGCTGTCTATAAAGTCTCTGGACCTTTCATGTACGGCTGGATATTTCTTGGCTTCGAAGCCAGTGAACCCTTGGGTGAAGTTGAGTTTTGCCAAGTATTTCCACGAGCGCACCAAGTCTTTTTCTCGAAAGTGTCGTATAGCCTCTGTATCATGATGCAGTATAGCGTGTTCACATAGAGCATAGTACTCTTTTCCGTACACTATGGTTAGTGTTACAGGATGCATGACGGACTTATATATGGACTGGTCCATGCTGTAACACCAAGGTAGTATGCCTTCAGTCCAGATGGGTCTGGCTTCCGAGTCTAAGGAGGGGTACGCTTTTCCTTGTATGAGAGGCTCTAGTACCGAAGCATCCAAATGACATCTGCTATATAGGTCCAGCAATACTTCACTATGAGACTCTTTTACAGCGTATTGTATGAAGTCTTGTATGTTGGATGAGTCGAGAGTCCAAATGCCTGTATGCTGGTCACTGTCATAGCTGAGATGCATATGTTTTTTTGTTTTATGTTTCAGATCATATCTCCATGGTTTCCTAAGTACACGGCGTGTACACACATTATCTTAGCTTTCATCATATCATACTTTATCCTTTATAGTTACTTTTGCCTCTCTACTGTGCAAGACTTTTGAGTTTAGTATTGGGTGGAAGTTTTATTTTTGTGGATACCCCTGAGCACATATCTTTGCAGTGTATCTGCACATTAGGTATTTGTTTTTGCTGCATTGTGTGCAGGGTGCCTTTGTTTTATATAAATCATTCAGTAATGCTCCCGAGTATTGTGTTATAAGCTATGTTGACATGTGCTTTGTTTTTTTTGTACTTTAACCGTTCGGAGGAAATATGAGTATAGTCGTTTATGATGCCATTTTAGCTGAAAGTTATCAAAGATGTAAATCACCGCCTAATATACTTCGCATTCTTTTGGCTCTTCTAACTGTTTTTATTACTGCTTTTCCATCTATATCTCGTGCTCAGTGTGAGTATCCATTTATAAGTGAGTCATGTGTACATGAGTACACTAGTTTCTTGGAAACTAGTTTGGCTTCTGTGGACTTTATTTGGGTCAAAAAGTATAGTAAGCCCATAACTCATCCTGCTCATGTCAGCGTATTGAAGCGTCCTAGTGTGCACTCCATTTCCAAGTTGGCTGGTCCATACGCCCAGTATGTTATCCGTTATGCCGATAAAGCTCGTATTCCGCCTAAGCTATTGGCGGCTGTTATGTATGTAGAAAATAACGGAAACTTTGAAGGAGCCAGTCATAGAGTATCTCCTTCTGGTGCCATAGGAGTTATGCAGCTCATGCCTTTTACCGCCACTCACTTTTTGCATGTGAACCCTTGGAGTGTCAAAGAAAACATTTATGGTGGTGCCAAGTATATTCATTATCTACTCAGGAAGTTTCATGGTAATGAAAAGAAGGCTGTTATGGCTTACAATGCAGGCCCGTACGCTGTTATAAGTCATAACATTCCCTATGCTTCGGTACAATACGCCAATGAGGTTATGCGTGTAAAGATTGAACTTTAGTGATCTGGACTTCATGTGTTTTATGTTGAATAATACATCAAAGGAGATTTTATGACTAGTTATAATCAGAAAATAATAGAAAAGTTGCTAGCAGATGCCAAGACCAAGGCTTTTACAGGTAGATGGGAAGACTCCAAGATTATATTCGATTTGATCAAGAAGAGATTCCATACTGTGAAACCTTTTGTCCGCAGTATCGATAGTGTGCAAGAGAAGATAAGAAAGTCTGTTCATTCATAACAGGCTTTATAGGCTTTTACATGAATAGTAAAAGCTTATGAATCTCTTGGTCTTTTTTCGTGTGAAAGGGAGCCTATCATAGTGCATTAATATGGTTGAGTTATGATAGGTTCTTTTTGCACTATGCGTTTTTTAGTGTGTTTATATAGATGGTTCTAGCGCATCTGCGTCTAATTCATTGTTTATGTTTTGTATGCTTTGTTCTGCTTTTTCTTCCCAAATTTTTCTTATGTTTTCATGTGGGTCTGTCAGTCCTCTTTGTACTTGTTCAGGCGTAGGAGTGTAATCACACCTCTTGGACCATATCCATCTTACAGTATCTGACTCATCGGTCAATCCTCTTTCTACTTGTGCATATGTGGGAGTGTAGTCACACCTCTTGGACCACACCCTTCTTACGCTATCTGACTCATCGGTCAATCCTCTTTCTACTTGTGCATATGTGGGTGTGAACTCTTTCATTCCCCACAAGACTCTTATATCTGGTCGAGGGTGCTGTAAACCTTTCTCTATCTGTTCTGGGGTAAAAGTATCACATCTTCTTATCCAAATTTCTGCTACTTCCACTTTCGGATCGTTTATTCCTTTGGGTATGTATGGTATCAACTCTTTTTTGAGGTCGTAATGTTCCAGGAGTCTTTCAGCCCATGCTTTACGGATGATGGGATATGTATCGTCCAATCCTTTTATAGCCCACTCCATAGGATGTGAGTCATGTTCCCACTTAGGTATGAATCCCAGTCTCACTCGCCAGTATGGGTCCTGAAGTCCTTGTTCTACCAGTTTAGGGTCTAGTGCTCTAAATTTTATGGAGGCCCACTTAGCTCTGACTTCTTCGTCTGGGTCTTGTAAGTATTCTAGCAGTTGGTGTTCTTGTATGTACTCTAGTCGGGAGACTCCATTTATGTATTCAGTTCGTACTAGTACACGTTCTTCTATAAGTTTCAGCCATAGTTTACGTATAATCCCCATGGATGCATAATACGCCATCCCTCTAGTAATGTGAAGTGGAGACTTTATATTATAAGTGGGTAAGAACCTCACATATATTTCAGTAGAGCACGATGAGCTTTTAAGATGGCATAATGCAAATACATTGTGAGGTATGAACATGCTTTCTCATCAGATTTCTGCCGTAGTATGGATTCTCTTACTGTGGACTTTGTGGTATATGTGGCGTGTAAGTGATAGTGATGCATGGGGCGAGGATGTTTCTTCTGAGAATCCGCACAAGGAGAGTACTATGCGAACTTGGTTGTCGGCTTGTTTTACTGGGCCTTTTGGAGTTTGGACAGGAGTAGTGGTGTTGTGGTCTGTGGCTTCGGTGCTCTTTATAGGCGGCATCATGTTGGTAGCTATTTTTACCTCTATTTGAGAACGTCTGTGGACATGTGTAAGACTATGTGATATCATGTAAGCATGAGTGTCACAAAGTCTCGTAATGCAAGGGGTTCCGTAGCCTTAGGTAAACTAGGTGTTCTATCTCGTTTAATAAATCCATCTCAACCATTTCAATCGACTTTTGAGTTGGCTCGAGGTTCTATAGTTCTGAATGCAGATAGCTTTTCTGCTTTTTTGAGTATCTTTCCTGATGATGTTTCTTTGATTAAAGCTGATGCTTCCGTTTTTTCGCGCATACATGTAGACGATTCTTTTTTGGATGCGGCTTTTTCTTTGAAGTCTTATGGAGGTTTTTCTTACTTGACCGTTCTATATACCACTCTTTTGGATGGTGCGGCTGGAGTATCTCCCGAATTGATTCAACGAGTGCTTCCTAAACTGACTAAGCATGAAACTTCCGATGGTGACAGTAGTATAAAGTGGTTTACGCAATTAGGTATAGTGAGAGGTGTTTCACTGAGACTTTTGAGAACCCAAGACCCGTTAATACATAGTTTATCTTTGGAGCAAAAAGAGAGTTTGGTGTGGCACTTGCTGCGTTCTCGTTGTATGCTTCGGTCCAATAATGCCAAGATAGCGAAGTCTATAGATGCTTTACAATTATCTGAAAAGGAGTTCATATCAGCGGTTTTTTCCATTGGTTCAGATGATCGTAATTGGACTGTATTAACGAATTATATGGGGTCTATAAGCTTAAGTCAGAATACTTTCGATACTTTGTATCGTGGTTTTTTGACTAGTCATACTTGGATTCAAGCAGCTGATTGGTCTGTAAGTCATAATGCTCACAACTTCTTGCGGCATGTATCAGTGGATGAAGCTCTGCGAACCTTGAAGAGGAATGTGGATGGCTTATATAATGACAGAGAAACCTCTGTAAGAAGTTTATTGAAAATAGTAGCGACTCAAGCTCCCGAAGAATTATTGACTGAGATACTAGTCCATAAAGATTCTTGGCTACAAAAGATAGCTATAAAAGAGTTGGAGAGGCGTGTTCAGGAAGGGCAGATGGTGAGCACAGACAGTCTTCCCCAACTGATGCATAATAGACGGGTGCATCCTGAAGTAAGAAAAAAGATAGAACAAGTGTATCGTAAGAACTTGGAAGTGTATGCAGACTCACATTTAGGTGATGATGCATCGTGTGAAGATACTAGCTGGGACATGCACATATAGTGGCGATTATGTGGGCCAACTTCTATCCATGTCGTATACTCTATAGCACATTTTTTTTGCCAAAAATCCCGCTTATGATTGTAAGCCCTCACATGTCTATATAGAAAGTATGGTTTCTTCCATCTCAGATGTATCCAGTGTTTTATGGTATAAGCTCTCCACAGCTTTCTTTTCCCACACCTCACGCACGTTGTGATCTGTATCTAAAAGTCCTCTTTGTATTTGATGAGGAAGGGGGATGTAGTCATGACGCTTAGCCCAGATATATCTAATAGAGGCATCTGGGTCGCTTAGTCCTCTTTCCACTTGTTCTGCAGTGGGTGTAAAGCGTTTTTGGCTCCACAGGAATCTCAAACTGCGGTCTGGGTTCTGTAGTCCAGCTTCTATCATCTTTGATGGAAAATCGTCATAGTTTTTAATCCACACATAGGCCACTCCAACGCATGAGTCTGAAGCGCCTTGGACTTTGTATGGGCTTAGTGCTTCATGCAGGCGGTAATCTTCCAGTAACTTATGAGCCCACTCCTCACGTACTTCAGGATGTGGGTCGTCCAGTCCCATGAAAGCCACATCCATACCATGTCCGTGCACATTCCATTTGCGCACAAAGTTTCGTCTAACCTCCCAACAAGGATCACTTAATCCTTGTCGCATAAGTTCAGGGTCTAACACTTCAAACTGGGCTGATGACCAATACACTCGCGTACGCTCATGGTCACTGTTCAGGTGCTCTAGCAGCTCATGTTGTCGTATATATACTGTACGTGGATACTCTTCTACTTCCAGAGAACCTACCTGAATTTGCATAGGTTTTTCCAAGAATCTATAAAGTAATCTACGTAAAAAATGCATGTAAGCATCATACCATACATTCTTTTCTGGTGACCATTGGGGTATACATAAGAATGACCTGTCTGCTTACCCGAGTCTCAGTTACTGTAGAATGTGCGATGCTATCTCTTTATAAGTAGACTTTTACTAAATACTTGGTATAATATAATAATATGAGTGTCTCTAACCGTTGTCTGTTATCTGAAGATGCCAGTTCTGCACTGTTGCAGGACATCTTTCTCATGATGAAAAAGCAGCATGCATGCGTATTGCAAGGGTCCTGCGAGGATGGGGAGCAGTCACCCAACTGGAGATCACTGTTACCAGATGCAGTGGTATATATGACTCCAGAGAATACCAGTAAACTCATACGTTGGTGGTGTGAGGACTGGGATTCTCGCAGTTATATGGCTTACGAGTTATCTTTGCAAGGGCATGTAAGTGCCAGTATGGTGGACTATGTCATAGGCAATGAAAGGTACATGATGGGGCATGAGAGTGATGTGCTGCACGAGTGTATCATTCCTTTTGCGCACAGCATAGACGATGCAGCTTATTCCCACTTACAAGATCTGGCATGTAAAAGATTGGTGATGAGTACAGATGATGTATCCATGGACTTGGCAGAAACTGTAGCACTGCGTGCTTTTTTGCATAAGGATCAGGAGTTTTTATCGCGCATTCCGCATGATATCCTGAAGTGTACTTGGAAGAATGTAGTAGAAAGAGATGTGGTGCTCTTGGGAGATACACCACATGATCCTTTCATGCGCAATATATCAGACTATTTAGACATCATTCCTATAACTGCCGAGGATGTGTACCAGTGGCACAAGGACTATGTTTGGATGTGGAACATAAAAAAGTTATTGGAGAGTGGTGAGGTGTCTCACAACACATTCCGCACTCTTTTAGAGGGGTTTAGCCAAATAGACTCGATACATGATATGCGGCTGTTCTTGGGAGAGCAGCATAACCATCACTGGGAGGGTGAGCATCAAAAGTCAGACTTTGTCTCACATGCCATATCCCAATTATTATCTTCTCAGGATTCCATGGATGTGTTGCGAGCGCATGAGTGGATACAGCTGTTTCCTGAATGCTGTACTGATGACTTCTTAATGCATCTGACTCAATCGCCTAAAGGCATTATTCGTAATGATGCCTATGCACTTTTATTGGAGAGAGATATACTTTCTACTGAGCATATACTACGCATTATGTCTGATGAGGATGCAGGAATTCAGACTAGCACTTGGGAGGCGGCGCGTAAGCGTTATACTGAACGACTATATCATTCCATGGACACAGACGAGTGCTCTATAGAGATGCAGGCCATATAAAGCATACATGGCCTGCGCTTATTAGTACATCACTTTTCCTTGTACAGTAGGTTGATCACTTTGAAGGACCATGAGCTATCTTGTGCTCGGATGACTATGCCCTCGCCATGTCGTCCATTGGGGTATCGAATTTCTGCCAGTTTTTGCAACTCTTCAGAACTGGGTACGTGGTCCCATGGTTCCGATAGACTTATAAGTCTGGCCGTGGGCAACTCCCACTCTTCACACAGCTCCTTCAGCGCAGAGTACGGCAGGTACTTGCGATTTTTACTGTCATAGATGGAAAACACCCTTATGGAGTGCTCATTCAGTCCTAGTGGGTTGCCCTGAATGTTAGGGCCTACGATCTCCATCTGGAAGAACAGATCGTGGGGCAGATCGTGCATGGCAAACTTACGCGCCATTCTCCAGTAAGTGTTGGACTTCTCTGGATGGCTGGTGCTAAACTCACGCAGTTCGTAGTTTCTACTGCACACGTGCAGTCCATTCGCGTCATTCCACACAGTGCAACTGGTACCATCAGCTTTTTCTGTAATGTAGAATGGGTCTTGTGCCATTCTCTCCACCATATGTGGAACCGTTTGAAAGTTGGGCTCATCAGTGATGGGGCAGGCATAGGTAGGAAATGCACCTAATGCTTCTCCATTCATGGACTCAGGAATAGGTTTCTCATACTTCTGTACGCGATACAGACTGGTGACGTCTGCCCCTACCGTATGAATGTTGGAGTCATTGGGCACTATAAGAGCTTCACTAGGAGCGCCTTTGAATCGGCACATTTTGACTCGAAACTTATGCGAGGCCATGAAAGCGAAGCGCGGGTCATCGCTGGGCAGTAGTGCATCTTGCAAGAATACCACTACTGAGTCTCCCTCGTGGATATCCTTGGACGCTACTCCTCGCCAAGTTCCATGTTCTCCACAGTACACTTCTAGAGAGTGGATGCGGTCAGCACCTTCTATGTCATGAGCTGCTTTAACTTCTCCAATAACAGCTAGTGTTCGCATATCAGTCTCCTGTGTTTCAGTAACTTAATGCTCTGCGCTTTATGTGATGGTAATGTGGAGCGGACAGTGGGAATCGAACCCACACCGATAGCTTGGAAGGCTGTCGTTCTACCTTTAAACTATGCCCGCTTAGAGGTATGCATAGTTAAGACTTGCGCGAGGTGAGCATTTTCGCTTGCCTTAGCTATGCATACCTGGTTTCGATATAGAGGTATGCATGACCAATATCCGTGCTAGGTGGGCGTTTTCACAAATATTAGCCGTGCATACCTGATACTTCCAAAATTGGTGGGACCACTAGGATTCGAACCTAGAACCTAAGGATTATGAGTCCTTTGCTCTAACCGTTGAGCTATAGTCCCGTTGTTGTAACCTAGCTGAATCTCCTGTCCAGCTGTCTTCCTTTTGAGTTCATAGTACCTCTTTTTTCTTTCTGTGCCACTTTTAGAGTATATGATCTTGGGTCTCTCCAGATTGGGCGGGCATCCCATGGACAGAATTCGCTCTGTAGGCCACATTTATGAGCAATATATCCGCGCTGTGCTCTCTAAGACACTGTGGATTACAATTTTCTTCCGATGACGATAAACTGGTTGGAAATATTGGGCACATACGTACTTGGGTAACCGTATGGGTATAGCTTTTTGTTGTCTTGGATCAACACGATCAATCCCTGAATCACTAGTCCATTACGTCTCATTAGTGAAGCTATATCGGAATGAAACATATAATACTCTTTTCCGTGACGAAAGTCAGAGACGATAATAGCTGCATACTTGCTTCGATTCAGGATTCTATAATACTCACTAAAGTGTTCTGATAAGGTCTCCAAGAATTGACTGTAGCTCTCAACATGAGATAGGTCTAATGGATGGTTTCCGTAATCTGTTGCTAGACCCTTATCGATGCGTTCATTCTTGGCCTTGTGGTCCTTTTTTCCAAGAATTCCCCAGTAAGGAGGGCTGGTAACTATGAAATCGAAGGATTCAGCTTCAAGTCCTCGCATTACTTCTAGAGAGTCTCCCATGCGTATATCGCAGGATACATTCTGCTGATTATCTAGTTGGTTGATACGCTGTTTGGCAATGTCGAACCACTCTGAGTATAGTTCTATGCCGAAAAAATGACGTCCCTCATTAATACTGGCGATGGCACTGGATCCGCTTCCAAGAAAAGGGTCTAACACAGTCTCTCCAGATTGGGTAAAAAAACGAATGAGTTTTCCTACATCATTTTCAGAAAAAGTTGCTGGATGTTTTTTCTTCCATTGATCTCGCGGAGGAGACTCAGAAAACATGGAACCACTTTTCATAGCATCTTCGACTGTTCGCATGAACTCCCGATCATTGGAGTCTATCCAAACACTTTTTGTACTCTTGACCCAATCTTTGCCGTTCATATCATTCAGTCGTTTTCTACTGGTTTTCACGTTAGACGTCTCTGGTGTAGCTTCTGAGTCGGAAGATGGTGCACTATCCGCATTAAAGACGGAGTCTTCCGCCGCTTTTGATGTCATATCTGTTCTCCAATAAAGTTGTAATAATGACAATCATTCTATGATATTGGACCACTCGAGTGTAAGTCAATCTTCCATCTCTTTCGGCAGTTGTACTTAATTATTTCATCTCTACTATATAGCATTCGAGTCTGAAACTTGATTGTGTTGAGCATTAATAGCTTTTTTTAACAGTGATTCAATATATTTGGGAGGATCTTTCCTATCCATAAAAAGTACATTCATGCTTTCGAACTTTTCTTCAGTCATACCATTATCCCACCATTGGACCTGAGACAAAGGCGTTTTGGAAACGATGAACGAGTTCAGTGTAACATCTGGAGTGTTCAATTGTAATTCCAAGTCTTTAATAGTTTTGTAAAATTGAATCTTGGGGTCTTTCGGACCTTCCAGATTTCTTAGGCCTTTTGGGTCCACGAAGCTCACATACTGATGATTGTCGACTAGTATCCAGAGTATGAAGTCTGGATAAAAGTTACCAGCCTCGAAAAATCCGATACCTCGACCTCGACTCATGTTGCGCAGAAGGTATATGTCTTTTCCTTCGAGAAATTCCGTTCCCTGTTTCGATTGACAGAACTTTTGAAGATCTTCCACGAATTCGCGCTCTCCTTCATTTTCCAGAACTACTGGCTTGACCTCTATAAGACTACTGTCTGCACCAATAATCGGTGAGTATAGAGAGTGGTCAAATGATATGGCGTGCAGTGATCCGAAGTTTATATTTTTTAATTTTTTATTTTCAATGGACTTAATGAGCTTATTGAGATCTTCAATAATACCCTCCTGCGATGGATCGACGAGTATTTCATACTCATCTATGAAGTTAGGATCGTTTACAGATAATATCTGGTATCCTATTAGGCTACTTTCAAATTCTTGCTTTTTAAGTTTGTAGTATCGGTCTATATACTTCTTTAAGAGAGCGGTCGCTACTTCCTGCCAAATAAGAACCTGCTCAAAGGATCTAAATCGCATGGCTTCTTTAGAGATATACAGGTGGTACCAATCTGGATTTTCCATGAGAGATATGACACTTTCACGTGGAATGGTGAGTTTGTGCCAGCCACGCTCATTTTTGTATTGAATAAGATCTAGGTAGATAGTGTCCCAATCCAGAAAAGCTAGATGAGATTCTTCTAAAAAGCACTTATCCTTTTTTATGATATGTTGATCTTTCTGACTCTCACCACTAATCATAGATTGCAGTTTAGGGTACCAGTCGAGAGACACAGGGTGCTTTATAAAAAGCTCTGCTGGTTTTTTACCTATCGTTGAGTTTTGTCCTTCTTTTTTGAAATCCGCGTCGTTTTTAATCTTCAATATCTTTAGATTCTTACCACCGAGGTTTTTAACTACAGGGAGTATAAATTCTACTTTCTTTTCTTTTCCAGATAAACCTTCGGCTTCCAAGTACTCTTGAAACTGCTGCATGTAGTTCGACCTGACTCCAAATACATTCAGTGTTTCCATGATCTGAATATGTTTAGGTGCTTTTATGTGCTCTAATCTCTCGCTGCGTTTGAGTGAAAAGTCTTTACCTTTGAGACGCACACCACGACCGAA
>ERZ1669250.304-NODE-304-length-24610-cov-7.154184_pt1 | contig 24610 bp, 24 predicted proteins | sample MGYA00579295_ERZ1669250 | MGnify/ENA primary metagenome ERZ1669250 (study PRJEB41166, sample SAMN08046056) | hot springs metagenome | biome: hot spring; feature: acid hot spring; material: thermophilic sediment; isolation source: thermophilic sediment from acid...
ACGGGAACAGGCAAGTAAAAACAATAGCAATCAAACACTAAAAACAACCCTCAACACTCATTAATATTGAGTGAAACCTCTCATCATCACTGTACTTCACCAACCAATCAACCTGTTCATTTAAATCATTATTAATCGCCATGAGAACCTTAGTTCTTAGTTCACTTATATTACTCGTGAAAACTAATTGCCTAACCTTACCATTAAACAGTGACTCTACGTCACTAACGTGGGAACCAGTGACTTCGCTAATAGTATTATTGAAAATCTTCACGCAGGGCCACTTTAACCTATTGTATTCCTCGTAAAGTTCCATTGGATCACGCCTAACTATAATCACTAAATCCACGTAACTGGGATCTACTAATTCATAGGCAACGGTCTCTAAGGCGCAGTTCACGTTACATTTCAAAATAGTTTTATTCACTAAGTTGGCTGCGCAGTCCTTATCAGTAATGTCGAATGATTGGTAATTCTCATTCCACTTAACGCAACTACTCTCCACAAGTAGATCTGATACGTTAATCGTCCTGTAGCCTAATTCAGCTAGTATTCTCAGGATTGTTGACTTACCTGACTTAGCAACACCTGTTACCAGTATCCTCACTTAAACCTCCTCTTCAAGTACTATGGGTGCTTGAGACATGTAGGGTATGTAGACTCCCTTTAAGGGCCCCTTAACCACAACCCCAACACCGCTCTCTATGGTGAATTCGTAGACTGCTGGTTGAACAGGCTGCCACCTCATCTTCCTTATGAATAAGTACCTCTTGAAGCCATTATTTGTCCTAGCTAACCCAAGTATGAAGACTCCTGTTGCCAAGAACTCCTCAACACCATACCTCGATATAGCCCTAGAGCCAGCTGGCACCTCTGTGGTTATTATTGATGTTGCTTGAATCTTCCTCTCAATACCCATAACCAACTCCCTAATGTACTCCCTAAGCACTTGAACATCCTTCTCCATGGCTACTAATGGTGCAATTGGGTCTATGACAAGTCTCTTAGCTCCAATTGAGGCTGCGTAGTCAGCAATGGACTCAACCATCATTCTGGCGACCACTGATGGATCCTTCTCCCTAATAGTATCAAGAATATCCATTTCCGGGACCAGTATCCTGAAGAAGCCTGTCCTAGTTAAGGCATTAATATCCCAACCAAACCTTAATGCGCCATTAGCGAATTGCTCATATGTCTCATCAACTGAAACATATATTCCCGGCTCCCCAAGCCTATAACCGTTGAGGAGGAATGAAAGGGAGAATAGAGTCTTACCTACACCAGTCTCCCCAGTAACTAAGTAGGTCCTACCCTTAATTAAGCCGCCTCCAATAACCTCATCAAGCCCCGGTATCCCTGTCGGTTCAATGTCATAATACAGCATTACAGCTAATATACCTCGTGAATATTTAAATGTTACATCGTACTTAAAGGTCCATCACCCAAAGGAATTGAGCAATGAACTCAAGCTATTCATCATTAAAACTCATGAAGTATACCGTATGGGATCATTACGCTTAGTTAGATTCACTTAATTCATGAGGTTTTAAAGTCCTTAAGCTCCTTGTTAAATACCCTATTAAACACATTGAATGCTTCATCATCGTATAGGCATATTACTATCCTCTTAACACTACTTAGCTTAGGTGCTTCACGCATTATAGCCTTAGCCATTATTACTGCAGCATCCTCGTATGGGCAACCGAAGATACCGGTACTAATTGCTGGAAAAGCTATACTTACTAAGTTTAACTCCTCAGCCTTCCTTAGTGAGTTGGTGACGGCATCGTCAAGCTTCTCAATGGGTTCAACACCGCACCTAGGGCCAACAGCATGAATCACATACTTTGCCCTTAACCTCCCAGCGCCCGTTACTGCAACGCCACCAACCGGCACTGGACCATGCCTCCTAACCCATTCCCTCGACTCCTCCTGAATCTCCCAACCACCTCTCCTAACAATTGCCCCAGCAACACCACCACCATGTTCAAGATATGAATTGGCAGCATTAACGATGGCGTCAGTCTCAAGAGTAGTTATATCACCCTTTATTAATTCAACCACCACACCATTGGGAAACCTAAACTCGGGCATTAAGGGAAGTTTAATGAACCATCTTATATGTGTTACACATTAAAAATAACTATGCCCCTCCATTGCCTTATCATTCTCTTAATATGCTGTTGCGTGAAATACGTAGATGCGTGAATTAGGTTCAACCTAGGCCTTAAATCATTTATTAATATTGATCATTAGCTTAAAGGGGGTGATTTTAGATTTACTATGAAATAATCAACATATGTTGAATTACTCCTGGATTCTACTCCTCCTCTTAGTATCCCTAGCTTTAGAGACGTTCTTAATTATGCTCTGCATTACCTTATCCATAGCCTCCCTAATAGCACTCACTGGGTCCCTATCCTCGGCTGATGCAGTGTGAAGCTCCTTATCATCCTTAAGCCTTACTGTAACTTCATACCTCTTTCCAGAGTCCCTAGCCCTTATGTCAACTTTAAAATCAACTACATTAACAAGTTTACTGATCTTCTCTAAGTGATTATTAATCACCTTCTCTATTAATGGCTTGGCATCATCATTGATCTCTATCCTAGCTTGAATGGGGAGGATAATCTTCTTAGAGTCCATGTAAGCCTTAAGCACATCACTACCTGATAATACGCCAACAGCCTTATCACCATCAACCACTATTATGCCTGTAACACCCTTACTAACCATTAAATCCACGGCCTTATTTAAGGGTTTATCAGGGCTTATTGAGTAAACCTGGGTATTCATTATACTACTCACTGGTGCTGCTAGAAACTCCTCCTCACCTGAGAAATCCCCCCTCCTAGCTCTCCTAGGTATTGAGACGTAGTATATTTTCTCAATTAAGTCCGTTAATGATACTATACCAACTAACCTATTACCATCAACCACAGGTAGCCTGCTAATACCGTGCTTAATCATTAGCCACCTAGCCTTAGCCACATTGTCACTTGGGGTTATTGTGAGAATAGGCTTAGTCATGTAGTCACTGACCTTAGCGTTAACCGGTAGTTGATCCTTTATTGCCGTAAGTAACCTGCCTCTAGTTAATATGCCGATTAACTTACCGTTATTGTCAATAACTGGGTATTCCCGAAGCCTCGTTTCATAAAATCTCCTAACCACGTTATCAATATTAGTGTTAATGCTTATTGAGTGGGGTGGAAGCATGACTGAGGATGCCCTTGACCCAAGGGGTGCCTTCCTCCTTAATAAATCCCTATAATCTATTACGCCAATAAGTTTACCTGAATCATTAACCACAGGAGCAGTATGAATCCTCAACTCCTTCATCCTTGGTATTACTGAGGATAACCTATCCTTAATATTAACCACCACTGGTGATTCTTGAACAAGTTCACTCAACATTAAGTTCTAACTCATGTTAGGTCTTAAAAAAGTTATGCCTAGGATGATGCATAGTGGGCGTATTAACACAAAGTCCAACACTCATAATCCTCACTCATGTTGATTCAAGTTTAGTAGTAAAGTTTATAAGTAGGATTGTTAGTAGGGTTTGTTGATATGATGGGACGAGCATGAAGTATAAGGAACGCTACCTAGTGCTTGCTGATGGTAGCGTTTACAAGGGTTACGCATTCGGTGCAGATTCAGAGACTGTGGGGGAAGTAGTCTTCACAACAGCTAACGTTGGTTACCCCGAGTCCTTAACTGACCCATCATACAGGGGTCAAATACTAGTCTTCACAAGCCCACTAATAGGTAATTATGGGGTTTCACAGGACCAGTGGGAGAGCGACTCAATTCAGGTTAATGGCGTAGTCATATTTGATTTAACTAAGCCGAATCACTACAAGTCAGTAATGAGCCTGGATGAGTGGCTCAGGAGACAGGATGTGCCAGGAATCTTCAGGGTTGATACAAGGGCATTAACAGTGAAGCTTAGGGAATATGGGGTAATAATGGGGGCTATTACCGATAACCCCCAGAGGGGGTTGGGAATAATTAAGGAGACCCCACCGTACGATTCCATTAATTTCACTGAACTAGTTTCACCACGGGAGCCAATAGTTTATGAGGGTGAGGACCCGTGTATAGGCATAGTGGATTGCGGCGTTAAGCTGGGTATAGTTAGGGAATTGGTTAGCAGAGGTGTTGAGGTTGTCCGTTACCCATGCTTAATGTGGAGGAAGGCGCTTGACTGTGACGGTGTGTTGATAAGTAATGGGCCAGGTAACCCAATGCTTCTAACTGAATTATCAAGCTTAATTGATGACGTTGTTAAGGATCGTAAACCAACCCTCGGCATATGCCTAGGACATCAGTTGGTTGCAGTGGGAATGGGCGCGAGGTTATTTAAAATGAAGTATGGGCATAGGGCAATTAATAAGCCTGTTCTTGACTTAGTTAGGAATAAGGTCTACGTAACCACCCACAACCATGGCTACGCAGTGGATCCATCAACCCTAAACGGCACTGGGCTTAAGGTTTGGGCAGTGCAGCCTGATGATGGTACAGTAGAGGGACTTTACCATGAGAACCTACCAATATTAACAACCCAATTCCACCCTGAAGCTAGACCAGGCCCAGTGGATACTAGGTGGGTTTTCGACAAGTTCATAAGCGTCATTAAGGGTGAATCAGGTTGGATGTGAGGAGTGTCTTAATCATTGGCAGTGGCCCAATTAAGGTTGCTGAGGCTGCTGAATTCGATTACTCCGGGATTCAGGCATTAAAGGCCTTTAGGGAGGAGGGTATTAGGACAATACTGGTTAACCCAAACGTAGCCACTGTTCAAACTACTAATGTGTTCGCTGATAGGGTTTACTTCACCCCAATTAAGACCCAATTCCTTGAGAAGATTATTGAGGAAGAGAGACCTGATGCCGTGGCCTGCGGCTTCGGGGGTCAAACAGCATTGTCAGCATGCGTAAACCTTAATGATGCAGGGGTGTTGAGTAAGTATGGTGTTAAGGTACTGGGTACACCGGTGGAGGGCATTAGGAGCGCGTTAAGTAGGGACTTATTCAAGAACCTCATGTTGAGTAGGGGATTACCAGTCCTCAGGTCAGTAACAGCGCACAATGTTGAGGAGGCATTACGGGGAGCTGAGGAGATAGGTTACCCAGTGTTGGTTAGGGTTTCATTCAACCTAGGTGGTGCAGGGGCGTTTACGGCTAGGAGTAGTGAGGAGTTGGTTAATAGGATGCATAAGGCGCTTGCCCAAAGTGAAATCAAGGAGGTACTGATAGAGAAGTACATTGGTGGATGGAAGGAGATTGAGTTTGAGGTTATGAGGGATTCCCACGGTGATTCAGTGGCGGTTGTGTGCATGGAGAACATTGACCCAATGGGCATTCACACTGGTGATTCAGTGGTGGTGGCTCCATGCCTAACGTTAACTAATGATGAGTACCAGAGGTCAAGGTTCATATCAATCAAGGTGGCTGAATCCATTGGACTAATAGGTGAATGTAATGTGCAGGTAGCCATCAATAATAAGGGCCCTGAAATGTACATAGTTGAGACTAACCCAAGGATGAGTAGGTCAAGTGCGCTAGCCAGTAAAGCGTCAGGCTACCCATTAGCCTACATAGCGGCTAAGCTTGCCTTAGGATATAGGCTAAGTGAACTCATGAATAAGGTAACTGGGAGAACTATCACAGCCTTTGAACCAAGCCTAGACTACGTGGTGGTTAAGATACCTAGATGGGAGAACGATAGGTTTAACGTTGATGAGTCGCTTGGTCCTGAAATGATGAGTATAGGTGAAGTGATGGGTATTGGTAGAACCCTTGAGGAGGCTTGGCAAAAGGCCGTGAGAATGCTGGACATAGGTGAGCCTGGGTTAGTTGGTGGACGCATATACAATGAATCAACAATTGAGACTGCTGTTAAGATGGTTAAGGAGAGGAAACCGTACTGGTTCCTGTACGCGGCTAGACTCCTCAAGGATGGCTACAGTGTTGATGAGATTTCAGAATGGACTGGCGTTGATAAGTTCTTCATAAATGCCATTAAGAATATCGTAGATACTTATGAATTAATTAAGGGGGGTGGTGAAGTACCCATTAGTGAGGTTTACGCCCTCGGCTTTAGTGAGGAGCAGTTAAGGGGAATTGGGGCAAACCCAATGCAGGGTGTTGTCAAGGTTGTAAAGCAGATAGATACCCTTGCTGGTGAATGGCCTGCTTCAACAAACTACCTATACTTGACCAGTGGTGGTCAGTTTGATGATGATACTGGGCCTGGTGTTGATGCATTAGTGATTGGTGCAGGTGTATTCAGGATAGGTGTCAGCGTTGAGTTCGACTGGTCGGTGGTTAACACGGTCTTAGGCCTTAAGGAACTGGGTTACAGGGTTGGTGTAGTCAATTATAACCCTGAAACGGTCAGTACTGACTGGGACTTCGCAGATAAGCTATTCTTCGAGGAATTAACACCGGAGTCGCTTAGGTGGATTATAGCTAAGGAGAACCCTAAGCTAGTGGTGCTTTGGGCTGGTGGTCAAATTGGGCAAAGGCTATACAGTAAGGCCCGCTCATGGATAGGGGACTCCAGGATACTTGGCACTAGCCCAAGCTCCATTGACCTAGCTGAGGACAGGGTTAAGTTCTCTAAACTACTCGATAAGCTTAACGTGGCTCAACCACCATGGGCCTACGCAAACAGTGTAAGTGAGTTAATCAACCTGGTGGAGAGGTGGCTTGATTACCCAGTCATAGTGAGGCCCAGTTACGTACTTGGTGGAACATACATGGGTGTAGCTAGGAATAGGGGTGAATTAACTAGTTTTATCGAGAAGGCTACTAGAATAAGCCCAGAACACCCAGTATTAGTGTCAAAGTTTTTAAAGGGTGGTGTAGAGGCTGAGACTGATGGTGTCAGTGATGGTAAGGGAACCATACTAGTCCCTATAGAACACGTAGAACCACCCGGTGTGCATTCTGGGGATAGTACAATGGTCCTGGTTCCTAATGGGTTGAGTTACAGGTTAAGTAATGGGCAGGTTAATGAAATGGCTAAGGTAACCCACTTAATAGCCTCAGAACTTGGCGTTAAGGGTCCATTAAATGTTCAATTCATAGTGGGAGATAAGGTATACGTAATTGAAGCTAACATTAGGGCGAGCAGGTCAATGCCCCTAAGCAGTAAGGCTACTGGAATTAACCTAGCTAAGCTAGCCTTAAGAGCATCAATAAGTGGGCTCGGCTTAGAGGGGTATAGGTTAATTAGGCCTAGGGAATGGTGGGTTAAATCAGCCCAATTCTCATGGTCAAGAATAAGGGGTGCGTACCCGAGACTTGGCCCAGTCATGTACAGTACTGGAGAGGTTGCGTCAAGTGGGGGCACTTTGGAGGAGGCTCTCCTTAAATCATGGTTGTCTACTTCACCATCAAGGATACCGAACAATAATGCATTAGTGTACACTTACGATGAAGACCACGTTAAGAACATTGAAGAAATCAGGAAGACGCTTAGCCAGGAGGTAACCTTGATTGATGAGGAGAATGCACGTGAGGCTTTGAAGCTTGGTAAGGTTGATATCCTAATTACGGGAGGCTCCACGGAGGATAAGGATTACGTAACCCGCAGGTTAGCTGCAGACACATCCACCCCAATTATCCTAGACTCAACGCTGGGTCTTGAGTTAACTAGGGCATTTAAATGGTATTGGAACGGTGGCGTACTCAACGTTAAGCCATGGAGCGGTGAATTAAGTTTAGGTGACCTCCAGTGGAATTAACCATAACGTATGATTACTTAAGGGAGGAGGAGGTTGAGTTAATTAGGGCATTTAATGAACTCGGCATCAGCGTTAACACTCTTCAATCCACAAAGCCCCTTCACATTGAGAAACTTGACGGAGTCTTCCTGGTAAGGAACCTTAACCATAGGACTGCAATAACAATGGCTGGTATTATTGAGAACACTGGCGGCGTATCAATAAACAAGTACTTAACACTCTCGTTAACTTGGAATAAGGCCATTACGGCAGCGCTACTTAAGAAAATAGGCCTACCTGTTCCAGACACTTACGTAGTCTTTGAACCAATCATCGATGGTGTAGCCGGTGGTGGACGTATTGTTAAGCCAGCGTCAGGTTCATGGGGTAGGTTAACCGCCATTGTAAGTGATGGTGAGGCTAAGTTACTCATAAAGCATGCTAAGGATCATTTACCTGTACTTATTCAGGAGAGGATTGGTGATGGCAGTGACTTAAGGATCTTTGTAATTAATGGTTCAGTGGTGGCGTCAATGATGAGGAAGCCCCCTCAGGGTGACTGGAGGAGTAACGTGGCTAGGGGTGGATTAGCAATGCCCATTAAGGTTAATGGGGAATTAGAGGAATATGCTATTAAGGCTACTGAGGCGGTGGGTGCATTCTACGCTGGCGTTGATGTGCTAGTGGGCAGTGATGGGTACTACATAAGTGAAATAAATGGTATCCCTGAATTTAAGGCGGTAAGTAAGGTTAGTGGTGTTAGGGTTAGTTTTAGACTGGCTGAGGCTATTAGTGAGTTTATTAGGAAATAATTAGCCTAGCTACCTCCTCAGCTATTTCACCGGCAACATTAACCCCAGTAACCCTTTGTACGTTCTTAAATTCAGGTACCCCGTTAACCTCAAGAACGAGGTAACCCCTCTCAGATTCAACAATATCCACACCTGAGTACACTGAACCTGTGGCTACGCTTGCCTTAACTGAAATGTCCTCAAGCTCCGGGTCAATCTTAACAGGGGCTGCTGAACCACCCCTAGCAGTGTTGGTTCTCCAATCATCACTATACCTATAGATTGCTGCAACAGCCCTCTCCCCAACCACAGTAACCCTAATATCTCGCTTAGGCTTCTTAACGTACTCCTGGCCCAGTAATACACCATCATCGTAACTCCTCATGACTAAGTTAGCTTCCCTAATCGTATTAACCAAGGCAACCAACCTACCCCATGAACCGTCAGTCGGCTTTATTATTAATGGTGATCCAAGGGCACTCAACGCTTCCTCCCCATGATCCAGCAGTAGCGTTGACTTTGGTGTTGGTATACCAGCCTTAATTAGCTTAACTAGTGTGAGGAATTTGTCGTGGGTAATGTATAGGCTGTTAAATGGGTTAATTGACCCAAGCCCCAGTTCCTGGTAAGTGAAGGATAATGGTAAAACCTTACTCCTACCAGCTACCCTAATTAAACCAACCGCGTTAATGCTACCGCCATTAATGTTAATGAACTCAGCCCTAATAGGCTTGGCACTTAATCCCCGCTTACTCAATTCATTAATTAACAGCTTCTCCTCCAGCCTAACTATGTCGTAGAGAATATGGACTTCAATAGAAATCACCTATTCGCCGTAATCCTCAACATCCCCCTTAAACTCCTCTAGTTCAAGCTTATCCTTACTAACCTTCACAATGTACTTTGTACCACATGTTGGGCAACTAGTTAATTCACCATCCATCACGTCTCCTGGCACATCAAACTCGGTTCCACATACTTTGCAGGTTACTTTGAACGCCTGCATAGTTACCTCTGTTTTCTACGTGTTTATAAACTTTTCTATAAAAGTAAAAGAAAGCATAGGCACTATGTAAAGTATATTAACGTCAAACATCCATACCTAAACCCCGGAGTTTCATTCAACTACTGTACCTACCCCATTAAGCGCGGATCGTATTGGCTTATCCCTCAAGCCGTTGGCGATAATTGTCTTAACGCCCAGTTCACTCAACTTGAGGGCGGTCTCAAGCTTTCTCCTCATACCACCTGTTGCGTATTGGAGAATTTGCTGAGCATTGGCCTTAGTAACCTTATCCACAGGCTTACCGTTAACCAGTACGCCGTCAACGTTAGTCAGTATTACTAGCTCCTTCACGTTCATTGATATAGCCATGTTTTCAGCTATCTGATCACCATCAACGTTAAGCATAAGCCCCTCCTGGGATATGGCTATTGGGCTTACAACAACTACATCGGAGTTACTTAACATTAGGTTCATGAGGTTAACATTAACCCCAGTCACCCTGCCGCTGAATCCTCCGTCAATAACCCTGGTTCTCCCCCTCTCATCAATTACCATGACCTTCTCCTTCCTCTTAGCTGTAACTAACCCTAGGTCAACGCCGCTTAAGCCTATTGCTCTAACCCCTCTTGCGTTCAGCTTGCTCACAATGAGTTTATTAATGAACATCATGGTCATTACGTAAGCCTTAAGGGTCTCTTCATCAGTGTACCTACTGGTGTATCCATTGGGGTGCTTCAGTATTACTGGTTTAACACCCATTCTCTCCATGATGCTGTTAACCATGCAGCCACCGCCGTGGATTAAAACAGTACCTGGTTCAACATCATTAGTCACGTTATCTAAGCCGCCACCACATATTACTGAACCACCAAGCTTAACAATCATCATTGTTAATCACCTACACTGGATATGGTGTAATGAACCTAAGTCCCTCATCTTCTGGGAACCCTTGATTAATGTTGAATGATTGAATGGCTTGCCCAGCAGCACCCCTAATTAAGTTATCTATTGCTGAGAATACGACAACACGATTAAGCCTCTGGTCTAGTTCAAACCCAACATCAATCATATTAGTTCCCACAACATACTTAACACTTGGGTAATGGGCTAGGCCAGCCTTATCCTTAACTATGCGTATGAACTTCTCATTACCATACATGCCCCTGTACGCCTTCCACAAGTCAGGTTCATTAAGGCTACCACTCAGCTTAGCATGCCCAGTTACGAAAATCCCCCTAACCATGTCAACCGCATGTGGAGTGAATGCAACGTTAACTTGACTTCCAGCCAATAGGCTTAATTCCTGTTCTATTTCAGCCGTGTGCCTATGGCCAACTGGTTGATATGGCCTAACCACGTGTGTCCTATGCCAATGGAAATCAAGCACTGTTCCCTCCGCCCCTGCACCACTACTGGCTATTTTAGCGTCAACAACTATGAAGTCACTATTGATTAAATGCCCCTTAACCAGGGGTGCAAGTGAAACTATTGAGGCTGTGGCCATGCATCCAGGTACGGCAATTATCCTGGAGCCCTTAATCTCATCCCTGTGCAGTTCAGGTAAACCATAGGCAGCAGCCTTAAGTAAATCAGGGTATGGGTGTGGTTGAGGCCAGTGATACCACTTAACGTAGTCATCAGGGTTCTTTAACCTGAAGTCCGCGCTTAAGTCTATGGCCAATAAGCCGCTTTCAACAACCTTAGGAACCCATTTAACTGACTCACCATGGGGTAGGGCTAGGAAGACTACGTCAGCCTCATTCTTAAGCACAGTGTCAATACTGGGTTGAGTGAACTTTAGGTTAGTGAACCCCCTGAGGTTTGGGTGAATCCTATAGATGAATTCACCCGCGAATCTTCTTGATGTTGCGCAAACAACCTCAACGTTACCATGATCAAGCAGTAGTCTAAGTAATTCACCGCCTATGACACCACTGGCGCCTATTATGCAGGCTCTGCGTATCGTCCCTTCAATACAAACTCACCGAAACCTATATAGTCTTAGTCTTTATAAACTTAACGACAAGATTGAACTAAATTGATTAAGAATGAGATACGCCAGCTGCGGCAGTTTTATTAAGCCTTACCCCTATAGCCCCTAGTACAGGAGGAAGTGGGGAGTATGGTTGAGGTTAAGGACTTGTATAAAGAGAGGGTTAACGTTGCTGTAGAGCTTTGGGATAAGGTGCTTAGAGGGGAAATAGTATCAAGGGGTGAGTTAGTTAACTTATTGACGAAATACTATGATGAACACGATATTGAGCCATTCAGAGGGCTAAGTAAGATCGACATTTACGATAAGGAATTAGCTACAGTGTACGTTGTTGGGGTCTATGGAATGGGGCTTGTGACCCAACGTGAAGTTAAAGAGAACTACGGCTCAATATTTAAAGTGGAGTTAATTTCAGATGAGGCATATGGCATTATTAAGAATTATAATGGTGATGAGTCAAAGATAGCGTTAAGGAACCTAATAGAGGATAATCAGGTTCTCGGCGATTCACTTGAGGAGAAGGTTTTCAGGGTTTATAGGCTAGTGTACACTGGTTCAGTCCTAGGATTCATGCCTGAGGATGATATTTCAAGAACCTATAGAGTGTTTTACGAGACCTTTGAGCCACTTAGGCAGAGGCTCGTTAACTACGTTAAATTCTACATAGCCACTAAGATTGCTGAAGGCATTGCCCTAGGCCGCTTCAGTAACCAGAACGAGATTAGGATTGAGAAATACGCCTACTGCATAAGGCTAGGTCTTGAGAAGTGTGCACCAAACAATAGGCTTATTCATGAAATAGCAGCATCAGTGTATAAGGTGCCTCCTAACATTATTAATAGGCTTGTGCCACTGGTTAAGAGGTCATCTAAGTCTTCCCTTATCCCTAAGGCTTATTAAACAGGTTTTAATCTTTTTTGAACATAAGTGGGGGTTAATTTGAGGTCCAGGAGGTTAGCAATAATTGAATTAGCGAGGAGTGATAATGTCCTATCTAGGTTACTGGCTGATAACGGCCACCAGATCATATACGCGAACGTCGAGAATGGGGATAGGGTGGAGCCAAGTATTGATGTTGACTACGTGAAGCCCGCTGAATTAGCCAATACCCTTAAGGCTATGGGCATAGGTAGGCTCTATGAATACCAGTATAAGGCATACATAAGCATAACTGAGGGGAAGAACACAATAGTAACGTCAGGTACTGGTACAGGTAAGACTGAGGCATTCCTAATACCCATAATGGCTAGGGCTCTTAACCATAGGAGAGAGGTTGTGATTTACCCAACTAAGGCCCTGGCTAGGGATCAAGAATCCAGGTTTAGGTCCCTGGCTGAACCATTAGGATTAAGAGTTGCGACATATGATGCTGATTCCCCAATGGAGGTTAGGAGGGGGGTTTATAATGGTGAATACTCCCTAGTTTTAACTAACCCAGACATGTTGAATACGGCTATGCTTCACGTCCCAGCGTTCAGGAGGTTCATGTCAACGGTGGATTACATCACTATAGATGAGGTTCACGTGTATAATGGCGTACTGGGATCACACATGCATTACTTGATTAGAAGAATTAAGAACCTTAACCCAGGAGTTAAGTTTGCTGCTGCCTCGGCGACTATAGGTAACCCAATGCAGTACTTCAGTAACCTAATTAACTCAGAGGTGGTTCACATTGAGGGTATTAGAGGGGTAAGGGGCGAGTTAGTTCACGTAATGCTTAGGCCAATTAGGAGGGGGAAACTGCAGGAGGTTACTAACCTAGTTAAGCTATGTGTTGAATTAGGTAGGAAGTGCATAGTCTTTGCTGATAGTCATTGGATGGTGGAGGTTATTAAGAGGATGGTTAACACCATGGGTATTGGCAGTAAGGTGGCTGTTCATAGGGCTGGGTTAAGGCCTGATGAGAGGAGGAGGGTTGAGGATTCGTTTAAATCCGGTGAACTACAGGTTGTGTTAGCTACACCAACGCTGGAGCTGGGTATTGACATTGGTGACGCAGACTTCGCAGTAATGGCCACTAATCCACCTAGCTTCATAAAGTACCTTCAAAGGGCTGGGAGAGTTGGTAGAAGGGGTCAGAGGGCTTACGTAATTCAGGTGCTTGGGGATGACCCAATGAGCACTTACTACGCTAATCACCCTGAGGAATTCTACAATAGGTCACCTGAGCCAATGTTCATGGAACCCAATAATGATGAAGTGGCTGTAAGGCACTTATTAGCCATGGTTAAGGAAACCGCCGTCAAGTTGAGTGAACTTGATGACTACTTAAGAGGCCTCATAGTTAAACTGGTTAATGAAGGGTTAGTTTCCATTAGGGGTGATAGGGTTTTCCTAACCGTAGATGGCTTAAGAACAGTCAATTCGTTCAACGTGATTAGAGGTAATGGTGATGTTGTCGTAATTAGGCGTAAGGGAGGTGGGTTAGTTGGGTATAGGGAGATGCCCATGGCCATTAGGGAACTCTACCCCGGAGCCATATATATGCATGGTGGTTCAACGTATAAGGTTCTTGAACTAGACGTGAAGCATAGGAGAGCCATAGTTGTTCCTGAGGATTCAGGTGAATTAATAACTAAGGCGCTGTACAATAGTAACCCAACTGTAGTCAGTGTTATTGAGGAATCAAGGTATAAGGGTATTCCAATAAGGTACGCTATTCTAGACATTGAGGAGGAGGTCTACGGATACGTTGTTAAGAGGATGAGCAGTAATGAGACTCTTGGCGAGTACAGGTTAAGTGAACCAATAAGGTACAGGTTCAGGACAAAGGGTATACTACTCAATATGCCTCCAGTGAACTTCTCATCAGTGGAGTTAAGGGACTTCATGGAGAAGGGTAAGGCTTATCACGCAACTGAGCATGTTCTAATATCAGCGGGTGAAGTTATAGTTAATGCAGCACCAACGGACATGGGTGGTGTCTCTTACCCCACAGGTCACATTGTGATTTACGACTCTTACCCAGGGGGTTCAGGAGTCACTAAGCTTCTCATGGAGAGGATTGATAAGGTTATTGATGTAGCATATAGTATAGTGACTTCATGCAACTGCAGGGATGGGTGCCCAAGGTGCGTTTACTCACCGTACTGCGGTAACAATAATAGGATGTTGTCAAGGTTAAACTCAATAAAGGTACTTGAGGCTGTTCTTAAAGGTGAAGGGGGAATTGATGAACCACCACCCTTCGAAGGTTCAATACCGTGAGTTCACAGTAAAGTAGCCAGTAACCCTACCTCTTTAAGGTTGGTTAGAATATTTACGTGAAGTAATGGGCTGCCTCCAAGCTTCTACATTAGGATGAGCCTAATTATCATTAATACATTAAGTAAGTGTCCATTAGGTCCTCTAATCTCTTAGCCTCATTCTTCATTTGAACCAAGTAGAGTATTTGTGGATTTTCCCACTCCTCAGGGGTGTAGGGGAAGGGGTCTATTCCAGGTCTCCTGTATTGGCTTAGCTTCTTCAGCCTTTCAACGTAGTTCATTCTCCTAAAGTCACTGGACACTATGACAACATCTATGTCACTTGTCTCCAAGTAATCCCCTCTGGCTCTTGAACCAACTATGAAGACACCCTCAATATTAATCTCCTTAGCCACATCACTTATAAATTCCATAACCCTTCTCAGCATCTCCCTTTGGCTTTCTAGCGCAGATTTTGCCTTACTCATTGAATCACCTTCTCAGCCCTCCTAACCAAATCCTCAGCATCATCCCTGCTGTAAATCCTTGAAGGTATGGCATTAGCGGCATTAGGATACCTTGAAACTACATAATGAATAGTTAACTTATTAGCATCTTGCTTAACATCATCAATAGGTAACCCAGATTCCTCATGAATGGTGTTCAATATTTCACTTAAATCATGAGTCCTCAATACTTTACCCAGACTAAGTGCAAGAGCCTTTAAAGCCTTATCGGCGGACTGCTGGGCCCAAAAGGCTGCTGCATAGTAGTGACCAGTGGCCACCATGTCCTTGGCTGTGGCTAAGTCATCAAATGCCTGCTGAAGCCACTTATAAACTTCCTCTCTCATATAATTCCCCTAACTAACTTAAGCCTAATAAGCTTAGGTAATTCATAGAGTGTACCTAATGTTCCTGAAGATTTTTATATGGGGGATCAGTTGATTCATAAGTATTTGTAGTTATCTTAAAGTTGAGAAATTAAATGTTGCAGTAAAATTAATTAACTATGAGGTCTCTAGCCTGTAATGAAGGCTGTTACAGTTATTCCAGGGGTTCCTGAATCCCTAAGGTTAAGGAATGTTGATAAACCTAAGCCTAATCATGGTCAAGTACTCCTTAAGCCAATTAGAGTTGGCATATGTGGTACGGATAAGGAAATAATTGAGGGTAAGTATGGCAAGGCACCACCTGGTAGTCAATACTTAATACTTGGCCATGAGGCTTTGGCGCTCGTAGAGGAGCTTGGGGATGGTGTGGATAATGTTTCCGTTGGTGACGTTGTGGTGCCAACTGTCAGGAGGCCCGTTAACTGCGACTTACCAGTGGATTACTGCCCAATGGGTCATTACGTGGAACACGGCATTTGGGGGCTTCATGGTCATGCGGCTGAATACTCAGTGACTGATGCTAAGTATCTTGTTAAGGTTCCGAAGGAGTTAATTGATGTGGCTGTCTTAACGGAACCATTAAGTGTAGTTGAGAAGGGTATTGATGTGGCACTCAGCATAGGTGGTTCAAGGTTTGAGTGGAAGCCTAAAAATGCGCTAATACTTGGGGCAGGGCCAATAGGCCTACTTTCAACAATGGTGCTTAGGTTAATGGGCCTTTCAACAACCACGGTAGCTACCAGGCCACCTGATAGTCTCAAGGCCAGGTTAGTTAGGGAACTAGGGGGAGTTTATGTTGATGCCGCCTTAAGCAGTATTGAGGGCTTCTTTGACCTTGTAGTGGAGGCAACCGGCTCTCCTCAAGTCACAGTGGATGGTTTAAGGCATTTAGCCCCAAATGGAGTAATGGTGCTCCTTGGGGTTTACCCACCTGGTGGGGTTATTAGTGACCTAGGTGGTGTATTGACGGATTCGGTGCTTAATAATAAGATCCTGGTTGGGTCTGTTAACGCTAATGTTAGGCACTTTGAATTAGGCTTAAGGCATATGGCCGATGCGAAGAGCAAGTTTGGTGACTGGCTTAACAGGTTAATCACCAAGAGGGCAACTCTCGATAATTACCAGGAAGCCTACTCCTGGACTCATGATGACATTAAGACCGTTCTTGAAATAAACCCACTTAGTTAATGAATACTACAGTTACGCCTAGGAGTATGCATCATACCTTAGATTAGGAGGTTGCATTAACCTCCTCAGCCAGTTTCTCCTCAGGTTTAATTGAAGCCATCTTCTCCATTACGTTCTTTATTACGTTTACTAATTCAACATTACCCTTAACCTCATCAAGATCCATGCAGTTGTTTAAAATATCCTTAAACAATTGAGTTGTTAAATCGCTCTTCAACGTGCTTATAGCCCTCCTATACTCTGATAGAAAGTCACCTGTCAGGAAATTAACAACATCATTAATACTCTTGAAACCACCCTCAGCGTTCCTAAGTTCATTAACTATAGTTTCAATGGAGTAGAGTATATTAGCGTCGTTCTCCTTAAATCCCGCTATTAACTTTGAGTATGCCTTATTAACGCAGTACCTAACGAACTTGTACGTTAATGGATGCGGTGTCTGTTGCATATGCGTTCAGGAAGCCGGTGTTTATAAACAATTTTGTGGAATTAGAGTACTTCACTTAGGTTCAGGACTAAGAGCCCTCTCGTGAGTTATCCTTAAGTAGTCAATGAGTTTACTTCTTAATGGGCCATTAATCAATTCATCAACTAACTCCCTAGTGCCGGTGCATTTTAAGGCGGATGTTAACCTGTAGGGGAATCCTAGGCTTCTTAAAGTGTCTTCAACAGTCTTAACTTCTTCCTCAGAGGCTAAGTCAACCTTATTGATTGCAACCACTACATTAGCCTTAAAGCTTTGGCTCACCTCCTTAAGTAGGTTTAACTGTTGATTAAGCGTGTAACCACTATGTTGAGTTGGGTCAACCATGAATACTATTGAATCAGCCAAATGCCTTAATGCCAAAATAGCCTGAAGCTCAATCTTATTCCTTTCACTAAGTGGCCTATCCAATAACCCTGGGGTGTCAATTACCTGAACAGCGTAAATGCCGTACACCTTAACATGACCTATTATGATCTGCTTCGTTGTGAACGGGTAATCAGCTATTTCAGGCTTCTTTGTTGAGACACAGGCCACTAAGCTACTCTTACCAGTATTGGGCATTCCTGAAACGACAATTGTAGGCTTCTCAACACTTATTGAAGGTAACCTACTCATCTTAATTGCCGCCTCCTTCAGTGTTCTTAACTCGGGCCCTAGGTCATTTATCAGATCAATGATCCTTGATACATACATTCTCCTAGCCTTAATAATCTCATCCTTGTCTTGAGCAACCTTAATCATTCTTAATGCATCCCTACTTATACTGTTTATAGCCCTGCTTGAATTAGTAAGCTTACCCAGTGAGTGCTTGTACTCATCAATACTAATTATGATTCCAATCAGCTCCCTGTAGAATGGGTGAAGGTCATTAATGAAGGGCATGTTGTATGCAATACCCTTAAACATGCTGAGTAACCAGCCTGAGGTCCCCTTAACCCTAGCTGATTCAAGTCTCCTCAGTCTCTCGACGCCAGGAAGCGATGTAGGTGACCTAGCCTCAATAGCCTTATACCTATTAATGAATTGCCTAACAGCCTCCTCTGCACTGGGAATGTATGGTAACGTTGACTTAAAGTTCACGTAACCGTTACTAAACTGCCTGTTAATAAACCGTCCGCTTTCTAGTTAAAGTTTAAAACACCCTAGTGGAGGAAAGGGACGGTGTACTGTAATGTCTGATGAACTTGAATTAATGACTGGGACAACGGTTGGTATAAGGGCTAAGGATGGCGTTGTCTTGGCGGCTGAAAAGAGGGTTTCATACGGCTTCTACCTAATGAGTAAGTCAGGTAAGAAGGTTTACCCAATAACAAATAGGATTGGCATAGCATCCTCCGGTATCTTAGCGGATATACAGACGATAACTAAGGTGATTAGGGCTAATATTGCCAACATGGAGATAGAAATGAAAAGGCCTGTTTCGGTTAGGGCGACTGCTAAACTACTGAGCATAATGCTTTTTCAAAACAAGTACATGCCTTACATAGCTGAAACCATGGTGGGAGGTATTGATGAGGAAGGACCCAGATTATTCATACTTGACTCATGGGGTTCATTAATTGAGGATGATTTTGCAGCCCTAGGTAACGGCGCCAGGACTGCCATAGGCCTAATAGAGACTGGTTACACAAGCGACATAACCGTTAAGGACGCTAAGGAATTGGCAATAAAGGCTATTAAAGAAGCCATAGCCAGGGATCCAACCTCAGGGGATGGAATAGATACTTTAACAATAACCAGTAATGGGTACGTTGAAGACTCAATTAAGCTTCAGTAAATCCCTGAAGCGTTAAGTGGTTGCGCAATGCTTGTTGATTCCCATGTTCACCTATACGAGTTTAGTAATGATGAGTTAGGAAGCTTCAATGGTATGATACTGGTTTCGGTGGCTGAGGATGTTAAGACATCAATGATTGTTCTTAACCTCACTGAAGGATTCGGCAGCATTAATCCATGCATTGGGATACACCCATGGAATGTTAATAAGGTACCTTTCAGTGATGTTGCGGTTATTGAGAAGTTGGTTAAGGATAATGATGTTAGGTGTCTTGGGGAGGTTGGTTTAGACCTTAGATTTGTACCAAACACCATTGATAAGCAGAGGAGGTTCTTCAGTGAGTTCCTAAGAATGGCTAAGGAGTATGACCTGGTCCTCAACATTCACTCCCCTAGTGCGTGGAGGGAAGTGTTTGAAATGATCACTAAGGCTGACGTTAATAAGGTTATGTTCCACTGGTATACTGGGCCACTTGACCTAATAAGAGACTTAACGGAACAGGGTTACTACATATCAATCAACGCTGCTGTTAAGGTTCAGGAAAAATCCAGGAGGGTTGCTGAAGCTGTACCACTTCGTTTCATGCTTACTGAAAGTGATGGCCCATATGAGTATAGGGGAATTAGGCTAACACCCCTTATGATTAGGGATACTGTCAATGAGATCGCTAAGATAAGGGGTATTGATGTGGAAACAGTTGAGGATTCCGTTTACTTCAATTACACTAAGTTATTCAAGTGAGTCCCTTAAGCCACTCATTGTTAAAAAGAATTAGGCCTCCGCATTGACTTAAGAACAGTGGCTGAATGAGATTGCGAAGAGTTTAATAGAGTCCACTATCGACTTCATTTAATGTATGTGATTCAGAGGGAAGGTGCGGTCTCCTTTTACGCACCAGACTTAAGCAAATATATCGCGGGTGGGCGTATTGAGCCAGCTTGGGCACCAGTATTCTATAATCCAGCCATGGCCAACAACAGGAGTGTGTCAGTTATCGTTGTTAGGGCGTATTTAAGGCTACTTGGTAAGAATGGCGTATTGTGTGAACCATTCACGGGTACAGGCGTGAGGAGTATAAGGTATGTTAGGGAGGCTGGGGTTGAGAAGGTTATTGCCGGTGACGTGGATGACACTGCGGTTGATGTTGCATCAAGGAATGTTGACTTAAACGGCCTAAGGGATCAGATTAAGGTGATTAAGAGTGATGCTAATGTTCTGCTAGCTAATAGTAAGTGCGACATGATAGACATTGACCCTTATGGTTCACCTGCCCCATACATTAACACTGCCTTATTCTCAATTAGGCATGGTGGACTACTCTGCGTTACGGCCACTGACCTAGCAGTCCTACAGGGTAGTTACGCCAATAAGGCTATTAGGAGGTATGGCTTTAAGCCACTTAGAGGTTACTTATCCAGGGAAATAGGTTTAAGGGGTTTATTGGGTTTCCTAGCTAGGCAAGCCCTCGTAATTGATGCTGGGATTAGACCATTATTATCATATTGGGAGAGACACTACTACAGGGTATGCGTGACGGTGCATAAGGATAGGGGGACTGCTAGAGAGACGGTAAGGAATCTAGGCTACGCTTACTACTGTGGTGATTCATTAAACAGAGGATTCATTAGAAGGTACCCGAATGGCTTTATGGATAGGTGCGTGACCAGTGGCCCACTGTGGATTGGGCCTATTGGGGATGTTGAATTCATTGATTACTCATTAATGTTAATCAACAATGTTGACTACGAGTTAAGGGCTGCGGAAACCATTAAGGGGACATTACCTGATAATTTACCAATACCATTATATTATACGGTCACGGAGTTAGGTAAGGGTTTAGGTTTTATCCCAAGTCCATTAAGACTCAGGGCGCGTTTAATGGAAAGTGGCGTTGAGGCGTATGGCACGCACTTCGCTGTTGATGGGATTAAGACTAATGCTGAACCATGGTGGTTAATGAAGACTATTCGCTCAATCCCTCTTACCAACAACTAACGCGTGAGCTACATCATAGGGCTCAAGATGAACAGTGTTTATTATATCAAATCCCCTCTCCTTAATTGTATCTATCTCCCTCTTGAAGGTTTCAGATGGTTCCTTAGTTACATCAATAGACATTGCCTTTATGACAAGGATTATGTAACCACCCTTAACTAAGTATACATCAGCATTATCGGCAAGTATCTTAGCTTGAAACGGCTGAGCCACATCAATGTAGGCAACATCAACCCCCTTAACTAGTGAAATGTACTGCTCAGGATACCTGGCGTCAGCGAGTATTGGTACAACATTTAACCTACCTTGATCTATTATATTCTGCATGAATTCCCTGAAGACTCTTGGGCTAAACTCCACACCGTAAATTAAGCCACTTAACCCAACTATATCACTCACGTGACTAACTGTTGTACCACTTGCAGCACCAAGGTAAAGCACCTTGGAACCTTCACCAATAGGCATTACGTCAAGCTTATTCATTATTGCGGCACCAAGCTTAGACCTGTAAGGATTCCATACCCTATACTCAACACCACCCAGGTTAATTAACTGTTCACCATAAACCCTTCTGCCTGGTGTCAGATTCCTTGTGGCTAACCTGGCTGAGCCATCCTCAAACTCAATCCAGTAAACACCCTTAAACTTCTCATGCTCCTTAACATCCACTGCCCTTACGCTAGACATACCTAACCTTAATTAATTAAGGTATTTAAGTCTTAGTGTTCCTCCACTGATGATTCCATTGATTCCCCTAACACTACCGGCTCTCTGTAGGTTAACGGGTTTCGCTTACAACTATATTGAGTACCCATTTTACGCAGATAAAGTTTATAATGGTTCCCTTCATTCATAGGAATGAGAACAATGAAGCATGTTGAGTACGCTGCCAGTAGGAATCCATTCAATGGGATCAATAATATTAATATTACTTCACGGCACTTTAAGATACTTTTCACAGCAAGCATGGGTTTCTTTACTGATGCATATGATTTGTTCATAATTGGTGCGGTACTTGACATATTCAGAAGCACGCAAATTAATGGTTTTAACCTACAAACACCCATACTGGGTATTCCAGCTGAGGGTGTTGTAGCTTCATCAGCAATATTAACTGCTATTATTGGTCAAGTGCTTTTTGGGTGGCTTGCGGATTATTGGGGTAGGAAGAGGATTTATGGTGTTGAGGCTGTGTTGATGGTTGTTGGTGCTTTGCTTTCCGCCTTAGCGCCGAATATTTACTGGTTAATAGTCTTCAGGGGTATATTGGGGTTAGGCATTGGTGGTGACTACCCAGTATCCTCAGTAATAATGAGCGAATACGCCAACACAAAGGATAGGGGAAAGTTAATAGCCCTAGTCTTCTCAAGCCAAGGCATAGGAGCCTTAACAGCAGTACTAATAGGCTTAGCATCAGTTAGCCTACTACCACCCACGTTAGCTTGGAGGGTTATGCTGGGCTTAGGTGCAGTACCAGCCTTAATGGTCATACGCATGAGACGTAAGGTACCTGAAACACCAAGGTATGCACTACTCGTTAAGGGGGATTTAAGGGAGGCCAATAGGGCAGCAAGCTTCCTCGGCGTTAAAATTAATGGGTTAGTTGCATCAAGGAGATTAAGCATGAGTGAATTCATGAGGAGGTATTGGTTCACGTTAATTATCACTGCTGGTTCATGGTTCCTAATGGACATAGCCTACTACGGTTCAGGAATATACTCAGGCCCAATAGTGACTACCTTTCTACCAGTGAGCGTATACCCAACATTGAGGTTACGTATAATTCATGAGGTCTTTGAAGCGGGTCTACCATTCCTAATTGGTTTACCCGGCTACTTTACCGCAGCCTTACTCATAGATAAGATTGGAAGGAAGCTAATGCAGCTTCAGGGGTTCATAATGATGAGTGCACTTTACTTAATTGTTTCAACCCTAGTTGTGACTAATGAAGTGGACGTTGTTAGTTTCCTAGCTCCTATTCAAGTAGTGATAATACTCTATGTCTTAACCTTCTTCTTCATTAACTTCGGCCCAAACACCACAACCTTCGTAATACCAGCTGAGGTTTATCCAGCTAGCCACAGGGCTATGGGGCATGGAATATCAGCAGCGGCAGGTAAGGCGGGGGCTGCCTTATCCACCTTATTGTTATTCCCATTACTTGAGACTCATATTAAGGAATTACTGATAATATATGGAATTGTGTCGATAATAGGTGCATTATTGACTATTCAACTAAAGGAAACTAAGAATAAGGATCTTGAGTCAATTTCAGGGGAAGAATTAGTAAATCACTTAAGCTCATACGCAACTAGGGGCTTGCTGAATCCTTATATAGTGGACTAAGTTTAACTGACTTACCCACCACTATCACTGATGGATTCTCTACCGTAATTCCGCAATTAGCCATCTCACCTAGTGTTGTGAATTGAATCTTCGAATCGCTCATGTAAGCCCTAGTTATAACTGCTACAGGTGTCTTTGAATCTAAGCCCCCTTGAATAAGCTCCACCGCTATTCTACATGCCTCGGAGGCACCCATTAGTATCACGATTGTGCCAACGGAGCCTGCTAGCTTCCTGAAGTCAACTTCCTTAAAGCCCTTCCCTGGGTCCTCCCTACCGGTTACAAAGGCAACACTACTGGACACACCCCTAAGTAGTATTGGGACTAGGTACTGCTCTGGAGCTGCTATGGCGCTGGTTACCCCTGGTACGACTTCACAGTCCACGCCATTCTTAATTAAGTATTGGCATTCCTCAAAACCCCTACCAAATATGAATGGGTCACCACCGTGAAGCCTAATGACCACCTTGCCCTCAAGTGACTTCCTGAGGAGCAATTCATTTATCTCACCCTGCTCCATCACGTGCCTACCAGGTTCTTTACCAACATATATTAATTCAGCCCCCTCCTTAGCGTGTTTAAGAATATCCACTGGGATTAACCTATCGTAAACCACTACGTCAGCTGATTCCACTAGTTTAATTGCCTTAACAGTGATTAACTCAGGATCCCCTGGACCAGCCCCAATAATGTAAACTTTAGCCATAGTATCAGTTTAAATTTGGGGAAGATAAACCTCACTTAATGCAGTGCGTAACGGAATTTAATGAATTAAGCACGGAAAGAGGAACGTATGTGCTCATTCTTAATGCTTCATCACTAGTTTCAATTAACGTTGCTTCCCTGGGTCAAGTCACATTAAATGAGGGGTATTATGCTTACGTTGGGTCAGCTAAAGTGGGTATTAAAACTAGGGTGGGAAGGCACATTAAGCTAGCTATGCTTAAGGCTGGTAAACTTAGGTGGCACTTAGATTACGTTCTAGTTAACAGTAACATTACGCTCCACAGTTTAATCTACATTAATAATTCATACATAGAGCATGAGGTTGCTCAGGCACTTTATAGGCATAGGAATATTGATGTTGCCGTTAGGGGCTTTGGCTCCAGTGACTGCAATTGCGTGAGCCACTTCTTCAAATTGAATTCAAGTCAAGACCCATCAATGTTCATAGCATCATTAATTAAGCAAATGGGTTACATACCATGCATA
>ERZ1669250.305-NODE-305-length-24392-cov-4.542014_pt1 | contig 24392 bp, 30 predicted proteins | sample MGYA00579295_ERZ1669250 | MGnify/ENA primary metagenome ERZ1669250 (study PRJEB41166, sample SAMN08046056) | hot springs metagenome | biome: hot spring; feature: acid hot spring; material: thermophilic sediment; isolation source: thermophilic sediment from acid...
GTATGATGACAACGCTTAGGAATACTGGCCAAGTTATTAGCATAGCTTTAGCTTTACTCATTGCGTCTTGGGCCATGCCTCAATCAGCGGTTTTTGCCTTATTTTTAGGGAGTAGCGTAAACATAAATCGTTCAGTTATGTTATCTTACGTTAAAGGTATGGATTACGCTTTTCGTCTATCCATTATGTTGGCTGTGTTGGCTGCAGTGGCATCATTTATTAGGGGTAAAGAAAATAGGCGCTCATTAGAAGTTGAAGCTAAATCCGTAAACCCTCTGGGTAAGACGTAACGTCCAGTTGGCTCGGCGCAATAGCCAATAATTTTAGCGTTTGTATTAATAGCGTTTTTTTAAATAGAAAAGCATATTATTGACGGTGAGATAGTTTCTGATAAGATTTGTACTCCCCTGCGTCAATGGGCTATGATAGGGTTCCAACTACGTTTTCTCCTGATGGTAAACTTTATCAGGTAGACTATGCCTTAGAGGCTGTAAAGAAGGGGTGGATAACGCTCGGTATTAAAGCGTCTGACGGCGTAATTCTGGCCGTTGAAAAAAAGAGATATACTCGCTTAATAGACCCCGCCTACACAGAAAAGATATTTAAAATAGACGATCACATAGGCGCGGTCTTCGCGGGCTTATCCCCTGATGCTAGATTTTTGATAGACCAGGCGCGGGTTTATGGCCAAATTTATAAACTCGTCTACGACGAGCCGATTGACGTCGAAACTTTGACTCGTTATATTTGCGATATAATGCATGATTATACGTTGCACGGGGGAGCTAGACCTTTTGGAGTTTCGTTAATGATCGGGGGTGTTTTCAAGGGCCAGCCCAAGCTCTACGGCACCGACCCAGGAGGAGCTTACGCAGGATACTTTGCTAATGCAATAGGTTCAGGGTTTAGTACCGTTATGGATTATTTAGAAAAGAATTATGACGAAAAAGCGCCATTAAATGAAGCAATTGTAATGGCCCTGAAAGCCATGGCCCCAGTAGTTGAGGGAGGGTTATCATCCGGTAATTTTGAAGTAGCCGTAATATCCGCTAAAAGTGGATTATTCGAAAAACTAAATCAAGAAACGGTAATGGGGTACGTTGAAAAAGCCAAAGCCTGATGGTGATATGACTTGGACATAGGGAAAAACACCATAGTGCGGCTCGAATTGAAAGGACAAAAGTTCGAAGTGGTTGTAGTCCCAGAAAAAGCTTGGCGTTATAAAGGCGGCGAACCAATTTCTCCGAGGGATGTACTGGTTACGGATGAAGTATTCAAGGATGTTGGGAAAGGCGAGAAGGTTTCTTCGTCTAATTTAATGCAAATATTCGGGACGCAAGATCAGTCTAAGGTTGCATTAGAAGTTTTAAAAAAAGGCGAATTGCTTCTAACGACCGATCAGAGAAGAGAAATGGTAGAATCTAAAAGAAAACAAATTATAAACTTAATAAGCAGAAGTACGGTTGACCCCAAGACGAAACTCCCTCACCCCCCAACAAGAATAGAATTAGCCCTTTCACAGGCAAGGTTTACTGTTGATCCATTTAAATCCGTTGAAGAGCAAATGAATGACGCAATAAAAGTTTTGAAACCAATTTTACCAATAAAGGTAGTCCAGTTTAACTTTAAGATAAAAATTCCCTCGCTTTATGCCTCTAGGACTTTTAAGTTGATAAGCGCTCTAGGTCAGCTTAAAAGCTCCCAATGGGCTGATGACGGTTCAATTAATATGACCTTGCTTGTTCCTGGAGGGGCTAGATCCGAGGTCATGGAAAAAATAAATAACCTAACTAAGGGTACGGCTGAAGTAACCGTAGAAGAAGCTTAGGTGGAATTTATTGTCAGAAAAAATAGAGAAAGTTCGCGAGGTAGTAGTACCAGGAGAAAAGCTTGGAGATGCAAGCCTTAAGACCGCCGAGGGAGCTTACAAAGACAACGACGGCGTTTATTCTAGCTTACTGGGGGTGGTTGAGAGGGAGTCCGATCGGGGAATTAGGATAAGGGCTTTGCGGGGAAAATATTTACCTAGAGTAGGAGATTTTGTTATAGGAAAAGTGGTAGAAGTAGGTTTAATGGACTGGACCATAGATATAAATTCTCCTTACCTCGCCCGGCTTGATTCGAAAGAAGCTGGCATAGAGGTCGATCCTATAACAATAGATTTAAGGCATTATTTTGATGTGGGCGATTATATAGCCGCTCATGTTTTAAGTTTTGATAGAGTCACTCCTCCATCCCTGTCTATAAGAGAAAGGGGTCTAGGAAAAATACACGGCGGTATACCCATTTCTGTAATACCCTCAAGGGTCCCTAGGATTATAGGGAAAAAAGGGTCTATGATTTCAATGCTAGATAAGATGCTTAAAACTCGGCTTTTAGTTGGTCAAAACGGCTATATAATTATACAAGGAGGAAGCGCAGAGGATGTAACGTTTACAATATCGGTTTTGAGAAAGATCGAGGAAGAGGCATATACGTATGGCCTTACTGATAGGATAAAGGAATTGTTAATTAAGAGGTATGGAGATAAAAATGTCTAAGCTATCTCAGGAAGAACTACTAACAGATGATGGGATAAGGAATGACGGGAGGCGCGTAGACGAAGCTAGACCGTTTGAAGTAGAAGTAGGTGTCTTAACTCAGGCAAATGGTTCCGCTTTGGTTAGACAGGGAAAAAACGTGATACTTGCAGGCGTTATGGGACCGTATGAGGCAGAAAGGCACTCCCAATATCTGGATAGGGCGGTGCTTAAAGTTAGGTACCACATGCAGCCATATTCTACAAATGATAGAAAATCACCTACGTATTCCAGACGGGAAATGGAGCTGAGCAGGGCGATCAGAGAAGCGCTCGAGCCAGCTGTAATACTTACTGATTTGCCGAGAACCGAGATTGACGTATTTATAGAAGTGCTTCAGGCTGATGGCGGTACTAGGTGTGCGTCTGTGAATGCTGCTAGCGTAGCGTTAGCAGATGCGGGCATTCCCATGAAAGATTTGGTTACTGCAGTTGCAATTGGAAAGATAAGGGATACTTTAGTAATAGATATTAACGATCTAGAGGACGAGAATGGCCAGGCGGATTTCCCCATCGCTATGATGCCAAATAAAGATAAGATAACGTTGTTGCAAATGAATGGATTATTAGATGAAGCAGAAATAAAGAAATCTATAGATATGGCTAGGGGCGTTATCGGCTCGCTTTATACGATTCAGGTTAACGCGCTTAAGAAGAAGTATACTCCTTTAGCGGTTTCAAAAGAGGGATAAATCATGCGTAAACCAGTTTTTCAGGGAAGTTTGGGGCAGGATTATTACGAATATTTAATTGAAAAGCTGAAGGCTAACCAAAGGGTTGACGGCCGTACCCTAGATTCTTATAGGGATTTGAAAATAGATTTAAACGTTGTTCCAAAGGCTGAAGGAAGCGCCCAGGTTCAGCTAGGTAAAACTTCTGTGCTCGCGGGGGTTAAACTAACCGCGGGTGTTCCTTACGCTGACACCCCGGATGAAGGAGTTTTAACCGTGGGATTAGATCTGGCGCCTTTCGCTCATCCCGAGTTCCAACCTGGTCCTCCAGACGAGAAAGCTGTAGGATGGGGTCGCGTTGTAGATAGGGGGATAAGAGAAGGGAAGGCGATTGATTTAGGTTCTCTCGTAATAGAAGAAGGGAGGAAGGTCGTCATAATATGGCTTGATTTAACGTTAATAAACCATGAAGGTAATGCCCAGGATGCTGCTTCGATTGCAGCGCTCGCCGCTTTGATGAGTGCTCGTTTTCCTGAAGAAATAGCGAGCGCGCTTGGAAGGGATTCTTTAGAACTTTTGCACTTTCCTGTCTCAGTAACTTTGGGCAAAATCAGCGATTTTATGCTAGTTGACCCCTCTATTGAGGAAGAGGATTACCTAGATTCGGAGTTATCCGTTACCTCGCTTGAAGATGGGCGCATATCGTCTATGCAGAAGATCCTCTCGGGGCCTTTAAATGAAGAGGACGTAATGAAGGCCGTTATATTGGCCAAGAAAAAAGGAGACGAGCTCCGCGAATTGGTGTTAAAAACGGTAAAAAAACATAAAAGCAGGGCAAATAAGGATAGTGAGTGAAACTTGAGCGTAATTAAGGAACGGGCTGGCGGTGAGCTCGGCGTTAAATATGGCATGAAACTGAGGAGAGATTACGTTAGATTAAAGAGCCAAAAAAAGCAGCCGATGCGTTGCCCTTCTTGCGGTAAGCATGTAGCAATGGAAAGGTTAGCAGTTGGTATATGGCGTTGTCCTAAATGTGGATATACTTTTACTGGATCGGCGTTTAGCCCTAAGCCTTATAGCCAAGTAATAAGCGCGTGAAAATGCAACTTCGGTCTATAACGGTTACCCTTAAGGCGGACGCGAAGATAGCTGACATAATAGCGATCGCCCTCAAGCCAGACGCAGGAGCTAAGGTTAACGCAAGTAATAATGAGGTAATTATGCAAGCGGTTTTTGAAAGAGAATCAAAGGCTAGGGCTTGGATTGAAAGCGAAACTAGATTAATTTCGACAATCCTAAAAACTCTTAATGGTGAAGTACTATAATGTCCGATGAGAATGGTTCTGTTGATTACGCTGAAAAATTAGAGAGTTTAACTGAGCAATTGCGCGCTACAACTGAGGAAAGGCAGAACGTAGAAATGGAGATAAAAGATATTGATAGGGTACTCTCTGAAATAGAGGCTCTTCCCGATGGAGAAGCCGTTTACCAAGTAGTAGGTAATATAATGGTAAAAAAGGAAAGGGATGCTATAAAAAAAGAGTTGCAGGAAAAGAAAGAAAACGATTCTCTTATGTTTCAAACATTAAAGCAGCGCGAAGAGGCGCTGTCAAGCGAAATAAACAAAGTTAGAAGAGAAATGCTATTAAAGAGTCAAGCGTTTCGCGTTACCGGTAATTCGTGATAAGTTTTGGGTATAGAATATTTTTCTGAAGAACTAAAGCGTAGCGTGCAAGGGAAGAAGGTCGCGGTATTTTCTCACCCGCGCGTTGACCCCGATGGTTTTGCAGCTGCTTTGGTATCTTCGTATATGCTGAATTATATAGGCGCTTTGTCTTCGTACGCTTATTTAGACGATATGAATTCTTTAGCTAAGCGTATGAATGAAAAATACCGTCCTTCTGCACCACCTGCAGATTTCCTTCCCGATATTGCACTAGTAGTTGATGCCTGCGGCCTCAAGTATAGCCACAGAGGAAAAGAGTTCCATGGGTCAGAAGTGTTTGTAATCGACCACCATCAATGCGGTTCAATAAGTGGCAGCAAAAGCTTTGTTGATCCCCACGCCTCCTCTTCGTGCGAGTTAATTTTGAAAATATCTTCATCTTTAGGCTTTGCTTTGACGCCTGATATGGCTACAGCTTTGCTTGCTGGGCTCTTGTTTGATACTGCCATTTTTAAATACGCTGGCTCTGAATCTGTTATAAGTGCGGCTGAATTGATAAATATAGGGGGAGATTATCAGACTGCTTTAACTTTTTCAAAGCGCGAGTTAACTAAAAGTCTGAGGATGGCTAAATTAAAGGCGGCAAAATCGATTGAACTATTAAATAGTGGAGACTTAATAATTGCGTTTACCACTACAGATATATTCGAGGGAGAAATCGCTGAGGCACTTCTGAACCTCGGGGCCGATATAGCTTTTGTAGCTGCTCCTCGCGGGAAAGGGGTCAGGGTGTCTGGTAGAGCGGATGAGAAAGCCGTAAGCTCTGGGATTAATTTAGCCGACTTCTTTAAAGAAAGTGGAGGGGGGCATGAGGGAGCTGCAGGGGCATACATCGAAGATTCTGTTGAAAACGTGTTAAGGGGGATAAAGACTAGGTTGATCGCTCGGCTGAAAACCGGAAGTTTTTGATCCTGATGGTAGACTACCCCGTCCTTGCGGGCGGGGCCTTAGTTTCGGGTGGCCTTCGCGGCGCGCCTTCATCCCCCCCTCAGGTTGTTTATCTATCCCCGACCCATACCCCTCGTTAAGGGCTATCTACGGCCGCGTTGAGGTCGCGGTTGTAGGCCAGCCCGCAGTTAGGGCACCTGAACTCCCTTCCGTCTACCTCGACGATATGGCCGCAGTCATGGCAGGTTTTCGAGGTATTCTTGGGATTAACGTAGGCCATTAACCCCGTTAACCTTTGCCTTGTACTCTATCATCTGCTACAGCTTCCTGAATGGTAGAGAGTGAAACCTCCTGTTTAACCTCTTGCCCTTGTCGAAACGATTCCTTATGCCCGTTAGCTTTTATGACTATCACGGGAAAGGAAATTGAAGCGCGTATTTTACGGCTTCCTTCGATATGACGTGAAGGTCGCGCATAGCTCTTTTTGTTTCCTTTCTGCTGAGCCTACTTACAACGTCCAGCCTTCTTTTCTCTTGAAGCGTCTTCCTCATGTTTGTATGCTTATGCCTTACCTCCTTTACATCTGATCCCTTGAAGAAGGTGCCCTTAACCGGCTAGGAACGACTTAAAAACAAGTAAGTAAAAATATATGAGCCTCAATGGCGACTAAGTAAACTGGTGAATATATTGAAAGCCATAGCTGCGAGTAATCTTTCGTTTTCATATGAAGGTTCTGGAAAATATGCGCTAAAAGACGTAAACATGGATATCGAAGAGGGTGATTTCGTTATTATAGCGGGCCCAAGTGGATGTGGTAAATCAACTTTGATCCGGGCTTTTAATGGGCTTATACCACATTTTTACAGGGGCAAATATGAAGGAGATGTAATAGTTGATGACCATCGCTTGCCAAATGAGGAGCCTCATCAGCTGTTCAGAATAGTTGGTACGGTTTTCCAAGAGCCGGAGAATCAGCTTTTGACTTTTTCGGTAGAAAGAGAATTGGCCTTTCCCCTGGAGAACGCGGGACTTGCTAGGCAAGACATGAAAAAAATTGTAGATAGTACTTTGAAGAAGTTCGGTTTATGCGAATTACGGTACCGTTCCCCTAATGAGTTAAGCGGCGGGGAACAACAAAAGGTAGCCATAGCCGCAGCCCTGATTTCCAATCCGAAAATCTTGCTCCTAGATGAGCCTACGTCTAACCTAGACCCCCTTAGCGCATCAGCTTTATTAGATTTACTACATCACCTTAACGATGAAGGTATGACTATAGTTTTAAGCGAGCACCGTTTGTCATTAGCTGCCCCTTATTCAAACAAGTTAGCAATAATGGACAAAGGAAGGCTAATAGATTACGGTAATACAATTGACGTATTAAATAAATATATAAATCAAGATTTAGTTGAAATACCAGATATTTTTTTGATCGCTAACGCGCTTAAGCAGGCGGGTTACTACGAGGGGGAAATGCCTTTGTTGATTAGCCAATTTTTATCTGGAATAAGAAAAAAACCAAGAACAGGTGGTTGAAGTGAGCATCATATCGTTTGATGGAGTTTACTATACCTACCCTTTATCAGAGAAACCAGCTTTAAACGGAATGACCTTAGAAATATCTAAGGGAGAAAGGGTAGCCCTTTTAGGGGGAAACGGCGCAGGTAAAACTACTGCGCTTAAGCACGTGAATGGTCTTTTAAGGCCAAATAAGGGAAGCGTAAAAATATACGGAGAAGATACAAGAAAAACCAATACTTCGAACTTATCAAGAAAGGTTGGTATAGTATTTCAAAATCCCAACCATCAATTATTTGCGCAAACGTGTTGGGATGAAGTAGCTTTTGCTCTGAAAAATTTTGGGTACGATGATCTTGAAATCGAAAAAAGGGTAGAATCTACGCTCCGTTTTTTTGGGCTGTGGGATTATAAAGATGAATCCCCTTTTCTACTCAGCGTTGGAGAAAAGAAGAGGCTTACTATAGCAAGCGTCTTAATTTATGAACCGCAGATCTTAGTACTTGATGAGCCAACTGCAGGCCAAGACATTGAGCAGAAAAAAAAGATCGGGAATTTATTATCTTCGTTTAAAGGTGAAGCCGTAATTGCTAGCACTCACGATATGGATTTTGCCGCTCGCAATTTTTCTAGAGTCGTAATAATGTCAAGCGGAAAAATTGTTGCCGACGGGCCAACCAGAGACATATTTTACATGGGCGATTGGAAATCGGCCGGCATATTAGAGCCCCAGACGGTTTCAATAGCAAAAATTACCGGCATTTCATCTCACCCTCTTACTAGCGAAGAGTTCGTCGAAGCTTTTAAGGAGGAAGTGGCTAAATGAGCTGGGCCGCTGGTTTGACGTTTGTACACGGAAATAGTTGGTTGCATAGACTGAACCCGCTTCCGAAAATAGCTATTGTAATATTATTTTTTGTAGCCGCAATATATATTTATCAAGATTTGTTGCACTTAGCTCTACTGTTTTTTATTAGTTTGATGTTGATCGTGGCTGCAAAACAAATGAAACGTTGGTGGTCAACTATGAAAATGAGTTTCCTGGTAGCTTTTATAATAGCTTTACTAGATTATATATTTCTTGGGGAGTTAGCTTTTTCTGTTGCAATGGGTATTCGTTTTTTGGTGATTGTTTCGGCCTTTTCTGTATACTCCCTTACAACCTCCCCGGAAGATACTGCTGCAGTTATGACGCGCGCTGGCTTTCCATATTCACTAGTTGTAGCATTCATGATGTCGATTAGGTTTTTACCATTATTGGCTCAAGAGGCTCAAAACATCATTGACGCCCAACGGTCTAGAGGTTTTAATATGAGTACGCGCAATCCAATTAAACTGGTAAAGAATTACGTTCCAATACTTATCCCGCTTATGGTTATATCGCTGATGAAAGCCGATTCAGCCGCTCAGGCTTTAGAGACAAGAGGGTTCGGGTATAGTAAAAACGTCTCTTCTTATGGCTCTATTAAGCCATCCTTTTATGAGATAGCTTTGACCGCAGCCGTGCTTGCATTAATGGTTATATTGATATTAAATAGGTATATCGATATAACGATCTGATCGATGGTTTGAAGGCACGGCCATCTGGGCGTTGAAACGCTTGCTCTTGGTAAACGCCGAGGTATTGGACGCAAGCTAACGCGGCTTAGCGTCGGGCTTATCAAGCGGTTAAATTGGTCCGTTTCTGGGTTAATTAGTTAATTAGTTTGAATTCCCTTCGTAGCCGCTAGGCCGGCTGTGGGACCTGTATTTTATCTTAGGAGTAATAACTATAAGAATAAAGGAGACTTGCCCGCGATCGTGGGCAGGGAGCAAGCGTCGCTCGGACGGGGTTTCTTCGCGCTTTACTATGAGCTTTACCCCGTCATGACCCGTCACGATTATCTTGTCTCCCTCTCTTATTTCTTCGTCAGAATTGGATGAAGCGCTCCAAAGTTCGCTTGCAACCAAAACTACTCCATCAGAATGAGGTTTAATATTGCTTTTTGCTTCACCGATTTGACCGATCATGTTTTGGGGTGCGTGGGATACAGATTTCTTTTTAACAACAGTTGTTGAAGCAAAGCCGATTGCTAATATTGCCCCTATTAAGATTATTATGGAGCTGATTAGAATCATTGACATACTAGATTTAGAAATGCCTATACTTAATATTAAAATACCAATTAATATTATAGTTACAACTAATATTAACGGCCTTATTCCATATATAAGTATTCTATCAATTATTTTATTTAGTAATTTTTGTTCATTATTCATATTAAACCACGCTGCACTTCTTTATTACGCTTTCAGCCTCTTTTCTATCAATCCATCCCATAATCTTGACGAATTTATCGGGTTCTAATTCTTTGTAATGATTGAAGAAGTGTTCAATTTCATTCTTTATCGACTTTGCTATTTGTTCAATGTCATTGATATCAGAATAAAATGGGTCTATATTTCCAAATGGCACGGCAATTACTTTTACGTCTTCACCTTTCTCGTCAACTGTCCTTAGCGCGCCAATGGGTTTGGACCTTATTATCGCGCCTGGGGTTACTGCCTCGCGGCTTATTACGAGGCAGTCCAATGGGTCGCCGTCGGGAGCGATTGTACCCTCTATGAAGCCATAATTAAATGGATAATGCGCGGCGGCGTATAGAAATCTGTCCACGTAAACTTTGCCAGTTTTATGGTCAATTTCATACTTTACATCACTTCCCTGTGGGATTTCTATTATTACGTTAACCTCCATAATAAATACTAGACCCCGCGTTTTTAAGAATAGTTTAAATTTTTTCTGACTTTAATGTGAAGAATGCCGCATTGCCCTATCTTAACGCATAAATGGCTCGGTTAAATGATAAAGATCGTGCGGCCTGATATCGACGGGCAGGGTCATAAAGGAGCGAGATCAAACGAATGGCGTAGAGATTAGTAACTTAATCGTGTTTTCTCCTGGGGTGGACTCGTTAATTTGCGCTCGACGCTTGAAAATATGTTATTAGAGCGTACCTGGCATAAAGCCTGAACAAGGTTTAAATGATTCTTGAATAATTTTTTGAGCAAGGCGGTCTCAGGAGCTCGCGGAGCAGGATTCTGGATTACTTACTTTACGTTTGCTCGCCCGTGTTTACTGGTCGTCTTTGATCAACAATAAGTTTATACATGACTTGGGTGTTTATTTTGGTCCAGAATGGCCAAATGTCCTTATGACGGGACGGAAGTACCGACGCCTACTAAAACTTGGACTATGACTGGAAAGCCGCTAGGTGGCAAACGCGTGAAGCTCACCAACGGCATTTTCCACTGTCCTACGTGCGGCAGGAATTTCAGAGCTGTTATAAGCAAAGAAATACTTCCAGCATAAGTCCGAGAATATTAATATTTTTTAATTAGCTAACAAAATATAGGTAGGCTTAAAAACGGCCAAAAAAAATAAGCAGATTGGACAAAGAGCTGCGCTCAAAGCTTGTCGCTAGGACGGGCATATTGATAGCTCTCTCTGTTATGGCGGACCTTTTTCCTTTGCCGCGCGCATTTTTTGGTATGAAAGTAGATCTCGTTGGTACTGTTTGGGTAGCGTCATTTTTGCTTTATGGGATTGAAACGGCTACTTATACTTCATTGGGCACTTTTCTGTTAATGTCGGCTTATAGTCCTACTGGGTTTGTAGGGGCCGCTATGAAGTTAACCGCAACGGCCCCCATGTTTTTTATGCCATGGGCGGTCGAAAAAATATCTGGAGGCAATGCCTCTTCTCTTTTTGGCCCTAAGTTATACGCTCTGGGCTCGGCCTCTGGTATAATCGTTCGTATTTTTTTGGCGTTTTTATTGAATTATTATTGGGCGATTCCTGTTTTCTTGGGTATGCCAATATCACAGGTAGTCGAGAAGTTTTTCGGGGGATCGCTTTTGGCTTTATTTTTGTACGTTGCTGCGCTAAATTTGGTCCAAGGTATACTTGACGCAACGCTACCATGGATATTAGTGGTCAAATTTCAACTTAAGAAAATTTCTGGTTTGATTTAATTTTTGTTTTCCTGATAGGTCCGCCTTGCCCTTATTTTATAAGATAAGTATGGATCATCCGGTGAAAATTTTGGAGGAGAAGCTACTAATGTTGGAGAACCGCATGACGGGCAACGGTCTTTAAGCGTATATCTCCCGCATTTCGGGCATTTTTTTATTAGCTTCAAGCGCATCCCCTTTAAGACTTTAACCTTTCGATGCTTACGGTGGTACCAGTTTTCTTAACGTAATCGGTCAGGAAGTCTTTCATTTCTTGAGATATGCTTTCGAGCTCTTTGTAATTGCTGCCCTCAATTTTGATTAAATAGTTTGGGGCACTTAAATATGAGGCCTTTATCAGAACGTTTTTAGACTTGCCCCACTCGATTAAGTTCGAAAACGCGCTTTTTATCTTATTTATTCCACCTTTTCCCTCATAAAATAGGCTTACTTTAAACGATATAGTTACGTTCTCCGTTTTTACGTGCTTTTGTATTAACGGGTAAAGGGCGTCAACCCAAGCCTTGCTTATATTGGCGTTTTTTAAAGCCGAATCACCCTCTTTTAGTGCTAATGTTAGCGCAGAGTAGGCGTCTCCATACTTATCCTTAAGCGGCCAAATAACCTCCTTATAAGCGTCTTCCTTCTTTTTATTGAGCGCTTTCGCCGCTACCATTACTATCGCCTCGACCTTTTTTTCTTTATTCCAATCAGAATACGTCTTTTCTTGTTCGCCTGCACTTATTTTTTTTAACGATAGTACTATTTGACCTTTGCTTGGATCAACCATGATTACTTTGAGCGGGATTTTTCTTCCCTCTTTTACGTAGTCATGTATGTTTTTTACCCATCCGCTGGCAATTTCATTAATGGGTAAGTATCCACGAATGCCGTTAAAAGAATCTATTGTAACGTAAGCGCCATGCTCTTCGAGTTTTTCTACAGTAGCCACTACTCCCATGCCAACGTATGGATATTTTTCTCTTCTTAATATAGCCATATGTTACAGGAGCCCCCGCATAAAATCTTTATCCTAGTTAGAGTGTTATTTTTAGGCCATAACTTTAATACCGAAAAACGTTCTCTAATTAGCTTGGCTAAACTAATATTGAAGGACCCAAGAGGGTTCAGGGATATAATTCAAAACGCGTCGGGAGTAGTAAGTGAGGGTGTCTTTAGGATTTCAAATAATGGGCTTGTCATGAAGGAACTTGACCCTAGTAGGATAGCGATGGTGGAATTTGACTTTCCACCGACGGCCTTCGAATCCCTGGAAGTCGAATCGGAGGAAAAATTAGGTGTCAACCTCGAAGAGTTACTTAACGTGCTAAAAAGGCTGAGACCCGAAGATACATTAACGCTAGAAAGCGATAAAGGTAAGCTAACGGTGTCATTCGCAATTAACAAGTATTCTAGGTCTTTTAAAATACCCCTATTAGATCTAGGAGGTCAAGAAACTCCTACTATTAACGTCCAGTTTACCAGTAAATATAGCATTTTATCTGACGCGTTATCATCTAGTATAAAAGATGCGGCTACGGTTGCCGATGAGATAATCTTTGGTTCATTTAAAGACGGGACTCTTTTAATTTCGGCGAGTAGCGATAAAGGCTCAGTCGAGCAGAGGCTAAGCAAGGACAGCGGGATGATTCTTGACTACGATATTGCTGAAGAAGCTAATGCTAAATATAGCCTTCAATATTTAGAAACTATTACCTCGTTCAAGGGTTCTCCTAGCGTATTTTTGGAGTTTGCCCGGGATAAGCCATTGCATTTAGAGTATAAGATGGCGGACGGAACGGTGTTTCAATTTATTTTGGCCCCAAGGCTTTAGCGGTAATAAAGATGGTAATGGCTTCCGAAGCATTGAAAAAATATCCTTTTTTGATTGGAGCAGATACTTACTTAGTGGGTCTATCTCTATCCAATCTAGATGAATTTCCAAGGATCTTAGAACTAGCAGAAAACAAGATCAGATTTTTGCTTAGGTTGTCTAAATTGCCACCAAATATTAACGATAAAAAAGAATCAGTAGCAGTTTTTACCGCGTCTCTGGCAATGGTTTCATTTACAAATAATAGGAGGCTTATACGGTCTTACGGGTACGCGCTTTCCCGCGAGCTTGAAGAGAACCTGGCAATGGATTCGCCTAAAAGTTACCTAACAGTGGCATCATCATTGGGGATGAAAGCTGGTTATGACGGTCAGCGCTTTGATATGGCGTTAGTAGATTATCTTAAACTAAAGGGTATTGACAACGACCCCGCGTTAATGCTGCCTCAGCTGCCCTTAAAAAGGGGAACGATTTACCTCAGCCCGAACGTCTTTCGTTTAATGATTTCAAGAGTGTTTCGCTGGGTCGTAGTAGACAAAATGGAATCTCAGATGGCCGAACTCAGGCATGCTGCTCTCAGCGATCGCGTTAAGGCCGCCATAAATTCTATAATGGCAGATTTTTCTAAGAAAAAAGGGCTAGAGGTCGACGTTTCGTCCTTATCTCCAGTTGAATCCTTGTTCCCCCCATGCATTAAATTTTGGGCAGCGGAAATGAACAAAGGCGTAAACATACCCCATCAAGCCCGCTTTTTAGTGGCTACTTTTTTAATCGCTTTGGATATGGATGTTGATGAAGTATTAAATTATTTTAAGCATACGCCTGATTACGATGAGCGCATAGCCCGTTATCAGATAGAGGATTTGGCCGGAGAAAGGGGATCTGGAAAAAAATACTCCGTTCCAAGATGCGATACGCTAAGAACTCTTGGGGTTTGCGTTTGTAGAGAGGGGTTATGCACGCACATGAGTCATCCCCTCTTGTATTACAGAATTTCTATTGAGAAAAAATTAAAGGGTGATAAAAACGCCGGAACAGATTGTGCAAAGTCATTTCCATGATTATTACGCTGGTTTGGACTATAAAATGCTCGAACTACCCGATTTTACTAAAAGAGAGTTCGGATTTTTGCGCCCTGATAAAAAAGAAATGATAAGGCACCTCGCATTTAGTGATGCTTTGTCTTTAAAAAAATATCTGGTAGCCCTCCCGCCCTCTCACGTGTATTCTTCCACGGCGCTTTACGAGCGTCCTTCCGAACCGGATATGAATGCTAAAGGTTGGATAGGGAGCGAAATGATATTTGAGTTTGACGCTGATCACATGAAGGAATTAAGGGATAAACCAAATGTGAAAAGGGGTGTTTTGGATAATTCTGATTGGTCACTCGTAAAGGATCGGACCAAACACCTAATCTATGATTTTTTGATTGAAGATTTTGGTCTTCAAGATAAGGAAATAAGCATAAATTTTTCAGGGAATCGGGGATTTCACGTTAGAGTTAGGGCTAACGATTATATTGATTTAGACCAAGATGCCAGAAGGCGTCTAGCGTCATACATAAATGGTGCTGATCTAGACGTAGACTCCGTTTTTACGCGGTTGAGTGCAAGGCGCAAAGTAAGGGAGATAACTTTTTCCCAGCCAGGCTGGATGGAAAGAATAAGAAAGATAATGGATGAAAAGAAAATGAGCGCAGAAGACGCGGTAAAAGAGGCGTCACTTGATATAGATGAAAACGTCTTGCTAGATCTGCATCGCCTAATTAGGCACGTACACACGCTTCACGCAGGGACAGGGCTTGTCGTTACACCAATTTCAATAGATGGGATAGATTCATTTGATCCCTACGTCCACGCCGTCGTAAAAAGCGATGAAGAAGTTCTCGTCAAGATGGAACACGCCGAATTGTTTAACGGCTTAGTTGTAGGAGACCTAATAATTTCTAGCGATTTAACGGGGAGAATCTTAAGGCTTAACAGATCAGTAGCTGTCTTTCTGCTATTAAAAGGGTTAGCAAAAGCTATAGGTTAAGTAGTGTAAAATACAAGATAGGAGTTGCCTAATGCCTTTGAAGAACTTGTGTCCACGCTTGATGCTGAGCTATCATCTGATAGCCTTCTACCGTTGTCTAAAAGACAAGTATTGTTGATTAAAAGCGCAAGATCGCGTTACGCGCTGAGTTATTACGATAAAATGCTTCGTGAATTGGCAAGGGAAATAGTCAAGCTAAGGTTAGAGAAAATTTTTCGCGGCTCTAGGGGGGAGTTGTCTTCTGAAGAAGAAATTCTCCAAGAAGGCATTAGGAAAACCCTCTACGGCGGGGGTACTTGCTTGGTTAAAGTTCTTCAAGAAATCAGCGTAGGAGATAGGACTTTTTTGCCTGGCCAGATAATATCTATCAATACTGGAACTGCAGAAGACTTAATAAGTCAAGGAAAAATCAAATTAGTAATTAGAATTGGAAATCCCGTCAACCTTGATGAAGTACTGCCCTAAGTGTAAGACGTATACCCTTCATAAGGTTAGTATATATAAAGCTGGTAAAAGAAGCCCCCTAAAGGAAGGTGAAAGGAGACATGCAAGAAGGTTGAAGGGATACGGTGGGTCTAGAAAGCCAGTCCAGAAAAAATTTGCGAAGACAACAAAAAAAGTTGCTTTGAAACTTGAGTGCAGCAAATGCGGTAGGATCTCAATGACTACTGGCATTAGGCTTAGAAAAGCAGAGGTAGCGCGTTAAAATGAAACTAGAAGAAGTTCCTGAGCCGGTGTCTACTTATATAAGGGTTAAGTGCAAGGACTGCGGGGCCGAAACTTTGATTTATTCTCACGCTACTACCGAAATAAAGTGCAAAATTTGTGGATCTTTATTGGCAAAGCCTACGGGAGGAAAAGTTAAAATTTTAGCCGAAATTATTCAAACGCAAAATAAGGATGATAGTTAGTGCCGCGCCCAAAAAAGAGAAGGTCTTTACCTAAAGGGTTGTTGATGCCTGGTTTCTATATATCTACAATAGAGGAGTTTTCTGCCAAAGCGATGTCTTATGAAGAAGGAGGCGGCGTCTATTCTTCAAAGATAGGAGTTCCAGAATATGATATGGCAAATCATTACGTATGGATAAAACCAATTAAAAAGTTAGCTCCTGAATCGCTTAAAGTTGGAGATAAATTTTTAGGTATAGTGGACGACGTAAAGAAAAACTTTGCACAAATCACTATTTATGTTCCTGGTTCTTTAGGTAGATTATACCCTTTTTCAGCGCTCCTCCATATAAGCAATGGAGGTATTAGAAGGGCAAGGGCGGTGAGCGAGCTCGTTAAGCCAGGAGATGTAATAAAAGTAAAGTTAATAACGAATTGGGTTCCGATGCAAGTATCAATATCCGACCCGGACTTAGGAGTAATTAGCGCCAGGTGTTCTAAATGTGGGTCCACTTTAAATCACGATCACGATGGGGTTTTGCGGTGCAATACTTGTGGTTACAAGGAAATGAGAAAGGTATCCATTGAATATAGAAGGATTTTCTTAAAAGGCCAGCTTGCTCGCTATAAATAGAGGGTCTTATTTTCGGGCGGCGCGTAGTGAAGGGCATGGTACTCCTCTAAACTTTTTGTTTCTGTTTGCAACCTCATCGATTTTAAATACTTAATCTCTAGGGTCTTGGCAGACGGTCTCCGACCACCGCATTAACTTTAAGGCTACGTTAAAGGCTTGGAGGTGGGTAGAAGGCTTCAATGCTTAAGCTGAGGAGTAGCTCAGTGCTTGTAATAGGTTAGAGGTAGACTTGTTTATCATGCAAGGCTAAGGTTTTTAAGTAATTCAAAGTATATTTTTAACTTGAGGACTTTTAACAGCGATTTGAGTTACGATCTGAAACGGGTATTCACTTCTCCGATCATTGATTTCCTATTACTAGTTGTAATTTTTTTCGTTGCTTTAGCAGAAAGGCTTGAGCCCCTGGTTTATGTTCAAAGCAGCGACATGCCAATCGCTTTTCCGTGGGCAATCGCCACTCTGGATCCCTTCTTTCACTACTTGGTTACGCTGCGCCTCGTTGAGTATGGTACTTCATCTTTCTTTTCATCTATTTACCCTACACTTCACTACGCGTATTGGAATGACACCTCCACTTGGTTCCCCGGCAGAGATGTTACCGCCAATTATATGGTAGGCATAGCTTATTTCTCAACGTTTACTTATTGGGTAGCGCGCTTTTTCGACCTTTATCCAACTGTTGGTCAAATAATTATTTATATGCCAGCAGTGCTTGGTGCTTTTACCGTGGTATTGCTTTATCCCCTCGGAAAAATCTTATTTAATAGGAAAGCTGGTATACTCGCGGCGGCGCTTGGCGTGCTTGCGCCCGCCATGATAAATAGAAGTATGGCAGGTCACATAGACGGGGAGCCGATCGCGGTTTTTCTTTGGATGATAGGTCTCACGTTTTTTGTTATAGCTTATAAGGAAAGCAAACCACTATACGGGTTAGTGGCAGGCCTCCTCATTGGCTTTTCCGGGTCTGTCTGGGGAGGATATTTATATATAATGAATGCAATTGCGATCTTTGCCATAGGCATGGTTTTGCTAGAAAGAATTGATGATATTAAAGGGCAGGTCTTAATGTCTGTATTGGTGCCCTCTGCAGTTTTGCCTGCCATGTTGCTGCCCGAAGGTGCAACGTGGCTTCGCTCTTTTTCGGCGTGGATAATGCCTCTGTCTGCAATCCTGCTAATAGTTATTTATGCTACGTGGGCTAAAGCGTCAAAAGAACGCCTTCACGCCCTATCTATGGCTACTTTAATCTTGTTAACTGGTTCATTCATCATACTTTTCGTTGGGGCAGAAATTCCGTACCTGCATTTATTTCCTTCTGGAAGATTAGCCACCGTTATTAACCCGTTTTCAGCAACTGGTATCGAGACGACGGTCGGCGAGCAGGAACTAAGTAGTTGGGTATCGTTTTATCAGGATTACCTCTTTATTCTTCCATTAATACCCTTTGCAGTATATTTGTTGCTTAAAAATAGGACTGATTTGAACTTGCTTTTCGCTCTGATGATTTTCATGGGTATTTACGCGCAGGCCTCGATGGTAAGACTAGATCAGCTTTTGGATATCCCAGCTATAATCGGGAGCGCTTACGCGTTAGAAAAATTGTTCAGCGCCTTAATGCGGTCCGTGAGCATTCATAATAGGGGAATAGGGGCAACCGTAGTATTAGGCCTAGTATTAGTTGGCGTAGCGTTTTATTCGGTAAAACCAGCTTACGATGACGCGGCGATGCCACCCATGATTGATACGGGGTTAGGTACATCGGCAATAGATACGAGTTGGCTTCAGTCTCTAGAATGGCTAAAAACTAACACCCCTAAAAACGCTGTTGTGGCCTCTTGGTGGGATTACGGCTATTGGATTAATACGGTTGCTGACAGGGCCGAACTAAATGACGGGGCAACTATAAGCACGGCCAGGATAAGGCAAGTGGCTCAGGCGTTTATGGGCAATCAGACTGAAGCATACGACGTATTGTATAAGCTAGGCGCGCAATACGTAGTTACCACAGAAGCTTTCGGGTATTGGACGTATGGAGGTCAAGTTTATCCAGGTACTGCCCTTCCGATAGGAATCGGCGATATAGGCAAGAGTACAGCTATGATGACAATATTGGGTTGGAATTCGAGCAAAGTCTCGCATTACCTGAATACGACCTACGTCCAAATCGCTTCGAATTTTGGTTATGATTTTACCATACCTATGAGTAATCCTTACCTCAGCAATTATGGTTATACGACTGTGGCGAACTTATCTGATGGCGACCTTATAATATTTAACCGCAATGGGACAGTATACGAAACAAACGTAACTAAGGCGCCACTAATTGCGCAATTAGCCAAGCAGAAGAATGAGACGAGCTATACGGCCTCGCAGTGGATAGCGGATAACCCGAAGTATGATGGCATATTCTGGACAACGCCACAAGAAGTTCCTTATTATAATACATTTCTTTATCAGATGCTAATGGATCCGTTCATATATCCAAACCAGTTCATACCCTATTTCATGAACTACCAATATTTAGCCTCGGTTATGAGTAGTTACGGTTCGACGTACGCGCAGGACTCACTTTTGTACAGTAATCTAGCCCAGTATCCCCCCCTTACGAAGTTTCAATTAGTTTACGCTGCGTTTGTCCCCCAGGAAGGTGGGTTCGTGCTAGTCGTTATTTACAAGTTAAACCCAGCGCCGCCCCTCAGCAACCTTCCGTTACAGCAAGCCCCATTAATTGATATAGCTTGATTTTTTTCGTTTAATTAGCGGTGAGCTACCTATGGGGGATAATCTTCTTGTACTGGCAAATTCTTCGTTGGAATTAGTTCCCGAAGAGCTTTGGAAAGGAAAGCAGGTAATTTCTAGCGCCAATAAGAAAAATAAAAAGCCCGGCCAGATTTTATTAGACGTATCTCTTCACGGGTGGGACATGAACGCGCTTAAGGATCGCGAATCTAGGGGCAGACCGGATATCGTCCATCAATGCCTAATAGAAGCTATGGATTCCCCGGCTTATTTAGACGGCTACCTCGACGTAATAGTCGAATTAAGAAATGCAGCTGGGTTGTTACATTTTAAGCGTGGCGTGCGCCTACCTAGGAATTACGACCAGTTCAAAGGGTTAATGGAACAGGTTTTAACTAACGGCAGGGCGCCATTAGACAACGAACCACTAATATGGGTAGAAAAGGTTAATTTAAATGCGTTTCTTAACGAAAATGGGTACTCGGTTTACGTCCTTGAACAAGGTGGAAAATCGTTTAGCGCGATCAGCTTTCCGAGCGGGAAGTTAGCCTTTGTTGTAGGAGCTTTTCAAAAGGGGAAGATACCCTCTGAAACTTTGCGCTTGGGACCTAAAGTTTCGCTTTACGATGGCAGGCTTACAGCTAATGCTGCGGTTTCATTGATAGCTTGTTTAATTTTCCTTAAAACTAAAAGTAGTATTAAAATAGATTAGGCGATAAGATGATGACCAGCAAGACAAATACGGGTCAAAGAGTTCGCCTTAGGTATTCCGGCCTGGTAGTGTTTTTATCTAAGGTGGCTACCGCTTTTACCGGTCTTTATTTTATGTGGCTTTTGGCCCGTAATCTGACTCAATCAAGTTTTGGTGGGGTATATTTTATAAACGGTACCTTGGCATTTTTTATATTTTTTGCGGGTGTAATACCATACTGGTCTACAAGAGACGTAGCAACTGGCAGAGGGGGTGCATACGTTTCGCTTACCTTTAACCTAGTAATGTCAGTGCCTTTTCTCGTAATGTATGTTATTATGGCTAGTTATTTTGCTGGGCAAGGCCATATTTCTGATTTAGCGCTGCTAGCCGCTTCTCCTATAATAATTCTTACTTTTACGCTTTCGTCTATGACTTCAACGATTAATGCGCTTAGCCCACAGTCGCTAGCTGGTATGGAACTGCTTGGTGACATTATAAAGATAGTTGCTGCATTTTTTTTGGTGCTCTCGTTCAGGCTGGGCCTGGTTGGGGCTGAGATCTCGATTAGCGCGGCATATCTTACCAGCGTAGTTTACGCGTACGTCAAGCTCAGAAAAATAGTTCATGAAAAAACAATGTGGGATTTTCAGCGCATCAAAAAGTGGTTATCTTTATCTTGGCTTGTTGCGTTTTCAGCGATAATATCGTATTTTTACGGGGGATTGGATAAGTATTTTTTAGGTATAATTTCGGAAACCGAGCTAGGCACTTATGCCATAGCATTATTACTTGCTAGGCAGTTAAATCCGGTTTCCTCTTTATCAACAGCATTGTACCCCCACATATTAAGGGCGGGTGGTGAGGACAAGAAAGCCAGCAGAGATGTGCTAGCGCTTATATTAATTTTCTCTGTTCCAATGGTTTTTGGCCTGATAATTTTTTCCTCCCCCCTTCTATCAATTTTTTCAAAGCATTATGCTTTGGTTTCAAAATGGCCGTTATTGCTCCTAGCCATCGCTTACTTTATTTCATCGAGTTTCTTCTCCTTCTTTGACTCGCTAATCTACGGGAGCGAGAAAATTGAGTTAACTTCTAGGCAACTTTTTCAAAGTAAGTTTTTTCAAGGCCTTTTAATGCAAGCCACAGTACTAGCAGTGATGGCCCCGGTTATGTGGGTATTAGCGGTACGCTTTGGGGCAGTAGGGATGGCGTTCGCGATCTTGATCGGTTCAATGCTAATGCTAACGGGTAGAATTTTTATTGCTGGCAAAAGAATTAGGGGAATCTTTCCTTTGGATTCATTCTTGCGGTCTGTTTTATCTTCAATTATTATGAGCTTTATTTTGTTGCTGTTGCCGAGATCTCATTCATATATAATAATACTGGATGTGTTTGTAGCCGCCGTAGTTTATTTCGCATCAATGTACGTAATTGACAAAAGAGTTAGAGCTTACTCTAAGTATTTCTTACAATCTTTAAGGCCCGCGTCCGAGCTTGATAGCCATGAGTAAATAGGAGGGCTTCGATCCTTTAGCAAGTATCGAATGCCAGTAATGGGTGAGGGAAGTAGTATTAAGTAATCGCCATTGAAGTTATGGCTATAATCATCCGGAGCGATAACAAAATAAGTCATCGAGATTTCTGAATATGGATGAAGAAGGGCCTAAATTATTTGTTGATACAAGGGAACCACTGGAAATCGTCGAATTACTAGCCGAACGCGGATTGCCGGTTGAAATTAAGCAACTTACAATAGGTGACTACGTAATAGATAACAAAACAGCAATAGAAAGGAAATCAGCGGCGGATTTTGTGAAATCTCTATTTGATGGGAGGCTGCTTGAACAGGCTAAAAGGCTTAAGGGCGTGTACCAAACTGCCCTTCTTGTAGTTGAAGGCGATTTCGCGTCAGCAATTGCTTGGCGGAGAAATCCACGCGCGTATTGGGGGGCGCTAGTAGCTATCGCCTTAGACGACGGTCTAGTTCCCCTCTTTACATCTAGCATGAAAGACACTGCGGAGCTAATTACGGTTATTTCTCATAGGGTCTGGGAAAATCATGAGGGAAAATACGAAATTAGGCAAAAACCTAAGATATTATCTACTAAGGAAAGGCAAATATATGTTGTTGAGGGATTACCTGGAATTGGCAAGGAATTAGCAGAGAGGTTGCTGAAGTATTTTGGTAGTGTGCGCTCGGTTATGAAGGCGTCTGAGGGCGAACTTACTCAAATAGATGGTATAGGCAAGGGTAAGGCATCAATAATAAGCCAACTATTAGACGCTGAATTCGACGGCGCAGAAAATATGCAAAGTAAGTTACTCCAATGATCTCGTAGTTTTCCAACATAGCTTTTTATGCTGTTTTAATTTAATGATGAAATGTCGGCGCCCGACAGAATTAGAGTCGCTTTAGCCCAAATAGCCCCTAAAATGGGGGACGTAGAGGGTAACTTTCAGAAGATATACTCATTTACTGAAGCGGCCGTCAAAAATGCCGCTGATGTAATTGTATTTCCTGAACTAGCTACTGCTGGTTACCTTTCTCAGGGAATTTTTTTTGATGTTGCCGAAAAGTCTAATCCTAATCTAAAAAAGCTTGCTGAATTAGCCAAAGATATTAACGTAGTACTGGGTATGGTAGAAGAAGATTTCATGGGGACTCTTTACAATGCGGCAATGATACTTGGTAACGGCGGTGTGATTAAGGCTAATTGGCTCGGTAAAAAAGTTAGCTCTTACAGGAAACTTTATTTACCTACGTATGGGATGTTTGAAGAAAGTAGGTGGTTTGCGCCTGGCTCAGGTGTTCCCATTTACGATTTATCTAGTAAAGCTGGCTTATTTAAAGCAGGCGTTGTAATATGCGAAGATTATTGGCAGCCTTTAAGCGTTAGAATAGCTGCTACAAGGGGGGCTCAAGTGGTATTTGCAATAGCCAGCTCTCCTAAGACGCTTCAAAAGCCTAAAATGACCCACTCCCTTCTAGTTGCTCGCGCAATAGAAAATGCGTTGTACGTAGTTTTTGTTAATCAGGCAGGAAGTCAAGATATGGTCAATTTTTGGGGAGGTAGCGAAGTTATAGACTTCGAGGGTAACTCAATAGCGGGTGCCCCTTTGAGGGAGGAATCTTTGGTTATGGCTGACTTGGACCTGTACAAGGAAAGGAAGTTCCGGGAAATAAACCCCATGTTAAAAGAGGAAAGAGAGGAAGTTATAAAGGATTATGAAGCCGCGTTCAAGGAAATGAGGGAAGGTGGTACAATGTGAGTGAAAAATTACCTGATGAAAAGCAAGCTGGAGGGGAATATCCTTTACCTGATGAATTAAGATTCGATTGGCGTGAAGCAGAAAAAGATATAATAAACGAAATAAAGTGGCACCTCGCGAATACGGGAGCGGAAAAAATAGTAATTGGGTTATCTGGAGGGGTGGACAGTTCTCTAAGCCTTTACTTGGGCGTTCAGGCGCTTGGGAAGGAAAACGTAGTCGCCCTTTTCTTACCCGAACAGGGCACAACCCCAGATTACGATATTGAAGACGCTCACGCCGTAGCCGAATTGTTGCAGGTAAAGCTGGTAGAAAAAGAAATAACCCCTTTAATAAATATTTTTGTAGCGGCCCTACCAGAGATCTCGGGGAATCAGATTGCGCTTGCAAATGTAAAGGCTAGGATAAGAATGATATTGCTTTACGCCGTTGCTAACTCCTTAGGCAAGGCTCAGGTAATGGGTACGAGTGATAAATCGGAGTTATTATTAGGATATACTACAAAATATGGTGACAGCGGTGCTGATTTTCTTCCTATCGGAGACCTATATAAATCTCAGGTGAGATTTATGTCTTCTAAGGTCGGATTACCAAAAAGAATATGGCTTAAGCCTCCGTCGCCTCAACTAATAAAAGGAAAAACAGCTCAATCTGAACTTGGCTTATCCTACGAGGTTTTGGACAGGCTTCTTTATTATCGCGTGGATCAAAGGTACCCCGAGGAAAGGATAGCCGCGATTCTGGGTTTGCCCGTAGAGAGCGTAAAGCGCTATTCCTCATTAGTCATAAAATCCGATCATAAACGGAAGGCCCCTCCCATAGGAAAAGTAGGTGGTGCAACTATTAATATCGATTGGCGCATGCCGATAGAATAGTTATAGGAAAGTTAGGGGTTTGGGGGAAGCAGTAAAACTCCGACCTTCAGGGA
>ERZ1669250.306-NODE-306-length-24361-cov-19.258208_pt1 | contig 24361 bp, 18 predicted proteins | sample MGYA00579295_ERZ1669250 | MGnify/ENA primary metagenome ERZ1669250 (study PRJEB41166, sample SAMN08046056) | hot springs metagenome | biome: hot spring; feature: acid hot spring; material: thermophilic sediment; isolation source: thermophilic sediment from acid...
TCTGTCGATTTTTACAATATTCCTCAAGGGGGAGGTGGCGGAGGCAGAAGTTGTGTATCTGGAACAAAGCCAAATCTCCTGCATAACAGGAAATCCATTGATTCATCGGAAATTCAAGTGGGTGACAAAGTAGTGACTTACAATCCTCAGGATAACACCTATGGTACTGGAAAGATCAGGAAAGTACTCGTTAAGAATCAAACAGAAGAAATAACAATCAATCAATATTTTCAATTAGCTTCAGATCAATTTGTTTTAACACAAAAGGGATAGCTACAATCAACCTAACACTCAATGACTCACTATTTGATGCACTAAATAATTCCTAAGTTCAAATTTTCTCAATATCTGAAACGGCAGGTGAATATTCAGTGTATGGTTTTCTAAATCGAATCCTGACAGCGATTATAAAGGAGGGAGTAACGTCATGCAGGAAACGGTAATTTGTTAATTATGATTAATTCTTTATTTTTGGGCCTTTTGCAGAGGTCAAAATGATTAAGGCCTTAATAAGTTATAATTTAGAAATCATTAGAAATCCGAACCGTCTGTTATAATAATAGCGATACCATTGTAATAGAGATCCCAGGAGTAATAGTTATGTTTCCATTGGGTAAATAGAATGCCCAAAGGCTGCAAATAGGCTAAGCATTGAAAACATTATAGGAGGTGCTTCGGTTTTTAGGTGAAACCTTTCAATGTAATCTCTGAAATGTCTCGGATATGCCTTCCTTACGAATTTCTTATGCTTCCCTTCTGGATCCTTCCTTCGAATAAACCTATCGTCTAGCTTTACAATGAAATCTCGTAAAATCTAATAAAATCGAATATTAATTATATGAAAATCTATAAAACCGAATATTAAGAACCAGCTTTTCAATGACACTCACAACTCTCGCTGCGTTTTATTCACTATAAATCTTTCATATCGATATTGTTGCCATGATTTTCACAACATTTAATTTTCGAATTATGCGTCCAATTTATTCCATGCTTAAAAGGAAGAGATATTAAAGAAAGACAAAGTGGGGAATCAATAAGCATTAGAAATTCTTGTAATAATGCTTTAGAGTTGGATTGAATGCAATTAATTCCTCTTATTATCATGAGAGCCTTTTATAAATATAAATCCATAAGATATGCAATACTATGAAGTGAGTCGGTACAACCTATTTACAGTATTTTTTATATTTCTAAAAAGTTGGCGAAAAAATCTGATTTAACCGCTAAAGAGTATAGGAATAATTAAATCTTTGAAACTCCTTCAGATAAATGGGTCTGGTCAATTAGCCTCCTCCCATGGCCAGACCTGTTTTGCAACATGTTGCATAAATTGTGAAATATTACCCCGACATATTATGATATGAGACCTAGGGTAGTTTTGTTGACATCATTTGGTTTTATTTTGGCAACTTTACTTTTCGTTTCTCTATCGCTGTTTACATTAATAGCACCCGTTCTTTATTCTCACTTACACATTACCCTAAATTTGAACGAATTCACTTACATAATCACCATTGCTTACTTTACAGGAATGCCACTGGGAAAAATAATTGGAAGGGTGTTCGGTATGCATCGTTATCCTGCATTATCAACATTCTTAATGGTTGCTATAATCTCAATTTCCATTCCCCTAACATACATTTCATCCAATTTCTATGAATTGATATTCTTGAGGATCATCCAGGGTATGTCAACTTTCCTCATGGAAATCTTTTCCATTGAATATTCGAAGTTACTGAAATTGCCAGAAAGAATAGTTCCATCGACTATATCTATAGGGGGTATTCCTACAGGAGTGGCGCTCGGTGCTTTCTTTGTTAATTATTTATCTATGTCTAACCTAATTCTTCTTGTGATCCTGATACTGTTAATTGGAGGGCTCTTCTCCGTGATTCTCAATTCCATCGGAGGACCGAATTATGAAATTATTAAGGGTCAGCAAATAAGAACTACCAATTACGGAAATCCTGCCACTTGGTTGATGGGTATAATCTGGATGTCAATCGCAGGATTTAATCTTAGCCTTGCTGTTATTTTGCCATTGTATTTAATTAAAACAGATCCAACGTTGATAAACAATGCAATGAACGTGTTCGGCATTACTGGTGCACTTTTCACATTTCTAGGAGGAATCCTATCTTATTCAATATATAAATTTGGAAAGAAAGATTATGCGCTCTTTTTGGTTCCAGTTTTATCATATTCGGTTACTGCCTTTGGTTTTCTTATCATCATGGTAATGGGTGTGAAGCTTCTTATTTTCGCCTTGATATTAATTATGATGGAAGCAATGAACATAGGTATAATTTATTCCATCCCAAGGGAAATCTTTGGTGATAAGAACTACGCCAATGCAACTTGGGAATTCTCATTAATCGGTAGCAGTGGGCATATAATAGCACCCCTTTTGCTGATCCCATTAGCATTTTCCTTCGGATTCAATTACGTTTTTCTGATTTATGCAATTTTCCCCTTGATAGCAGCAATATCATTTTTAAGAATTAAATCATATATGCGTGTGAGGAATAACAATGGGAAGCATTAGGGATACAATTCATGAATTGAATGATGATCTATTGCGTGTAAAGGATAAATTCTCATGTGATTTGGAAATATCCGCGTTCACCAATATAGTCCAAAAGAAAAATGGGCCAGCCCTGCTCTTTGAAAACCCTGAAGGATATAAAAATCCTGTTTTAATTAATATTTTCGGAACAGAAAAAAGGCTAAATAGGGTTCTGGGAAAGGACCTGGAAACCATAAGAGGTGAAATAAGCGAACTCCTAGAGATCACCTCAAAGAAGCCCGGTTTATTAGATGGCATAAAATTATACTCAAAGCTGAAATCATTTGGTACGGAAACCGTAAGTTCCGGTCCAGTCAAAGATTCAAAACTATCTGGCCTGGGAGAAATTCCAATATTGAAAACATGGCCTAAGGATGCAGGAAAATACATAACCGCTCCGGTAGTAATTACCAAGGATCCTGAAACAGGTATATACAATGCCGGGACCTACAGGATGCAGGTATTCGATGATGAAACCACAGGAATGCACTGGCAGAGGCAAAAAACCGGATACAATCATATGCTCAAAGCTAGAAAAATGGGTAGAAACCTTGATGTGGCAGTCGTTATTGGGGTTCATCCCTCCATTTTCTTTTCTTCCATTTCTCCCTTTCCAGAAGGAATAAATGAAATGGCCTTCGCCGGATATTTGATGGGAGAGCGTGTTAAGCTCGTAAAGGGTGAGACTGTAGACCTTTATTATCCAGCTGAGGCCGAGATCGTTTTAGAAGGTTACGTAGATCCTAATGAAGCTAGAATTGAGGGTCCATTCGGCGATCATACTGGCTACTATTCACCACCTGAAGAATATCCAGTATTTCACATAAGGAGAATACTGGCACGCAAAGATTTCATTTATCATGCGACAGTTGTAGGAAAGTTCTGGAATGAAGACGTGATCATAGGGCACGCAATAGAAAAAATATTCTTACCGGCGATTAAACTGCTCATTCCCGATATAGTTGATATATTTTTGCCAGAGGAAGGAGTGTTGAATGATATCGCTGTTGTTTCAATTGATAAAAAATATCCAGGGCAAGGAATAAAAGTTGGAATGGCAGTCTTATCGCAGGGTCAACTGATGTTCAGCAAATATGTGGTTGTGGTAGATAAGGACATCAATGTAAGGGACAAAAGTGAGGTCTTATGGGCCATAGCGACCAGGACTGATCCATCCAGAGATGTTGTGATCATACCAAGGGCACCTGGAGATTCTCTTGATCACGCATCTTTCTTACCAAATTTATCGGGGAAGATGATAATTGATGCCACCATCAAAACCAGGGAAGAGGGTGTTTTGAGGGAATGGCCCGAGAAGATCGAAATGGACGAATATGCATTACTGAAGGGAAAGATAGAAAAATATGGATTCTAAATTGAAAACATTTCTTAAATTTATTCGAATTGAACATACAATTTTCGATCTGCCATTTGTGTTCATTGGTGTTGAACTTGCTCTCATTAAAATGCACATTAGTTATTTTCCTATCCTAAAGGTAGTTTTAATTGTGGCTGCGGCAATTTTGGCAAGAATATCGGGCATGACATTGAATAGGCTGATGGACCTACCTCTGGACAGAGAAAATCCAAGGACTATGAACAGAGAGTTGGTCACAGGAAAAATTAAGGTTTCAGAAGCTCGTGCTATTTTTATTATTTCTTCCATACTTTTTGTCTTAGTAGCTTTTTCACTGAACACTCTTGCTGGTATGCTTTCTCCTGTTGTCCTGCTTTCGTTCTACTTATATCCACTGACTAAACGGTTGCCCGCAATATCACACTTCGTCTTGGGTTTATCCATCGGGATAATAGTGATAGCAGGATATATTGGAATAAGCGCATCATTTCCAAATCAGTGGCAGCTCTATGGTTATTCAATATTTACTGCCCTTTGGATTGCTTCCTTTGATGTGAAGTATCAAGATCAGGACAGGGAATTTGACAAGACAAAGGGTATTAAATCCATTCCTGTATTGTTGAATGGTAAAATTATACTTCCCATATTAATGATCAATTTGGCTTCATCGGCAATACTGCTCCTAAGCAGCTTGGGGTTAGTGGATTTTATACTTAATCTGGTCAGCGTAGCTATAATGCTTGTATCTATACCCATGATGAATGGAAATGACATTGACACGATTTTTAAGAGATTCTATCTTCCTATACCTTTTATAATTTTGCTGGGATTGGGACTTCAACTTATTCCTTCAATTGCCCAATTAAAGATTTGAATTTTCAGGTAATAATTCTCCTAAAATTAATTAGGGCTTTTAAAATGTGGGTTCAATGAACATTAAGCGGCTAATTCTGCTAGTGGTAATGTTAGGGAGCCTTATGAGTGCAATTGATTCAACCATAGTTATCTTATCTCTTCCAGTGATAAATTATGACTTAGGGACAACATTATACTACTCCATCTGGATAATACTCACATATCTTTTGATATTGTCCATTTTTACAACGCAGCTGGGTTCACTGGGGCAGACGTTTGGAAGGGGGAGAATTTATAACCTGGGTTTTGCCATTTTTACAATCGGAAGCCTCCTGGCAGGTTTATCCCTTAATATAAGCTTTCTCATATATTCAAGAATAATTCAAGCTTTTGGAGCTGCAATGATGCAAGCAAATGGAAATGCTATAATATCAGATTATTTCGACATTAGAGAGCGTGGAAGAGCATTTGGATACATTACCACTGGATGGAACGTGGGTGCCGCCATAGGTATACTGCTGGGTGGAATTATTACGACATTTTTCGGATGGAGGTTCATATTCTTCATAAACGTACCCATAGGTGCGTTTGCATTATTCCTGGGTTTTAAGTATCTAAAGGATAATGAGAGAACACAATCAAAAATTGATATTCCCGGGATGTTGATTCTAGGAACATCCCTTGGGATGCTTTCATATGCTGCCATAGATATATCAACCTACGGGCTCAATCTAAGGAATTCTTTGGAACTCCTGGTATCTATATTGCTCTGGATACCATTCTACTTGGTAGAGAAACGGGTCAAATCCCCACTGATAAATTTCAAGGTTTTCAGCGAAAAGCATCTCCTATTTTCGCTGTTGGCAAGCTTTACTCAGGCATTGGGATATCTGGCAGTAGTATTTCTTCTAATAATGTACCTACAGGGAGTAAGAGGTTTTTCTCCACTTATGGCTTCAATCATACTTCTTCCTGGATACATCTTGTCAAGCATAATAGCACCCTACATGGGAAAAATGGCCGATTCCAAGGGACCTAGAAATGTTGCGACAACCGGGATCTTATTGATGGCTCTGGGAGTTATACTTTATGCGATGCTGGACTCCACATCACCTATTATTTTGGTGTCTCTGATAACTTTAATTACCGGTCTAGGGGCTGCCATGTTTTGGCCATCCAACAACAAAGCTATAATGTCAAGCTCACCTAAGCAATACTACGGCGTAGTTTCAGGCGTTGTTAGAACCCTGGGCAGTATAGGTACTCTGCTAAGCTATGTGCTTGCCATAACTGTTTCTTCCTTGGCAATACCCAGATACCTTGCTTTTCAGGTATTTTTAGGAACAAGCAAAATAGAGGGCGGTCTAACTACAACTTTTCTTGAGGGGATCAAGATTGCCTTCGTGTTTTCGTTTGCATTGTTAATAACCGCTGGAGCTCTTTCATATTTGAGAGGAGACTCTAATTATGAATCAGCATAAATAAATCGGAAACATTATTGCCGGTTTTCCCTGTAATTATGGCATCACCCATACGTTTTAGGAGCGTGAAACTGTCGTTATTTTCAAGGTAAGTTTCTATTTCCTCCAATCCAAAAGAATTCAAATCCGAATTATCCACAATTGCGCCAGCCGCAATGGAATTTCCATCTATACCATCGGTTCCTATGGCCAGAAATGTGAAGTTTCCTTTTAATTCCTTCATAACCCTAAGTGCCAATTCCTGGTTTCTGCCTCCCTCACCATTTCCCTTTACTTCGACAGTTGTCTCCCCACCTCCTATTATGGCGAACCTATCTCTTTTGCTCTCAATTGCAAATCTATAAATTTCTCCTATCCAATGAGCCAACCTGTGGTTTTCCATGTTTATTCCAGAACCTAAGTCCAGAACCTCGTAACCTCTTTCTCGCAATTTCAAAGATAAATAATCCAGAAAATTTCTATTCTTAAGTATTACAGAATTAACTAATCTCCCTTCATAAGAAAATTCCTGTACTTGATCAGGACATTCCACACTGCATATGGATATCTTTCTCTGAATGCTCCTAAGATCATATTTCCAGGGAATTGATGGACCGGAGGAGATTATACGAGGATCATCTCCCGGTACATCGGATATAATTAGAGAAACCCAAAGATCACCTTTATAATAATTTAAAAGTTTTCCGCATTTAACATTCGAAAGGCAGCACCTGACATTATTTAATCCATAAATATCAGTGCCATTATCCATAAGGCATTTGATTATCCTATTGTACTCATCAATTTTAACTCTGGGATATTCCAGCATAGCGGATCCTCCACCCGATACCAAGAAAAGTATGGGATTTGCTTCATTGCTAATGAAGTCAATTATTGTTTTAGTTGAGGTCAAGCTATTCTGTCCCGGATATGGGTGATCTCCCCTCAATATAAGCAAATCTGTTTTCATGTGTTCAATGTCCTGGAAATTTACCTCATCTTCATTGGTCAGCACGATACATCTTTTGATCCTTTCTCTGTAAAATTTCAGTGCACCTGTTGCCATTTTCACGGAAGCTTTTCCAATGGAAATAACTGAAAATTCTTTGATTTCCTTCATTGGATCATTCTCCTTTAAGTATAGAAATATATAATTTTCAGGGGAATACTCAATAAGGACGTTTTCAGTTATTTCCAATAGGAATTTCCTAGCATCAGTCCTGGCCAGTTCTTGAAAATTTTTAATTATCACTAACTTAGCATTGAAAGAGATTTAATAAATGTTCATATTGGGGAGGGATGTCCATTATAACTGTCAAGGGCAAAGCACTGATAGGAAATAAGTTAAAAAGCGGAGTTTTTGCTGTTACTTCCAATGGCATTGAGGAAAGAGGTGACGCAGAGCCTCAATATTCTGGAACTATCATACCTGCTCCCGTGAATTTTCACACGCATCTTGGAGATAGTTTCATTGGGGAAGAACCAGTGGGAACACTGCCAGAAATAGTAGGACCAAATGGTTTTAAAATGAGGCATTTAAATTCATCTGATGATAAGAAGATTTCAAGGGGGATGCTCAAGTCCATTGAATTCATGAACAAATTGGGAACATATGCCTTTATTGATTTCAGGGAACAGGGTGTAAGGGGGATTGAGCTAATTCCAGAATTTCATGGTATAAGAGGAATTTTTTTATCCAGGCCATCCAGCATTGAAGAGGCTAGGATTCTCGTACAGAGATCATATGGTTTTGCCATGAGCTCCATATCAGACCACGAATATTCATTTCTGCTTAAATTGAGGGAAATTGCAAGGGATAACGGGAAACTATTTGCCATACATTTCAGCGAAAATGTCAGGGAGAACATAGACATGCTTTTGGAGCTATCTCCCGATTTCATAATTCATGGCATTGAAGCTACTGAGGATGAAGTAAAAAGGATATCAGAAAAGGGAATTTATTGGGTCATAACGCCACGATCAAATATTTTTTACGGTAAAAGGCCAGATTACTCAAAATTATCAAGGAACAATGCTCATTTAATGTTGGGGACCGATAATGTTTTCGTGACAGAGCCAGACATATTTTCCGAGATGGACTTCCTTTATAGATATCAAAGGGGCATAGGTAGGATATCGCCTCATCAGATCATTGAAATGTCCATAACACGTCCCAGGGAATTTTTCAAAAAGAAGGGTATTAATATTGACAGGGAAAGGTATATTCTCTTTTTGGAAGAACTCGACGAATTTCAGATTGTAACTAGAGCACACATGTACGATTACGTAGTTTTTGATGTATGAATTAATAACATTTTTTAATTCATACTTATTATTGACATGGGTGCTGCGTTGCCGGATGAAATTATAGAAGAGATTAAATCAAAAATATTGAAAGCTACTAATAACGATCAAAATGCAATTGTGGAATTTGATAAGAGATTGCTGGAATCTTCCGAACCTCCCATTATAGTAGCATTGAACGTCGTGGAGGATTTCCAGGGGGACATTTCAGTTTTATTCGAGGGGGAAAAGATTAGCTCCATAACCAAGGAATTTGAGGGGAACGTGGTTGGGAAAATAACAAACATCAGCTACAAAGAATTTGAAAGGAATGGAAAGAAGCATAAGATGCTCACAGGGATTATGAGAGACAAATCTGGATCCATACCCATAACTATTTTTGATCCACCTAAGATAGGTGAGGGGGACATAATTTTAATCAAGAATGTAGTTGGTGATGAATTCAATGGAAAAATAAGGTTGAAGACGAGAAATAACTCTGAGATCACACCACTTAAGAGAGGCGTCGAGGGACAGTTAGAGCTGGTTACGATTTCTAAAATAAATCCAGATATGAAATTCCTAAGCGTTGAGGGTGAATTACGAATAATTGAAAAGGATAGACCGGTAAAGGGGGAGCAATCAAGGTTGACGGTGGGAATACTTACAGACTCCACAGGAACAATTCAAGTAAGGGCCTGGGACATAGACTTAGAGGAAGGTTTAGTGAGGATTTACGGGGCATACCCGAGAGTTTACAACAACAAGTTATACCTAAACGTTAACAAAAACTCCAAGATTGAAGTTTTAAGGAAAGCAGGGAAACCTGAGAATTTGTATCAGCTTGCCGAGGTTGGCAATGGCGAAGTTGAGGTTAGTGGGAGAATACTCGGATTCATTACGAAAAATCCCTTCGTGGATGTTTGCTCAGAATGCGGAAGAGTTGTAAGGGATGGAAAATGCAGTATTCATCCAGAGGCAAAACCAACGAGGATCATAAGAGTTACTGCAATAATAGATGATGGTTCATCATCTCAATACGCAACTATCTATCAATCCATTTTAATAGGGCTCATAGGGGAAGAGGTAGTGAAATCATCGTTGGCCAGCCTTGACATATCCTTGGTGAGGGATAGGGTAAATGAGCTGGCTTTAAATGAATTCAAGTTGAAAGTTACCGCTTTCAGATCTTCACGTTCGCAATCAGGTGAAGAATCCCGAACTAACATGGAGATAGTTGAACTGGAGAAATTCACAGAGGAAGATTTCAAGAGTTCCATAGAAAAGCTGAGAGGTGAATTTGCATGAGACCTGCTTATCTAATTACGGGCGTGGAATTGCGAGATTCCAATCCAGTTAATTTCAACGGCGAGAATCTTAACATCTCAGGGCTCGGATTGCTGTTCAAGAAGTTCTTAATGGTGGGCCAGGTACAAAACAGGATGGAGGAAAATGATAGAAAAATAATAAAAATAATCGATCAGAACAACGAATTTTACTTTATAATAGGGCAGTATTTTACAGGTAATCCTGAAAAGATATGGGACCTGCAGATCAATTCATATGTACTGATATCTGCAACATTGACATTCAGGGAAAAGAACTCAAGCCAGGAGAGGAATATTTACGCGGAAAACTTCAGGGAAATTAGCGATCTTGAGCTTCAGTTCTACCGCCTCCTAGGTATGAAATTTCTCCAGGATAGGCTAAATGTGGTTAAGAAGGTCATAAGTTCCGGTGCTAAGGAATTGAATGAAATTTCAGCTCTAACTAAGTCAAATTACCTCGCAGAAGGAATTTATTATAGGATTAACCAAAATCTCGGATTCGATGTATCTAGGTATGAGGCACTGCTTGACAGCTTAAAATTGACTAGCGAGCGATCCACCAAGGACAAAATTTTGGATCTGATAAAATCGAGAGGAGAAATGTCCATGGATGAAATAATTGCATCCCTAGGAAATTCCATGACCAGCAAGGAAATAGAAGAATCGGTTTATGATTTATTGAATTCAGGAGAGATTTATGAGTCAAAAGAACATAAATACAAATATGTTATCTAATGCTTAAATGCTCTTTCTCCAACTGAAATGAAATTTATTCCTTTCTCAGATGCGTATTTCAGTATTTCATTATCTCTTATGCTTCCTAGGGGGGCAGCCACATTTTTGATACCGTATTCATGAATTACTTCCAAATTATCCACGAATGGGAAGAATCCATCCGATATCAAAAGGGAATCGTCGTCAATTCTCCCGAGATTCTTGGCCTTTTCCAAGGCTATTCTCACGGAGTCAACTCTGTTGGGCTGACCAGCACCGGCAGATTTTAAGTGCAGGTCTTTCACAATAGCCACTGAATTGCTTTTGAGTGTCTTTACTATTTCCCAGCCGAACTTGAGGTCAGCTAATACCTTCTCTGGAGGATTCCCCGTTTCAATTTTAAAATTGATATCCCTCTTTACGTTCCATTCCTGCTCCAGTATAATGTTCCCTGCAATCCTTACATCAGGGACCTTATAATAATCGTAAAGTCCTTTCAATATCCTCAAATTCTTCTTCCTTTCCAAGGCATTTAGTAAATCTCTTTCATAATCAGGGGCTATAATCACCTCAATATATCTATCCTTCAAAACATTCCAGTCTTCCTTTTTAAGAGTGTGGTTGCATGCGAGAATTCCCCCGTAAGCTGAAACCTCATCGCTAAGAAAGGCCAGTTCTAGTGCATTCTTACCAGTGGCAGCACCACATGGATAATTATGCTTCACCACAACGCACGAATTATTATCCAGCCTGTTAACCAACTCCCAAGCCGCCCAAGCATCCAAGATATTGTTGTATGATAGCTCCTTTCCTTCCTTGACCAGAGTGAAAAATGGATTGAAGAGGTTGTATGAGTGAGCTTGTTGATGTGGATTTTCTCCATATCTCAACTTTATGAAGGATCTCCCTGCTAAGTTGAAATAATTGTTTGATCCGCCAAAATAGGAGGAAATGGCATAATCATAGTAAGAGGTCAGGTGGAAAGCTTCAGAGGCCAAATATTTTCTGTCCTCCAGCGGCAATTCCCCATTTCTCATCCTTTCCATTACAAAGTTCATGTAATCGTTGCCGGGTACCACTATCACCCTATTGTAATTCTTTGCCGCTGATCTCAGGAGAGTTACCCCTCCAATATCTATGAGCTCTATCATCTGGCTAGTATTATTCTCTCCTGACTTGAGGGCGTCTATGAAATCATAAAGGGAAACCATAACAAGGTCTATTGGGATCATATGATATTTTTCCAAGTCCGGATCATTTCTATCTGATGCCAATATACCACCTAGAAGATAGGCCGAAAGCGTTTTCACTCTGCCATTGAACATCTCTGGAACTCTGGCCAAATTGGAAACATCCTGTCCTTCAATTCCCATTTCTCTTAAATATTTCAGCGTTCCAGAAGTTGAATATATGTTATAGCCATTATCCACAAGAAACCTCGCAAATTTCTCGACACCCTGCTTTGACCATGTGGAAATAATGGCATTTTTACCATTTTCCATATCTACTTAATTGGTTTTAATTGTTAAATTTTTATCCTTGAGAAACTAAAAAAATTTTAATTTATGATAAATATTAACTGAATATCGGAGGAATCTTTGATGGAAAGAAACATAGTTGTAGAATCTTTACCGCAAGCTCCTGTAGAGGAAAGAGAAGTGGAAATAGTTGAAAGGAAAGGGATAGGTCACCCAGATTCTGTTTCGGATGGTATTGCTGAGTCAGTAAGTAGAGCACTCTCCAAGTATTATCTGGAGCATTACGGCCGAATTTTGCACCATAACACTGATCAGGTAGAGGTTGTTGGTGGTCAGGCGGCCCCAAAATTCGGGGGAGGCAAGGTTCTTGAACCGGTTTATATCCTTCTTTCGGGAAGGGCAACCACCACGGTCAATGGAGAGAGAATTCCATATAGAAGCATTGCTACAAAGGCAGCTCTGGATTACCTAAAAACCCATTTTGATACCATAGATACCGAAACAGATGTTACCATAGATTGCAGAATAGGGCAAGGATCAGTTGACCTCAGGTCTCTTTATGACACCTCAAGATTGCTCTCAAACGACACATCATTTGGTGTCGGATTTGCACCATTCTCTGAAACGGAGAGGGCAGTTTTGGAAGCTGAGAAATATATAAATGGAGAATTAAAGGGGGTATTGAAGGCCCTTGGTTATGATGTAAAGGTTATGGGATTTAGAAAGGGGGACACAATAAATCTCACCACAGCAATTGCCATGGTTGATAGATATGTGAACTCACCAGAGCAATATATAGATATTAAGGAGAAAGCCAGGGAGCTCATACAGAAGAGGGTGCAATCGAAAGTAAAGAGGAATGTAAACGTTTACGTTAATACTGCAGACAGTCCGAAGGAGAATATATATTATCTAACGGTAACCGGCTTATCCATGGAAAATGGTGACGATGGCTCAGTGGGAAGGGGAAATAGGGTAAATGGTTTAATAACCCCATACAGGCCAATGAGTATGGAAGCCGCTGCAGGAAAGAACCCCGTGACACACGTGGGCAAGCTTTATAATCTGGCAGCATGGAAGATAGCCGAGGACTGCTACAAGGAATCAAATGGAGAGGTCAAGGAAATTCATGTAAGGATAGTTTCGCAGATCGGTAGGCCCATAGACGATCCTCATGTGGCGAACATTCAGATTATAGGTGCAGATCAGAAGACCGCGGAGAGATACAAGAAGGACTTCCAGAGGATAGCCGATGACTGGCTGGCACATCTAGACAGGATAACCAACATGCTGGTTAAAGGAGAGGTGTCCACTTTCTGATTAGCTCCATAGAGTTCAGAAGGTTCACACCTGATCTGCTTCATCAGGTTACGGAGCTATCCAGAAAGAACATAACGGAAATTTATTCTGACTTTATTTTTATTGATATATATTATTCCTGGCCTTCAGGTTTTATTGTGGCCATGGAAAATGGCAAGGTTGTGGGTTTCATTTGCGGTTCAATAAATGGTGAAAAGGAAGCAAGGATAATGATCCTGGTTGTGGATAAGGAGTACAGGGGACAGGGAATCGGCAGGAAATTATTGGAACTGTTCGAGGAAGAAGCTAAAAAATTAAAAGTGGAGAAGATGAGGTTAGAGGTCAAAACTTCCAACAAGATTGCTATAAGCCTGTACAAAAAAATTGGGTTCATAATATCAAATATGCTTCCAGCATACTACAATGATGGAAGCGATGCTTACGTGATGCAAAAGTTCATATGATTTTTGATGCCCATGGTAAGGCTTCTTCTATGTATGATGGGCCGTGATGAGCAAAGAAGTCATACTGGGAGGGTGTGAAGAAGATCCTGTCTTCTTTCACTGCTGTAATACCATCCCATTTCCTTCTGGCAATTTCTTCCATGTACTTTTCCTTTGAAGCTTTTGAGAACATTTTAGGCTCGAATATTATAACCTCAGGATCAAAATTCATTACATCATTGAAATCAGGAACGAACCATTCCTTTCTTATTCTTGAACCGTATGTGCTGAATCCAAGGAATGAAAATCCGTGGTTTATGTAGCTCAGTGAGCCAAAGGTCACAGGTCCACCTAGGTCTATTTCGTAATAAAGCCTCAACCCCCTTCCATTTCTATCAATAGATGCAAGCTTTTCATATAGTTCCCTGACCAAATCTCTGGATTCCTGAACTCTATTGACAACGATTCCGGTTTTTAAAACGAGGTCAAAAATTGAGAATATGTTGAATGGCAAATCAATAGTGAACACAGGGAAGTGTTGGGAAAGCTCATCGCCAAGCTTATCCTGATATCCAGAGACCATTAGTATCAAATCTGTCTTCAATTCCTTAAGCAGTTCTATCCTTGCATATCCATAGCTTCCTATTTTCTTTATTTTCTGGGCTTCAACGGGCCTAACGCAAAATGGTGTCACTCCAACTAAATTCTGACCTTTTCCTATTCTGAACAAAGTTTCAGTTATGGAGGGGCTCAGGGATGCTATTCTCTGGGGATCATCAGGTACGTCTACCTTTCTACCCCTATCATCAATTAGAATCATATGGCAAAAGCATCATCCATCTTCATTTCAGGTATTGGCGAGCTAACGTTATTTCTGTCCACTACGGTTATCCATATGGTTCCATACGGGAACTCCTGGGAAAGCAGAATTCTTCCATAAAATGAAAGATAAAGTGATGAAACAAACACATCTAGGGAATCTTCGAGTTCACCTGAACTTATGGAATCCATGGGAAATGTCTCCGATTCCACTTCCATGATTCTGTTCCAAATTTCCCTGATAATAAGGTGCATGTCCTCCGGATGTGAATATTCACCTGCCTCTTTAATGACTCTTTTAGGCTCCTTGTTCCTATTCTTGGAAATGAATTTAACGCTCTTTATAGCATCAATTAAGTCATGAATGGATATGTTTCTTTTATCCTCCGGTATGTATGAGAGGGAAATCTGCAAATCATCATCCGGAGTTGCTTGATCCACAAAATAATCCTGGACATCATCGAGTACATAATTGCCTTCATCATCCAGCTCCGTCTTGGGTATTACCCTTTCCGATTTGTTTCTCAGGTTTAGCCATGCCATGTAAACTATCCTTCCTGCCACAGGAAAGTCCCTGAATTCCTCGTTTATTTCGTTCATAAATATGTCTACAAATTTAGCAAGGTCAAGATTCCAAGGGTCGAAGTTGTATTTTTCCACTATCTCCAGAGCTTTAAGGATGATGTCGTATTTCTTAGATTCAAGATTTTGAACCTCATTTTCGATGGTTCTTTGGATTATGGCTTTTTCTTCAGTATCCAGGATGAAGTCTGATATGCTGTTCATGCCACTGACACCTCCTGTGTTAAATCCTTTGTAAATGTGACGCTGCTCCTGTCCTGGTATGTTACTCCTATCATCTGGTTAGCATATTTCATTGTGGATTTTCTTAAAGTTACAGCTATGATCTGGGCCCTCTCCGAATTTCTTCTGAACAATCTTCCCACATTTTCTGCATTGACTCCATCCAGGAACATGTCAACCTCGTCCATGAAGTATATCGGTGATGGGTCGTACTCCTGTATGGCCAATATCAATGCCAATGCAGCCAGACTCTTCTCTCCACCTGATAGGGAGACAAGATTGTCAACCTTCTTCCCTTTGGATGATGCCTTTATTATGAGGCCACCTTCAAAAGGATTGCTGAGGTTCTCTAATTCCAAATAACCTTCCTGGCCGTTTGTCAACTCTGCGTAAATGCTTATAAAGTTCTTATTAACTTCATTGAAGACATCTAGGAATATGACTTTTTTCTGTTCCTCTAGCCTCTTCTCAAGCTGGTTAAGCTTTTCCATTTCATTTTCAAGGGTTGACTTCTTGACATTTAGCTCATCCATCCTCTGCTTTTCAGAGGCATAATCCTCGATTGCCTTAAGGTTTACAGGTTCCATCTCCTTTAACTGGTTCTCAAGCAGGGATATCTCTCTCTTTATTTCCTCATTTGATAGTTGTATCTGTACCTCCTGTGCATGCTTTTCGCTTATCTCTCTAAGTATCTCATCAAGCCTCCTCCTTGCCTCATCCAGCTTGCTTTCAAGTTGCAATTTGAAATCGAAATTGGTTTTGTTTATGGATTGAAGCGTCTCTATCTTCGTCTTTATCTCATTTCTCTTGTTTATGAGATCCATAAGTTTGCTTTCCTTATCTCTCACTTCTTTTTGCATCTGTGAATAAACGCCGTTCATGGATTCCAATTTGACCTTCTGTTCGTCTATTTCCTTTCCTAGCTTTGCTCTGGTGCTGTTGTTATTTGAAATATCTGATTCTATGCTACTGAGCAGCTTTTCAATGCTGGATATTCTCTCATTCAGAGCAATTATCTCTTCGTCCACGGACTTTTTCTTCAAACTCAATGATTCTAGTTCAGATTTTATTTGGCCAATCTCCGAATCCAATGACTTAATGCGATCCCTGTCAGTAGCGTTGAGGAATTTTTCCTGCTTATCCTTCAAATTGTTAAGTTCCAAATCCAGTTTATCTAAACTTTCACTCAACATTTTGATTTGCTTGTTAACATCTTCAATTTCAGACTCAACCTGCTGAAGCTCCCTCCTCTTTATTATTGTCTGATTTCTCTTGGTTTGCAATTCCTTTTCCATTTGATCCTTTCTGGTTTTCAACTGTTGTATGGCCCCTTCTTCCATTCCCACCTTTAGATTTATTTCATTCAGCTCTTCCGCCAGCCTTCTCATTTCGCTATCGTAATTTTCTATATCCTTCCTTATCTCATCACGTCTCTGCCTGAGTTCTGTCAATTTTGCATTGAGCTGTTCAAAGTTCCTATCCAAATCCCTCTTGGCCATCTGACCTCCGGTCATGGCATTGGTTGGGTCGATTAGGTCCCCGTCCAAGGTAACAATTCTGACCCCTCCCATGACCTCCCTTGCAAGGTCAAGATTCTTGGTCAGAACGGTATCAGAGAATACATATGTTACAGCGGCTTCTAATTCCTTGGGAAATTCAATATGACTTATCATTAACCCCATGGTCCTAGGATCGTTCATTAAGAGCAGACTCTTTCCCTTTGGCCTCACAGGTATCATTTTGTTCAATGGGAGGAATGTCAGCCTGCCTTTTCCTCTCTTTTTCAGGAGCTCTATGGCTGCCTGGGCATTCTCATCAGTATCAACTATGATTGAAAACAATCTGTTGCCGCCTGCAGCTTGTACTGCAAGTTCCAGTTCTGCATCATACTTTATGAGGGAATCAACAGTGCCTCTTATTCCCTTTAGGTTTCCATTCGCAGCTTCTCTCATTATAAAATCAATGCTTTCCCAGATACCTGACAGCTTAGCCCCCTGTGTCTTCCCTATTTCATTCTGCAGATTTTCAATTTCCTTGGTGATTGCCGTTTCCTCAGCCTTCAATTTCGTTATCTTATCCTTCAATTCCAGGTATCTCTTTTTTAGTGAATCTACTTCCTTCGGAGTTTGTGAAGTATTCTTTATGCGCCACTCTATGTCTCTAATGGAAAACTCCAGGGTGCTGATTGCCTCCTCAAGGTCTGAGAGCTCTTTGTTGAGGTTATTCCTCTGAGCGTTCAGCAATGTGAGCTTATTTGTGTAGGAAGAAAGTGTGCTTGCAATACCATCTTTCTCCTTGTGCAATACATTCATTCTTTCCAGAATCTCTTTGCTCTGGTTCAAGGCTGCAGAATTCCTTTCTTCTATGGCCTTCCTCTCACTTTCCAATTGAGCCAGTTTCTGATTGAGTTCATCTATCTTGCTTTTTAACTGCTGTGAATTCTCATTGGAGGATTTTAATTTGTTTGAATACGCTGTCTTTTCTTTATTCAGGTTTGTTTGATCTTGCTTCAGTTGATTTATCCTTATACCCAGGTTCTCATATTCCATCTCTAATTTAGCTATGGTCAGCTTTAAGGCATCTATTTCATTCTTCAGTTTTTCTAAATTTTCGATGGATTTCCTATCTCCTTCCATGCGGCTTATTTCTATTTCTATGTTTTCGCTTTCCTTAGTAACCCTGGATATTTCATTCTCATTGGCCATCATATCATTCTTAATTTTATTTATCTGTTCGTTAAGGGCAGAAATTTCAGACTCTATGGACCTCCTTCTCCTGTGTAGTAGGATCCCATCAAGCTGTGAGATCCTGTTCTTCTTCTCAAGATATCTTTCTGCTACCTCTTTCTCGCCGCTGAGAAGCTGAACTCTAGTGGAGATTTCGGTCAGGAGAGTGGATATTGTTAAAAGGTTCTCAGATACCTTATTCTTTTCATCTCTTGCTTTGTTTATTTCGTCATTGTACGCAGATATTCCACCCACTTCCTCCAATATTTGCCTCCTTTCATTGGGTGACATCTCAATTATCCTGGTGATATCACCCTGCCTGACGAAGTTGTATCCGTCTGCAAATATTTTGGCCCTCTCCAGCAGGAATTCGAAATCCTGTAACCTCGCTTTCTCATCGTTTATGAAGTACGATGAATAATAATCATCACCCTGTTCATTTATCCTTACAACCCTTGTGAAGGTGACTTCATTGGCTTCAAGCGGTATAGCCTTATCTGAATTATCAAAAGTTACAGATGCCTTTAGATAAGATGCCATCTTTCCATTCTGACTCTTGTATATAAGATCGGTTAATTTTTGAGCCCTCAGAGACTTATTGCTTTTTGTTCCGAGGACAAAGAGCAATGCATCCCCTATGTTGCTCTTCCCAGAACCATTGGGACCAGTTATGGCCGTATATCCTTTCCTGAATTCTATCACGGTTTTCCTGCCAAAGGACTTGAAATTTTCCAATTCAATTGATTTTAAGAACATTTTTCATCACTGTATGACATATGTCAGTTACTATGCATCATTATGTCATAAGAGATATATAAATCTTTCTTACCTTTAATAACATATTGATCGCGGACCAAAGATCATTGGTTTTTTATATATAATTGATGAAATAAGGTGGATCAGATAGATTCATTTGAATAATAAGATAAACAAGATCAATCCCAGAAATATGGAATTAATTAAGAAAGGTAAGCCCGGCTGAGGTCTTTTGGTGGCAAGAATGTTAATGGGAATAAATGAAATCAGAGCCAGGATTAGAGAAATGAGATAAGCATTCAATCCAAAATTGGTAAGTATTGAGAAGAGAACGAAAGTTGGAATTATCACGTCCCCGAATCCCATGGCAATTTTATCATCGCTCTTGCCATATGTAAATAACAATGGCATTCCATGATCCATAGCAGTCTGGGCCATTTCCACCATGCTACCTATTAACACTACTGATAGTGCGTCGTATATGCTGAATATGGTACCTATTATGAGGGTTACATAAAATGAAAAAATTGATGCCAATAACAAAGCTACTCCAGATCCAAGTATCAGTCCTAAAATGGTTAAGGAAGCTGAGTTTCCTTTATATGTGTAATAAAGAATGACGACGGTAGTAACTATGGAAATTAACAGGTCAACTACGGGACTCAGGAAAGAGAGGTCAAAGTTCAATATTACCAGTAAAGTGTATCCTGTAAAAATATAAATTAAAGTTTTCAGCAAGGAAACCTTCTTAGACCTTGCCATGAATATAAAGAAGGCGGCAAAAGCCACAATCAGTATAACATAAATAATCGGAAAGCTATAAGAGCTTCCTGACGTGGACTTTATCTCCTCTGTGTATGGATTTATGTAAATGGGGAGCAGTAGATAGGATATGCCATTTGCTATTAGGAAGAGTATTAAGAAGTAATATCTGGTTATTCTTTTTTCGCTTTTCTGGTGGATTTCTGGTGTTCCGGATTCAGACAAATTTCTTCCTCCCCCTTCTTGAATACAACTCTAACGATGGGAAAACCATCAATCTCACAGGTCTTTCCGGTGGGAAAAACCTGCCCGTTTTTCGGTATTGAAGCTGTGAAAGTGCATCTTGGGTAATTGGAACAGCCCACAAACCTGCCTCCACGTTTGTTAGTCCTCATAACCAGTGTTCCACCGTCAACAGGGCATTTCCCCAGCTCTTCCCTGTCTTTGTTGAATTTGCATTTCGGATCTATACATCTGACTACAGGAGCCCTTTTCTTATAATATACCTTGATCAAAGGCAGGCCGCATTCAGGACATTTTTCCTCGGTGAAAGTAATCTTCCCTTCTCTGGGCAGGAAAAAGAACAGATCATTTGCCTCCCCTATACATTTGATGTACCTCTTATCTTTAGTGCTTTCCATTATTAGGGGTGCTCCGCATTTTGGGCACTTCCCAACTATCTTCTCATTCTGGAGGGTCTCATGGAATTTTTTACCTATGGTGCCAGCCCTGCTAATTAGTTCATCCACTATCCTGAGGAGAAGTTCCCTACTTTCATTAAGAACATCCTCCTCCTTCTTTTCTCCGCTGGCAACTTTATCCATATCCATTTCCAACCTGGCAGTCATCTCCGGCTCTACAATTTCGACTTTGTTCAATTTTAAGGATTCTACAAGAGCCATTCCCAGGGGCTTCACATATATTGGATTTCCCTCGATAAAATCTCTATCATAAAGCTTCTTTATTATTTCATGCCTGGTACTCTTTGTTCCAAGATTCAGGCTTTCCATTTTTTCCACTAATGAACCCTGTGAATACCTCGGAGGAGGAGTTGTTTTCTTTTCTTCCTTGTTTATTTTGTAATCTTTTATAACATCTCCTTTCTCAACTGACGGGGGTTCTCTTTCTCTTGGCTGGTGGAGGGGATAATATTTTATCCATCCCTTGTCTTTAATCACTAGAGATGTATAGGAGAACTCATAATCTCCAATTTTTAAGACGAATTCTTTCTCTTCCGCCTTGGCGTTCTCAGCAACTGTTGCGAGGAACCTCCTTAAGACAAGATCATAAATTTTGAAGTAGTCCCCACCCATCTTTTCTAAAGGAGCTACTGGATAAATTGGCGGATGATCGCTTGTTTCCACTGGTCCCCTTGAGGGAATTAACCTGCTTTCCTCTTCCAGCTTTTTAATCTCATTTTTGAGATGCGAACCCCTTAAATTTTCCAAAATTGTTCTGATACTCAATGTTCGCGGGTAAACGGTGTTGTCTGTTCTAGGATATGATATTTTTCCATTCTGATAGAGGGCTTCCGCGATGCTCATTGCCCTCTCCACACCTATTCCTAAGTAATTGGCTTCCTTGAGGAACTCTGTTGTATTGAATGGGATAGGTCTGGGTATGATTTTATCCTTTGATGATACCCTTTCAATTACCCCCTCTTTATTCCTTATTTTCTCAATTATGTTTTCAACTTCTTCAATGGATTTCAATGGGTTACCTGTGTAGCTGAATTTAAAACCATCAACATCAACGCTGAGCTCATAATACTTCTGTGGCTGAAAATTTCTGATCTCCAATTCTTTATCCGCCAATATGGCCAGAGTGGGAGATTGCACTCTACCCACTGATATGAAATTTTTTCCCAGCCTCTTTGTTTCAATGCTGAAGAACCTTGTTAAGATGGCACCCCAGACAAGATCTATGATTTCCCTTGACTCCGCAGCTGCAGCCAGATTATAATCCACCTCATGTAGGTTGGAGAAAGATTGTTGCAATTCCTGCTTTGTGAGTGCGCTAAATCTTGCTCTCTTTACCTTCAATTTTTTATTTATCAAATTGATGGTTTCAACTCCGATTAGTTCCCCTTCTCTATCATAATCTGTTGCAACTATAACAAAATCCACATCACTTGCAAGTCTATTAAGCAGTGCGTCGAAATTTTTTATTTTCAGCTTCTTCACTGGCTCTTCATACACCATCTGTTTCAGAGTCTCAATATTCCAATCATTAAATTTGTCTGGAAAGTCTAGCTCAATTATGTGTCCGGACAATGGCAATACGTAGTATTCATCATCCCCATTGGCAAATTTCAATATTGTAAGTGACCCTACCTTTGTTCTCTTAAATCCAGATTCAGACAATGATGAAGCAATCCTTATGGCTGAACTTGCTTTTTCCGCAATAATTAGAGTCTTCACTGGCACCTTTATAAGGAATGAATACTTTATCTTATTCCTCATAAAGTACAATTTTCAATACTGTTTTATAGGATAATTCATATATGAAAAATATGAAGCTAGAAGGCAAGGTTGCTCTCGTCACTGGAGGTTCCAGGGGAATAGGTGCTGAGATCGTAAAAACATTTGCCAGTGAGGGTGCAACCGTTTATTTGAATTATAATGCCAGCGAATCCAAGGCAAGGGCAATTTCAGAGAATTTTAAGAATGTAAGGCTAGTAAAAGCTGATGTCTCAAAGAGGGAAGAAGTATCTAAAATGGTGAAGCAAATAAAAGAGGAGTCTGGTTTCCTGGATATACTGGTAAATAATGCTGGAATAATGCTCAACATGCCTCTTTTGGAATACGATGAATCTAAAGTAAAGAAAATGTTTGACATAAACCTATTCGGAACCATATACACCACTGTAGAAGCAGCTAGAATAATGAAAGAGGGATCGGTGATTATAAACATCGCATCCAATGCCGGTATTGGAACCAGTTTTAATAACACAACATATTACTCATTGACAAAGGCAGCCGTTATAAACTTCACAAAGAGGGCAGCGCTCGAATTAGCAAGTAAGAGGATAAGATGCAATGCCATAGCACCGGGATGGATAGAAACTGATCTAACCATAGGAGCGAGGAGCAAGGAGGAAACAGAAAATCTTAAGAAATTCCTTGAGGAAAACACTACCATAGGAAGGTGGGGGAACGTCGAGGATGTTGCAAAAGTTGCGTTGTTTTTGGCGACAGAAGATTCAGGGTATGTGAATGGGCAGGTAATAGTGGTGGATGGAGGAAGGAAAGACTATTTAACACATTCCGTTTGAAAATGGAAACCATAGTAGCCATTCTGATAATATTAACGTTCTCAACCTTGATGGGAGAGATTTTTGCAAGGCTTGGTCTTGAAAAGATAGCTGGGCAACTGCTCAGCGGAATCATTCTGGGACCCTTGCTATTGAATTTGATTAGGCCCCAAGATGTAATTCAAATAAAAGATCTTGCCATATTCTTCATAATACTGTATATCGGTATCGAAGTTACCACTGATCTATTTAAAAAGGGAATTAAAAAAGCAGTAATCCTATCCATAAGTTCCTTCATAATTCCAATGATATTGCTATCATTAATTATGATTCTTATGTTCAAATTTAGCCTTAGTTCCTCCGTATCCATGTCCATGGCCATCGCCGTTCCAAGCATATCCATCATTTCAGTACTGGTGCTGGGGGCAGGAATGATAAAGTCCGAGGAAGGCCAGGGAATACTATTTGCAACTGTGCTTTCTGATCTGATTGCATTTGTGATATTATCAGTGTTTTATGTAGGTGTTAAAGGAATATCTCTAATGCTCATTGTAATTGCCGGATTCTTATTATTCATTTTCATTATTGACAATCTGTTCATTAAAAAAGGCATATCCGTAGAGAAAATAAAATTCATATCAGAAATAAGCAAAGAAGAGGGAATATTTACCATAATCCTTCTGTTTTCATTGGCCGTAGCTTCAATATTCTTATATGTGGGAGTTAGCTTTATCCTAGGGGTATTCTTTGCAGGAGTTCTAATAAGAGAAGAGATTTTGGGGAAGGAAATTTATAATAGAATATTGGGCACTTTGAGAATATTGAACAACACCTTCTTCATCCCATTATTTTTCAGTATAGCCGGTTTAATCACTTCAGTACCTACGGGGGAGTATGCCATTATTCTCCTTATTGCGCTTTCCATTGAGCTCCTATTACCTTTCATAAGTGACTATTTAGTTGCTAAGAAATTCTATGGAAGAGATGCCAGGAGAGTGGCCGGTATACTAAGCGGGAGAGGAGCAGTGGGATTACTGATCGCAACATTGGGATTGTCTTACTCTATCATCAATTCATCTCAATATTCCGTTATAATAATAGCCACGCTTGTCCTATCACTTTATGGTTCAATAATAATAAGAGGTCAATCGAAAAAGATTGATATCCGAACTGCAGACTGATCTTCTAACTAAAATCCATTTTTTGGTCAGCATGCAATTCAATATTTTAACCTGTTCAGCATGGTCAAATTGGAGCGCTTATATTCGCAATAGCAGATTTTATTATTATATGGACTATTAATATGATCAGACAAACTTCTTGAAAATTTTCCAAGTAGAATTCAAATAGCGTTCAATTCAATATTTATATTTTTTTAATCGATGAACAAATTTAAATATAAGTTTTACAAAAACCTTCCGGATCTTTAAATACCCATGACCATTTTCAGATCCG
>ERZ1669250.308-NODE-308-length-24224-cov-3.917704_pt1 | contig 24224 bp, 27 predicted proteins | sample MGYA00579295_ERZ1669250 | MGnify/ENA primary metagenome ERZ1669250 (study PRJEB41166, sample SAMN08046056) | hot springs metagenome | biome: hot spring; feature: acid hot spring; material: thermophilic sediment; isolation source: thermophilic sediment from acid...
TTCAGGAGAGCCATCGCCTTTATTCCGAATGAGAATCCTTTTTGCGTGTCCTCCAATCTCCCTAAGCTTAAAATTACCTTATTATCAGAGTTTATATCTATGGACGACAGATAATTAAGATCATCTTTTGTTAAATTTATATTAACATCTATGTCCAGACCATTGTGTATCAAGGCTACATTTTCCCTACCGTATAATTTGGAAAGATTTGAGTAATCAGATGAATTTAAAGCCACTATTTTAAACGGCTTGTCTTTTATCAGATTGTCTGGGTAGGGGTACCCTAAATCCGAGTATACGCCGTGTTTCACGAATATAATCCCTTTAGAAATGTGTACCTTGAATCTATTCTTGCCAGATAATATAGAGTAATCATATGGGCTGTTGGAGATCACTAAATCTGTGTATATCTCGCCTTCCTTAAGTGTTATTTTTCTTCTCAATTCATTTAAGAAGAAAACAACTCCCCTCCAGGTTTTTGAACGGTAGAACATGTTTTTCATGAAATATCTGAAAAGTTTGGAGTTGTAAACCTTTGAAATGAAATTGCTGGTTGGTGTCCCTATATGTTTTGATTTTTCGTTTATACCAATATCAAAACCAAAGTATGAGATATTATAATGTTTTTTTAACCCATCATACAGAGTTTTAGCAACGAATTCTGCGCCCCCAAACTCTCTTCCAAGCTTGAAGTCTGTTATCAGTATCCTTGTCTTTTTATCCCTGGACATATTAAATACTATGTAATTGAGTGGTTTTTAACCTTTTTGAGCAGATATTTATGCTTCATATGTTTATTTTTTAGTATACAATCGCCTCACGGAGTGGAAAAAATGAGCATTAAGATATTGTCTTGGAATGTAAATGGTATAAGAAGTGCATGGGGTAAGGGTTTAAAAGAGTTGATTCAAAGCAAAAGATATGATATATTACTTTTCCAGGAGATAAAGAGCGATACGGTGCCTGTAGAAATAAACGAACTGGGATACTATGTATTCCCTTATCCAGCTAAAAGGAAGGGATACAGCGGTGTCCTAAGCCTTTCTAAAGCAAAGCCCCTTAAAGTTATAGAAGGAATAGGAGACCCCAAATTTGACGACGAAGGCAGGGTTCTGACTTTGGAGTTTGACAATATGTACATTATTAATTCTTACTTTCCCAACTCACAGCACGGCCTAACAAGGTTAGAATTCAAAATGAAGTTTGATGAGGAAATAGAAGGTTTCTTGCAGGGGCTTAGAAAGCAAAAACCAGTTATTATATGTGGCGACTTTAATGTTGCGCATGAAGAGATTGATATAGCTAGGCCTAAGGAGAACGAGAATAATGCCGGCTTTACACCGCAGGAAAGGGAATGGATGACTAAATTTCTAAGTCGGGGATATATAGACACTTATAGGATGTTTGTAAAGGAGGGTGGGCACTACTCATGGTGGACCTATAGATTCAACGCAAGAGATAAAAATATAGGGTGGAGGATAGATTACTGTGTTGTGTCTGAAGAGCTAAAGAAGAAGGTCATTAAAGCCGATATTCTCGAAGAGCAGAAAGGGTCAGACCATGCACCAGTTGTAATTGAGCTGAAGGGATGATTAATATTACCTATTCAAAAAGTCACCAAAAGAGATATGCCTCTAAGAGGAACAGGGCTATCAAGATCAATCAAAGTAAATGGAAAAACAATAAAGGTTGTCCATGCTTGGAAATGGATGCTTAAAATTTAATTCTTTACATTCAAGAGGCCATGATCAAAAAGTAAGCATCCAAAAAGAATAACGCCAGGATTAACCCGTCTTCTTCTGACACACTAGCTATGCTAGCCGTAAAGGCGAAAAAAGAGAATGAATAGGATATGGACAATATTAAAAAAGCCACCGCAAAGAAAGCAAATGAGTATATTTTCAGCTTATGGGTATAGAAGCTTGACAAGAGAAGCTCGGGGGATTCCCTGAGTTGGTAAAGAAGATAAACGATAAACGAGAACATCAGGATGGACTCTGTAGCTGCTATGTATACGTATATCCCATTCAGCATCATTTTGCAAACCTCCTAAACCATCCAAACCATCTATAATTTATGAAGGCTATGAACAGGATGCTTAAGGCTCCGAAGATATACGGAAAATAAGCTAAGATTTCACTTAACATCGCAGAAAATCTAAAAAATAGAGGCAACAAGACGAAAATCCCAAAGACTAGGATGAAAACTGCCGGAAATATGAAAAGGTTCAGATGCTTTATAGCCCTACCTTTATTCAAAAAGAAAGATAATAGCGGGGCTCTGTCAGCCCTATGCTTGTATAGCACGATGAGTATCAATATAGAAAATATAGAAGTCGCAAGCGATATTGTGAATATAATCAGCGAAAATACGGTATCTAAGTCTATAATCATATCAGTTTACTCCAGTTTGAACAGTTAATATAAATTGTTCATAGTTTCATTACTATAATTATATTTCAATAGATGTCTATATTTAAATTAGATTTTAACAAGCGTAATAAATATACATTTAAATCGTAGGTGATAATCTATAGATTATAGTTAAATCAGAGGAGGTAATAATGAAACGCAGCTCTAGGAACTGGAAAAAAGTACACCAAGACAGGTGGAAGACCAGAAAGAAAAAACTACAGGAAAGAAAGAGAAAGCGAAAGCTAATGCGCAAGGCAATCTGAGCAGGGGTAGCGAAGCGGCCCAACGCGCAGGACTTAAGTCCGGTCTTTTTTTGATGATTTTAAGGAATCGGGAAGGATATCCTGTGGCCTAGCGCCCTCGTGGGTTCAAATCCCACCCCCTGCAGAGGTTATAGTCGCTGAGAGGCTTTTTTTCATTGGGTTTTAGTGTTAAGTGACATCTTTATAGCGCTGTTTGGGATGGTTCCTCATTCTTCGTATGCAGTTCTTCGTCTACTTCGCCTTTGTTGTATTCTTACAGCTGAACTGGTCGATGTTTCATTCCTACTTAAAATACATTTATTTATAGAAAACTGGATAGTAATCTATTGACTTTAATATAGGGGCCTATAGTCTAGCGGTTATGACGTCTGCCTTACACGCAGAAGGTCGAGAGTTCGAATCTCTCTGGGCCCAGATCTTATAAGAAGAAAAATAGTGGAGTCATAAATATTGAAAAATTTAAATGATGTGGTTTAGCAGTGACTTCATAACATTAAAAAAGTTTAAATCTTACCATAGCTTTGCCATATATAGAGGCAATTTATGGGAAAGTTTGGAATGATTGTTTTCAGCGGCACTACAGATAAGTTGATGTCGGTAGGGATTCTTTCACAGGCGGCTGCGTCATTGGGCGAAGATGTGGAAATTTTTGTGACTTTTTGGGGTTTACTTAATTTCGTTAAAGGCGATAAGAAATTGTTATTGCCTAAGGAGTTTGAAAGCTTTGGTCCTCAATTATTGAAGAGCATGCAGGAACATAATGTTAAATCATGGTATGAGATGATAAAAGGTGCTAAGGAGATGGGGGCTAAGGTTTATGCATGCTCGCTTGCATGTGACTTATTTGGGTTTAAAAAAGAGGATTTAGATCCGATTGTTGATGATATTGTTGGGGCTGCGACGTTCATATCGAACACAGAGAATGGGAGGGTGCTTTTCATATGAGTATGGAAGAAAACAAGATTTTTGTAGATTCAAGGGGATCAAGCTGCCCTGGCCCGATAGTCGACTTGGCAAAAGCTTATAGGAACTCAAAAGTGGGGGACACAATTGAAATCTGGGCAACTGACAAGGGGATTAAAAATGATGTAACAGCTTGGGCCCAGAAGACCGGAAATCAGGTATTGAGTATCGAAGATCAGCCAGATAAAGTCGTAGTAATTATAAAAATTCTGAAGAGATAATGGAAAAAAAGAGAGTTGTTATCGTCGGTGGGGGAGCCGGGGGAATAATCCTCGCAAACTCACTGAATCAAAAGGATTTTGATGTAACTATATTGGATAAATCTGACACGCAGGTTTTTCAGCCCGCATTTCTTTATGCGGCTTTTATGGGAAAGGAAGTACCAACTAAAAAAATCCCTAAGCTGATCAAAAAAGGTATCAAATTTAAATTAGATCCTGTGAAAAAAGTTGACTTAACGAATAAGAAAGTCTTCACAGAAGGTGGAGAATATGCCTATGATTATATAGTGGTTGCAACTGGTACGATGAGCGATGCCAGCACTGTCTCTGGATTAAAGGAAATCGATGATAAGTATGGCGACTATCATACAAGTATAGAGAATGCACAGCGTGTATGGAAAAATCTAAATTCATTTAAAGGTGGCACAATCGTTCTCGGTCAAGCTTCCCCAATTTGCAAATGTCCACCTTCTCCAATAGAGGGGGTGCTGCTCACAGAGATGCTGATAAATAGAAGAAAACTAAAAGACAGAACAAAACTTGTATTTTTTACGCCGTATCCGAGAGCTTATTCTGCAGAACCAATTAATAACGTCGTAGAGCCTATTATGAACGAGAGAGGCATCCAGATAATGACGTTCTTTGATTTGGACCATATAGACGCAAATACATTGTATTCGCTTGAGGGGGACCAGATCAAATTTGATCTTCCAATCATAATTCCGCCCTTTAAAGGGGCTAAAATAGATTACGAGCCGAAGACCGTGTTAGATGATGATAGGTTCATTAAAACTGACAAATTTAACATGAGAATACAAGGTTTTGATGATGCGTTTGCAATAGGCGATGCAACTAATATCCCAACTTCTAAAGCAGGAGTTGGAGCGCACCTGGAAGCGAAGATAGTCGCCAATATTTTGCAGGGAAAAGAAGATAAATTCGATGGTAGAACTAACTGCCCATTTGATTTAGGTTATGGAAAAGGGACTTTTGTCATAGGTTCATACGACCAGCCAGTCGTACCATATCCTCCTAGCAGGCTGAATCATTTTGAAAAAATGATGATGGAGAAGATATACTGGTCAAGCTTAAAGGGAACATTCGATTTCATCTTTAATTTATATTTCAGACACACGGACCCGATTAAACTTAACAAGAAATTCAGTAAGTAAGACTAGAGAAATTCTATAGCGGGCACAAACTATCATGGTAGTAGGAAAGTTCGCCTAGAAGTGTGAGCTGCGCATCACATATAAAATTATTTAAAGGATGTATGTGATTTAAAGTAGATAAGAGAATTATTCTTAGGAGGCAAATATGGAGATTGGGAGCGAAACATCTAACTTTAAGGAAAAGGCTTACTTTCCGGAGTCTGACGAAATAAAGGAGGTAAGTTTGAAAGACTATAGAGGGAAGTGGGTAATACTTACATTTTATCCAGGTGATTTTACATTTGTATGTGCAACAGATATTGAAGCATTAATGAGTAGATACGATGAATTCAAGAAAGAGAATGCAGAGATATTTGCGATAAGCACAGATACTGTGTTCTCGCATAAGGGATGGGTTCAAGTCTCTCCAAGGGTAAGTAAGAGTAAGATACCTATGATCCAGGATCCTAAGAAGGAGATAGTGACTAGTTACGGTTTCATAAATAGTGAGACTGGGGGCGCTAGAAGGGGACTAGTCATAATCGATCCTGAGGGTAGGCTTCAATACTACGCTGTATTCAATGATGCATTGGGTAAGGATGTGGGAAATATACTATTCTCGCTAAGAGGCCTGAAGACCATACATGATACGAAGGAGAGCGCTGGGCATATATGCATCATACCTGCGATTGCAAAGGCAACCGAGAATGTAAACAAGATGGAGATCGATACAGTGAAAGATATTGGTAAACTTTGAAAGCAAATGGAATACAAAGAGATTAAAATCGAATGGTTACACCATGATTGCTTCAGGATAGAGAAAGACGGCTTAATTATATACACTGACCCATATAAAGTTCAGAATATACATGGGGATGCAGATATTATTCTGATAACACATGATCACTATGATCACTGTGATCCTGAGAGCATAAAGAAACTTGTGAAAAGAGACACAGCTATAGTCGCCCAGAAGGACTGTGAAGATAAATTAGGCAGTTTTAGCCAAACTAAGATATTTGTCTCTCCGAATGAGGTCAAAATTGTCAAAGGCGTCTCTATAAGAACAGTACCTTCCTATAATGTAAATAAATTCAGGTCTCCAGGAGAGGTATTTCATCCAAGAGAGAAAGGAAATGTTGGATATATTTTCATAGTGTCTGGGGTTAAATTTTACCTAGCAGGTGACACTGATTTTATTCCTGAGATGAGAGACATAAAAGTTGATGTTGCATTTTTACCTGTCAGCGGGATATATGTTATGACAGACAAAGAATCCGCTGAGGCTGCGATTGCAATGAAACCTGATTTGGTTGTGCCTATGCATTATGGCTCTGGGATAGGATCAGAAGAAAATGCCAATAAGTTGAGAGAAAGCTTAATGGGGAAAATTAAAGTAGAAGTATTAACCTCAATAGAAAAATAAAAAAAAAAATAAAATTTTGTTTGGATCCAATCAGTTGATTTAAATCAACTATCTTCACCTTTTCTTTGACTTTTTCTTTTTAGCCATGTTTTTATCTTGTCATCACTGATTTATATAATTTCTGCGACTTTTTTGCTATCTTCTTTTGTTAATTCTTTTTCTTATTCCATGCTTTGCAAGCAGGATAAAATCCTCTATAATAAATACTAGTACAAGCTCTATAACTGAAAGTATTGCGGTAACCAAAAGAATAAACGATGGATTAGACGACTTCAGAAGACCTGTGAAGTAAAGCAAACCGACTTCAATGAAAGACACAATGAAAGCTGAAATTACTAATTCTATAGTTATCTTTTTCATAAATTAATTTTGTCCGAAGGATAATAACAGCACTATATATTTATAAACTTAAGTGTTTTTTTAGTATTGTTATATCCAAGGGCTCGTGGCGCAACTGGTAACGCGCTCCCATGGCATGGGAGAGACTTCGGGTTCGAAACCCGACGAGTCCATTCATTTTTTCTTTCCTTTCTTAGGCAATTCCAAGTATAAGTTTGGTGGAGGATTGCCTTTCTTGTATGCTTCTATCTCTGATTTAGTCGCAAACCCGCCACCTTTCTGCCCACTTTGTCCAAGTCTAAAGAAACTTTTACCATGTTTCAGCGAGCTTGCAGGTACTACAGAAGATTTATCTGAAGGGTAAGGTTTATTTGATGGATAATTTTGAACACCCCTGACTGCTTTCTTTGGTATTCTAACTACGCGTTCACGGTGAGACAGTAGCCATCTTTTCTTTGGTATTCTAACTACGCGTTCACGGTGAGACAGTAGCCATCTTATTAGGAGTAGTAGTAAGAGGGCTAGGAAGATTATACCAAATACCATTCCGGAGAGCGCTAGGAAATGTAGGAAACCAGGAACTAAAAGTGAAACAGCGACAACAATTATGATGATCACGGAGACTAGCTTTGAAAGAGAAGACTTTGCTCTCTTGTAGGTGAGAGCATAGATGATATATATTACGATAATCACAAACATATATGCGAGAATGGGCAGCATGAGTCCGCTTATATCAAATCCTAGCACGTTATCTATATAGTTAGCGACAGATGGGTTTGAGGCGAATAAAGTGTAAAGTAATATAATTGCTAAAATTATCCCAACTACTTTTCCAGGCGCGCTAAGTTTCTTCCTAGCGAATACCAGTATAGATAATACAAGCACGATGAAACCCAATAGAAAAGCGATGCTGCTTAAAAGCGCTAGGTATTTTGGATTCAAGTATAATATAACTAAAAGTATAGCCCCGAAGAGCATTCCTATGACACCAGCACCATTAGAGAGGTGCGTTCCTTTTAAAGCCCCGTATATTATGAATGCAATCAATGCGCTTATTATCACAGCTAAAACTGTATTCGCCGGTATACCGAATATTGTGGATCCGCTTAGGTTATTAAAATTTAGAGAACCTAAGAAGGTTCCAGTTGATGTACTAGACGTTGGAATAACTATAGCATTGGAAATGCCAATTGACAATATTAATGATATTAACAGTGAAATAGCTAATGTTTTCCGTCGGTTGTGCAGATCCATATCATAATAATGATGCATACAATATATTTTAAGCTTTATTATAATATGCACAAACAACTAGTGGCAGAAATTGGTGGATTTGCTTTTTAGGGGATAAATATTTAATTCAATAATAGACATCCTTCGCAAGTTCCACTATATTTTTTGCTTCGGCTAAAATCCATTCAGAGTCTCCTCTGTATAAGTTTGTAAGTATACTGACAGTGGTCTTATTGCCCAAGTCCCTCTTGATCACAGCCGTGAAACCCTCACCACTTCCTGTATGTTCTACGATTTTTCCAGTTTTTTTGTCATTTATGAACCAACCAAATCCATAACCATATTTAGAATCTTTTATTGGAGCGTGTATATCAAACATCTTTCTAACTATAGATCTGTTCAAAACCTTGCAATCATACAACTCAGAGTCCCATTTCGCCATGTCAAATATATCGGAGTAAAGCGCACCATCAGCAGTGTTTTTGAAGGTATCAGATACAAATCTAGCTTTTACAATTTTTCCATTTAAGAGTTCATATCCATTCGATCTATTATACACAATTTTACTATTTTTGTATATCCTCACTGAATTCATACTCAACGGCTCTAAAATTTTTTCTTTGATAAACTGATAGTAAAATTTACCAGTAATCTTGTGTATTATAAAACCAAGAAGCATATAATTGGTATTAGAGTATGAAAACTTTTTCCCAGGTCTGAATTCTAAAGGCAATCTATATGACTTCTTTATCATCTCCGCCTCAGAGAAATCCTGCCCTGAATCGAATATTCCATGTTTTTTTGAAAATTCATCATCCAAGTAGTCTTTTATGCCAGATTTATGTGCTAAAAGATCAGTTACAGTAATATCACTCCATGTGCTAGGCGCCCCTATAAAAAATTTTGATATGCTGTCATTCAGCCTTAATTTTTTCTCCTCCACGAGCATAAGTATAGCAGCGGCAGTAAAAGATTTGCTTATTGAGCCTAATTTAAATTGTGTGGAAGTAAGGACTGGTACGTTTAGCTCCTTATTTGCACTTCCGTAAGCTTTAGAAAAAACAATTTTACCTCTTTTGAATACCCCTACGACTAGTCCCGGTATATTGTAATCATTTTTTATCTTGATTACCGCTTCTTCAAGCCTGTTGATCTCTTTTTTCATGTATTGTCTCCGGCTCTAAATATTCTCTTTAAGTTCTGTCTATTTTCAAGTCGTAGTCTTCTTTTAGTCTTTTTTCTGACACAGGTGTAGGAGAACCATCTATGAATGATTCAAATTTCCTATTTTTCGGGAATAATATGAATTCTCTTATGTCATCTTCCTTAGCAAGTGTTGCCACGAATCTATCTAAACCAAGAGCAATCCCGCCGTGAATCGGTGCCCCATAGGATAAAGCTTCGATTAAGAAGCCCAATGATTCCTCTATCTCCTTGTCAGCAAGTCCCATTATTTTTAAGATTTTTCTCTGTATCTCTGGATCATGTATCCTTATTGATCCCCCTCCAACCTCTATCCCATTTAGCACCAGGTCGTATCTCTTCCCTAGCATGTCTTCAGGTTTAGAGTCTATGTATTTAATTGTGTCCTCTGTTGGCATCACGAAAGGATTATGGACAGGTACCAACTTGTTGGTGACTTCATCTCTTTCAAAAACAGGGAATTTATCAACCCAAAGAAAGGAGTATTCCTCCTTAAAATTGCCAATTCTAATTCCCATTATGCGTCTAAGCTTCGACACAGCAGCCAATAACAAGCTTTCAGACGCATCTGTGCATATTATTATTACATCACCATCTTTGCTGTTTAATTTCTTGATTATTTCAGAGTTTTGTCCGCTCATAGATTGAGCTATCTTTTCTGGATCAGATCTGAGCTTTTTATCCTCCACGAATAACCATGTTAACCCACCAAGGCCGAATGTCTTTGCCTTCTCGACCATCTCTGACATGAAATCTTTGTCTATCTTTGACTGTTTTGTACCGAATTTAGCTTCAAAGTTTATAGCTATCGCCTTTCCACCGTTTTTAATTATATTTTTGACTATATTGTAATCGGTCTTTAGCATCTCCTCAGTTATGTCAACTATCTTATTATCGAATCTAAGATCAGGTTTATCGTTACCGTATAGTTTAATTGCTTCTTTGTAATCTAAGTGCTTAAAGGGGGTTTTCACATCTTTGTGCAGCACCTCTGAGAAGACCCTCTTAACCATGCTTTCTATGAGAGTTTGGATGTAATGTTCGTCCTTGAAAGAGGTTTCCAAGTCTAGTTGAGTGAACTCCGGCTGTCTGTCTTCTCTTGGGTCTTCGTCTCTGAATACTCTAGCTATTTGGAAGTATTTGTCTAAGCCAGATATCATTGAAAGCTGTTTGTAAATTTGTGGGGATTGTGGAAGCCCATAGAACTCACCTTTGTGTATCCTTGAAGGTACTATAAATGTCCTAGAGCCACTAGCATCATACGTGTCCTTGATGAGGAGGGGTGTTTCGAGTTCTAAGAAATCATTGTCCCAGAAGAATTTTCGGATCGATTTTATAACTTTATCCCTGAACTCTATTTTGTTCAACGCTTCTCTTCTTCTTAAATCTAGATATCTATATTTGAATCTTAGCTCTTCATCAGGTAAGAATGCACCTTTTTCTTCTATGATTTCAAATGGAGGTATCTTAGATTTGTTTATTACCTTCAATGATTCTGCCAATATCTCAAATTTCCCGGTTGGCATATCTGGGTTTATGTCTTTTTTACTTCTTTTTCTAACTTTGCCGTCTACTCTTATTACAAATTCCCTTCCTAATTGTCTGGCCTGCTCTAATAAATTGTTTTCAAATATGATCTGAGTTATACCGTATCTGTCTGCCAAATCTATGAATGCCTTGTCCTTATGGACTCTCACATATCTACACCAACCACTTACGCTTACTTTTTGCCCGTCATATTTCCCGCTGGATAGACTTCCACAATTTATTTCCATATTATTTTTGACCTGTCATCGAATTTAATATCTCTATTGTTCTTTTTAAAACTTCCTTTGGCTTAGCTTTATATCTTTTTATAATCTCCCCAGCTACGTAGTCTGCAAGCTTCTTATTTTTAATGTATCTTCTGAGTATATCTGGGTTTTTTTCTATGAATTCTCTAATCCCATTATCTATCCCTTCCTGGCTAAAATCGCTGTGTTTCACTTTCTCGTGTTTAATTATGCTGCTTATTGTGTCCTTGTCTATCTGAAATCCACCCTCTATCTCCTCCAATAGCATTTTCAAACTTAAATCGTCAATATTATCTATCTTGAATCTTTTTATCTCCATTATAGCCTGCATTAAGCTGTTGAAATTGTATTTCTCCTCGTTTCTCTCGATTAAATCCAATGCGTATCTATCAAATGCTATCGCTTCCAATATTATTTTTGGGTTATACGCATGCTTTTCTGCAAGTTCCTTTGCTTTTTCAATTGGGTCTACAGTCTCTCTTATACTGTAATTTTTTATATTATATTCTGGCAGATCTGGCTCATATATATAGCCATACTCCTCATCACTCTCTTTCTCTCTCGAAGCCTTAGTTTTCCTCTCTTTTTCATCATAAGACCTTGTCTCCTTTGTTGGTTCAATTCCTCTGCTTATTAATTCTGTTTGTCTCTCTATCTCATACCTTGCAGCTTCGAGAAGGTTCTTTGTGCCGGTCACGTTTTTTACTTCTACCCTCTCTTTTCCGAGTGATATATTAAGGTCAGCTTTTATTTCCCTGTCTATATCAATGCCAAGGTAGTATAAGCGGGCCTTTAACGTGAATATGAAAGATGTCAATTCCTCTTCGCTCGTTATGTCAGGTTCAGTTACTATCTCAACTAATGGGATCCCGGACCTGTTGAAATCCAATAGAGAATATTCCTCACTTCTTATTATTTTAGCAGGGTCCTCCTCTATCTGAATCCGCCTTATATTTATCCGCTTTCCTTTGTCTATTATAATGAGCCCTTCATAACCTATTGATTCCTGCAGCTGTGTTATCTGGAAAGACTTAGGTAGATCCGGGTAGAAGTAAACTTTCCTTACAAAAGATATCTTGTCTCTTATTTTACAGTTCAGGATATTTGCTATTGATTTTGCTAAAATTATAGCTTCTTCATTTAGAGACGGCTTGGACCCTGGAAATCCCATACATATCGGGCAGATGTTTATATTCGGCGTATCTACTTGTTCAGTACTGCAACCACAGAACAATTTAGATTTAGTAGGCAAAGCAACATGTATCTCAAGGCCGATCTTCATATTTCTCCTATATTGTACTTGAACTTGTACTCAAAGTTCTTCTCCCATTCGGATACGAATGAGATTACACCATAATCATTGAATTGGCTGCCGACTATCTGTGCACTAAGAGGTAAACCATTAGAATAAGAGTAGGGGAACGATATGTGTGGCAGACCGCAGAGGTTGGGAGGTATTGTAAGTATATCAGTTGCGTAGTTCTGCACTGGGCTCATTGAATTAGCCTCACTTATCTTTGGGGGCATTATAGGCATAGTTGGGGAGATTAAAAATGCGTCTTTTAGAACTTTTGATAGCTTATCTATAAGTTCTTTCCTTATAATCAATGACTTAGAGTAATATTTGTCTTTCACACTGGCGCTTCTTATGAACGTCCCCAGTATTACCCTCCTTTTTGCCTCTGTGCCGAATTCTTCTCTTGCCTCTGCGAAGAACTCATTGTAATTCTTTGAGAAATCGTTTAACTTAAACCCATACTTAAATCCAGTAAACTTTGCCAAGTTGGTTGAGGCTTCTGCCATTGCTATCAGGTAATACGCAGGTATGGACAGATCTATCTCGTTTAGGTTTATATTCTTCACTGTGTACCCTAAATTTTTTAGCTTTTCTACGAATTCAAAGAATTGCGACCTTATCTTTTCGTCTACTTTGTCTATTAATTCATCTATTATCACCAGTTTTTTGTGATGCAAGCCCACTATCTTTGAATCAGTAGATGTGGGGTCTCGGTTATCTTTTCCTTTTGTTATATCAAGCATCACCCTTATATCATCCGCTGATCTTGCCATGAACCCGATCTTATCTAGCGAATTTGCGTAGTCTATGAGTCCATACCGAGATATCACAGAATACGTCGGAGTGAATCCAACCACACCGCAAAAAGCCGCTGGTGCGGATATAGAACCGCCAGTGGATTCAGCTATGGCGACGTGGTACTTTAAGAGCGCGGTCGCTATTGCTGCGCCACTACTAGAGCCTCCCGCTACTCTTTCTTCGTCTAGTGGATTTTTTGCAGGTTTTTCACAGTTTATCCCAAAGCTTCCAAATCCAAATTCATCCATATTTGTCTTGCCTATGATTGAGAACCTCTTTGTTTTCAGAACTCTTTCAACTACGGTTGCATTAAAAGGAGGTATGTACCCTTTGAGTATTTTGGATGAAGCTGTTGCTTCAATACCTTTCACACAGATGTTGTCCTTTACACTTAAAGGTATCCCATTTTTATCTGGTTTTATTAGAGCATTAAATGCATTCAGTCTAGGGTTCAGTCTAACAAGTTCATCGTATAGTCTGTCATAGTAATCTTTAGGTTTTACCTTTGACTCAAACTCTTCTATATAGCTGCTCATATCCTTGGCCCTATGATAAAACCCCTGTATGTCTTTGTATTTGACAGCAAACTGTCCTTATCTTCAAATTTTTCAATTTTATCCCCTCTGGGATGTCCTTCTATTCTTATCGGGTGGAAAGCAGGCTTAATCTTTGCTTCATTAAACTTGTCCACGCTATCAAAGTATCTAAGTATGCCTTCAATGTCATTTTGTATCCTCTGTTTCTCCTCTTCGCTTAATTTTATTCTGCTTATTTTCAAAAGTCTATCAAACTCTTTATCTTCCATTTTAGTATCCTAATAAATGAATCTGCTTCTCCATACTTAAATATCTGAACTATCACCAAAAAACATTTTTAAAGTTTAAATATTGAACCTCTTCATTACATAATATGTGTTATGACTAAAAATTGGACTCACTTGTTGTTTACAGATCTAAGAGGTGTCACTAGATCCGTCTCTTACCTCATTGATTGCAACGATTCTAAATTCAGGGGAAAGACTGATGGCAGCTCCTCGTATGGCTTTGGGCACATAGAAGATAGCGATTTGGAGTTGGTTCCAGACCGTCATATGCCAGTGAATGATCTTAGCGGAGCTAAAATCTTATTCTCATACGTGTACAAGAACAACAAACCATTGGAGCAAGATCCAAGGAGAATATCTAAATCAATGGAAGAAACGCTCGAAAATAACGGGTATAAATCACTTGTAGCCGGGGAACTGGAGTTCTTTGTCGTGGATAGTGTGTCGGCATCAGTTAGAAAAGAAAATGGTAAGTTTGAGCATAAAGTGGAGATAAACTCTACTGAATTTTTAGACAATGGTGATTACCAGAACAAGGCAAGTTATATGTTTCCTCTCAAAGGCAAGAGTAAGGATCTGTCATATATTTTAATGGGTTTGAGTGACTACATAGACTTAGAAGTGATGCACCATGAAGTTGCATCCTCCCAATATGAGCTCAATGTCAAGCCTAAGTCGGTTAAGGACGCTGCGGATAACATAATCTTTTCAAAATATTTTCTTAGAGAAAAATTGGCTGATTTAGGTAAGATACCAATATTTTTACCAAAACCTTTTCCATATGACAATGGGTCTGGTTTGCATACTAATGTAAGTCTTTGGAGGGGCAGCGAAAATTTGTTCTATGACAAAGATGACAGTTATGCAAATCTGAGTCAGTTTGGCAGATACTTTATCGGAGGGCTGCTTGAGCATGGCAAAAGCCTATCTGCTGTAGTTTCTCCAACTGTGAACAGTTATAGAAGGTTAGTGCCGGGTTTTGAAGCACCCATATACCTTGTGTGGGGGAGATCTAATAGGAGCGCTGCTCTACGTGTGCCTTTCTCTTCAGATTCCTCAAAGAAAAGAATTGAGTACAGGCCACCTGATCCGTCTTCTAACCCTTATCTAGCTTTTGTGGGTGTATTGGCTGCTGGCTTGGATGGCTTAACAAAAAAGATAGACCCTGGAAATCCTGAAGACAGAGATGTTTATGAGCTAGATCTTACGAGCAAGTCGAGGATTCCATCGATACCAGGCAGCTTATCTGAAGCACTTGATGCTTTAGAATCGGATAATGAATATCTAGTAAGGTTTTTCGGAAGAAGCACATTGGATGCTTACATTGATCTGAAGAGACAGGAACTAAAGAATGCAGCCCCTGTAGCTAGTGCTGTAGAGATATTGGATGCAATAGACATCTGATTTTCACAGATTATCTATCAAACTTCTCTTTTATCTATCAGCCACTTGCTTTTGCCTCTGTCTTTGTAGAAAGGTATGCTGTCTTTATTTAATAATTCGACATGAATTGTAGCCAGTTCTTTTTCCAGTGAATAAGCTATCTCCATCTGCGCAGATGACAGTGAGCTTTTGATGGTTTTTGTTAATTCTTCTGGGTCACCGCTGAATTGTCCCCTGTCTAAGTAGAAAGTGGCTTTGTCTAGCCCATTTTCTCTAGTTATGACTGAGTATCCCTCTCCAACTTTATATCTGTTTATCAAATCACTTATAGTGTTTACTATCATCTCCTCTACCAGCTTACCCACACCGAACCTTTTTATCCCATCTGCCCTGCCTATATAGTAGCCCATGATGTCCCCATTCTCTGCTACGTCTGTTACTTTTATTAAATCCTTGGTGTTGTAATTTATAAGTGGCACGTATTCTGCGCCTTCTCTGGCCTTGGTGGTTATCACAAGCTCACCTTCAAGCCCGACAGCTTCTTTAGGGGTCAGCAGTTTTTCCGCGCCATTCAGACCCGCCTTTATCATAAAAAGATTGTTGTAAGACACAAATCTAAACGGTTTATTTATAACTAAATCATTTTCAAGTTCTTCCCTAGTGTAAACCCTATACGCCGCAACCCCTTCCGAACTGCCTATAAAGTCTATCAAAGCTTTGCTAGGTAAGAGGTTATAAAGTAGTTTTGCCCTCTGATATGGTAAAGTTTCGCCACCAACTATTACGTACAAATTTAACTTGTTTACCACATCTTTTAAGTAATTCTTGTCGCTTTCATTCAAGTTATATATCTCCCTTATTACAGCGGATGGAAAGCCCAGCATAAGTATATTTTTTGAGTGATTACTATCAAATTTTTCTATGACCCTCAAAAGATCCGCGATTGTTTGAGCCGGGCCCTGGCTAAATTCAATCGCTTTAGATTCCATCGAGATCACGCTCATTAATCGACCACTTATGGCGGGCAGAGGCGGGCCTTTATTTATTTCTATATCCATGCCATTCGGCATCACAGGATATATTACGCTTTTTATGAATCCCCTGGCATAATCAATATCTTGATCATAAGTCCTAGGTATTGGCTTTGGTTTGCCGGTGGAGCCTGATGAGAAATACACAGTTATCGGTGTTTTATTCAACGGAATCAAATCATCATAATGGCTAAGGAAAATGCTACCATCAATAATTGGTGTGGACTTTAAGATCTCTTCTAAGTCACCATTTTTCGCCTTATTCACTGCTTCCAGATACGGTTTTTTTGAGTATAACGGGACATTGGCACTGGCATACTCTAACATCTTATAGGCACTAACTAGTTCTGAAGATGGCAAAACCTCAGTTTTCAAGAAGTCCGGTAACGTCTTATAAGCATTTTCAACCTCTCTAATTACTTCCCGGTCAAGTCTCCGGTCACGTTTTTCCATGTTCCATTTTTAAGCTTTTTCTATTTTTAAGCTTTTACCTCCGTTGTCAAAAATTTGCAGTTATTATCGCCTTTACTTACGCATTCAATTTCATTTGTCTTAAATTTCTTATTTAATATCCCCTCCAATAATCTATTGATTACTCCTTCTACGAAATGACATTGTGGCGTTTTAGCTAGCCCAAATAGCTTTACGTAGGTTTCTCCCAGAACAGAAGGCGATATCGTTGTTATCACTTGTTCATTTTCTATGTTAAAGTTAATTCTGCCAACTCCTACAAGAGGGGTTATGCTAGATAGAAACTTTAGGGTCTTATTTGGATCAATGAATCTGTTTTTATAGTCTTTAGTGATACTGTCCCCCAAATTTTCTCCGAGTTTGACAACTGAGTCAGAGTTGTAATCACCAAGATATTTTGAGAAGGAAACTATGAATTCTGCATTTAGCATCACCCCCGGGCGGCCCAGAAGCAGAAGCCTACCGTCTTCAACCCTCACGTTTTTTGTCATTATGAGGTTTTGAAGGTACTGTTCGGCTTCCAAATCTGAATTATCCATTGGCTTCACCTCAAGTATATACCACCCTGCCCTATTTTCATCGGTATGACACTCCTTTCATTATTCGTCCTGCGCATCTTTATTATCTGCATGCTCCTATCGTATTCACCGCCAAGCCCACTGTAGTAAAGCTTTATGACGGCGTCAGATAGATATTCACCACTGAAGAACATAATCTCATTCTCCCCCGTCCCCTGTGCTTGTTCGTCCGTCATTATTGTCGTAACGCCAATTTCCTTCAGGCTGCTTACCAAATCAAGCAGAAATCTCCTGAACTTTGAGTTATTCTCAAAGTACATAGAGATTGTCGAGAGAGAGTCTATAACAAGTCTTTTAATGTTATCCTTTTTGATCGAATCTATTATGGGGAGATATTCAAAATCGACTGGCGAGGCCGAAACCACACTGAGTTTGTTTTGTTTAATCAAATCCGTTGGATCGAGTCCAACAGCTTCCATGTCTTTGATGATATCCTCTCTTGACTCCTCAAAAGAGTAATATAACCCATTTTCTCCGTTTTTAGCGCCATGATACAGGAACTGCATCCCAATTATTGACTTTCCGGCACCAGGCCCGCCAAGTATTGTTATTACACTTCCTTTTTCGAAGCCACCCTCAATTTTTTCATCAAGTCCATATATTCCAGTTTTTATCCTTTCAACAACCATATTCACCTCGATGGGTCTGCTATCCCATCTACCTCATTGAACATTTCATTGGATTTAACCTTTTTCCCGTAGTCTTCCGGATGTATAAGCAGGAGTTCTGGCTGTGCTACTATAAGTTCAGCTCTGTCTCTTTGTCCATAGCCTACCGAATTCCCGAATTTGTAAATTGTGAATGGGTAGGGTGGAAAATACTCTATTGATTCATTGTTGACTATGCCTATTGAAGACTTTCCCGCAAAATGCCCATACATCGGCATAAACTTTGTTCCCTTTGTCCCATATTCTCTCTCCAGCCTATGTATCTCATTTGCGTTTATCTCTACCCCAGACATTTTAATCATCGTAACTTTTTCTATCAGCTCTTTCGGTATCCCGTACAATACTTGGGGAGTTCCTGTCATTATCCCAACATCTCCCTTTATTAATTCATCTATGGTTCTCTTAATCACAGGCCCAATGATTTTATTTATCTCTTCAGGTGATTTGTTTTTTAACCCTCTTGTGTTAAAGGAAAGGTCAAAATAATCCATATTCAATATATCTGTGATTATCCTATGCTCCTCTTGATAAGCCCCGGTAGGGCCTAAACACAGTAGTTTTTTACCGTTTAATTCGGATTGAGGAACAGTGTTAATTATCCCGGTGACCTCGTCCAAAGCTGAAAAGGTCAAAGGGAGCGGTCCATGGTAAACTGTCTTTGGTGCGCCGGTAGTGCCTGATGAATCGCTTCTATATAATTCTCCAATAGATATATTTTTCGGCTTATAGAACTTCTCATACCCATCTTCGGCTTTTAGTTTATCATAGTCAGCATAACCTAAGATTTTTACAAGATCATCTAGAGTCTTAGCTTCGTCTATCCTCTTTTCCGTTATCTTATCTGCGTTAGCTCTTTCAATCCAAAAATTCGATCCGCTCTCTTCTGAGGTATGCTTTTTTGCTATCAGTTTTACCCACATTAAATTAAATTTGTCCCAGCTTGTTCTTCCATAAGAGACATCTTTCAATGTATCTAAGGCCTTTTCCATATCGCTATGATTGAGACCTTGATTTTCTAGGATTTCCCATGATACGTCTGGATAATAAAGACCACCATCTGTGTTCTCTTCCCACCAAGTATATCTAAGGTTCTGTTTGTAATCAATTGTCATATCAAATTAATAGATATAATTTACTATTAATACATTTCTATTCTATAGTGATAATATATTTAAAGAATCGTCTGGCGATAAAATCTGTTAAATTTAATATCTCAGCAATGAGAATACCTTGATTCGAGAATGATCAAAGGCAGTAAGAATAGGTATTTATGAAAGAAGAAACAGATAAGAATATGCGTGGTAACAAATTCAGGATGTACCTAAATAAAGCAGTTATGGAAGAGTACCCTATCTATATATCGAGGTGTACTAATTAGAACATGGCAGACAATGTACTTTTCATATTGTGTGATACACTTAGGCGTGATGTGTTAGACTTGTACGGCGGCCCCGCGAAGATGAAGAATCTATCAGATTTGGCTCGTGATGGGATGCTGTACAAAAATGCGATTTCTCCATCGCCTTGGACGGTACCATCTCATGTGTCCTTTTTTAGTGGGATGTATCTGAATGAACATGGTGTGCACGAAACAGAAAAGTTAAAGACATGGCATGTGGCAAATAAGAATAAGAGCATTTATAAAAATCTAATATCGACTATTCTTTCCTCTAAAGGATACAATACACTTGGCATCTCCACCAATCTTTTAGTCTCCACCCTTACAAATCTTGATATCGGCTTCAATAATTTTTTCAATATAGATACCGTTCCTACAAGATACCAGCTCAGGCAGGATAAAGAGCTAATGAAGATGATAAGGAGCGGGTATAGTAACACAGAAATAATCTCCTCTCTTATCAAAAAGATGAAAATAGGAACCTTATTCAAGTATGGCGCGTCTTATCTCAAAACGAGGAAAGTAGAGAAGGTTCTCAACTTTCCATTTGATAAAGGCGCTTTTTATGTTAACATGCTACTCTCTGGATCGAATTGGAATGAGCCTTTTTTCAGGTTCATTAACCTTATGGAGGTGCACGAGCCTTACAGACATTCTTCATATAGGGGCCCTCAAGAGAACTTTAAATCTCCGAGGATAAAATCGAAAGAGATGAGGGCTGTTAAATCTGAATACATCTTGGAAGCCGAGTATCTTGATCAGAGGATAGGAAAGATTATATCGAACCTTAAGAGGATGGGATTATACGATGATACTATGGTAATTGTGACTTCAGACCATGGTCAAGCATTGAATGAGCATGGGTACATCGATCATGGGGTTTATCTATACGATGAATTGATAAAGGTACCTCTGATAATAAAGTATCCAAAGAATCGTAAGTTTGGTGAAAAGAAAGGACACCAAAGTCTGGTGAATCTATCGAAGACGATAATAGAAGCGGCTGATGGCGGCGATGACCACAGCTTAACGACTGAAACTGCTTTTTCAGAGGCTTATGGGCTCAATGTGCCGATTTCTAGAAGAGATGCAGTTAATAACAGGTCTCTCATAAGTTTATATGAAAGGCCAAGGAAGGCAATTTTCAAGGATGATTTCAAGCTTACAGTAGAGGGGAAGACAGGAACTATAGAGGAATTTACCAAAAATGGAAAGAGTGTTTTGGCCGATATAAAGTACGTGAAGGTTAGAGATGAGTTGGTTAATGAGATAGATATATTTAAGGGACAGGAGCAATTTGTATTGCCTAAATGAAAACTAAATTTTTAGTTGGCACATCTGGCTGGTCTTATGACTGGAACGAGGGCAGAACTTTAGATTGGTACGTATCAAATTCTGGTTTAAATGCAGTTGAGTTAAACTCTAGCTTCTATAGGTTCCCATTCCCAAATCAAGTTAAGGGGTGGGCGAAGAGAAGCGGCTTATCCTGGTCAATAAAAGTTAATCGTAGTATAACGCACATGTATAAGTTCAGTGAGAAGGCAGTACCAATGTTTGAAAAATTTGAAGGACTTTTCAAACCTATGGACAATGTCATTGACAACTACCTGTTCCAGCTTCCTCCGAGCGTGGAGGGCAATAAGGCTGAAGTTGTACTTGATTTCATAGCTAGAAGCGGTTTATCTGACAGAGCTGTAGTGGAGCCAAGGGCAGCGTCTTGGTTTAATGATGAAATCTATTCTAGGTTCAAGGAAAGAGGTGTGACTATGTGCAGCATAGACTCTCCGATAGGCTCTTTCTTCGCTAAAACAACACATAAAATTTATCTAAGGCTTCACGGTAGAAAATCATGGTATACCTATAAATATTCAAATAAAGAACTCAGGAGTATAATCAATACGATTTTAAATTATAATCCAAAGGAAGCATTCATCTTTTTCAACAATGACCATGATATGCTTAAGAACGCAAGGGAGCTATTAAAAATCATAGAGTCGATTTGATATGAATACAGAAAGTGATTTAGAGAGATTCATAAAGGAGCATAATATACAGGCTGTTGTTATAAAAGACATCGGTAATTCAGGTTCTTCAATCGCAGCTGCCGGCACTTTGAGTGTGGACATAGGCAGAATCGCAAAGACTATCTGCTTATTAGCTGATGGTGAGTTCATAGGTGTAATACTGCCCGGCGACAGAAAGATAGATCTTGAAAAACTGAAGAATACGCTTGGAAAGAATAAAATTAGGCTGGCTCATGACGATGAAATAATAGCACATACTGGGTTTGAAAAAGGAGGGGTTCCTCCAATATCTTACAAGTCAAAGTTCATAGTTGATTCAAGTCTTGATCCAAAAGAGGAAGTATTCTGCGGAGGGGGCTCAAGAGACAGTATCCTAAGGATAAAAGTGGAGGATATAATCCGAATCGATAGCCCTCTTATACTAGATATATCTAAGAGGATTTAGATTTTCACTTGGTAATCCTATCTTTTATAGCCTCGGCTTCTTCCTTTAATGAATCAAAAGCCTCGTCTATTATTTGCTTCAATGAAAGCTGCCCCCAGCTTTCTATTTCGAATATTATCTTTTTGTTGTCTGATGATATCTTTATAATATCTTCTCCAGCGAATTCCTCACAGGCCTTACACAGTATGCATCTGCTTATTTGCCCTTTCTTAACCGAAAGCTTTCCACCATCTGCTTCTAGTATATTTACTGGGCATTTCTCAGCTATCTGTGCGGCATTCTTTACGTTTTCCTTTGTTATCTCTATCTTTGGATAGAAATGATAGAATACATGAGCAGGTGTGAATTTAGTGTGCTCACTTCCGTCGCCAAACTTAGCTTTTGCCTCTAAATCTATGCTCTCACCAATTTTAAGCGAAACTAGTACCATATTGTCGTATACAGGTACTATATCCGGGTCGGAAGACTTAAGGTCACCAGAGTGCACCACTTTTGGCCCGATCTCCTTCAATGAGAAAACTACTTCCTTCTTTGATTTTTCAAGTTCCGGGATGGTCTTTAGTGGAATTAAACCAAGTCTGTTGGCCAATATTTCATCATACATAGAACTTGTATTGGTATAGATAGTGACATCATCTATGGCCATTGTCTTTACATTTGTTATGATTGCTCGTCTCAAAGCGTTCAACATCGAGAAGTGGCTGTCAGTTACCAAGAATTGTGCTTTTTTGTCGCCCTTACTTAACGTTTCTACTGGCATATCTACATCCTCCTACCTTTTCTTCCACCTTTTCTTTTACATCCATCGTGCGGAATTGGTGTGACATTCTCTACGCTTAAAATCCTTATTCCAGACCTTTCCAAAGCTCTTAGTGCTGATTTTGCACCAGGGCCAGTAGTTTTTGATTTTATCCCACCGGCGGCTCTTATCTTAGCGTGTACCTCTCTTATCCCTTTCATTGATATTTCCTCAGCAACTTTCTTAGCAGCATCCATTGCAGCCCTTGGAGATGAACCTAAACGGTCTGCTTTAACCTGTGAACCGCCACTGTGTATAGAAAAAGTATGGATTCCACTAAGGTCAGTGACATGTATTATAGTGTTATTCATCGTAGAATAGATATGCAAAACACCAACCTTTCCCTTTTCCATAATCATCCTTTGTTTTCCTCCTTCTTTACCCTTATAGGGTGTGTCTCAGATTTAAATGGAGAGTTTGGTGCATAAATCACTCTATCTTCGTCCTCCTTATTTACAAGCATACTTGGAGCTGATACAACTTTGTCCCCTATCGCTATATGTGAGTGTGTTATCATCTGCCTTGCTTCATTTATACTTCTTGATAAACCTTTCTTGAAGACTATAGTTTGGAGTCTTCTTTCAAGTATGTCCTCTATCCCTAACTCTAAAACGTTATCCTCTGTCGCATCCTTCTCCACCAAACCCAGCTTATTCAGTGTTTCGATGAATGTTTTTTCTCCCTCTGCCTCAGTATTTGTCGCCTTTGAAGCTATTATATCTCTTGCTCTCTTCCTTATGTTTCTCAAGAAAGATTCTTCCTTCCAAAGTTCTTTCTTGCTTTTAAACCCGTATTTCCTTCTTAGAACCCTATCCCGATCTATTCTACTCTTATCCCATATCTTTGTTGGAGGTTTGAACTTGTTTGTCTGTCTCTTGCTTGTTCCCATAAATTCACTCTTTTGCTGGCTGCTTCATCTCCTTGGATTTAGTCACGCCGATGGTCTTGCCTATTCTTCCCTTTTCATTTGCACCTCTGGAACGCGTTTTTTGACCTCTAACCTTGTATCCAAACTGGTGTCTTATTCCGCGAAATGTGCGAAGTAGTTTAATCTGCTGTAAATTTAAGGCATTCTTAGACTTCAACTCACTCCCAACTTTGTGTTTTGATGTACCAGATTCAACTTCTTTTTGCCAGTTTAAAAGCCAGAGGGGTATGCCATACTTTTGTGGATTTATCAATGCTTCCTTGAGTTTATTTATAGTCTCTTCATTTAGATCCTGAAGCTTAGTCTTTGCTTCAAGATTCAGCGCATTTATGATTGCATTTGCATAGGACGCACTGACCCCATAGATTCTTATCAACTGACTTATGACACTTTTATCACCATCTAGGTCTGTGTCTCCGATTCTTATTATGCGCTTCTCTATAGCCTTCTTTGGCGCCTTTACCGCTTTATCCTGTACAGTCTGTATCATCTTCACCTTTTAACAATTTAAGTGATAGCATCAACTCATTTTTGCCATTTTACTGACTACTCATGAGACGCACCAGCGATTATC
>ERZ1669250.309-NODE-309-length-24211-cov-7.971311_pt1 | contig 24211 bp, 21 predicted proteins | sample MGYA00579295_ERZ1669250 | MGnify/ENA primary metagenome ERZ1669250 (study PRJEB41166, sample SAMN08046056) | hot springs metagenome | biome: hot spring; feature: acid hot spring; material: thermophilic sediment; isolation source: thermophilic sediment from acid...
TAGTACGGAAACATGCGCGCGGCATAAAGTATGTTTGCAAGAAGCTTTGCCGCCCCCTTAACGCTTATGCTTCTGTTGTTTTGAAGTTCGTAAATTTTTATCTCAGCGGTTATGGATTTGGCCAACCCTTGCATGTCGCCTACCAGACCAGCGCACGCCATCCCTATCTTCTTATTTAACTGGAACACCTTCCTTCCTGACTTGCTCAATAAGGTATATCCATATGACACCCTTTTGTCAGCGGCTAGCACTACACCTCCGCTGAAAACTATACCAACCGTTGTAGCTCCTATGGGCAGACTCTCTGACATAAAAACATAGCCCGGTGTCATTTAACCTTATTCCCAAACCGTCCATTTCCCGCATGACATCATCTGGTATAAAGCGCGCGGAGGTCACCGCCTCAAAGTTCGGCCTTTCGAAGGGAAGTAGAGTGCCGAAAACCTCTACGCACATAACGGAAGCTATGTGGAAAGCATCCTCTGCGGACCGAGCTCACTGCATTTCGATGTTGAAAGCGCGCTGCAACCACAAAGCGGCCACGTCTAAAAGCCGAACTTCAAGCCCAGCTAGCTAACCCTTTCTCAAGAACGCATCCATGGCCTTCGCTGCCCTCAACCCACTTGCAAGCGCGTTCCCTATGAACGAAGGGCCCGTCACGAGGTCCCCTGCAGCAAAAACGGATCTACGAGTTGTCATCATGTTGTCATCTGTCACAGGTCTTCCGTTCTCGATCTTGATACCAAGCTTATCCACGCAGTCGGGAGGCGTTCTTTCCTCTCCTATGGCCACCAAGAGGAAATCCAGAGGAAAGATCTGGGCGCTACCAGGAACAAATTCAGGAATATTACCCTTCATGTTCACGTTCCATACTTCAACCGCCTCCACCCTTTTTGTTCCCATAACACGCGTTACGAGCGACCTTTCAAATATCTTTATGCCTTTCTTGCTCACGGATTCCCATTCGGCATGCGCTTCTGACTCCTTGATCGTTCTCCTGTAGAAAACGTAGATCTGATCTGTCCATTTCATGGCCTCTATGACGGCGTCCACAGCAGTGTAACCGCCACCCATTATACCCACTCTGCCGTAAAGCCTTCTAACGTTCGTTGAGAAGCCCATCCTATACTTGGCGTTGTCCACAAGCAAGTCAAGCGCCGTTATGACCCCTTCCAGATTTGCCCCCGGCGCACTAAGGCTTCTCGCCCTCCATGTGCCCGTAGCTAGCAAAGTAGCGTCATGGGTTGCTATAATGTTTTCGAGCGCACTGGCACCAATCCTCATACCCAAATGGAACCTAACCCCTGCGGCCTTAAGCTCTTCAATACCTTCAATTACTCCCTTCTTGGGTAACCTTTCCTCCGGAATTCCAAATACGAGAAGGCCTCCCGCTTCTGGTAAGGCGTCGTAAACATCAAGCTGGTAGCCCTTGCAGTATAGGTAGCCCGCAGCCCCAAGGCCTGCAACCCCCGCTCCCACTATGGCTACTTTTTTGCTGGTGGTCACAACGGAGCCAGCACGACATCCAAGAATAAATTTCACCTTACGATTAGGCTTGGAGCCTTATTTAAATTTTTTCCCTTAAGTTAAATGCAGATCAGTTCACATTTATGAAACAGTTGTGGTAAACCAGACGCGGGCCCACAGGGATTTGAACCCTGGGCCAACGGCTCCGGAGGCCGTTGCTCTATCCATGCTGAGCTATGGGCCCAAGTGATACAGACGCACGTTCAAAAGTCTTCCCATCAAACCAAGATAAGACCTGTAAGGCTTCAACCGCTTCAAATCCGAAGATGAAAACCCTGCATCAAGACCGACTAGCTTCGTCAAAACCCAACTGGCTCAAAAGGGAAGCCGCATCCGCTTCTACCTGCTCGTGCGCTTTTATGTCTCTGATTGCAAAGTGGTCTGGTCCTTCACGCGCGCCAGCAATTACAAGCTTGTGGTAGGAGCCCTTAATAGCCCTTTCAAGCGCTTCCCTGACTGAGACGACTCCTGGCAACAAATCCACGTGCACCTCTGCATTACTAATGATGCCAAAGGCACGCGCGGCCTTCTCGAGCGATTGATCGTCGATCGCGGCGATGAGAACTTGTTTGGCCTCGGACACCGGAGCCATAGACAAGGCAACCCTATCAACACCTACTGCAAAGCCCACTGCAGGCGTTACCGGCCCTCCCAAGTCCGATACTAGGTTATCGTACCTCCCGCCTCCCAGCAAAGACCCCTCTGTTCCAGGGATTATGGCTTCAAATATGAAGTCAGTGTAATAGGCTATACCGCGGGCAAAGGCGACGTCAATCTTTACATCAAGCTGGGGGTCCATGGCACGCATCATGACTAGCACTTGGCGCAGGCGCCTTAGACCTTCGTAGGCCGAGGGAAACCGATCCTTGGCCACGGCCTCCCAGCGATCTAAATCAGATCTGCTGTCCGGTGAATTTATCATATCTTTGAGCATCTTCTTTCCGTCTTCGTCCAGAAGCCCCATGACCTCCTCATATCTTCCGTGATCTATCTCCCTAATTGCCTTGTTGAGATCTCTTCCCTTAATTCCGGACTCCTCAAGCAGGGAACGCATAAAGGATATATTGCCAACCTTGAGGTAAGCCTTTATGCCAACTGCCTTCAGAAGGCGCAAAGACAAGTAAGCTACCTCTGCATCAGCCAACGGCGAAGACGACCCATAAACCTCGATACCCAGCTGCGTGAACTGCCTATACCTTCCCCTTTGGGGTTCGTCGTACCTGAAGCATGGCCCTATATACCAAATCTTTACCGGCTTGGGCAAATCTCTGAACTTCATAACGTAGAGCCTTGCCGCGCTCGCGGTCAGCTCAGGGGTTAGGGCAACCTTCCTTCCACCTCTGTCCTCGAATTCGTACAAACTGTCTAAAAGTTCTTCTCCGGCCTTGGCGGCCAAGAGGTCATAGTACTCTATGGAGGGAAGCTTAACCTCTTGGTATCCAAACCTATCTAGTATCAACGACGACGTCTCTTCAAACTTTCTTTGCGACCTAGCTTCAGCCCCAATGACGTCGCGCATGCCACGGACAAGCTCAAAATTCATGCGCTATCCCTATGGGAACTTAAAAGCGTGCGCGCTCGCTCTTTTTATCGCGCCAATCGCAGGGGAGAAAGGAGAAAGGCCAGGATTATAACGCCCATACCCAACAGCATCTCTCCCTTCTCCTTGTCGACTACCCGCGGCTCTGGTCTCTTTGCCATCGCAAACGAGGAATGCAGCAGCAGGAGGTCGCCAACTGTTAAGGGGATGAGGTAGCCGATTCCGGCCACGCCCATGAAGTAAGGAAGGGGGCTGCACGCGACGTCAAGCGCCACCAGGACGAAGCCCACTAACCCAGCGATCTTGGTGCCGTGCACAACGGCAAGCGTGCGCACTCCCCGGCTCTTGTCGCCGGTTACATCGGGAATCCCCTTGAAGACCTCTCTGGCCATGTTAGCGACAAAAGCGTAGGCGAAAAACAAATCGTTCATAAGCGAACCAGGCCTACCAACCATTATAGACCCATAAATGAATGGAAGGGCCACATTAAATGACACTATGGCATTACCCAATATTCCCTTTTTCTTCAGTCCCGCGTTGTATACCAACGATATGATTACCGAGAAAAAAGCCAGCGGAAACGCGATCGGCATCCAAGGACCGATGACGGATGACGCTATCCCAACAGCAAACAACGCAGCGGAGAAAGCTATTGCCTGCTTTCCCGTTACAGTCCCAGATGGAATAGGCCGCTCAGGCCTGTTTATCCTATCAACCTCCCGATCGAAGTAGTCATTGGTTATCATAACTCCAGCGGTTAGGAAAAACGCCACGAAAAAGCCAGCTATCTCCTCCACTAAGCTAGCTGGTCCCTTTAGCGCAACCCATTCGCTGGCCACCACGGCAATCCCCATTAGAGCCGAGTTTCTAACCCTCATCATGCCGATGAGTGAGCTAATCCTACGCTTTCTTGTCAAGCCTTGATAGGGCTGCACCATAATAGGATACCCCCCCTGTGGCATCGACTATAGCTAATATGGCATCTTTTTTCGTACTTCTGGCGGCCTGCAAAACCGATAAAAGGGAACCGAACGGCTCCTTACTTCCCTCCACCATGACGTAAAGCAGCGTTGGCGATACTTCGTCCTTTTTCCTCTTGACGTAAAAGCCCAAAGAAAACGGAGACGGACCCACTTCGTAACCCCTCTTTCTCAAGTCCTCATATACGACGTACTTCTGCCAAAACAGCCTATCGTCGCTGGCGTTTATTATATCTTCGTCCTCAAGCTCCACCTCCCCGCTTTTCACGATCATCAGGCCCCTTCTTTTTAGATAAAGGGCCTCATAAAGGGAAATTTCCTCTTTTCCCTCCAACGCCGCGGATGAGCGCTCCACGACGACTTTGCCATCTATCAAAACTCCCACTGCTACGACCTCTGACATCGCAAAACAAAGGAATGGGAATTTATGTGTTTCTAAAATCCCTAGCGCTCCACGATTGCTCTGGAGCTTCGACCCTGAGCACGCTTTCTAGACAATGCACAACAAAATTTATGCATAGCTTCAGAAACGCGTAAGAAAAAATAAATATATGTGTGCCTAGTATTGTATCAAATGTTTTGGCCCGATGACCCAGATGACGCGCTTAGAATCGTTAGCGAGAACAGAATAGACGTGACCTTTGACGAGCAAAAAGGGTACATTTACCTTGTTGACGAAAAAGAAACGCAAGGCATAGACGATTACCTGGATGAGCTTGCGGGCATCGGGCTTCTCGAGTTGAACGTAGATGATAATAACGTGCTGGTCGCTGGCAGGCTACCTGTATACGAAACCATAATTTGTCCGGAATGCGGATCTCCATACATAATTAGGGAGTCCTTGGCGCAGCACGACGTTTGCGGTACTGTCCTCCCCGTTACGTCGTTCAGAAAGGGTGATAAGCTATTCTGCCCAGCATGTAACGCCGAAATTAATCCGGAAGAGCTGATAGACTTGGGTTCTTGGTACGTTTGTCGTAGCTGCGGTAACAGGTTCCAGCTTCCTTCAATAAAGTTCAACCGTCCTGAAGAACAAGTAAAACTTGGAGCGGAAAAGGTCGTCTATAAGAAGACCTATACCTTGACACCCAAAGGAGTTAGCGCGCTTAACTCTCCCCCAACCAAGCTCAAGACCACGCTGAAAAAGCAGTTCTACAAGAACTTCGACGTTTTTTATGTTGGCAGTTTTTTTGGTAACGTCGGTCACGCCGAAGAGGTAGAAATATTTTACAAGCGCTCAAATAGACCTCACCAGATCTTAATCCTAAAGGGCAACTCACCCGTATCCGAAATCGAGGTTAGGACGGCATTGGATAGCACCAAAAGCATGCTTTACGACTTAAGCCAACTTCTGATTTCCCCATCTGCTGATAAAAACGCGATTGCGCTACTAAAGCGTGGTAACTTCCCGTATAGCATGTGCGAAAAAGAGGAAAAAATACCGGAGGCCATAAAGGCCTTTTTCCTCAACCTCGAAACTTCAAAGACAAAGCTCTGAGCTAAACGCTCAGTGAGAGACTTCAGCACTGGCTTCCTTACTTACGTCCTTCTTCTGATCTAGGTTTAGGGGCTCCGCGCCACTGACGTACGCCTGGAACTCCTCGAACGAAAGGCGCTTGCCCTTCGATATCTTTTCCTTAGCCTTTTCGTTAAGTTGCTCCATCTTCTCCTTCGCCTTCTGGTAGAACTGAAGCTGTGCCTTTATGTTTCTGTCAGCGCTTATCTCATTAAGCCTCTTAAGTATGGCTATCTTCTGAGCCTTCATAAACGTAAGTTGCGTGTTTGACGAAAGGTATCTCATGTGCGCTTCATCAGCTTGCGCGCGCAAAGCCTTGATCTGTTCAACCGCCTCCATCATCTTCTTGTGATGTGCATGGGCCTCGTTCGCAAGCTCGTCAAGCTTCTCCTTAAATGTCCTAAATTCAGCCTCGGTCTCACGAAGATCAGAACGCAGACGCTCAAGCTTCTCCCTGTTCTCGTTGTACTGCTTTACCGTCTTAAGCTGGGCCTCCAGTTCCAATATGCGCTCCTCCATTTCCCTTGCCTTAGATGGCGGTATAGCGCTTGTCTGATATTCCCATTCCAGTCTCTTAAGTTCCTTCTCGAGCCTTTCCTCCTTCCTGCTTGGCGGCACGACGGTTGCCTGAAGCTTTTCAAATTCCTCCTTTTTCTTATCGTATTCCTTTACAAGCGCATCCTTCATGCTTTTTATCTTCTTGACTTCCTCATTTACTTTATCTCTGCTTTCCTTTTCCGTTCTCACTATCTCAGCAAGCTCCTTGATCTTCGCGTGAAGCTCATCTCTGGTTTTTTTCGCTTCTACTGCCGCCTTGCTTGCTTCCTCAATTTTTTCTTCTAAAACCTCTAAGTTTTGCCTTAACTCAAAAATTTCATCAGCTACATCCATTTTTAATCGCCCAAAATAATCCTTGAATCTACGGCCACAGCCCCCTCGGGCGTGGCCATCACCGGATTTAAGTCCAAAGAGGATATCTCTTTGTTTTCCACCATGAGGGCACCCACAGACGTTATCAATTTTGCCAAAGCGATCTTATCTACGGGCTTAGAGCCCCTTACGCCGTTCAGGATGGGCGCCGCCTTTATCTCGTCTATCATGTCCATCGCGTCCTCTTGCGAAAGAGGCGCAACCCTAAAGCTAACGTCTTTAAGGACTTCAACAAAAATACCGCCCAAACCAAAAACTATAACCGAACCAAATTGGGGGTCGCGGGTCCCCCCTACAATAGTCTCAACTCCCCCTTTCAGCATTTTCTGTAGGTAAACGCCGTAAAATCTGGCACTAGGATTCTTCTGCTTCACCGAAGTCTGTATGTCAGTGAAGGCTTTTCTCACCTCGTCTATGCTGCTTAGGCCGACTTTCACGCCACCAACGTCGGACTTGTGAACGACGTCAGGAGAAACAACCTTCTCCACAAGCGGAAATCCAAGCTTTTTAGAAGCTTCAACAGCTTCTTCGGGAGATTTTGCAAAAAAAGAATCTATTACCGGTATGTTGTAAGCGCGAAGAACTTCATCGCACTCAGGCTCAAGTAAGAAGTTTCTATCCTCACTTTTAGCCAATTGAATTACCTTTATTAACTGTTCGCGACCGGACAACTAGCCGTCGCCACTGATATCATATGTCCCCTTATAGGATTTTCCTTCTATGCGGCTCTCGCGTATCGATAGTGCACGCAACCGATAAAGCGCCCAAGCCTATCGTGATACCAGCGTGCTATATTATGTACAAGGCTACTATGTTGATCTCGGAGTAAGAACCCCCCTTGCCGCAGCCTGATCAATCTACACAGAAAACTGGTGCCGAGGGCCGGGCTCGAACCGGCGACAACCCGGTCTTCAGCCTCACCCTCAACCAATAGTTGAGACGGGTGCTCTCCCAGACTGAGCTACCTCGGCGAATAAAACACGGCTTTGAGATTAAATGTTTTGCGGTCAGATGCAACATTAACTGGAGGTGCCGCTTGCTCCCTTGCCTGATAAGCGACGCGCAATCGCTTACTGCGAATTCCAACCTAGGGCGTTACGGCTTCTGACTTAAGGTTATAAACCCATAGAAAAAAGATCAAAATGATAACAGGAGGAGCTGGAAGAGCTTTCATCCTTAGGCTGCAGCAAGGAAACGACCTTTTAAAAGAGGTAGAAAGCCAACTGCGCGCTGCACGCGTAAACGCCGCACTCATAAGTGGGATTGGGTCCCTTTCACGTGCAAGGTTGGCATGGTTCAACCCAGACACAATGAAATATGAGGAAGAAGAGATAGAAGGATCTCTAGAAGTCGCATCTCTCAACGGCAACTACGTAACCCCAGAGGAAGGGTCAGTATCCTTACACCTCCACGCAGTTATCGGGACAAAAGAAAAGACATGGGGAGGTCACCTTCTTGAAGGAACGGTCAACCTAAACTTCGAGATAGTGGCTATCGAAATAGCGGGAATCTCTGCCTCGCGTTATAGGGATGAAAAATCAAAGATCAACCTTATACGCGAATAAGCACGAGCTGCCTGGAGCGGCTTAATCGGACAAGCACAAAACATGCGGGAGGTGGGGTTTGAACCCACGCAGCCAACGGCACTGGAGCTCCCATCGATAACGATCCTGAGTCCAGCCCCTTTGACCAAGCTCGGGCACTCCCGCAGTAAGACCAAAATCCACACTATTAAGTCTTTACCGGACGACCCACATCTACGGGCCTCATGCGCGTCCATTTCGTCAGACAGCCTATTAAGCGATACCTTTCTGCCCTTGTAAGTCGGTATGTACGTCAAAGAGCGAACTAGCCCACACTGGCAGAAGGGGCTTCACATCGCTTGGCAACCGCAGGGGACGTTCGCCTTGCCGCCCGCACGCGCGAGCGCCTTCATGGTGGGAGGGCGCACCGGCAACGGGCCCCTCTCAGGTTAGAGGTTTGTGGCACCTCCGCGAGGAGTGCTCGTTTCCTTAAGGGGACTTCCGCCCGGTAAACTCCCGTTAGAGTTAAAAAGAAGACGCAGCTCTGAATATGGAACTTCCAAGATCAAGAGAGGAGCTAGCCAAATACATAGACCATACCTTATTGAATCCTTCGGCATCTTATTCGGAGATTGATAAGTTGTGTGATGAAGCGAGACTTTACGGCTTTTATGCAGTATGCGTTAATCCGATTCACGTGGCCAGGTGCAGGCAGAGGCTTCAGGGTACCGACGTAAAGGTCGTATCGGTTGTCGGATTCCCCTTTGGGGCCTCTCGCACCGATGTAAAAACTGAAGAGGCCTCCCGGGCAATAGATGATGGGGCAGATGAGATTGACTTCGTCATGAATATAGGGGCGCTTCGCTCCGGAGATCTCTTGATGGTTAGACGCGATATGGAGCAAATGGCGTCTCTGGTAAAGGACCGCGGAAAGCTGTCCAAGGTGATCTTGGAGACGGGCTACCTCACTGATGACCAAAAGGCCATCGCTTGCCAGCTCGCCGTCGAGGCTGGCATTGACTTCGTCAAGACCAGCACAGGCTATGGCCCGAAGGGAGCAACGGTCGAAGACGTCATGCTCATGAAGCGTGCTGTCGGTAACAGGGCAAGGGTTAAGGCGGCAGGGGGGATAACCGATGCCGGAAAAGCTATGGCGATGATAGGCGCAGGAGCGTCTCGCATAGGATCAAGCCACGGCGTGCAGATACTCCTGTCATTCAATCCAAATGTAGAGAAGTCGGGGCGAACCTCTCTGAGTACCTCAGCACTGCACTCTCCGATCTAAGGACTAAGACGATCTAATGCACAAGCAAGCGCCTCAAGCTGTATGTTGTGCAGCCAGAGACGTGATAACCGAGATAAGGACTTGGTCGCCAGGATAGGACTTAGCCTTGCTAGCATACTCCTGCGCCCTCTTGCGAAGGGCCTCATCAGCTAACGCCTGCTCGACGGCATCCCTGAGCTGTTCAGGGGTCAGTCCGCGAAGCGGGAGGACCAAAGCTATTCCTTTTTTCTCAAGGGATTTCGCTATTCCCCAGTGCTCAGTGTGTGATATCGGCGGCGTCAGTATAAATGGTACCCCAAGATCCACGAATTCGGCCATGCTGGTTTGACCAGCGACCGAAACCAGAGAGTTTATCTCCATACTCCCGTAGTCCCTTATCCAGTCATATACGAGCAACTTTCCATCGAATTCCGAGGAAGCGAAGTTTCCCCGCGCGTTTCCTCTGCTCATAATCGCGCGAACGCCATCTCTGGCCAACAGGACACCTGTCTTGTAGTACAGGTCGTTCAAGATAACCCTTTCTGATTCTATTCCGCTGACCCTTAGGTAAACTACCCCATGATCGCTCTTCCTGCACGCGGTGACCCTACCACAGGGCCCGGCGTAAACCAATTTATCCCTCTTTCTCAAGGGCCACCAAAGCACCACGTTTTCTTCGGCTATCGTAAGCGGAGGGGGAAAATCCGATATCACTACCTTGTCCGAAAACGACCAAAAGGTCGACAGTACCCTGTAGGCGATCTCATCGACAAAGCGCTTGAACCTAAGACCCCTGATCGGAGTGAGGACCTTCAATTCATGTATAAGTAACACGACCCTTTTGCCAGCAAGCTTTGCCGCCAGCACCGTAGAAAGCCTTGAATCACTTAAAACGACGTCAGGCTTCTCCTTCCTGATTATACGGTACTCGTCAACGAATTGAGTAAAAAAAGAGTTCAGCTGGCGGAACAACGACAGAATTGTCCCCTTCATTGTGACCTCACCTCCCTTGGTAACGTAACCGACGGAGGGCTCAGCGTAAGTCCTGAAACCAGACGCTCTTGCAAAATGCACGGCATCACCGTAAGTCGTGAAGTAAACGTCCCATCCAACGCTTCCGAGATACAGGGCGGTTGGCAGGTCCCTCCCAACATGTCCATAACCGATTCCGCATGCCCCCACGTGAAGCTTCATCTAAAGCACCGACTATAGAGGCTTCCTCGCGATAGGTCCAAGGGGCTCTTTCTCTGCAAAAACGATGGCTGTAAATGAAAGGACCTTGGTGCGCTCGTCCCTCCAAGCGCTCGGATCTAACCCCGCTTTTATGCACGTCTCGCGTAAAAACTCCTCGGGACCCCAGCCGTATTCCACTGCCACTTGAGGTAAAAGCAAACCGCTCCTAGTGTACCTCTGAACTATAAGGCCATCCCTGCCCACTTTGATCTGAGATGGAAGCTGCTCTTTGGGTACCGTTAGCTCTTGGGGAGGAGTTAAAACTGACACTTCAAATGTCACTTGCCCAAGCTCCTCGATGCTCAGCGGGTAAAAGCGCGGATCCTCGGTGGCAGCAGCTATAGCTGCCTCGATCGTCGCCTGAACCAACGGAAGTATGGGATAGGGAAAACCTATGCACCCCCTGAGCTCATCATAAGCTCCCCTATTACTTCTCCCATTTATCGTGACAAACACCCCAGCCCTTTCCCAGAGTTGCTTTGGAATGTCCTTTGGAGGTGCTATTTTAAAGCTCATGTTACTGGCCAAATATTCCTCAACAGCTCTCCTCGCGAGTGCAACCAATAACTGGCCATCTCCATCGCTAAGCTCCATCCCTTCCTACTTATTTCTTAAGATTAAAGCTAATCGCTTGCCACCGTTTAGCAGCATCTTTAGCATTTCTCTCTTCTTCTGTATCTCTCTGGCGTTCCAAAACTCCTTCGACCTCACCTGTGAATCCCTTAGCGATCTCGCTTCAAAAAGAACGACATTACCCATGTCCACATAACTCAGGTCCTTGGGCGTGATCGGAAACATCCCCCTTTCTGCCACTTGCTCAGCGGTCCTGTCGTCACCCTTGATGATGAAGAGGTACTCTACCCCGCTCCTTTTTAACCGGTCTAAGACTTCGCCGCTTACCCCGTCATCAATGGCAACGACCTTAAACGAGCCCGTTTCCGCTTCGCCCTCTGGATGAGGGCTCTCCAGCTTTGGTACCAGCACGTCCGTGCCCTCAGCCACCCGCCGAAGCAGCCCCCTTAGCGCTTCAAGCTCCCTTCTAAGCGCATCGTTCTCGCCCTGTCTGTCTGCGAGCAAGCGCTCCAGCGTGTCAACCCTGCGCCGCATCATCTCAATGCGCCTATCTCTGTAAAGAGAAAGCTCGCGTTGCTGCTTCAGTATCTGCTCGTTCTCCTTGAGCTTGTTCACTTCATCGCGAAGCGCGTCGTTTTCATCTCTGAGCTCGCTTACAAGGTTCTCCAGGCTAGCTATCTTCTCACGCCCTATTGGTGACCTACTTCCTTTAGCGCGCCCAGGCTCGCGCGGAAAGGCCACTGCGTTCACGGATGCCCTTCTCACGGCCTCCTTCACGTTCTCGCCAGATAAGAGCAACAAAAGCGCCTTTGTGAGCTCGTTTGACGTAAGCCCGCTTTCCATAACGTCGCTCATCTTTTTGCGGGTTACGCTTAAGCAGAGTTGGGCTGCAAACAGCGCATCTGATTCATGTATTTCAAGCCCCTCCCAACCGTTTCTTCTCAATAGCTCGGTTTTTTCATAAGCGGTATAATAGCGGTTTGGCCTGAACACTGGACATCCAAAAGCGCTCGCCAACCTTTTAACAGCCCTTGGGACCTTTGGCACGTCAGTCGCTACCGCGATTGGCCTTCCCACCGAAATCACGTCCATGGCTACATCACGGGATCCTTTGTAAGTCTTCGAAAGAAGTAACCTGCCATCTATCGATAGCACGGCAAGACCACTCGACATGCCGGGATCAAAGCCAACTATGACGGGCCTCTCCTCTATTTAGCTTTTCACCATGGAAATGAGATCAGCCGAAAAAAAGTCTTTCGCTCTAGAAGAAATAACCCATATCGCTCGTCTAATTGGGAGGACAGCTGAAAGCTTAAAGCCGCAACAAGGATCAAACTCATGGGAAGGGGAAGAAATAGCCTGCTGCCAGAAGAAAAGCACAGGCGCGCTCTCAAAAATTTCTGCATAGCGCTGGCTAAAGGAGATCAGGCAACGGCTAAAAAAGAACTTGACGTCATAGAAAGTGCCCAAGGCAAGGGAGAACTTTGGAACGGTTTTCTTTGGGGGCTCAACGGCATGTACGAAGCGGCCGTAAGGAAGGACGTAAGGGCGCTGTTCGTGATGGCATATTCAAGACTTAGCGCGGATGAAATAAAGAGAGTGATGGCCGATCTCAGGCGCGAAGAGGGAGCACTTTTTTTGTCTGAAAGAGAGAGGGGAGTTTTCGAGGCAAACCTTTTCGGGCTAGAAACTGTAGTGGAAGCCCTTGAAAAAGGAACAATAAAGAGGGAAAACCAGCAAGCGGAAGAGGCGCCCATAGTAGATGACGAGTCATCATCCTCGGATGAACAAGCGTAAGCTACCTCACAGCTTTCGAGTGAGGCTTTGGATAACGCGACGCGCCTTCATCTTTTCATGCTTGCGCAGCGCGGCCGTGCGCTTCGTTAAGGCACGGGCTTAGCTGAGCCAAGTTGAGGCAGTGATCACGCGCTGCCAGGGCGCCTTCAGATTTTGCGAGACATCCCCTAAAATACCCATGCCCTGAGTTATACCCTTTTTATTCTCCCGCACTAACGGGCGGGTCTCAGATAATAAGGATAGACGTACCTTGCGCGTCGACGTAGTTCAGGAATGACTTATTGCCGTCCCTGCGGGAGATGCAGTACTTGTCCATTTCCTTAAGGGTTGTAGACAGATCTGCAACACCGAAGCGTTTCTCGAGCAGGCCCTTCTGCACCTCGTAAGGGGTAGAGCTTTAATCGGGCAAAAGTTATCAAGTTACATGCAAATCGGCGCAATTTTAAAGTCTTTAAAGGAGCTATCCATACCCTTCTCCGCGACAAGGGAATTCCGCTCATTCATGCTGCATAAAGTTAAAAGCCTTGCACTTAATTTAACACCGTGAAGACCGGCTTATCTGCCATCGATATCTCAGCTTGGATCACCGAAAACGCGGATGAGATCACTGGCTCGCGCGTGGATGCCGTTTACGAGTTAGGCTCCATCTTCTTATTTCGCATTAGAACTAGGGCCGGCGACCGGACCCTAGTCATGAGGCCTGGCCGTTACCTGTACTTAACCAACGTTCATGAGCGCGAGCTTCCCAACTCAAGACCACATCCTCAGCTAAACCAGATCCTCAGGGACCAAATTTTGAAAGCAATAGAACAAGTAGACACAGAAAGGGTGATAAAGCTCGAGTTTAATGGGCAGATCGAGCTTTACCTAGAACTTTTTTCAACTGGACAGCTAGCAGTGGTAGTAAATGGAAAGATAGTTTATTTGCTTCAAACCCTTAGGGCAAGGGACAGGATACTCGAGCAGGGTAAGCCCTACGCGCTGCCTCCCCCAAGGGGCCTGCCACTTGAGCAGGCAAAGGCACTTGAAAAAATAGATGGACCTGCCCTTACCTCACTTACCCACCAGATCTCGTTTCCCTTAGAGGGCATAAAGGAGGCCCTTGCTAGAGCAAAATTGTTGGAGGACAAGGAGCTGACGCCTGAAGGCTACAAGGCATTCATCGCTGAGGCTGAAAAGTTGTGGGAAATGACGAAGAGGAAAGAGGAAATCAGGCCCGTAATAACGAAGTCCGAAAACGGGGTCTCTTTTCATCCATTTCACTTCATAAGTGATGAAGTTAACACACAACAGAGGAAGACGTTTAATGAGACCATAGAGGAAGCGTTTTTCCAAGAACTTACTGAAGGAAAAGAAGAGGAGGCTGAAAGGCTTGAAAGAACGGTGAAGAACGCCACCGCGGCTGCTGAAGCCCATAGGCAAAGGGCACAGGAATTAAAGGAAAAGGTGGAGCTCCTTTCCGCTTTGGCTCCCTCGCTTTCGACTGCGCTCTCGGAGCTATCGGCCCTTCAGAAGAAACGCGGCTGGGACGCCCTGGAGCCCGGTGAAGTCGCCGGGCTTCACCTCGTATCAAAGAATCCAAACGGCGGCTACGTAACGTTTGAAGAAGCTCCAGACATACCGTTGACAATAAACAAGAAGATATGGGATCAGATAGCTGAGCTCCACACCCAACAAGAGGAAGAGGAAAGAAAGGAAAAAAGCGCTATGGAAAAGATCAGGGAACTGGAGGCAAAGCTCAGCGGCAAGAGGCAGGAAAGCCAACTCAGGGAGCTAGAGGCATCCATGAGAGTTGCGAGAAAGAGGGAGTGGTATGAGAGGTACAGATGGTTCATAACAAGCGACGGAATACTTGTTATAGGTGGGAAAGACGCAGATCAAAACATTTCGATAATAAGGAACGTGATGAGAAGTGGCCTGTGGGCACTTCATGCCGACGTCCACGGTTCTCCTTTGGCTATAATTTATGAGGACGCTGAAAAAGTCCCTGAAACGAGCGTAAACGAGGCTGCCCAGTTCGTTGCTTCATACTCCAAGGCGTGGACTGAAGGTCTTCTTTCCATAAAGGTATCCGTCTTTAAGTCAGAGCAAGTGTCGCTTTCGCCCCCCAGCGGGACTTTCCTATCAAAGGGCTCTTTCATGATATACGGCAAAAAAAGGGAGATAGACGCTGAGCTTGCGCTATCCATAGGCGTTGAAACAGGAGAAGGGTGGTTCAGGGTGATCTCGGGTCCTCCCAAGGCCGTTGAGAAAAGGGCCTTAGCCTACGTTACCATAAGGCCTGGTGACCTTCAACGCGAGAAACTGGTTGAGACAATAAGGAAAAGGTTAGCGTTCGAACTAAAGAAGCTTGGTTCTCCTCTTGGTTACATGATAAAGGACTCCGACGTGGAGCCGCTTCTGCCAAGCGGAAAAGGATCTATCATTTCGGATCAACGAGTAGCGCTAACGCGAATGGGTAAAAAGGGGTAAGCACGTGGAAGTATAGGCATAACAAGACAAAAACCGATGAACGGCGCCCGATCTGCGGCAACGCCTTCGGGCCCGAAGCACAGGAAGCCCACGCCTAGCAGCAACATCGAGTACTTTTTGTCTCACCCCTCCCTTAACTCCCTTCCAATCAAGCAGAAGGGCACTTGTATTACCGTTGGCTTTAAGGACCACGTCAATCACTCTCTCAGGATCGTTCTCCTCCAGTATGGACCCCTGCACTATGTGCCCAACCGCCACGTCGCTCTTGAGAACGTATTTGGTTATGTTTGGAGCATAGTGAGGACCTCCAAGTCCGAGCACCGGTCTAAACTGCTTCCAGTTTCCACAATTTCTGAGCACCTCAGCTATGCCTTCAGCCACAACCCTGGCATGCTCGGGAACCGACCACTGAGAGGGGCCGCTGCCAAGCTCGGCGAAGAAAGACGGCACTTTTAGGTCAGAGGGACCATGATGAGTTACCTCGTAAGTTACTTGAAACCCCGGTGAGGCCAATCTCTTCATGGTTTCCAGCGCAACACGCATGGGTAATGGAGCCGATATCGATACTTCATATGGAACTCCGCCGAACCGCGCTTCGCTACCAGGATTACCGCTCACATGAACCGTAAACGATGGCAGTTTACCCACGTGCTTAGAGGCAAAAACCACCAGGTCTGCCCGAGGAACGTCTTGGCTCTTCAGATCGATAAGGTCTTTTTCAACGGCTACTATTGGCGCATTTGGTATAAGCTGCCGCAATTGAGATGTTATGCTCATGCCCGCTTCGTCCTTCGTAGAAAAAACCACAACGCACCCCATGCGTGCATCACACCGCCAAAAAGCGAGACCCTACGACCTCAGCGATGCGTAAGCTGCCTTGAATCCCTTGCTTATGCTGATCTAGGCCCGCAGCTCCGGTGCGGCCATCCATTTCTCTATGTAGCGATCGGTCTTGTTGTTTGTTATGTCATCTATAAAAGCGGGCATGGTGTCAAGCCGCTTACCGATGACCTCTTCCACCTCTTCTCTTATGGATTCCGCCGTAAGGCCTGGCCTCATGATCAATTGGGCAGTAACGCTCTTAGGAGAGTTAACTGGCCGCCCTATCTGGCTCACCATCCACACGTATACCTCTTCCAATCCCTTCTCAAAGAACTGGGAGTATATGTCACGCGCCATGTCAAAGGACAGTATGTTGTAAATCAAACCCACGTGACTGACGGTATTCTTGCCAGCAGCCGCCTCATTGCTTGCAGGCCTATTCAGCGATATTATTCCGTCAACCCTGTTACCCCTGCCGACCTCACCGGAATCGGCGTCTTCGGCGGACGTGCCCGTAACCGTAAGGTAAACGCCGTTAAGCCCCTTGCCTCTCCTGTCAAGCGCATTGAGGGAGAACTCGAGCTCTTCCCCTTCAAGAAACTCAGACTTTATGTATTCCTCTATTTCAGACTTGAGCTTCTCCTTCTTATTGAAGTAGTCCTCCTCGCTTTTGACGTACCTATCGACGAAGGCAACTGCAGCGGTTATGTCGAACTTGTTCTTCTTTCTTATGGTCATCACCTTTATGTCTTCACCGACCTCCGGATGCTCTTGCTTGAAGGCCTTGGAGTTCAGGTGCCTTTCCAATAAGTAGGTCATGCGCTCAGATTTCGTCAACGGAGCGTAACCGACTGTGGCCGAAGTGTCGTTAGCCTTAGGAATTTCGCCCTTCTCCGAGTACTTTATTGTGTTGCCGTTCTTTACCTTCATTTTCTCGTTCAGTATGTACGAAAGCTCTTTAGATCCCTGCTCGATCTCCACCTGGTAAACGATGTCGGAATCGGGGTCAAGGATTTGGTGAAGGGAATTGAGGTTTTCCCTTATCCACTTCTTAGCCGAGGATATCCCTATCTCTCCAACGTCGATCGTCTCTTCTCCCGCGCTCCATGTTGCCCTATCTCCAAGTATGAACAACATGGGTTTTATGATCTTTCCTCCTCCCCAGTTCTGCTCAGCTCTACCTGCTCTTAGAAATGCCTTATCCACGTTATAATGATAAATATCATTGAATTTCTTCCAATAGGCGGCCGCAAGCTGGTGTGAAAACTCCTCGACAACGCCGTCGCATATGGTATCAGGGTGCCCTATTCCCTTCCTTTCCACCACTTCTAAGGGTTGAGCGTAAAGCGGAGTCTGCTTCAGCTCCTCGATAAGCAGTTCATCACTTCCAGATGACATGTTACTAGAAACAGCGCGTCCCTAAATAAATTTTTTTATCGATAAAACGTCTAAAAGGTAGCCCCTGCCCATCACGGGCACTGGAGACCTAGGACCTCACCAAGGCGATCAACGCTATTTCGGTGGCCGCGTTCAAAGGAAGGGAACTAACACCTACGGCAAACCTGGAATGTTTCCCCTTTTCTCCAAAGATCTCAACAAGCAGATCGGACGCGCCGTTAACCACTTTGGCTTGCTCGGTAAACTCAGGATCCGAGTTGACGAACCCCTCCACGCGAACTATCCCCTGCACCGCATCAAGTGACCCCGCCGCTGTCCTGAGCACAGACAAGGCGTTAATAGCACAAAGCTTAGCGGACTGAATACCTTGGTCAACGGTCAAATCTCTCGGAAGCTTGCCAGCGTACTTTACTTTGCCGTTTTCCAGCGGCAGCTGGCCAGAAACATATATCAAACGGGAAGACCTCAAATCCTCTTCCTTCAGGGCAAAGTAAGGCGCATAACTGGCCAAGGCAGATGGTGGCGCGGGTAGCGATATCCCAAGTTGACGAAGTCTCTCTTCAACGCTCATATGAGAGTTCCAGCGTCTCTTTTAACTGTAACGCCTCACTTAAACTGTATAAAGGAGGAAAGATCCGTAACGCCTATTATCTCGTCAAAGCTCAGACCCAAAGCGTCCAGTATTTGCTCGAGGGTACTTCTAAGGCTTTCTATGTACTTATCTAAGTCTATCTCGTCTACCGACGCGAGCTCCGTGGGTTTCACACCCTCACCTCCTCTCACCTTAACGAACGAGATCACCTCTCCAGGGCCGAGTGGCTTCCCCGTCACGGCGACGTACATACGCGCCGCTTTCACGTGCTGCGGAGTGGTCTTGGTATACGTCGAAAGGTTTTTGTTAAGCATCATATTGAAAGAGACCTCCTCCAAGGAGAATTGCTTGTTCTTTATCTTGGTATACACGTCCTTTACTATCTTCTTGATGTCCTGCTTAGCTGACTCAAACTCCTGTTCATCCTTCACGCTAGCCAATACCTGAAGTATCTGAGAAAACGCCTTCTTAACGATTTCTGGCGTGTTTCTCTTCTTGCCCAATAGACCTTTAACGTCCACTTGACCCGAAGGCGTGACCCCGAGGTAGTTCTTCTTCAGCTCGGAAAAGACCACGTACCTGTACCTCTTGTCCACCTCAAGCCCTATCCTTAGGGTTTTCTCTGCCCATTGCGATAATTGCTCAAGCTGTTCTTCGGCCGGCTTATAAAGGAAAACGCTATCGGTATCGCCGTAAAGAACCCTAATACCCATGTCCTGAGCCTTCTTTGTCGTTTGCGTTATGGCGTACCTCCCCATGGCTGTTGTTGCCTCAGCTACCGAGGGAGTGTAAAGTGGAAACGTCTCAGCTCCAAGAACCCCATATGAGGCGTTTATGAAGACCTTCAAAGCCCTCTGGACGACGTCATACCACACCTTAGCTTGGGGATCGGTCGCCTCCTTGGCTTTTTTCTTAAACCACTTGATCCTGAAGTCCCTTATGAGACCGACATAAGTCGAAAAGATGCCCTGCCAAATTGTGCACACCCAGTGATCGGTTCCCGGTATCTTATTCGACCTGCACTGAGGGTGAGGGCAGTCAATGGTCTCGTAGGACAAATTATATTCCTTAATTATCGAGGGGTACAGCGAACCGAAGTCCATAACAGCCACGTCAAAGTAAACACCCGTAGTTGGCTTGATGACTATGGCGCCTTGGTATTTCTTGCCCTTAATGATCGCCTTGCTCTGAACCGTTCCCTTAACGGCCAGGTCGCTCTGATTGGGGATTAGGTAGTTCTTTTCGCGATGCGCCGCAAAGATGGCGCTCCTGGTCCACCCGCTTATGCCAAGTCTCACGACCTCCTCGATGGAAAGCCTGGAGATCCTCATTATCAAGAATATTAGCTTCATAACCAAGGAGTCTTGAAATGTAGTAAGCTCAAGGGTAATCTCGGCGTCGTTGAAGTTATAGGCTGAAAGCTGGCCTGTGGTAAGCCCATGCAGAGCAGGAGGCACGGCGATCTTTCCTTTCTTAAGCAATGCCTTCGTTATCTCATCGAGCGTGAAACCCTTGTATGCGCCTCCGAATGCGTAAATCTGTATGGCGGCGTTCTTAAAGAACTTATAGAGGTCTAGGTGCCATCCATTGGTAATGTAAGCCTGATCCCTGCTCAGCGAAATGGGGATTTGCTCCTTCTTAAAGCCAAGGTTAAGAGCACGGTGATAAAGGTAACTGAGGTCAAAGTTATCACCGTTAAAGGTTAGCAGAAGGGGATATTCTTCCATGGTCTTGAAGGTCTTCCTGAGAAGCTCAGCCTCGTCGTCAACCTCTTCCACCACAACGTCACTAGGAAGGTCTGCAGACTCTCCTCTCGGAAGTTCAGCCTCATCACGCATTAGAAGATAAACCACCTTTCTTCCATCGCTTCCCGAGAAGGCCGTAGATATAACCGCAAACTTTGCCTCCTCAGGATTCGGAACCAGGTTCTCCCTAGGCGTATAAACCTCTATATCAAGAGCTGCCCTCTTGATGTCAGGAGCTGCAGATATGAGCAAGGGGAAGTACTTGAAAGCCTGAGCCACGTAATCTTCTGTCTCTCCCTCGAAGATCTTTCTCAGCTGCAGCTCTTCGTCTGGAGTAAGGTCATTAGGATATGGCCTTATGCTTCCATCGTAAACCATGTAAGGCATGCCCGGCAAAAGCCCGTTGTCGTACGTATAGCAACTGGTATACCTTATCTTCGCTTCCCAGACCCTTGGCAATATCTCCCTGAAGGAGTTGGGCTTACCCCCTATGGCAAGAGGATCACTAGCCATGAGCTTGGTCAGCTGAAGGTACTCACCTGTTAAGGCGTTGTACTTCCTAACCCTTATGGCATCCACGAATTCCTTGCTCTTGGCAATTTGGGGTATTTCTCTGATCTTGTCTGGTGGCACGTCCGTTATGAGGTAAGGCTTGTGGTTTGTCCGATCGTAGTAGGCGTAGACGTTCCCGTCCTCGTCCACGAGCTTCATGTAGGCCTTTCCCTTTTGGGCATCGTACTCGACGGAAAGGAGGTACACTTTTTTTCCTTCTGGAGGCTCGGGCAAAGCCTCCCCATAGCGAACGACCTCGCCCTCCTCCCTTTCCTCCTGCTCATAAATTTCTTCCTCTTCACCCTCCTCTTCCATAAGGTGGTTGGGCCATAGAAGATAAACCTGACCTATGAAAGGGCAGGCCTCTCAAGATCAAAATCGATCTATTTCTTCGGATCCCTTATCCCCTGTGGGGTTATCTCAAATACCGCCTCTCCTTCCGGAAGGTAAGAGCTGTCGACTAGGTGCGCTATCCTAAGACCTCCCTTGCTTCTCCTCAGGTTGATCCTGTTGTTAGGCCCATGCATCATTATGTTACCACCGGCCGACGTGTTCGGGTTTCCAAAGAAGACATCAGGCCTCGACATTATCTGGTTGGTGACAACGACCGCTATGTTGTAAACGTCCGCTAGATTTGTGAGGTCATGGAGATGCCTGTTGAGCTTCTGCTGCCTATCGGCCAAGTGCTCTCTTCCCTGGAATTGCTTGGAGCTCCTAAAGAAGCCTATGACACTATCCACAACGACAAGCTTCGTGTTCCACGCCTTTATGGTGTTATCTGGATCCATGAGTATTTTCTCAACTGTAGCCATTTGATCGTCTGTGGCCCGTGCCACGTAAACCCTTGTTCTTTTAAGTGCTTCATCGGGATCCAGGCCTGCAGCCGCGGCAACTTCTCTGAACCTCTTGGGATTAAACGTCTTTTCCGAGTCAATTATAAACGGATTTCCATCCAGTCCGCCCTTCTCCTTCGGGAGCATCACGTTAACGGCCAGCTGTATGGCCAGCTGAGTTTTTCCTGATCCACCCTCCCCATAAAACTCCGTGACCTCCCCGACAGGCACGCCCCCTCCAAGCAGGTCATCAAGAGCCGAGGAACCCGTGGTTATCTTTCCCCTATTCTGAACCATCTTCTCCAAGTCATCAGCGGTTATTATCTGTATGTTCAGCTTCTCCCTTGCCGAATTTATTATCTTATGGCACATGGCAACGCTAAGGCCCGTTGCTGCGGAGAGTTCCTCTGCAGAGGCGATTGAAAGGCTTTCATAAGACGTGTAATCGTTCTCATAAAGGCGGAGGGCCGTCGCCTCCCCCACTCCATCGAGCTCCATAAGCTTCTTGATTATGGGGCTATCCTCAGGCACTTCTATGCCCTCGTCGCCTTCGTTCTCGCTCATTTTCACTTAATATCACGTACTTACTATTAAGGAATTATGGGGTGTGCTGAAAGTGACGCTCGTATCACTTGCTCTTCCAGATGGCATGCAAAGCTTATATCGATACAAGTATTTTGAAATTGCCTCGGTGGTATAGCCCGGTCAAGTATGGCGGCCTCTCGAGCCGCAGACCCGAGTTCAAATCTCGGCCGAGGCATGCTTCGTGATCTTTTACACATTTGTGTGAGATAAAAAGCGTGAAGTTTATTCGCCACCGGCTGATTTAAAGCGATCACAGCAGTGAGCGAAGACAAGGAACTGATAAAAAAGGTCGTCGAAAGGGCGGTCCAAGAGGGAGTACCGCCAGAGATCGCAAGAGGGGTAGTTGAGGGGAACTGGGATGACTGGAAGAACGAGTTCAACCTTGAGGGTGACAAGGAAAAGGTGATAGGTCTCATCGTTAAGGAGGTTAAAAAAATATACCTCAACGCCATAAACTCCGATACATACGGCGAGATAGCGGAGCAGCACAATCCCTACATGGAGCGCTTTCCCATAAGTTACTCAGATAATGGGCTTTCAAGAAAGACGATCGAGGGGCTCAACGCCATAGCAAAGGACCTAGACTACGAGCTAGGCCAGATCACGTCAATGAGCAAGAGCGAGCTGCTATCAAGGGTAAAAGAACTCATAAGCAAAGCAAAAGACATGGACAACGAGTACGCAGTAGAATGGCTCGAAAGCCTCATGGAGCAACTGCTGAATACCCGAACTTTTTGACCCTATTATCGGGAGCTTTTTGACCTTACCAAGGAAGGCATGAACGAGCCATCACGAACCTAAGAAAGAGGGTTTCTTGTTCTATTAAATCCCCAAAGAGGTTAAATGCTGACGCACGTATTTATATGAGTTGGGTGAGCCCTGCGACACGGATAGGTTGAGGGTTATAATTCCGGTCGGGGGTCAAGCGCTTAGGCTAAGACCTCTAACAGCCGAAGTATCGAAGGCAGTCATTAGGCTTCTCAACCGCCCCATCGTTGAGATAGCTATGGCCAATCTCGCGCGTCAAGGCGTAAAAAACTTCATATTCGGGGTGAAGGGCTACGTGAATTACAAGAGCCTGTTTGACTACTTTGGTGACGGGAGGGGATTCTCTTCCTATTATGCCATAGAGCCAAGAGCTCACATAAAGTACCAGCCGAGGGTTGATGACGTGGGCAATGCCGACTCCGTGAGGATAAATATGGATTATTACGATATAACCGATCCCGTCGTTGGGGTGCAGGGAGACAACATATTTGATGTAGACGTAAAGGAACTGATCAAGTTCCACGAACAAAAGGACGCCGTAATGACCATAGGGGTGACTGCCGTCGACGACGTCTCGGAATACGGGGTTGCCAAACTCGATAAAGACATGAGGGTAATGGGATTTGTTGAAAAGCCTAAAAAGGAGGAGGCACCATCAAACCTCATAAATACTGGGGTTTACTTTCTAAGCCCTAAGATAAGGGAAATCTTCCAGGAAGAGCAAGTTAAAAACATGATAAAGGCGGGGCGCTTGGACTTCGGCCTGGACTTCATACCTTACTTACTGAAAAGAGACTACCCGATTTACGCGTACCCTATCAGAGGTCAGTGGTACGACATAGGGAGCCCAAATAAGTACTTGGAAACGATGCAAAAACTCCTTAAGGTTGAAGAGCCTTGGCTCCCAAAAGGAAACCAGATTGCGGCTGACGCGTCCGTTTGGGTACAAGGTGAAAGCGCTGAATCAATTAAAAGGGCAAAGGAGATCGAGAATAAGATAAAGATAGGGAAGATTAAGGTTGAAGGATCCGTTTTGATAGGCAGGCACTGCTCCATAGGAGATAACGTTTACATAAAAGACTCTTCCATAGATAACTACACCATAATAGGAGATGGATCCGTGATAGAGAACTCGGCTATAATGGACCGTGTATTCATCGGTAAAGCCGCACAGATCCGCGATAGCATCGTGGGAAGGCATGCGGAAATCCTCTCCTCCGAAACCGCACAGACAAAGATAATGGGCGTTAGCGTGATTGCAGATGACGTAAGGGTGGGCGAAGGAGTTAGCCTAATAGCCACAAAGATATATCCACATGAGATCATTCCGCCCAAGCGCATAATGGTCGAAGAAGTTGTTTGAACCATTTAGCCATAAATGACGGCGCTTCACATCGCTTGGCAACCGCAGGGGACGTTCGCCTTGCCGCCCGCACGCGCGAGCGCCTTCATGGTGGGAGGGCGCACCGGCAACGGGCCCCTCTCAGGTTAGAGGTTTGTGGCACCTCCGCGAGGGGTGCTCGTTTCCTTAAGGGGACTTCCGTTCCCCTTGACTATCGCT
>ERZ1669250.310-NODE-310-length-24157-cov-5.528379_pt1 | contig 24157 bp, 22 predicted proteins | sample MGYA00579295_ERZ1669250 | MGnify/ENA primary metagenome ERZ1669250 (study PRJEB41166, sample SAMN08046056) | hot springs metagenome | biome: hot spring; feature: acid hot spring; material: thermophilic sediment; isolation source: thermophilic sediment from acid...
TCTTTCTCATTATAAACTCTGGACAGTTCGTAGAAAATCTGTTTCCCCTGCGGTTATGCTAGATTTCCTGAGAAAACGGTCGGCGGCGTTATTTTAGTTATCAGTTATGTAAATTTCTATAACATATTGGTAAGATTTATACAATTATATGAACTTTGTATATATAAACTTTGGGATAAAATTACTCATGTATTCCCCTTAGTATCTCTTTGTCATCTGGTGTGAGCTTGATCTCTCTCACATGGAGCGTTAGAGAGTAGCTTTTCAGGAAGCCCAGTACCTTTTCACTATCCTGCTTTCTCAGTATTAAAACACCCCTCAGATTCTTCCTCTGTGGAATATCCTCCAGAAAATCATGCCTGTGGTACTTATACTTCCCATTCCAAGACGTAGAATACTGTCCATAGAACTTCTGCATGAACTTGTTTATAGTATTCATGTCCGTTTTCTCATGAAACTGAAAGAGTGTCGAGGATCTTCGGGGACTGATAAGATCTGTGAATGATAGAGGATTTCCATATAGGAAGAGGACGGAAGAATACCTGAAGGTAAATATGAACAATCTCAGGCTTTTCAACTACCTGAAGCACACGAATCCAGAGTTATTGAAGAATCCCCATGATATCAACCGTAAGTAATTTTGTCCCAAAGCGTTAAAATATCATATAATGAAAAAATTATAGACTTCGTAAACAATACGATATAATGAAAAGGGATAAATTTCTATTCAAGGAATTATCCGGAAATCCATTCCAGATTGGATTTGAAATGGGAAATACCTTTAGCAATGAGATTAGAAGAACTCTAGATAGTTTCGCATTTATTTTCTCTCACGATTACTCTAAGAGCTGGAATTGGCTGATAGATTTCTCTAATAAAAATTTCTTACATACCATTGATGGAGCAATAAGAGAAGAAATAGAAGGTATTGTGAAAGGTTACAATCAATCAGGCCTTCCGGAAATAAATTTTGATGATATTTTTGCCTTAAACGTACTATTTGATGCTGAAAGTTTCCTTTCCGCAGGCACTGGTAATAATCAAGGTTCCTGTACTTCTTTCATTGCAACTGGCGATTATACAAAAACAGGAGATGTTATACTTGCTCATACAACCTGGTGGAGATATTTCACAGGAATAAATTTTAATGTAATAATCAAAATTAAACCTGATGAAGGGTATAGTTTTGTAATGCAAACCGCGCCTGGACTTCTTTTTAGTGGTACTGATTTTTATTACAACGAGAAAGGAATTGTAGCGAGTGAAACTACTCTTGATGGAATACATACTTATAAACTTGGGGGGACACCCATATTTCAGAGATTAAGACTAGCTATTCAAAATTCAGCAACAATTGACGATTTCTCAAATTTTATAATAAATGACAATACCGGTGGTTATTCAAATGATTATCTCATAGGTGATGGGAAAAACAAGGAGATTGGTATTTTAGAGATAGCCTCCTTTAATCATGTTCTTATGAAAAAAAATAATGGTTACTTTGCATCTAGCAATTTAGTGCAATTCGATGAAATTAGGAAGGAATCTAATATAGTATATGATGATTCTATAAATTCTGATAATAGCAGATTTTACAGGATTCACGAGTTGCTTAATAATGGCGGTCTGGATGTTGAAACATCTAAGGGTATTCTGGCAGATCACTACGATTACTCTTTAAAGAAATATAATCCTGGGAAAAATTCTATCTGCGGACATAGGGATATAGAACCAAATCTTGATGTTTTCGATAAAAAACCACCTTTTTATCCAACAGGATCAATTGATGCTAAAATAGTATCTGGCAATGGTGCACTAAGGGGTGAGGGAGAATTTAAATGGGGGAAACCTTGCTCTGAAGAATTCTACAAAGAAGATTTCTTATCACATCATCCAGAGTATTCTTGGACTGGTAATTTTCTAGAAGATGTATACTCTGGAAATTGGCAGTTCATATCTCACGGATGGAAATAAACTATTCTGAATGTGATTTAGCAAAAATGTCATGATTGTCTTAATTTTATACATTATTTACTTCTCAACATATTGATTTTGAAAACTTTCGGAGTACCGTAGCTTAGAAATACATATGATCTTAAGAATAGTAAAATTGAATATCTTAATATATATTAATATAATTATAATATTTTTAATAATCCATTTACTGAAATTTTACCATACGGTTTTTCAGTTGGAATTTCCTTTATTATTCCTAGACTTTTCAATAGGGAGAAATAAGCAATTATCCCAAATCCAAGTGGTTCCCTAGTGCTAACTGGTATACCTAATTCATCAGATAATATTATTCTTCTTCCGAGCAATAATTGTAATTTTTCCATAACTGACTTATTCATGCAGCCGCCTCCAGCACAGACGATGTCTTTTCCTTCATATCCCGGGACAAAATTTTTGATGTTATAATAAAGAGAATATGCAGTATAGTATGATAGAGTTGCCATAATGTCTTCGGGGTATATATTGAATTTTTTTGAAACCCTCAAAATTTCAAGGAAATATTTAAGTCCATATTTTTCACGACCCGTACTCTTTGGGGGCATTTTTGTTATAAAATGATCTTTTTTGATAAAATTTACTAAATTATCATTCACTTTTCCTTTTGAGCTAATTTTTCCATCGGCATCATAGTCAGAATTAAAATATTTTCGAGCTAATAAATCCATTAACATGTTGCCTGGACCTGTATCAAATCCAGTCGGTTGATGCCCAGTAACTGTTATATTAGAAATTCCCCCGATGTTTATGACTATTTTATTGCCCCCATATATTATAGTGTCCGCATATGGCACAAGAGGAGCACCCTCTTTGCCCATTGCAAGATCTGAATATCTTAGATCGTTAATGACAGGAACTCCAACAGAATACGATAACTCTGATGTTTCTCCTATTTGAAAAGTTAATCTCTCACCAGGGTTATGATACAATGTATGCCCGGAAAAGACAATAAGATCGTATTCACCAACATGCTCGTTACCAATTTTTGTCAGCAATTTGCCAATATTTATGTTTGCTTTAGCTAGCTTATACTTTGATATGGTGGTCTTTTCTGCAAGTGAAAACAAAAGATCCTTCATTTCTTTTTCATATGGTTCTATCCCGAATTTGATAATTTTGAACTTTAGGTCTTTATTAATTTCAAAGATCAAGTACCCTATCCCATCAGTAGAGGTACCGCTCATCGTTGACAGTATTTTCACATATCTATTATGTTAAATACATGTTTAACTTTTTCTAAAGATTTAATAGATCAATTTGAATGTATTTGTATGGAATCCGGGAGATTTATGCAGGTTGGGATTTACCGAGATGATTGGGAAAAATCTAAGAATTTTCTTGAAAAAATTAAACCAGTTTCCATAATAATAATGGGCAATGAATTCAATGATTTGTCAGAGTTGAGAAAATTATTGCATGATATACGTGATTTATACGTCAACAATATGAAAATTAGAGAACCCCTAATAGCTATAGATCAGGAAGGAGGGAACGTAGTTAGACTAAGGGATTTATCATATTCACCAGGAAATTTTGCTCTATCTAGACTTGATAATCCAAATTTTTCTTACTATTCTGGAATGATTACAGGTTACGAATTAAAAGAACTCGGTTTCCATTGGGATTTGGCTCCAGTGGTTGACGTTATGAATAATAGTGATAATTATATAGTGATGGAGAGATCGTTCGGCTCTGATGTGCTAAAAGTCGCAGAATATGCTTCATTATTTAGTAGAGGATTGCAAGAATATGGAATATCCGCTACTGGAAAACATTTCCCAGGTCATGGATCGGTTATTGATGATAGTCACCTGTATCTGCCTATTGACAAGAGATCTAAACTCTCCATTGAGAATACAATGTACCCCTTTATAAAAATAATGAATGATGGAATTAAAAGCATAATGATGTCACATATAATTTATGAAGTATTCGATAATAATAGGCCCGCTTCTCTTTCCGAAAAATGGTATCAGTATGTTAGAAAATTTTTAAGGTATAATGGTGTTATTATAACCGACTCTTTAGACATGAAAGCTATATCCAATAATTTTACCCCAGAGGAAATAGCTCATGACGCCTTTATGGGCGGAGCTGACATACTTGAATGCGTCGATCCAGATCTAGCAATTGAAATACACGAGTGTCTTATGAAGTTAAAGAATGAAAATGGAAATAAGATGGAGCGTGTGGAAAGTCTTTACCTAAATTCTGTAAGTAATGTAAAACCTCCTAATGACATAATGGAATGGATATCAGCTTCTTCTCCAGTATGGTTAAGGAAGGTTATTCTTGATAAGAATAAAGTTATTTCAATCGTTAATTTGCTTCCATATAAATATGTGAATAAAATAATTGATAATATAAAATGTAAATTAGCCAATCTTGGTCTTAATATAACGGATGATTTTAATAATACCGACCAAATAATAATAATTGGAAAGAACCTGCACATAAGTGGAGAGAATAGTCAGATTTATGAAATTTGCAATGGAAAGAGGTGTACTTACATAAATACCGGGGTTCCTGTTGACACCGGCCTTATAAAAGAGCCAATAGGGTACATTTCAGCAGGAGGGGAAAAGGAAGAAAATATTCTGGCTTCGATTTATTCAGTATTGGGGTTTTATTTATGAAATAAATAGATATTTCTTCTTATTTTCTGGGTCAAGCTCTTCTATCTTATTGTCAAGCTGGTTTCTAAAATCCCTTATTAGATTTTCATCGACTTTATACCCTCCGTTTTTCAAATTCATCACAACTGAGCCTATAATGGCTTCATAACCGTAAAACGGTTCCTTTACTATTGGGTTATTTATCAATTTGGCAACTCCATCAAAGATCATCTTTTTATACCATTCGCCTGATCTGAAAACGCCTCCATAACCGCTCACACCAATTCCCTTAGGTTTCCCTAGTTTTGTGTATGTTGAATATAATGTTGATATACTTTCATTTGCAGCTTCCTGCATGATAAAACTAGCAAGACTGTCCCCCTTAGATGCTAAATAAGACACAATTGGTGCAATTGATGCAATTTCTCTTATATCTATTTTTTTCTTGTAGACTTTGTTTATTATCTCTCTGTCTTCCTTAATTCCATAGAATTCCTTGATCCTTAATGGTAAATCGCTATTATAATAATTAGAGGTACTCGACCTAAGATCTAGAACTTTTATACTCTCCTGAATCGCCCTTTTTCCAATAAAAAAAGCACCACCCTCATCATCAAGAAGCCAACCCCATCCTGATGATCTTTCCTTAATTCCCTTCCAAATTCCATAAGAGACCATTCCTGTTCCTGGTGCTATTATTATACCTTCTCCTTCGGGAAATCTGCAAAAAAAAGCAGCTTCACCATCATTGTAAAATTCCATTTCTTTAAGCCTTACTACCTCATTTATATTCTTTATGATTAGTTCCGTTGAGGTTTTGGAATCTTTTATACCTGCAAGGGCAAATGTAGCTTTATCGATTTTCATGTTGTTGGTCTTATCAATTACTTTATCTACTATTCTCTTTATATTTTTTTTGAAAGATGATATTCCTATATTCCTAAAATTAGATGGACCTCCCACTGAAACTGAAAAAATCTTTTCTTCACTATAGATGATTGCAATTGTTTTAGTGGCTCCACCATCAACTGATAAATAATTCATATTCTTTAAAATCATTTCCCTGTAGAAAATATTTTCTTTCAAAAATGAAAAAATAGAATTAGAAATATTATTTCTTTTCTTCTTTTTGCTCTGGTTCTTCCTTCTTTGTTTCTACGGTACCTTTCTTTCCCTTCTTAGATGCAATATAGGCCACTGGCACTGCTATTATTATGATTACAACTATTATTATGGCCGCAATTTCAATTGGTGAAATTCCAGATGTCTTAGTTGTAGTTGTGTTTGTGGTTGTTGTAGTTGTTGTGGTAGTAGTGGATGATGGTGTAGATACGCTCAATAAATTTAAAATTCCTATCGGAGTATCTGTGGTTTTGAATCCAGTTATCATCTTTGAGTTATATGCATAATAATTTCCTATATCACCAATGGGGACCATAGGAACCTGGTTTGCTATTATAGTCTGAGCCTTGAAGAGGATATTCATCATACCAGAGTAATTTGTAGTCATTACTGATGATTCATTAAGCAGTTCATTTACTGTAGAGTTTTGCCAGTGTGTTATTGATGAATCCCAGAAACTATTGTAGCTGTAAAGATCCCACAGAACATACCATGGATTCGAAAATGAAGGTGTTGCTCCAAAGTAACTCAATACTGTAAAATTCTTTGTTGAGAATATATCTGTGGCCCATGTCCCAATAGGAACCACAGAATATGATATTGAAAATCCTATAGAGGAAAGATCATTTGTTATCAGAGAGGCTGCTGTCATCCAATCAGAGATATCTGGCTCGATTATTGTGAGTTTAACCATTGAACCATTAGGATAATACCAGAAACCTCCTTTTAGCTGAAGACCAGCAAGTTCGAAGTATTTTGTTGCCATCGTCGTATTATAATTATAATACGGTAAATCTGGTGCCCACCAAGAAGTATTAGTCCAAGGCTCTCCTCCGAACGAGGATGGCCCTCCAATTCCATCTTCTGCCTTTTGCATGATTTCTGTTTTATTTACTGCATATGCTAATCCAATTCTAAAATCAGTATTGTTGAATGGAGACATTTTTGTGTTATCCCAGAGGAAGTAGCTCCATGGCATCTTGTAGATGACATTTACCACATTAGGCATGGCCTTAAGAGCCGAATAATCACTGATTGCAGGGTATTCGGCAGCAATTTGACCATCCTCAAAAGAAAGTGTCATAGATGATGTACTTGTGAATGGTTCTATGATAAGTTTTGAAATGTGAGGAGAGCCTAGCCAAAAGTTGGTATTGGCAGTGAAAGTAAGAGCACTTTGTGTTACAGATTGTAGCAGAAATGGCCCCGCCTGAATTTCATGCCCTATATCCATGTTATTATAACTTCCGAGGGCCGAGATGTTTTGTACATAAGTTCCCCATACCGCTGGAACTATAGATTGTGTAGAGATATAAGTTAATGCCATAACCGTCGCACTTGTAAGGGTAAATCTAACGGTCTCATTATTTACTGCCACAACGCTCTTTAAGATTGTGTGTATGCCATAGGCGTCCAGAGTGGTATTAGTTGTTATAAGATGGAAGGTAAATACTACATCATTAGCGGTAATTGGGCCGACTGGAGTTGTGCCATTGAACCATTTAGCATTGGAATTAAGGTAGAAAGTATATACAGTTCCGTTTGAATTAACTGTATAATTGTTAGCAAGATATGGAATTAGGCTTCCGTCAGATAGCGAATAAAGCAGGCTTGGATACATTATTCCTGTCGCTTCACCTTCCAGGTTCGTTGCTACCAAAGGATTAAGTGAGGTAACCGGAGTTGAATCTGGCGTACCCCAAATATATGTTCCCGTAGGAGCTGTGGACGTAGCATTTGCTGGAAGCATGAATACCATCGATACCATTATCATCATACCTATAATGGTCAAGCTAAAAGATATTTTAGACCTGTCAGTAATTTTTTTCATATACCTCATTTTTTTATAGAACTCTAGTATAATATATTTTCCAATGACCTTGATCAATAAAATAAAATTTTTCAATACAATTAAGGAAAATAGTAAAATAATATAAATGATCAATATTCTATAACATTAATATTTAGAATTGCTATTCACACTTATGGATTTTATAAAAGCTCTTAAGAACTCAGGAGTGACATATTTGAGTGATAAGGCCCAGATGCTTCCATATGTAAACGACGCTTCCTATTTCCATGGAAATTTTCCATTGTCAGTCATAATGCCATCAAATGAAAAAGAACTTTCTATTGCATTAGCACTTTGTGATGAATTCAATGTTAAAATTGTTCCTAGAGGTGGCGGAAGTTCTCTTACTGGATCGTCCGTTGCTGTTGATAATTCGGTGGTAATAAGTTTACTAAGAATGAATAGGATTATAGAGTTTTCTGGAGGGGATAGATACGTAAAAGTCCAAGCTGGATTAAGGATAGATGATCTAAATGCATTTCTAACAGAGAAAGGATTTATCTATCCGCCGGATCCTGCAAGTAGTTTGGCTGCAACAGTAGGTGGAACCATTTCCACTAATGCCGGTGGCCTTAGAGGGACGTATTTTGGGTCCACCAAGGAATGGATATTGGGTCTTGGAATTGCACTTCCCAATGGAAAAATCATAAGGACTGGAGGAAAGGTTTTAAAGAGATCCCTCGGATACGACCTCACATCTTTGTTCATAGGATCTGAAGGTACATTGGGCATAATATTTGAAGCCTACCTGAAGATTGTTCCAAATATCAAAAAATATTCTAGAATAATTGCTTATTTTCAAAAATCTGAAGACTTGGGAGATTCAGTTTATGATATTAAAAATAGCGGATTTAATCCATTAAGTGCAGAATTTGCTGATAAAGTTTCATCAAATGTCATATCCAGATTGTCTGGGATAAAATTACCGGAGAAAACAAATTATATGCTAATAGCTGACATTCCTGAATTTGACAATAATGTAGAAAATACGATGAAAATCATAAGATCGCACAATCCTGTTGAGATTTTAAAACTTAATAGTGACCTATCCGATCTCGTGTATAAAGCCAGAAAGGGTCTATACTCCGCACTCCTGAATGAAAGGGAGAAGGCAACAGAGTATGTTATTATAGCAGATATTGTGGTGCCCTCTTCCAGCGTCTCCAGAGCCCTTGAAACTATAGAAACTCTTGTTAGGGAGACAGGACTTAAAACGGCATTGTTTGGCCATATTGGGGATGGAAATATCCACGCCAATGTTTTCACAGATTTGAATGATCAGGAAAAGATGAGGAAAGCTAATATATTCCTGGACAAGTTTGGTGAGATTGCACTGCAGAATGGTGGATCAGTATCTGCTGAGCATGGAATCGGATACGAAAAAAAGGATCTTCTTATTAAAGAAATGATTTATAGGGATACATTATTGAACATAGAATTAATGAAAGATATAAAGAAAATCTTTGATCCTAAAAATATCATGAACCCTGGGAAGGTATTTGACCTATGAAGTTTCAAAATGGATATTTAGACAGATGTATAAATTGCGGATTTTGTGAGGCGGTTTGCCCAACATTAGAGGCATTTGAGTTCAATGCTTTTTATGGGGCCAGAGGCAGGGTCAATTTGGCTAAATATTACTTTTCTAACTCTTTGAAGGAAGGAGATGTATCAGATTCTTTTAATTCTTGCCTTCATTGTAATGCATGTCTTCAAGTTTGCCCTGCGGGGATAAGCGCAGGAGAGATTTCCGGGTGGGCCAAAATGAGTATGGTTAAAAGAGACCATATAACTCATTTGTTGATGAAAAATATCATAGAATATAAGGACCCTGTAAATATAGGAAACAAAGCATCTGAATGGGCAAAAGGCCTTACTTTCGATGAAAAGTCTGAATATTTATTGTATACGGGCAGGATGTTCCAACTGATGCCATACAATAACGCTATAGAGAAAATAAGAGGGAAAATAGGACATAATTTATTCGAGAATGTTGGTCTAATAGCTTCGCATTTACCAAAAATTTCTATATTGCTAGAACCATTTGTAAACAAAGAAGATGTCAGAAGATATAATCGTATTCTTGTAAATATCTATAAACTCCTGTCTTCTTCTGATATTCATTTTTATTACTTAGGGGAGGATGAGCCATATTCCGGAGCAATGCTACTGGAATTTGGTTTAGAGGATGAGTTTATACAATATGCTATCCACCTCAAAGAGTTCTTTTTAAAATATAATTTTAGTAAAATTATTACTGTAGATCCTCACACTTATACATTATTGAAATACCAAATTAAGGACTACATTGATTTTCCCTTCGAAGTATTTTTTTATCTTGATTTTGTAAGTATTAAATCTAAGGGCTTCAGAAATATAACTATTCATCAAGCCTGTCATTTGGAAAGATATGGGGAAAAATATAGGAAATATTTTAGTATTTTAAGTGGCGAAATGATAAACCTTCCTAAGAATAATAATGAGAGGACATATTGCTGTGGTGGGCCTGACGAAGTAGAATATCCTGAGATTGCAGCGAGGATATCCGATAAAAGATTTGAAGAGTTGAAAGAAACTGGAGCTGATTTCATCATTACTATGTGCCCAATTTGTCTCCTGAATCTCTCTAAGGACGAAAGTGTCCTTGATATTTCTGAGTTCATGATGAAGTAATATTAATCCCTAGATTTTGACGAGGGAATATAAGAAATGTAAATCTTTGGATAATAATTTTAGACTACTATTGGTCAGCTATCCGGTAATTTTTAAGGGACTACTCCTGATCCTGCGTCAATAAAGGTTACTTCCTGCATTTTTTCAAAACCCAACTTTTGATATAATGATATTGCTATTTGATTGGTTTTCCTAACAGTCAATACTGATTTGTAACCCCGGTATTCCACTATTTCATTTATATAATTAACTAAAAACTTTGCCAATCCCATCCCTCTGTAATTTGGGTCTGTCACAAACCCTCCTACAGTTGAATAAGAACCAACATTTGCCATTATGGACCCCCTGCAGACTAATGTATCATTTAAAAAAATTCCATAGGTTTCTCTTTCTCGTAGAAACAGTTTCTCGCATTCTATATTGCTTGGGCGATTACTCCCAGGTTCAACATCACTTGACAGTCTAATAGACTGTTCTGCATCTTCTGTTTCAAGAAGCCTTATTTTGTAATCGTTTTTAATTGATGGATTTACAGATTTATTTTTTATCATCAGGAGCTCGCTATATGTTCTAACTCCAAATAGACCGAATAAATCAGTCTGGAGTTCTGATAGACCTATAAAAGTTTTATATTTTTGTATGAAATAATTAAATAGGTATCCTAAGTTTTCTTTGTCATCAGATAAACCAAAAAACCATATAATTGGTGAATACCAGATATGGGGATTATAGGATGAATTGAAAACTACCCCATATATTGAATTAACTCCTCTTTTCAATTCGTAAATCTCCGTCCTTTCTGTGTGATTTAATATCGAATCAATTGCGTTGACTGAAAATGGAAGATGGTCATACAATTTCCTTAACCATTCCGACTTAGGATCAATAGATTCCACCATTTTTTATCAACATTGATGATGAATTATTATATAATGAAATCGTTTGACAAATAGGGCGTGAGAATTTTATAGTATATCTTAAACTCTGACGCTTACTCCACCTTATAATTATACATCAAGGGTTTTATTCGTTTTCAAAAATTGATGATTCCTTTGGCAAATAACATTTTTATAATCTATTGGTTTCATATGGTTATTAATGATAATTATTGTCGTACTTGGTTGCAGACCAGATGATTCATGTCTAAATAAAGAGATGAATGGAAGAGCGAGATTAGGAGCATCGCTGTTCAAAAAATGCCCACAGGCAATTATCGTTCTATCTGGAGGATTGACAAATCCAAAATGCAGACATACAGAAGCTGAAATTATGGAAGGGATAATGTTGGCTGACGAGGTTCCAAAATCAGCCATAATGAAGGAGGAGACGTCGCGAAGCACGATTGAGAATGCTCTGTACATAAGGAAGAAACTGAACGAATTGAAAATCATTCCTGACAAGATTTTATTAGTGACATCTTGCTATCATTCATTCAGGTCGAAGATTATTTTTGAGAATTTCTTCAAAGATATAAATATAGACATATCTGGTTGCTACGAATACGAGCGTGATGAGATAGATGAGAACAGAAAACTGGACAGGGATTTATCTATCATAAATAGAATTAAGGACTTTGGCGATACTGAATCCATATTGGAAATGACGTCAAAATATCTATAAAAAATATATTTAATAACCATAATTAATAAGATCCATATTTATAGGTTATTTTAATATTCTTTCTAGCATATTATCTATAATCATTTCTCTTTCCTGTGTATCTTCAATCCCATAAACTATGATAGAAAAGAATAAATTACGTGTTCTAGAAATGCCCGTCAAAGAACTAATATAACTAATAGTTCCTGTTTTAGCTTTTATATCATAATCTTTCAGGTCTTGCAGCCTATTTTTTAATGTTCCTTCTCCAGGTGATGGAAAGAAATCGTAAAATTCACTATTTTGAGCAAATATAAAAAATCCTATTTTTGATAAGACTAGGGTATTAATCATATTAAGTCTGGATAATCCAGACCCATCTCTTACGATTGAATTTTTGTCCATAATGCCATTACTAAGAAATAATTTTTTTACCATACTTGCAGAATCAATCCAATTAACTTTTTTCTTATTAATTTTTGATGCTGTAAATCTCATTAGTAATTCTGCTGAAAAATTGCATGATAGTTGTAAAATATGTCTTATAATACTGTTGAGCCGTATGTCATAATATTTTATCTCTTCATTCTTTATATTTTCTGATTTATTGCCTTCTGATTTTAAAATTTTCATATAATTTTCAATTTGAGATACTGGTTTCGATTTTACGGAAACATGAGCTTCTGGCTCACAATTTTCATTGATCGCAAATGGGGTAACCTGTGCACCATAGCAATAATCTATATCTCCAAAGCTCCAATCTGGATGATATCTTTCTCTGGTAAGATAATCATTTTTGAAATGTATATTGGCTAAAGGGGCTTCAACGTTTGACAGTATACTTTTAAAATTCTTTTCTGAGAACATAAATAATGGATCCCCACTGATTTTCATTGATTGTTTACTAATTTCGAACTTAGTTCTAAACTTAAATTCCGATCCAAGGTTTAAATATGAGAAATATGTTGATAAAATCTTCATATTTGAAGCCGGGGGTAACAGGATGTGAGTATTGTCCCCTGATGAGATATTTCCATGCTGGTCTATGACATTATAAGAGAGAATCATATTTTGGTAATTCAAAGCAGATTAATTAATTATACCAAAATAATATATAATAATATGTGCAGAATGCTTCTTTTGAAAGGAGATTTTAAAGGAGATTTCAGTTCATTGTTTTTAATATCGCAGAAGATATCTGAAGCAGATCCTTTGCACTACGTATCTGATAGTTTCCCAAAGAATCATATAGATGGTTGGGGATATGTTTACCTCAATGCAGATTCAATCAACTACTACAGAACATCGGAGCCATTATATGAATCATTTGAGCCATCTGTAAGGGATGGTTACCTCTTACTTCATATGCGCAACCGATCTGGTCAGGAACCAGTTGGTGTTGTAAATTCACATCCATTTCATTTATCAACAACGGACGGAGATTACTATTTAGCTCATAATGGTCATTTTAATAAGAAAATGATATCAGACTATCTTGGTCTAACAGATTCAGATAAGGAGAATGATACGTTGGTTTTTTTAAGATTCCTTGTATCTTTGAAGGGAGAAATAATAGAAAAAATTAATCATAGCATCAAAAAATCGTTGGAGATGAACTTTATAGATTCTTTGGCAAATCTATTTCTGGTATTTGTTGATAAGAGCGGGAAGATACATGCATTCGCAATTTCTGAGTCTTCCCCACATTTAAAATATTCGTTATATGATGAGTTATATATAGTAGAGGATAAACATTGGAAAGGTGTATTCTCAAGTAGTTACATAAAATTCAAAGAAATTTATGAGAACAGAGTGGTTAACAAATTACGGAGAGGCATTTTATATGAGTTATGAAAATTACTGTTGAAAGATCAATAAATTTATTAATGATTTTTTTCATTGAGGATTGAATGATTACTCTTAGATATATTGTTAGAAGAGTTGCATATATGTTATTGACAATTTATATCGCAGCAACTCTGGACTTCCTTCTACCGAGAATGGTGCCAGGTAATCCTGCTCTTATAATTCTGATTACAAAGTACGCGGGGGAATTTAATCCAAATCAGCTTAAGATTATAGAGGGAGAATTGAATTTGAGAGGTACTCTTTGGCAGCAATATGTAGGTTATTTAGGTTCAATTATTCACGGGAATCTTGGACCATCCTACTATTATTATCCCGAAAGTGTAACGCAAATAATAATCACTAGACTTCCTTGGACGCTATTTCTTCTGGGTACGGCAATGATTATTTCAGTTGTAATAGGGGTAATAATTGGATCATATTCTGGATGGAAAAGAGGTTATTCTGATAGTTTTCTGCAGGCATTTTCAATTGGTCTGACTTCCCTACCATATTTCTGGCTTGCGTTAATATTTCAACTTGTTTTTGCCGTTATGTTAGTTATTAACGGGCAGCATTTATTTCCTGTTGCACAAGCCTACAGTATAAACGTTCATCAGGGATTTAATTTACGTTTCATTGAGTCAGTATTACATCACGCGGCTCTTCCACTTATTACATTAATTATTACAACATTCCCTGGATTTGCTCTTTTAATGAGGAATACTGTTGTAACTGTACTTGATGAGGATTATCTTGTTCTAGCCAAGGCAAAGGGTCTTTCCATAAACACAATTAGGAAGAGGTATGTTAATAAAAATGCTATGTTACCAGTCTCTACCAGTATTGCATTAGCATTTGCTAGTATAGTAGGCGGGGCATTCCTTGTAGAAGAAGTTTTTTCATACCCCGGAATAGGTTATACTCTATTCACTGCAGTAACAGTTAGCGATTATCCGCTTATAGAGGGAATATTTTTAGTAATAACATTAACAGTTATACTAGCGAATTTCGCAGTTGACTTAATTTACGCTTATCTTGATCCGAGGGTTGTATTAAAATGACGTCAAGAGATGAAGATATAAATTCAATTTTAAAAAGCAGTTCCCAGATTAACAGATTCAAGGATTTTTTAAAGAGGCTAATCCATCATAGGAAAGGGCTTGCTGGTATTATAATAATAGCGAGTCTTGTGCTAATAGCCATTATAGGTATATTTTTTGCACCGTATAACCCATTTAGTACAAATGCAGCGGCATTCCAACCACCAAGCAAATCTCATATTCTTGGAACCGACTATCTTGGGGAAGATGTACTATCCTGGTTTCTGATTGGCACAGGTACCTCACTAATGGTAGGCTTCAGCATAGCAGTCTTGTCAGCCATTATAGGAGTGTTGGTTGGGGTTATCGCAGGATATTTTGGTGGACAGGTTGATAACGTATTAATGAGGGTTGTTGATATTTTGCTGGTAATACCGGGATTTCCGCTCTTGGTCATTCTATCAGCTTTCTTACCTCCTACTTTAGAAACAACTATTTTTGTTCTTTCAATTCTATCCTGGCCTTTCCTTTCGAGGGTGATTAGGGCTCAAACCCTTTCATTGAAACAGAGGCAATATATTCTTGCTTCTAAACTATCTGGCCTCTCTGGTTTTAAAATTATCTCTAGAGATATAATCCCCAATTTAATCCCAATTATTTTCATAAATGCAATTTTCCTTGCTGTAGGAGGGGTTGTCGCCCAGGCTGGATTGGCCTTTTTCGGTCTTGGTGATCTTAGATCGGTGAACTGGGGAACCATGCTTTATTGGTTCGAAGCAGAAGATGGTATTGTTTTCAATGCGTGGTGGTGGTTATTGCCTCCTGGATTGGGCATAGTAGCATTTGGTATAGGGGCTAATTTTCTAGGTAACGCTGTTTATGAGTTATCTCAACCTTTAAGGAGTGGTAAGCAATGAGTAACACTTTACTGGAGGTTAAGAATCTTAAGATAGAATACAGGATGAAGGATAGAATTGTCAGGGCTGTGAGAGATGTTAACTTAAAAATTAATAAGAGGGAGATAGTAGGTATTGTTGGCGAGAGCGGATGCGGGAAAACTACCTTGGCCATGAGTTTTTTAAAATTAATTGATCCTCCGGGTTATATAACAGATGGTAAAATAATATTTCACAATGAAGGTGAGATAGACGTATTCAACCTAAAACCCTCACAATTGAGAAAATATAGATGGAAGGACGTTTCCATGATATTTCAAGGCAGTATGAATGCGCTTAACCCCGTAACGAAGATAGAGGAACAGGTAATGGATGTCATGCTGGAACACGATTATGACTATGAGACAGCCAATAGAAGAGTTGATGAATTGCTTAGATTAGCTGGATTGAATCCCAACATTAGGAAACAGTTTCCGCACGAGCTCAGTGGCGGAATGAAACAAAGAGTCAACATTGCATTATCAATGGCCTGTGACGCGAAATTAGTTATAGCAGATGAAGCTACTACTGCACTAGATGTTGTGGTGCAAAGACAGATTATGGCAAGACTTTTGAGGCTCAGGGATGAGAGGGGAATTTCATTAGTTTTCATAACCCATGATATATCATTGATAGCTAATATTGCTGACATGGTTTATGTTATGTATGCGGGAAAGATTGTTGAGAGTGCTCCTGTTAAAGAGCTTTTTTCTAATCCTAAACATCCCTATACTATCGCATTGTTAAATTCTGTTCCTACAATAAGCAAAGAGAAGAAAATTAAAGGTATACCTGGAATGCCTCCAGACCTAGCAAAAGAGATGAAGGGATGCCCATTTGCAGACCGATGTAATAGGGTATTTGATAAGTGCAAGGAAGAAGAGCCACCTGAAATAGGTATAGGTTCTAACCATAATGTTTCGTGCCATCTGTATGGGTGATGCATATGACAGTGGATAATGAGATTATAATGAAAATGGAAGACCTAAGTAAAACATTTTTAACTACTTCGGGAATAATTAGGAGAAATAAGAGGGTAGTTGTTGCACTTGATAAAGTAACTTTAGATATCAAAAAAGCAGAAATTCTGGGCCTTATCGGTGAAAGCGGTTCGGGAAAATCAACACTAGGATTGGCTGCCCTAAAGTTATTGGATATAGATGGAGGGAAATTGTTATACAGAGGAAATAATATATATGACCTTAATAAAAAGGATACTATGAATTTCAGGGAAAAAACCCAAATGATATTTCAGGATCCATATGGTTCACTTAATCCAGTTCTTTCTGTATATAATACAATCAGCACACCATATAAGGTATTCCACAAAAATGCCAATGAAAGAGATGTAATAGAGAGAGTCCTTCATGTTTTAGAGATAGTAGGACTTTCACCTTCCCATCAGTATCTTGCAAAATTTCCAAATCAACTGAGTGGTGGCCAGAGACAAAGAGTTGGTATAGCAAGAGCCATAATCACCAACCCGGAGTTCCTCGTTGCCGATGAGCCCGTTTCAATGCTGGACGTCTCCCTTAGAGCGGATATACTGAATATTCTATTGAATCTAAGAAAGGAACTCAGCACATCGATTCTTTTTATTTCGCATGATATAGCAGTAACCCAGTATGTTTCTGATAGGATTGCAGTGATGCATCTCGGACAAATAGTTGAAATAGCTGAGTCGACTGAACTCGTTAATAAACCTCTTCATCCATACACTCAAACACTCATAAACTCAATTCCTATCCCCGATCCAGAAAAGAAATGGGATTCTACTGAGCCAAAGGTACTCGCAGGAGAATATAATAATGAAGGAAAGAATGAGTGCAGCTTTGCCAGGAAGTGTCCTTTTGTGATGGATAAATGTAGGGTAAGTAGACCACCTTTAATAGAGAAAGGGAAGGACCATTATGTTGCATGCTATCTTTATGAATGATTACCGTATCTTCCCTAAGTGTAAATGAGGTAATTTTGCCTTATTTTTTTGAATTCATTTATTTCTTTGGACCATGATTCTATTAAATCGTTGAAATCTAAATTTCCATCCAAAAATTTTTCCAATTCACTATGCCCCAGTAATTTTTCCATTTTATTCCAGTTAACTTCCAGATGCTCGTAGGATTTCATTATGTCAAATATAAGCCTGAATGGATCATAGCTATTGAAATCAAATATATGTATATAAAATCCATCTATTTCCCTCCCGGAATATTGAGAGTATAATGGTCTAAATTTTACCTTTCTCAATTTTATTCCCTTAACATCTGTTTTTACATTTTCAAAATTGGGTGCCCCTATTTGCATAAAAGGAGATGTTGTTCCTCTTCCAACCGAAATATTTGTGGCTTCAAGAAGACAGAAAGCCTGGTAATTGTAAACAGATTCCCATGTTGGCAAATGCAAAGAAAGGGGTATATAATATGGAAGAATCTGAGGATGCGCTAGTTCCCTGCTATAACCATCCATTTTTATAATCTCCAGTTCTGCTCCAATATTCCTGTTAAAAAATTGCCCTAGTTCACCTGGAGTCATGGCAAACTTAATAGGGAGTCTGTCTATTCCAACAAAACTTAATTCTTCTTCACTTAAAACTGGCCCAAATATATTATTTGACCCAAGGGGGTTTGGCCTATCAAGAATTATGAATTTCTTATTGAATTTCTTTGCAGATTCAATTGAAAGTCTAAGGGTTGATATTAATGTAAAATATCTTACTCCCGCATCCTCCATATCATAAATTACAATATCTATATCTTCAAGTTCTTCTTCTGGACTTTTCCTTTTGCCATATAGGGATATCACTTCAGTTTTATTTATACGGTAATCTAAAATATCTTCCCCGTCAAGCATATTTCCAAATAGGCCTTGCTCTGGGGTAAATATTTTCCTTATTCCCCCTATTATTTCAAAATTATAGTTTAATTTAGAATCAACGCCAGTAGCATTTGTTATTAGACCGATTCTTTTTTCTTTTCTGTTCATTTTACTTATGAATTTATCTAGTCCTAGAGTTACCACATATTAATATGTACATGTTATATAACTAGATATGGATTGCTCAGATCCGATATTAAAAAATTATAATATTGCAAGCAAAGGATATTCAATACTGATTAACCATCGTAGTAAAGATATACTAAAATGCTCAGACGGGTCTATTGAAAATTTAAATTTCGAATATTCTATAGACACCTTATATGATTTGGCCTCATTAACTAAAGTTCTCTGTACTCTTCCACTTACTCTAATTTTGCTGGACAGAAATATAATTTCTCTCCGAGACACACTCGGTTCTTTAGACCTTTTCGATGGGTACCCTAACATCCAGAAACTGAATTTTGAAAGTCTTTTAACTCATACTTCTGGCTTAATACCAGATAAGAACTTATGGGAATTTGGAAAAGAAAGAGATGATTATCTCAGGGGGATAGAAGCTGAGGCAAAAAATGCAAACCCATATGCGGAAGAGTCGTACTCTGACCTCAATTTTATCCTGCTTGGATTTGCATTAGAAAAGATTTATGGGAAGACATTGGATGAAATATTCAAGAGTGAAATTGCTGATAAAATTGGCCTAAAATTTACTGGATTTAATCCTGAATTTTCTAGAGAAATTATAGCGCCTACAGAAATTTACGAAGATAGAGGACTTGTATGGGGAAAAGTTCATGATGAAAAATCATATTATTTAGGCGGAGTAGCCGGTCATGCAGGACTCTTTAGTAATGTTAAAGAGATTTTAAAAATTTTAAATGCTATGAGAGAGGGAATATTGTTTTCACGCAAGACATTCGATCTTTCAATTGTGAATAGAAACTCTTATGTCGGAGGCATTTTTGGATTGGGATGGATGGTAAAAAGTCCAAGATTTGAAAAAATTAGTAAATCATATGATCTTACCGGCTTCATGGGGGATTACGCACCTTATGGAACAATCGGTCATACGGGATTCACAGGAACTTCCCTCTTATTGGATGAGTCTCATGATTTGACGGTTATATTGCTTACAAATAGAGTATATCCTACCCGACAGAGTGAGGGAATTTTAAGATTCAGAAGGATTATACATAACAGAATATATCATGATGTTTAAGCAGTATTGCTCTTTATTCTTTCGATGGCTTTCGGGATATCATAATTTACAATTTCCAGCACCTCTTTAGCTTTGATCTCATCCAAACCTGTTTTCTGAACGATTATTTTTATGGCTCTTTTCTTTAATTTTTCGTTATAGAACGCTCTCATGTGAGTCATGATATTTCCATCGGTAAAGCCCAATTTAATTGCGATAGAAGTACTTATAATGTTAAGGGTCATCTTTTGTGCGGTCCCAGCTTTCATCCTTGTTGATCCCTGAATTACCTCTTCGCCAGTATCAAGAAATATAAAGTCCTGGGCCTCCAAAGAAAGAGGTGAGTTACTATTATTTGCAATACCTACAGTATAAGAACCTAAGGTATTTCCAAATTTTATAGCTTCTATCACAAATGGTGTCCTACCGGAAGCAGATATTCCTATTATCACATCCTCCCTTCCAATATTATATCTTTCAAGTTCCTTCCTTGCTTCATCTTTATTGTCCTCAGCCCCTTCTTTGCTATGTGAAAGAGCATCTGTTCCACCAGCCATGATATAAAAAAATAAATTTTCTATACCATATGTTGGTTCCAGTTCAACCACATCCTGACTTGCTATTCTTCCGCTAGTTCCTGCCCCAACATAGAATACCCTTCCTCCTTCATTCAATCTATTAAAAATTTTGTCTATTACAGAAGCTATTTGATTAAGCGAGCAACCAACAGCTTCATATGCTCTGATATCTTCCATATGAATAGTTTCTACCATTTTCTTGGTATCCAGATTGGAAATGTCTTTGGTCCTGAAATTATTATCTTCGGTGCTCATTCAAAATTACCTTCAATTACTTCCTTATTTATTATTCCTTTAACGTTTAATGCCTTGTCTAGGATAGTTAGCTTCCCATCATAGCCCTTCTCAATTGCACCATGATTAATTCCAATAACTCTGGAGGGATTGAAAGTAAAAAATTTTATAACAGTTTCAGGTTTATATCCTATCGAGACAAGACGTTTAAATTCCTCATCCATAGTGACCGTGCTTCCTGCAATGGTATCTGTCCCTGAAATTTTACATACTCCTTCCTTCATTTCAACATCTAATGATCCTAACTTATACCTTCCATCTGGCATTAATGTGGCCGATATTGAATCCGTTATTGCTATTATATTATCTTCGTTTTTAAATTTTAGTATGATATCTATAGTTTCTCTTGATAGATGAACTAAATCGATAATAATTTCTACATCTATATTCTGCTTAAGGAACGATAATCCGATCAATCCAACTTCTCTATGATGGAAAGGTCTCATGGCATTGAACAAATGAGTTACATGGTGGCTCCCATTTTTGTATGCGTCCATACACTCGTCGTATTTACAATCCGTGTGCCCCATACTAAAAATAACCCTACCACTGAATTCTTTTACCATCTGAATAGAACCCCGAAGTTCTGGTGCAAAGTCAATAATCCTAATGATGTCTCCAAATTCATCTAAAATTTTAGAAGTTGGAAAAATGTCTGGTGTCTTAAGATATCGTATTTCGTGAGCTCCCTTCCTAACCGGTGAGATTAGAGGCCCTTCCAATCTGCCTCCAATTATTCCCTCAACTCCTCTTTGCATAGCTTCTCTCAGATTCGTCAGAAACTGTATTATTCTCTCAAGTGGAGCTGATACAATTGTAGGAACGAAATATTGAACCCCGTGTTCTAACAGAATTTTGCTCCATTCAGTATAGTCATTGACACTTGCGTCATAAGAATCTATACCCTTGATGCCATGTGTGTGTATATCAACAAACGAAGGAATTATTATCCTATCAGATAAATCTATGACATCTTTATTTCTCTGATTATTAACGCTAGTTATTATCCCATCTTCTATTTCAATTGTTCTCTCCTCAATCTCACTATTATTTGAATAAATTCTGCCTGCCAGAATTTTCATTTTACCACTTTTTTGAGTTTTGTAGGCATATCCGGATTCTTACCAGCCTTGATAGATTTATAGTACGATAACAGTTGTAGTACCATCAATTTAGCTAAATAGAGTGATTCATTTGCTTGAGTGCCAATATATATATCATCTGAACGATCGTTTCCTACACTGATAACATCTGCTCCATAATATTTAATTTTCTCCTTTACCTCATTATCTCTAGAAAGCATTATTACAGACCATCCTTGACCTAATATTTGCATTGGACCGTGTAAAAATTCCCTTGAAGGAAAATGATATGTTATTATTTCGGAAGTTTCTTGCATCTTAAGAGAACCCTCCATGGCCAGTGGATAGTTTATTCCACTTCCTAGAAATATTACATTCTCTTTCATTTCTTTTGCATAATGATTTATTCTTTCGTTATTGATTATAACACTAAGTATTTCTTTCAAATTATCAAAATTTGATTTATCATTTAAATTGAGTCCTATCATTACCTGAGCGAAATGGCTCTTAGTGGCAGCTACCGCTTTCTCTTCCCCTCCGCCCGCTTCGAATGTGAAATCAGTTATTTTTGCAAGATTGGAATTTATAAAATCAGTTATAGATATAGTTCTAATATTCATTTTTTTGAAATGCTCGGCTGCTTTTATTATATCATAACTTTCACCTGAATGACTGATTAATATTGCAACTGTGCCGTCTAATTCTTTATATAGAGTTGAAGGGACCTCACTCGCGTGAATCACAGTTGCAAACATCCCTCTTGAAATCAGATTTAAGAAAAACAGATATGAAGCATTATAACTTGTCCCGCTTCCGGTAATAATCACCTTTTTACCTTTTGTAAGGGATAAAATTTTTTTGGAAATATTTCTAAAGTAATCTATATTTTCACTCATTTTTAGTTCTTCTCCTATTTCTTTTTCCATATACATTTAGAAATCACTTCCTTTTTTTCCTCCAAACTATCAAGAGTATCCCTGCTATTATTATAATTAGTGCAATTATTAATATTAATGGGATTGTACTCCCATTAAAAATGTTATTGCTTGAAATGACTGCTGGATTTCCTATAGAATAGTTCTCATAAGCTGTACCATTTGAACCAGTAGCCTTGAGGGATATTTTATAATAACCCTTTGATAAATTAGTAGTAAATATTTGTTTATCAGATACCTTTTTTCCATTTATATACCAAGCATATGAATAATTTCCAAATCCAACTCCATTTGGAAAAGACGATATTAGGGTAATTGATTTATCGAAATTTATAGTACTACCCGTAACATTGATCTTACCTTGTAAAACTGTTATTCTTACGGCTTTTCTGTAATATTTTGAAAAAGTGGGGATATGAAAATACATGGATGAGACATTTTGCCCATTGAGAGAAAGTGCATTGACTGGGACAAGAGTACCATTTGGTTTTGATATATATAATAATGTGGTTATATTATTATCATATCCGGGGGTATAATTCCACAAGTATGCTGGATCAGTCTGAACTACTTGCCCATTTCCAATATACAGCATTGCATGACCGTCACCTGCACCGCCATCTATTACTACATCTCCAGGCCATATGATGTAAGAAGGAAGTATAGATTCGTTTGTGACATAAAATATAGCTGCTTGAGGAGACCCTACAAAAGACGCAGGTATAGGCTGATAGCCAATCAATGATTCTATTGTTGAATTAGTAGAGAATATAGGTAAGGAGTACCCCGCAAGCCAATCAGCTAATCTATAAACCCCAACTATTCCGTATGATCCATTGAACCCCGACAAATAATGAGAAAGGTTATCACCCGGAGGTATCTGAGCTAGATAAGATAAACCCCCGGCTATTAGTGCTTCAGAAACAAAGTGAGCACAGTCCTCGGAATTAAAATAATCAAGATTTTTCTGCATTACTGAATAATTTTCACCCGATGGGTAATAGGCTTTATGCTCAAAGTTATCATGAACCATAAGACCATACTTTACTGCCTTTGTTTCGTTATACGATGGAATATATTGATATGAAACAGAAGAAGGTTTTTGGACATTTTCATTATTTGAAAAAGTAGTTAAAAGGAAGATTGAGAACATTAAAAGCATAACTATTATGATAACTGCAATTCTACTTTTCATTGTATATCTATTGAAACCAGAAATAAATAAGTTGTCTTCAACGTTTTAAAATATAAGCTAATTTTAATTTAGGGATATCTTGGAGTTCGTGATATTATCGATAGTTATTTGTCAGCGAGCATTATTTCCCCCTTTTGTTAAATTAATTCTATGCTTTAATTTTTATAGCCGCACTTGTGGAGAATAAAGAGGATTTCCAATAACCTCTATAATAAATAGAAATAAAATATATTTAAAATCATAATATAATTATCTTGATTTTCTTGTCTTCAGGAAGTATACTGCTGCTAATGCTACAATTACC
>ERZ1669250.312-NODE-312-length-24062-cov-6.093015_pt1 | contig 24062 bp, 22 predicted proteins | sample MGYA00579295_ERZ1669250 | MGnify/ENA primary metagenome ERZ1669250 (study PRJEB41166, sample SAMN08046056) | hot springs metagenome | biome: hot spring; feature: acid hot spring; material: thermophilic sediment; isolation source: thermophilic sediment from acid...
ATTTCAATTTTGATTTTTTTAAGAAATTCAATGTTATGAACTAAACCAAATATTATAATATAATCCATAGATAAATCAGGCAAAGAAGTTTTTTCTGCACTCTCTAAAAGAAATTCTATATTGCTAATATTTTCAATTTCCATTTTTCTTTTAATTATTTCACCAGATTTATAATAAATATCCAGAGCATATATTTTTCCTTTTGGACCGACAATTTTTGCAATGCTATTCTTAGAAAGTATAAAAACCAGGACCACTTCCCAGATCTAGAACAACAATGTTCTCTTTTATTCCAATATCTTTTAAAATTTTATATGGATTTTTTAACTTTCTAAGAATAGCATTATCATGAATGAAATACATCATTTTGTATCTAAACAATTCTTTCATAATGTTGATAATATGATGTAGATAATTAAGTTTTAATTATTTTCAGTAATATTTTATTAAATAAAATTTTTATAGGTAATTCATTTTAACAATTTATAATGAAATTAACGATAGAAATTACCCAAGGAGATACACGCAAAGATTACAACGATATAATGAGGGAGGTAGAATTCATTACTATACCAGACAATCCTTTCGGAAAAGCTGGGCCAAGTTCAATTCCTATGGCATATATATTAAAAAAAAGGTACGGTGTAAAAGCAATTGGTACGATAAACACAAGGGACAGGAACAGACCGGGCATTATATCTGAAATTTTAGCCGCATTGGAAATGCAACTCGACGGTCTTTTCGTTGTATCAGGTGATTATTCTTCTAAATTTAAAGAGGTAAGGGAAATAGATGTATTTCAATTGCTTTCTTTAATAAAAAAATACAGGTATGAATATGGATCTGATATGCTTATTGGAGCAACAATAAACCTATCTAGGCAAAATGAGATAAGATTTGTAAAAAAGAAAATTGAAAATGGTGCTGATTTCTTTATCTCGCAGGCTATATATGATGAAAATTACATAAAAAATAATGAATGGATCAAATATTTAGCTGTCCCTGTATTTGCTGGATTTATGCCAATATTTTCAAAAAGGATGATTTCATTTTATAAAAAAGGCATAAACATATCAAATGAAATAGAAAAAAGGATGCTTGAATCAAAAGATCTTTTTCAGGAAAATCTAAAAATATTTTCTTCAATATTGGAGAAAACAAGAGATTATGTTGAAGGATATCATATAATGCCTCTGGGTAATGTGGAATTCGTATATGCAATTAAAAGGATGGTGAAAAAGAATGAAAAAGATGCTAGTATCTGGAATTTTTCCAAGGTCAGATGAATTGGTAAAAAAGATAAATAGATTTGAGCAGAAAAGAGATACATTAGAATCTCTTATCTACACATTTGAAATGGATGAAAGATTTTGGATAGAAAGGCAGAAAGGTCTATCATATGTATCAGAACCTGCTTTATCATGGAACGATATTTTTAGACCATTTACGCTTAATCTAGAAAATGTAGAAGCAGGACCTTTAACAAGGTATCTTGAAACAAATACATTCTTTAGAAGACCCATAATAAAAAATATTCCAGAAAAAAAAGGATCAATACTGGAATGGAAAAATGAATTAGGGCTCCCCTTCATTTTTGATAAAAAACTAAAAAACATTTTACCTGGTCCATATTCTTTTCTGAAAGTTTCAGAAATAAAGGTAGATATAGGCAGAGAAATTTTGCTTGATAAGCTTGCTGAAATTATTTTTTCTGAAGCTAAAAATTTTGATATTGTAGAATTCAGGGAACCATTTATTCAGGATCTTGAGGATTTGAAAAAAGCTGCTGAAATATATTCTACAAGTTCATTCAACGGGTATGTTTTTACTAATTTATTTTCAAATACATTTCCAGATTTTCCCTTACCATATGCACTGAAAACTGAAAATACTGTTGATATAACTGACGGTATAATTGTAAAAAAGATAGATGTATTTTCAACTAAAGTGGAAGATTTTTCAGAAAAATATGATTTTCCAATAACAACAAATGAAAGTCTTGAATTTTTACCTTTTAAGATTGCAATATTAAAGGTGGATTTTATGAAAAATTATCTGGTGGTGGAATAATGTTCTACAAACAGGAAATTGGTAGCATAAAAAAGCCAGATTATCTAACAAGAACATATATGAAAATGGAATTCAATTCTTTGAAGAAAAAAGCGTTAGAAGAAACAATAAAAATGATGGAATCTGCAGGTCTGGATAACATAGGAATCGGCGGTGAAATGTATAGATGGGAAATGTATGAACACCCTGTTGATCATCTGGATGGTTTTGTATATTATGGAAAAGTTAGATCATTTGACAACAGGTATTACAAAAAGGCAAGCATTGTAGGACCAATAAAGAGAAAATCTTCAGCATATATTGAGGAATTTCTAGATGCACAGCAAATTGCAAATAAAGATCTTAAAATACCAATAACTGGGCCATATACTATATTAGACTGGTCTTTCAACGATTATTATGGTAAGAGGATTGATATAGGCTATGACCTAGCAAAAGTAATCAGAGAAGAAATTATTGATCTTAAAAATAACTGGCAAAGAAATGATGTTTTAAGAATACAGATTGATGAGCCTGCCGCATCTACGCACCCTGATGAAATACCATTGTTTGTGGAGATATTTAATGAAACAGTTAAGAATCTTAATGATATAAAAATCAGTTCGCACATATGTTATAGCAAGGATTATAGAACCCTTTATCCTGAGATTTTAGAAATGAAAACAACACAATTAGCATTAGAATTTTCTAACAGAGATCTTTTGGAATTGGGTACAGACGACGATTCGAGGAAAGGATTTTCAATAATAAAAGACTTGGTTGATTATGGTGAAAGCAGGGAGATTGGCATAGGAGTCATCGATGTACATACTGATTTTATTGAACCCCCGGAACTTGTAAAGGACCGAATACTTTATGTATCAAAATTTTACGACATTGACAAAATAGTTATAAATCCAGACTGTGGTTTAAGAACAAGAAGTAGAGAAATTGCGTACAGGAAATTAATTTCAATGGTTGAAGGAACCAAACTGGCTGAAAAAGAAATTGGGAAATAAAAAAAATTTATATGGTACTTGGGTAGCCCAGTCCTTTTTCAAGGTTTGACTTAGTAAGTAACATGAACACTCCTGTGATAATACCGCCGAATATAAATCCCAAGATAATCCACATAATAGAGTCGAGTTGATGTGCTTCTTGAAATCTGTAAGTTTTTATGTAACTATAAATTCTGTAAATCCTTAAAAATAATATTATGTCAAAAACTAGAAGAATTAAGTAAACTATAATATAAGCGTACAGTTCACCTAGAACGGTAGAAGCATATACTGAAGGTATGCCACCTGATGCCACGTATGAATTTATAGTAGCTATATCACCAGCATCTGATATTAATCCTATCACATATATTATTAGAATTATTAATGAAAAGATAAATGCTAAAAGTGACATTGTACTTGCACTTTGGAATCCTTGGTTATATTGTGTTGTTCCTGGATATGGTTGTTGATAATAAATTTGTGGTCCGGGTGGAGGATAACCAGATGGTTGTGATGGAGTTTGAGGCATTTGCTGATATGGAGTCGGCGTATACCCTTGTGAAGGCGGAGGAACCTGGGATGGCTGAGGTTGAGCCTGTGGTCCTTGTTGGTATGCTGGCTGCTGTGTTTTATACTGAGCACTAGGTCCAGCTTGCTGCTCGAAATTATATCCACATTTAACACAGAATCTGGCATTGTCATCATTAGGTGTTCCACAATTAGGGCAATATTTAGTCAAATTTATTCACCCCCTTTTGATGTTAATCTAATTTGAATAATATAAATGTTTTCATTGTGTTAATTATAATCTATACTCACATCTTTTGTTTCAACACCCTTAAAAATCCAAATTATAGAGCCTAGAAGTCCAACCAACCACAAAATCACGTTCATTAAGATAAATTGATATATATTAAAATTAACTGTAACAATTAAGGCTATTATATATAATGAAATTGGCAATACTCGAACAAGTCCTATCATAGTTGTTCTTCTCAATGTTTTAAAAACTTCCGGTTCAAGATTTGTTCTGGATACCCATGCAAGTTCGCTAAATATCATATTTATAAAAAGTAGCGGCAGAAAAATAATTATGTTTTTAAGATATGAATTTAATATAAATATCCCCATTATTGTTAAAAAACCACCTAAAAATGATAAAAATGTAAACTTTTTCTTTCCTTTTTCCAAAATTGGAATTGCAATAAATGCGCCTATTGAGGCGCCAAAACTTGCAATAAATATTATCAAGTTTGTTAGTGAAGGAAATATATATGGGCCTATGGCAATTGCCATAAGCCAGAAGCTCATATACTGTGAAGTGCCAAGTAAAACAAGTACAATAAATGAAATTTTTAAATCCGGTATTTTTATTTTTTTACCATTTCCTTCAATAAATATATCTTTTTTAATTTCTTCTGCCTCTTTTGCCTTACCCTTATCCTTAAGCCAGAGATATGATTCGGGTATCTGTATTCTCGTGTAAATCAAAATAAAAAATATTACTGCTGTGATAAATATTAAAGATAACCTCTGTGATTCTTCAGAGCTCAAAAAAGATAAAAGAAAAATCAGGGCTGCAATAGCACTTCCAATGTTAACAAAATTCGGTATAAGTGTTAAGGTTTTTGTTCTTTTCTTAAATGAAAAATTTTCTGATAAAAGGGCAAGGGCAGGCGGTTCTTCACCACCAACTGCAAATTGAGAAATAGCAAGACCAAAAAGTAATGTTTCTAAATTCAATGAAATGGCAATTATTATTATACCTAAAATATAAATAAATAATGTTAAAATGAATATTTTTTTTCTGCCTATTTTATCAGAAATTATGCCTAAAATAATATTCCCAATAATCAGGAAAGTTGGTCCAATTATCAGTACAAATGATATATAAAATTTAGGTTCATTCTGCATAAAAGACCAGTATATTGCAAGTGGTGCTATAGCTGATACTATACCCCATAACAAAAAACCACCTGATGTTGATATTAAAAGGTATTTTTGCTTTTTACTCAAATTCCATATCATTTAATTCCATATTAAAATCAAATTTAAAAATTTATTGAAATGGAGGAATTCCAGGATAAATTTTCAAAAGGTTATCGTATTTAAGATATGCTATAAAAAGTATAATACCCACAACCACACCTGAAAGTATCAGACCGACGATAGCCCATACAAGTGTTTCATTTTTTGCCTCAAAAAACCTCTGTTGATTTAAAAAATTATCAATGGATTTTATTTGATAATATATAACCAGGTTGAAAATACCGAAAATCAGAAATACCTATCCTGAAAGGAAAATCATCATAATTGCCCCTAAAACAATCATTATGGTTCCAAATATCAAAGACACTATTTTAGCAGCATTATTCAATGATTTTATTGTGTAAAAATCAGGAGGCCAAGGATAAGTCTGTTGAATTCCAATCATGTTTTCTTTTTATTATGTGCGTATATATAAACTTTCATTATCTGTTTATTAATTCATTAAATATTTTAAAATTCTTTAAGTACATTTTATTTATAGCATCATCAGGTTCTACTTCTTTATCAATTTTTACCATATCCTTAATTTCCCTATAATTTTTTATTACTCTATTTGAATAAAGTCCTATAAAAGCATCTCCCATCTCAGCACCAGCATCTTTAATTATTAATTGTGTTCTATTTGAAATATCAGAAACTATCCTAGGCCAAATTTTACTTACAGTACCACCCCCAGAAGAATAAATTTTGTCTATGGTGAAATCTAAACTTTCAAGCTCTTTAATTACATATTTAAGCCAGTAACCCATAGCCTCTAAAATTGAAAGATATATGTCTTCAGTTCCAGTGTTCAGGTCTATATAGTTTATTGATCCCCTAATATTATTATTCCAGAATGGTGCACGTTCTCCAGAAAAGAATGGAACAGTTATTATATTTGAAGGCATTTTTAATTTATCTATTTTTTTATCCATTTCTTTTACCCTTTTATTGAATGTTTTTTCAAACCAAGAAATTAATGAACCTGTATTGAACATTGCTGCCTCAATAATATATTTTCCTGGAACAACATGCCTAGTATTAACAAAATTTTTAGAGAATTTTTTCCCAGTATGAACCAGATCAAAAACTGCAGTTGTACCATATATTAAAGATGCCTCATTCTCATCAATGATTCCTGATGATAACATCTGAGAATATGCATCTTGTGCACCTGCAAGAACGGTTGCATCTTTTATGTTTAACTTTTCTCCCAAATCATTTTTAATTATACCTGCCTCCTCATGGCTTTCATAAATTTCAGGAAAAATATTTCTATCAATCTTAAAGGATTCAATAAGATCTTTGTCCCAATCCTCTTTATCAACATTATAAAATGGTGCAAAAAGCATTGCGGCTGTTTTATCTATTACTGCTTTTCCTGTTAACCTGTATGAAACATATCTTGGCACATCTAGAACTTTCCAGACCTTTCTAAATTTTCTCTTATTTTTCATAAATGCATAAATCAATTTATAACCTTCAAATATGGAACTAACTCTGTTTTTTGAAATTGAAAATATAGTTTTCTCATCAATAATTTTTTTAACATCCTTAAGAATTAAATCCGCCCTTGTATCGAGATAAGTCATAGCCGGTATTACCTCTAAACCATTTATGCCTACAAATGTTATTGATTCAAAACCAGATATAATGATCTTACTTATTTTATTTTTAAATGAATCATTTGCCAATTCCTTAATTATTTCAATAGTTTCTTCGTAAAATATTTCAGGATCTACTGTGGATGTTCCATTTGAAACTGATAGGCTATGACTTTTATATGCTCTTCCGATGATTTTAAATTCATCTGATACAAGAACACCCTTTGTTGATGATGAACCTATATCTATTCCTATATAATTCATATTAATCTTTTTATTTTAATTTGAACTTTCATTTCTTTGCCGGAAATAGCAGACTCAAAGGCTTCTTTTATTTCATTCAAAGAAAATGTTTTTGTAACAAGTTTTTTAAACGGTATTTCCTTTTTATTTATAATATCTAATGCTTCTTCTATGTCCTTTGTTGTATGGTCACTTGATCCAGTGATGATTTTTTCGGAATAATGAATTGAATTGGGATCAAGCTGGAGATAATCTTTAGGATAAGTACCTCCAAAAATTATTATTGTTCCTCCAGATCTTGCAATATCAATACCCAATCCTATTGCATCTCTGCCTCCAACGCTACATATAACTCCATTGAAACCTACACCTGTTAATTCATTTATTTTTTCCTTGAAACTGCCTTCTCCCGGATTATAAACTTGCTGGAATCCAAGGCTTTTGGCAAAATCTCTTCTTTTTTCATTTATTTCAATTAATGCAGGTTCAATTTCTCTGATTTTCGCAGCAAATGCCAACAGTATTCCCATAGGCCCAGCACCTATAATAGCTACTTTATCCGTTTCCTTTTCAAGTCTTTTAACTGCATGAATTGCAACAGAAAGTGGTTCTGCAAATGCAGCATCATCCACATCTATGTCTTTAGATAATACATGGGCAAATCTGTAAGGTAATTTAAAATATTGTGAATACCCCCTTGCAATATCTTTTTTATTGGTGCACAAATTAATTTTCCCATTTTTACAATATTCACATTCACCACAGTATACGAATGTCTCATGGACTACAAAATCACCAATTTTAATCCCTTTAACATTTTTACCTATTTTAACAACCTTACCTGAAACCTCATGACCGCTTAAACCATATGTACTCTTACCTATAGTAAATTTATCATTGTCGTATGTGGATTCCTCCCTAAGACCAAGATAATACCTCACGTCTGTTGGACAAATACCTATTGTGTATGCCTGAACAAGAATTTCATCATCACTAATTTCAGGGATTTCAACATCTTCTACTTTTATATCTCTAGCCCCATAATAACAGGCTGCAAGCATTTTCAATCACTGCCATGTACAATTTTTACAAGATTTCTTACCTTTCTGCCAGGATCCTTGTCTTGGAATATTGATCTACCTATAGCTCCTCCTGCACCTCCATTTTTTATCACATCTTTCATTATTGTCTCAATATCTCCAAACTTTGGATCTCCCCCGGCTATAATTATAGGTACAGGACAACTTTCGACAATTTTTTTAAAATTTGTACCATAAGAAGTTTTAACAATGTCTGCGCCATATTCTGCAGCGGCACGCGCAGCTCTAGCTATTAAAACTGAATCTGTCGAAATTTTATTATTATCATCCAATGGAATATATTCATTGATATAAGGTATGCCAAATTCATCTGATTCCTTTGCTATTTTACGCATTTTATTAGCAATTTCCACGGGAATTGGCACAGGTCCAAAATATGTTGTTTTAATAGCATCCGCACCTAGCTTTAATGCATATTCAGCAAATCCTGTTTCGAATGGAATATTCATTATAACCGGTATTCTGGCTTTTATTTGAGATGAATAGATCCTGAAAATGCCTTCATTTATAAGAATAGCATCAACACCATTTTTAATTACTATATCTATAATTCTATAAATATTTTCAATACCTTCCAGAAGAGCATCCTCACCACCATGGTCAAGCGCTGAAATAAGTGTTTTTCCATCCTCTTTAATAATTCTAGCCATTCTGATTTGTTTTCCATATTCTGAAATCATGCTTGTTAAATTTTCTTGTATTATTTAAATATTTTTTAATTTTGTTTTGGTAATATTTAAATATAACCTTATTATTTGAAATAGCTTAGACGGTGAGAGAAATGAAAAATATAAATTTGAAAAGTCTAGAAAAAATTGGTGATGTGTTTAGCAATATATATAGGGAAGAAAATGAAATTAGGATATTTAAAAATTTTATAGATGGCAAATGGGTAGAATCTAAAACGGGGAAATATCTGGATATTATTTCGCCAATAAACAATGAATTAGTTGCAAAGGTACAAAGATCAAACCAAGAAGATGTTGAAAATGCAGTGGATTCTGCTTTTAACTCAAGAAAAAAAATAAGGGAAATAGCTGCAATAGAAAGAATAAGAATTTTAAACAAAGCAAGGCATTTGATGGAAAACTACAGGGAAGATTTTATAAATGTTCTAATACTAGAAGCTGGGAAAACAAGAGAACTTGCGGAGGGAGAGTTCAATACTTCACTCGCTAGAATAAAGCTTACCATGGAAGATGCAAGCAAAATTTATGGAGAATATATACCTGGAGATTGGGCAGAAGACAAAGTAAGTAAAGTGGCAATTGTATTAAGGGAACCGCTTGGTGTTATTGCTTGTATATCATCATTTAATTATCCACTTTTTTCTATGGTTTCAAAGGTTGTTCCTGCACTCCTTGCAGGGAATACAGTTGTAGCAAAACCGGCCAGTGATGATCCAACAGTCTCTCTTCTTTTTGCTAAAATATTACAGGAAGCAGGTATTCCGGATGGAACTGTAAATATGGTTACTGGTCTCGGAAGTGAAGTTGGAGACTATATAGCAAAAAGTAATAAAGTACAAATGATCACACTTACAGGAAGTACATCAACTGGAAAGCACGTGGCTGAAATATGTAATATGAAAAAATTGCATCTAGAGCTTGGTGGAAAAGGTGCAGCAATCGTTGCGCAGGATGCAAATATTTCATTAGCTGCTAAAAAAATTCTTGATGGATCATTGAGATATTCTGGTCAGAGGTGCGATTCTATCAATAGGGTTTTAGTGATAGATGATCTTCATGATGTTTTGCTGGATGAAATTTTAAAGATTTTTGATAGTTATAAACTTGGAAATCCTCTTGAAGAAGGTATCAAGCTTACTCCATTAATAAACGAAAAAGCAGCCGAAAAGGTTCAGGATCTTGTGAATGATGCTTTAAAGAAGGGTGCTAAACTCCTAAAAGGTGGAAAGCATAATGGATGCTATTTTGAGCCAACGCTTCTTGATGATGTTCCTTTAGACTCAAGAATTGCCTGGGAGGAAACTTTTGGACCTGTTGTAGTTATAATAAGGGTAAAAAGCATAGAAGATGCAATAGAAATAGTGAACATGTCAAACTATGGCCTGGATTCCTGTGTTTTTACGAATAACCTTTACACCGCTTGGCGTGTAGCAAAGGCGCTTGAAGAGGGAAGCGTTACTATTAACGATTTCCCTTCCCATGGAACTGGCTATTTTCCATTTGGTGGAAATAAAGATTCAGGCTTAGGAAGAGAAGGAATAGGTTACAGCCTTGATGAAATGACAAGAATAAAAACAATCCAGATTGACCTTTCACCACTTGGACCGTCGAAGAAAATATCAAAATAAAATACTGAGGTGTTAACTTGGTATATTGGCCATTAATTCTTGCAGCAGCGATACTTGCAGCTTTAGTAGCAGGCAATAATCTTTCAGTTGCAGTAGGATCGCTGGTTGGATCTAACGTGCTCAAAAAAAATTATTCAAAAATACTGGCAATAATAGGTTTTGTTTCAGGAATGCTTATTGGAAGCGAATACATGAAATCTACCACGCTTGCACTTTTTCCTCAAAGCAGTTTTATGTTGTTTTTAATAATTTCAGGGACGATAATAATTTTCATAATAGCACAGTTAACAAGAGTGCCAATTTCCCTTACAATGGCTCTTGTTGGCATAGGTATAGGCCTTATGTTCCATAACAATACATTTCAAAATGAGAATATAGCTATAAAGATCGTTCTTATGTGGATATTGGCACCAATTTCTGCAATAATTTTATCATTTTTACTAGGAATTATTTATAAAGGGATTAAATTTAAAAATGTTTGGCACACAACAAGTACAATTAAGGTTTTATTGCTATTCACATCATTTTTTTCTGCATATACTCTTGGAGAAAACACTCTTGGTCTAATAATTAATATAAGCGGTTTTTCAATAGAAAGTGTTATTTTTATTATTATAGGCACAGCACTTGGTGCATATTTTATAAGTGAAGGTGTTCTAAGAAGGGTAAGTTTTGAAATATATTCCCTAAGATATTCAACAGCACTTATTTCAATACTTACATCTGCGCTTTTGGTTGAAATTGCAACACTTTTCAGCATACCTTTGTCCAATACACAGACAATGACACTCGGAATTTTGGGCGTGGGTCTATCCTATAAGACTAGATATTTCATAATAAAGCCACTGTTGAAAATATTAATTTTTTGGGTAATATCTCCCTTAATCGGTATTACAATTGGATTTATAATATAGCTTTTATTTATAAATTGTATTCATATAAATTTTCCTCTCTTTTTCTAGATTTTCTTCATTATAATTTAATACCTTAGCCATTACCTCTAGACAGGAATCAATTTTTGAAATGCCAGCATCATCCGAAAATATAGAATAACCTTCCCTTCTCCATAGAATATCATCAATGTGGAAAGCATTTTCATAAAGTATATCATAGGCAAATGAGATTTGGTCATCATTTTTTAAATCATATATTTTTGCAATTTTATCTTTTTTGGAAAGAACATTTCTTTCATATTTGAAATTGATGAAAGGTTCGCCATTAATACCGAGATCCTTCATCACAAGCCTGGATAATTTTATTGCAACTGTTCTATACGTTGTTATTTTCCCACCAACTATATTTATGACATTTTCATTCTTTATTATTTTGTATTCCCTGCTTATCTTACCAAGGTCACTACCCTTTCCAAATAGGGGTCTTATACCAGAATATGCGTTTATTACATCATCCCTGGAAATATTCTTTACATATCTTTTCACTGATTCTATTAAATAATTAATCTCATTTTCACTCGGTCTCGGGTTTGCTATATCCCCATCATAATATATTTCAGTTGTACCAATAATTACAACATTCCCTCTCGGAATCACAAATACCTGCCTCTTGTCAACTGGAGATCTTATCGCAATTGCAACATCTACAGGAAAAAGATCTTTTTTAACGATTATATGATCTCCTTTACTTAATTTGAGCATTCCAATTAAATCATCTATTTCCTTATACTTATTTTCCATCATTTTGAAAATATTACCTACCCAGGGTCCTGCAGAATTAATTATCATTTTGAAAGGAACAGTAAATTCTTCACCTGTAATTTTATCTTTTACTGTTGCAGACATTGCCCTATTTCCATCAAAGTTCAATGATGTTAATTCTGCATAATTCATGGCTATTGCACCATTCATTTTTGCTGACATTATATTCTCTAAAACAAGTCTTGAATCATCAACTACCCCTTCAGCATAAATATATCCACCCCTCTGTGGCGTATCTGCTAGAGCAGGATAAAGTTTTGATATTTCATCTTTGTAATACCATTTTGCCTTAATTTTTTTGGAAAAAAATGAATAAACCCACAGACCGAATCTCAATGTTGATCTGGACCAAGAATAATCATCAACAGGTATAAAAAAATCTTCCCTTTTCACCAGATCCGGGTATTCAAGCAAAAAGTCTCTTTCCTTCACAGAATCTTTTACAACGGAAAACTGGCCGTTTGCTATGTATCTAAGACCACCATGTATCAACTTTGATGACCTGCTACTCGTACCATAAGCAAAATCATAAGCATCTATAAGGGCTACTTTAACACCAAGAGTAGATAGAACATTTATTACCCCCGCACCAGTAATACCTCCTCCAATTACTAGTATATCCACTCCATTTTTAATATTATTTATGTCATTTTTTCTTGATTCTATTATACTATCAATCATGCATATCAGCATCGGGATAACGTTTAGTAATTTAAAATATTTTTCATGCACAATAATCTAGTTTTATGATACATTTAAAAATTCTCAAAAAGTTTTAAGAAAAGTTATATACCACGACTCATTTTAATAGTAAGATTTGCTATGGTTACGGTTGAAGTTAATCACCTGAACAAAAATTTTGGGAAACTAAGAGTTTTGAATGACATTAACTTGAAAATAAACAATGGTGAACTTTTTGTTGTAATAGGTCCAAGTGGTTCTGGTAAATCTACATTACTAAGAATCATTGCAGGTTTGGAATCGCCCGATTCTGGAAATGTTCTATTTGATGGCGTAGACGTTACGACAATTCCACCAAATAAGAGAGGAATAGGTATGGTTTTTCAAGATTATGCTATTTGGCCACATATGAATGTTGAACAGAACATTAAATTTGTAATCAAAAATAAGAAACCTGAGGAAGAGGAAGAAATTTTAAAGGATGTACTTGAAACTGTTGGATTACTCTCTAAAAGAAAAAATAGGCCATCGGAGCTTTCCGGGGGGGAGTTACAAAGAGTTGCAATTGCTAGAGCTCTAGCAGTAAAGCCAAGATTATTTTTGATGGATGAGCCTCTCAGCAATCTTGATGAAAAAATAAGAAAAGAACTTCTCGTTGAAATCCTTGACATTGTAAAGGAGAATAATCTGACAACTCTATTTGTTACTCATTCACAAGAGGAGGCTTTTGAAATCGGTGATAAAATCGCGGTAATTAATAAAGGTGTAATTGAACAGATGGGTATGTCCGATGAATTGATCAACACACCTTATTCAAGTTTTGTTGCAAAATTTATTGGGGATAATCTTGTACTGGATGGAAAACTTATTGATATGAAAGGTGAAGTAGTAACAATTGAATTGGATAATTTAGGTATAGTTAAGGTAATTCCAAAGAACAGGCCAGATCTCAATGAAGGAGAAAGTATTTTGTTAATTGTGAGAATGAATGATTTGAAAATTAGCGATGAAAATCCAAACAACTCTTTCAAGGTAAAAATAATTTCAAGAAAAATCATTAAAGACAAAGTAAAGGCATATTTTGAAACACCAAACTTAATTAGAATCGGGCTAGAAATTAACTCAACTTGGAAAGGGAAAAATGGTGAATGGTCTTTTTTGGAAATCCCAGATTATAAATCCTTTATATTTAAAAAATAGTTTTAATAAAAATTGGAAATTGTTAGACTATAAAAGATAAAATTTAAAAAAATTATGTTTTAAAAACTGTTTTATTCTTTATAACTTACGAGGACAACACCAGATATAACTAATATTCCACCAATGATTATTGTTAATGTCAAAGGTTCATTTATCAAAAAGTATGCACTTCCAACGGTAAACACAGGAGAGAGATAATAAAATACACCTGCATTTGTTGCTGAAAGCAATTTCAGACCTTTAAAATTGAATATGGGTGCAAGAAATGTCGCAAATATGACAAGAAAAACAAGTGAAAAAGTTTCGATAGTATTCATTTTTATTATTTCTGTGCTCATTGTGGGAAAAATTGGCATTAGTGATATTGCTCCAAAAATAGTAACAATAGAAATGACTAGATACGGGTCATATTTATAAAGTATAAATTTTGAAATTATTGTATACAAACTCCATAAAATAGATGCAATTAAAATAAAAATTATTGCAATTATTTTTGTTACTTCACCTAAACCACTATAAAAAATAAAAACTATTCCAAAAAAAGATATTAGAATGCCAGAGATCTTTATTATGGATAATCTTTCTTTAAATATCTCAACAGAAATTAAATAAATAAAAATTGGCTCTGTTGATATCAGTATTGAAGCTAAACCAGCAGATATTTGTGAAGCTCCGGCATTATAAAAAAATTGATAAATGGTCAAACCTATCAATGTCATTAAAATTATAATCAATAGGTCATTTTTTTCAATTTTTTTCCAATATTTGACCAAAACTGGAATAAAAAGTATAGATGCAAATATAAATCTAGCTAAGCCAAGGGATAAAGGATCAAAAACATTCATGCATATTTTAATAGCTGTATAACCAATGCCCCAGATAAATGATGTTAATGCCATAAAAATATATCCGAGCTGTTTATCATTCATTAAATTGGTAATGAATGTAGTTCAAATAAAATTTATCACTGAAAGATGGATATGCTTTTTGAAGCATACTTTTATTTTGAAAATTTTTATATATTGATTTTGACATTCCATTAATTATGATATATGGTTATGCTGGAAAAATTTTAAGAGTGAACTTAACAAAAAAGAGTTCAAAAATAGAAGAATTAAATGAAAAGGATGCAAAGAAATATTTGGGTGGTTCAGCCCTTGGAGCAAAGATTTTGCTCGAGGAATTACCCAAAGGCATAGATCCACTTTCCGAATATAATAAAATTATATTCGCTACAGGACCTTTTGTAGGAACAGTAGCACCAGGATCAGGAAGTATTAATGTTTGCTTTAAGTCCCCATTGAACAATGCATTTGCTGAATCTAGGGCTGGTAGCGATTTTGGATCTATGTTGAAGAAAGCTGGATATGATGTCCTGATCATAGAAGGGAAGGCCGATAGACCCGTATATCTTGTAATTAACGAGAGCAAAATTGAAATAAAGGACGCAATTGAAATAGCAGGTAAAAGTACTGGTGAAAAAAATTCTTATTTGAAAGAGAAGTTAGGTAAAGATTATGAAATAGCATCTATTGGTCAGGCCGGCGAAAAGCAAGTTCTTTTTTCTGTCATTATGTTTAACGGTGACAGGGCAGCTGGCAGATTAGGTGGTGGTGCAGTAATGGGTTCGAAGAACCTTTATGCAATTGCAGTTCATGGAAGCAAAAGGATAGAGATTTACAACAAGGATGAATTTTCAAAAATTGCTAGAGAATTGGCGAAAAAGTTGCTAAGCATACCAGGCAATTTAGGATTAAAGGAGGATGGTACCACAGGAGATCTTGGCAAATGTGATAATGCAGGTGACTGGCCTACAAAGAACTGGAGATCTAATTCATGGGGTAAGGGTCAAGAGTTGTATGACAGATTCAAGAAATACAATCTTGTGAGTTCAAAGCCATGCTATACAGGATGCATACTCCAGTGTGGCAGAGTAGCGAAATCCGATTCTGTGAAATGGAAAACTCCTGTACATGGTGGAACGGAATATGAATCAATTTCAGCATTTACAGCATTTATTTTAAACGATGATATAGACGCAGCTGTATATGCTACATACTTGTGCAACGAATACGGTTTGGATACAATTTCTGCCGGAGCTGCAATCGCTTTTGCTATGGATTGTTATGAGCATGGCATAATAAAAAAGAATGATTATGATCTTGATCTCAACTGGGGAAATATGGATGCAGCAATAAAACTTTTAAAAGACATTACTGAAAGGAATGGGCTAGGCAATGTTCTTGCTGATGGAGTATTGCGTGCATCAATGAAACTAAGAAGGGGTTCTGAAGAGTTTGCAATTCATGTAAAGGGTCTTGAAGGGGCAGCACATGATCCAAGATCAGGAAAGGCTCTTGCACTCACTTATGCGTGTTCAAATATAGGAATGAGCCATATCCATCCTGTTGAAGGAATGGCATATGATGCTTATAAAGTTGATTTTGGTCTTATACCATATGGATTAAAAGACCCTAATCAGGTGGATAGGTATGATGAAAAAGGTAAAGGCATAGCATCAAAAATTTTACATGATTATGGCATCATACCCGACATGATTGGAATGTGCAAATTCTATATTTATGCAGGCCTTATCCCGGATGATCTTGCAAAGGAACTTTCAGCACTTACAGGCTGGGATATTGATGGTAAGGAATTACTTAAGATCGGAGAAAGAGGTTACAATGTCCAGAGAATGTTTAATGTGCGCGAAGGCTTGAGGAGAAAAGACGATTTCTTACCAAAGAGGGTTTTAAGCATTCCAGAATTTGGAAAATATGCCAATGTTCCAGAATGTACAATTAAAGATTTCGATTTAATGCTAAATGAATATTATGATGCAAGAGGTTGGGACAGTGAAGGTGTACCGAAAATGGAAAAATTGAAAGAACTTGACCTTGAATGGATAAAAATATGAAAAAATTTAAAATTCATTTGTTGTGAATTTGCCTTCCCAGATATCTTCAAACAGATTTGTAAGATTATCTCTGGTGAGCCTTCTTGGATTGTATGCAGGAAGATTGTATAAGTACTGTCTTTCATTCAGAACATAATCGATCATGCTGAAGAAAGTATCCCTACTCTCTTTTGTATTGTATTTCACAGCTGGATTTATTTCAACTGCTTTCAATAGATCAACAATTTTCCGAATAAGGACATCGGTCGCTTCCTGAGTAGAGAAATCAAAATAATCTTCATCAGGCTCAAGAGCAATGAGAACTTTTTTCATTCGTTCACCGATGAAATTCCTGTTGAAATCAATAACATGAGGTAACATTAATCCGCATGCCAAGCCATGTGGTATATTTAGTTTAGGTCCGAAACCCTCAGAAAGGCAATGACCAATAGTAGCTGGACCACCTACCCAGGGAAGGCCTAGAACCCACCCACCCATTGTTGATGAAAGTGAAAGTGCAGTTCTTGCTTCAACATCATTACCATTGTTGTAAGATCTCGGCAAATAATCATAAACGAGCTTCACACCTTCAATAATTGTGCCATCTGAAACTGGGTTATGTAATGATGATATTAGACCTTCAAGGAGGTGTGACATTGCATCTACTCCGGAAGATCTGGTTGCGTTTGGAGGTGTAGTATATGTGTTCTCAGGATCTACCAGTGCTATTGTAGCATAAAGCTTGTTACTTGTTATCCATGTTTTGTATCCATTCTCAATGATCACGAGAGTGTTTGATTGTTCACTCCCGGTACCCGCAGTTGTAGGTATTAATATTTCAGGCACTGGTCTGTTTTTTACTTTTTCAGATAATGCATCTGGTGGAAGAGCACAGTAATCAAGAGGTTTTCCTGGATTTGTTTTCATCATTGCCATTAGCTTGCCCATATCCATAGCACTTCCACCACCAACACCTATTACAGCATCAAAGCTTTTTGAATGTGCATAGTTTGCAACATTATTTGCAGTATCCATATCAGGCTCATGCACAGGTATTTTGAAAATATCTGTTTTAATACCTGCCTCATTTGCGCTAGAATTAACCTTTTCTAGAATACCTGCTTTTTCGATGTTTTCATCTGTGACAATTACTGCAGATTTCAGCTGCATATAAGAATTCAGTATGCTACCAAGATTTTTTGTTTGTCCACGTCCAAAGACAATCCTTTTAGGATTTTCCCAATCCAAAACTAGATCAGATATTATTTGAGTTAAATCCTTTGGCATAATTATCAACTCAAGAATTAATGAAAATTACCGTATATTAACATTTTGTATAATTCTTAAAATCAGTTATGCTTTATTGAGCATATTTGAATTTTTTATAAAGTTGTATATAAAATAAATAAAATATGAAGGAAATCTTTATATATTGTTATTTAAATCAGATTTACTATGGCAATTAGTAAAAGTTTTTTTAAAGAGATAGGGGCTGTATCAGGAAAGGCCATAGCAATAATTGTTGCAGTTGTTATAATAATTGCAGCAGTTGCAGTAGGTGCATATTATTTGACACAGAAACCCTCAACAACATCTGCCCCACAGGAAGTTGTGATTTATGCGGATTATAGTGCAAACGTTGCCCAACCATTTTTCAATAATTTTACTGCTGACACAGGAATAAAAGTTGTGGCTGTATATGGTTCTATGGGAGACCTCGTTGGCAAATTAGTTGCTTCAAAATCCAGTCCACAGGCAGACGTACTATTTGGAGGAGCACCTTCCGCATACATAGGAGCTGCAAATCAAGGAGTTTTGATGTCATATGAACCACCAGCGCTTAAGAATTATTCTGCTTATATAAACAATCCAGCGCTCTATGCTTCAAACTGGACCTGGTATTCTTTCACATACAATATTCTTGGCATAGTTGTGAACACCAACCTGATCAATCAAAGTATGTACCCACATTCCTGGTGGAATTTAACAAATCCAGAATATAAAGGAAAAATAGTAATTGAAAACCCATCAACATCAACGACAACAGGTTTGGGATTCTTTTCATTAATTTACCAGATTTACATACAAAAATATGGAATGCCAGCAGCAACTACATATTTCAAACAATACGTGAGTGCTCTTCTTAACAATACTGTTTCACCAATAGCACCAGATGATGAGCACGCTGAAACAATTGTAGGTGAAGGAACTGGAGGAATTACCGTAGACTGGATAAATGGGCCTGTTCTATATCATGAACTTGATGGATATCCATTGATACCTATAATGGTCAATCAGAACATACTTGGCCCAACAGCAATGGGTATTATATCTGGTGCACCACATCTTTCTGCTGCTGAAACATTTATCAACTGGGTACTTTCACAGCAGGGTCAGTCATTACTACCAAAAATATTTTTGAAGCCTTCAATAATGTCTTACAATATAACACCACCACCATACTTCCCAACATTGCAGCAAGAAGAGCAATATGCATTCTTGAACTATAGTCAGTCCTGGACAGCAGAGAATGCTCAGAACATAACAGCAATATTCAATCAATATTCAAGTGAAGTAACAGGATGATCGCAAAAACAAAGTTTATTTCAAACCTTTTTACTTTTTTATTTCTTTTATTTTTAGTTGTATTCATAGTTTTACCCTTAATTTCTTTTTTTCTAACAGCGTTTTCTGGAGTTCCATCTGGCATATTTAATCTGTTTCTGGGTAAAAATTATTTATTAACATTAAAATTATCATATTATTATCAAGTTTTTACCAACGTTTATTATCTTAAGGCATTGTTTGATACTGTTATTTTAAGCCTTTCAGTTACAGTCTTATCTTTTATTCTTTCATTACCTATTTCATATGCATTGGCAAGAACAAATATGCCATTTAAAAGTATAATAAGAGTTTTGCTCGGTATTGGGATTAGCATTCCAGGATTTATAGTCACTTACGACCTAATCATAATATCCACCAATACGAAATTTATGCCTTTTTCAATTTATTCATATCTTGGCCTTTTAACAGTGATGACATTGTCCACAATACCATTTATGGTAATGTATGTAACACTTGCATTTGACAACCTTGATTACAGGTTAATTGAAGCAGCTTATGTAAATGGTGCTTCAAAAATAACCACATTTTTAAAAATAACTCTTCCTTTGCTTACGCCAGGATTTGTTTCTGGATGGGTAATAGTATTTTTATTAACATCAGGAACATTATCTGTGCCCCTTTTACTTGCACCTCCAACGTTTCCATTATTAACAGCTTTGGCATATACTCAGTTATTTTCATTCTTTAATTGGGGAATTGCAACAGCATTACTTTCAGTTTTGCTGATGATTAATCTTATAATTATTTCAACATATACAATCTATCAAAAAAGGCTTTCGTTTTCAACAATAGGTGGAAAGGGATTTCACAGCAAAATAACTAGAAATAAATTAATTGTTGCAATTCTAGCAATATATTCATTTCTTTTTGCTTTGTTGCCTGTCGTAGAAGTAATTATTCTTGGCCTTTCATCATTTTCTGCGAGATGGGTAATGACACCAATACCTACACAATTCACACTTTCTAATTATTCTCAGGCACTTTCTTTGTATCCTTTTTCAATATGGGCTACGCTTATAATCTCAATTTCTGCTGCTTTACTTGCAGTATTAATTTCATTTGTATCAACATATTTTGTAAAAACAGGATTTATAAAAGGAAAAAGATTCATAGATCTTTTAATCTTAATAATTTTCTCTCTATCATCAGTGATGATAGGTCTGACGTATTTGTCTGTTTTTTCAAATTCTCTAACAGGCTTTTTAATAAATTCGGTGCCCATTGCATTATTAATTGGGTATGTATTTGGAAGGCTTGGTTATTCAACTAGAGCACTTGACATTTCAGTAAATTCAATTTCTAAAAGTCTTTTTGAAGCCGCAAAGATAATGGGTAAATCAAGTTTTGAAACTATGCGAAAAATAATATTTCCACTCATAATGCCAGGAATAATAGAAGGCTTTCTTTTAGTGTTTATCAGGTCTACGATAGATTATGGCTCAACAATAATGTTAGCTCCACTGGGCTGGTCAACATTGGCACTAGGATCATTTCAATTCATTTCTACAGGCGAAATACCACAAGGAGCAGTGCTTGGATTCATTATTCTAATCATAAACATACCTGTAATGATATATCTTTACTGGAGAAGAGGAAAAACATTCCATGAAGAGGCATTTATTTACTAATTTTTTATTTTTCTCATTTTTTGAATTTGTTCAAATCAGTTTATATTTTTTCTAATTCAATACGTATATTAAAAAGTTCATAATCTCCTGGGTCTAAACTTTTTAAACCAATTTTATTATTAAATGAATCGGGAGCTCCACTCATTGGTTCAACCGCTAAACTACCTTTAATACCTGTATACATATGAATGAAATCCATGTTTTGTTTAATTAGCTTAATTTTTGAGTATTTTGAATTAATAATTACATTTTCAGGAAAATAAAAACAATCATCAAACTCACCATAATTTATTATGCTATCTTCAAATTCACCAGTGGGAATTTTATTTCTACTTATGCATTTCTTAGCTTTGTTGGGTGAAATCTTCCATTTTCCTTCTACAATAAAATATGGATGAGTGCCTACAAGTAATGGTGCATTTTCTTTTCCTTCATTTATTATTTCAATTTCTAAATTCAGCTTTTTTTTAAGCTCATATTTTACATTAACCAGCAAGTTCGATGGATATCCCGGATCCTTAATAGAAGTACTTAAAAAAATAGAATTTTCATTTCTTTCAATGACTTGAAACTCTTTATCTATTGCAAATCCATGGATGGCATTCCCCTCTTGGTTTATTTTTAATTCATATGTTTTTCCATTCCAAACATATTTTCCATTTTTAATCCTGTTTGCAAAAGGAATTAATAGAGCCATCCCTCCTCTTGTTTGAATTTCAGTACCATTTAAAATTATATTTTTATTTCCAATGACATATGAATGTAAATATGCACCCTTTGTATCAATTAAAATTCTACTCTGATCATCAAATAAATTGAATAAAACCATTATAAATATTAATAAAAAGCGATTATTTATTTTTTTGTTATTTATCAAAATAAAGTTTGAATTAGAAAAATATTTAAATAATATTTAACAATGAACATATGGTGAATGTTATGGTGATGAAAGTTGGAGATGAGGCTAAAGATTTTTCACTCCCAGACCAAAATTTGAAAATAAAAAATCTTTCCGATTTTTATGGAAAAAATATTTTGCTTGCATTTTTTCCAGGGGCATTTACATCTGTCTGTACAAAAGAGATGTGCACTTTCAGAGATTCAATGGCCAAGTTCAATAAATTTAATGCAAAGGTGTTTGGGATAAGTGTAGACCCCCCATTTTCATTGAATGCCTTTGCAAAATACAATAATTTAAATTTTGATCTTTTAAGTGATTTTAATAAGGAAGTTTGTAACATATATGCAGGATTACATGAAGATTTTGCAGGTATTAAGGGTCTTAAAGCATCAAAAAGAGCAGTTTTTATTATAGGGAAAGATAAAAAAATAAAGTATGCATGGATAAGTGAAGATCCTGGAAAGGAACCGGATTATAATGAGATAGAAAATTCATTAATGAAATTATGAATAAAAATCTTTCATTAAATTTTAATCTTTTTAAGAAATGGTTCTAAACAGGAAAAATTATAATTAACCATATTTACAGAAGCTATTTTTTTTAAGATTCAAAAATTATTTAAATTGATTTCTTTTTCTTATCTTCCCATAATTTTTCAAAATTTAGTTTAATCATCTCTAAAGATTCCTGAAAATTATCTGTTCTTGTTAAAAACGGTATTTTATTTGTCTTATTTTTTATATTCAAATAATTTGGTCCCATTCTATAAGCAACTAAAATGTCAACATCATTTAGTAAAAGAATCAATGATCTAAATTTTTTCACATCACCGTGAACATTTTCATTAGCTGTATCCAAGGATGTATTTTTTCTTTTTTCTAAAAATTTGTAATCTCCATTTTCATAGATGTCTAAAATTAAAAAGAAATTAGAGTCACCAAAATGTTTATTTGATAGTGTTGAATCATTTTCCATACCGAAAGAAACCCTTAACTTTCTTAAATTTCCCATCATTTTATCCAATCAAGAAATTAGTTCTTTATAGTATTCATCTTTTATTACCATTTCATTAAGCTCATTTTCTGTAAGATCATAAGCCTTTTCAATAGATTCATCAAGATACTTTATATTTTCATCTAGATTTTTTAGATTGCAAACGTATTCAATACAGCCCATTATTTTTTTAACAGGATCGCCTTCATGTCTTTTAAAACAATTATCTTTGTCAATAATTTCATTCAGATTTTCTATGTAAAAAGCTGCCTGTAGACCAGAATATTTTAAATCTGTAAGCCTTTTTTTATTATCTTTAAGATATGATAATTCAGCTAGGGCTATTATTCTGCTTAAAATAAATGGATGTATACAGCCGACATTATAAAGTACATATGCAAGAGCATCCTTCCCTTTCATGTAAATCACATTATAAGGTAATAAAAAAATCGGATTAAAAAAATTATCGAATGAAAAATAATATATAAAATTTATAATAAAAATTATGATGTTTTAGGTTTTTCCTGCTGTGTTTTCTTAGGAAGAATGTATATTTGGTGGCCTATTATGAGATTACTCGGGATGAGGACTCTGGTACCATCATCTTTCAAAAGTTCAGTGAAAAGAATGCCAATTTCAACAACTACGCCTGTATCTCCTAGTAGTGTTACAAGGTCGTTTATTTTAAACGGTCTGGATATTAAAAGGAATAGTCCTGCAATAGCCTGGCCCATTACCTGTTGAGTAGCAAAACCAATGACTATACCTAAAAAGCCACCTACTGAAACACCTGCAAGACCTCCTCCAACTTCACCTGCTATTGTTGTTATTAATGCGCCAACGCCTATCAAAAGAAATACATTTCTAAATGCCTTTGCGACATCTTCTGTATATTTTGCTTTGAGCATTACATAAATGAGATCAGAAAATGCTTTTATGATAAGATAACCTAAAATAATGGTAAGAGATACATTGATATAAATATAATAAGAGCAAATGCTTATTCCATATTTGGGCAGAAAAGACAATATCAGAAATTGAAGTATTACAGAAATTATTATAAATAATGCTATGTATC
>ERZ1669250.313-NODE-313-length-23943-cov-13.175109_pt1 | contig 23943 bp, 27 predicted proteins | sample MGYA00579295_ERZ1669250 | MGnify/ENA primary metagenome ERZ1669250 (study PRJEB41166, sample SAMN08046056) | hot springs metagenome | biome: hot spring; feature: acid hot spring; material: thermophilic sediment; isolation source: thermophilic sediment from acid...
ACGTGGCAATGATAAAAATCAGCATGGACCTTGCTATAACCAACTGGGTCGTGACTTTATATGACTGTTCAACGTCATGATCTGTTCAAGCTGTTTTATGAGCTTGTTATTTCCAGCTATGTTGATTTTTATCAGTGATGACATAGCTCATTATTTTGAAATAAAATATTTAAACCGATATATCAAATGCAGTAAAGTGCATGTCTCAGGAAACCAGAAACATAGCTCTCCTTTTTATTTCCAGGTCCTTGAGAAGCCTGACCGCCGGCTTTGTAGCCATAGCTATAAGCCTCTATTTTTATGACGTGCTCAAGCTTTCCCTCATACTAGTAGGCGTTCTGTTCACGATAGGCTCTTTTGCAACTCCGCTGATATCCCTGCTTGTAGGAGTCCTCGGTGACAGATACGGACGCAAGATAGTCCTGCTTATAGACCTTCTCACGCTACCGGCAGCCCTTCTCATAGTGCTCTTTACAGAGAACTTTTACGCGCTTGCTTTTGCGAGCGCGATAGGCGGCTTTGGCGTTGCCGGTGGTTTAGTCGGTGGCGGCGTTGGCGCTTCAGTTGGTCCAGTCGTTACTACGATGCTCGCTGAGAATACAAACGATCAGAACAGGACCTTTATCTACTCTCTTAACAGCGTGCTCTCAACGTTTGCTGGAGCTGCAGGAGCTCTGCTTGTTTCTTTTATAAGCTTTATATCGCTTTTCTGGATCGGCGTATTGCTTTCACTGCTTTCAGCTGTGGTCATAATTCCTGTACGTGAAAAGTACAAAAGCTCAAGAAAACAGGCAAAAAACGTGGACAGGAAAGTTTCTGAAAACGACAGGAAGTTCATAAAGGCTTTTGCCATAACCGGTTTGCTCAACGGTCTTTCCATGGGCCTAGTCACTCCTTATTACCCCATAATATTTCATGCATTCTTTCATATGAGTACTGCGCAGGTTGGTTATCTGATGAGCGCCGGAGGGGTCCTTTCGGGAGTTGCGGACATATTTACGCCTTCTCTTACCAGCAGGATGGGTTTCCTCAGGCTGATAACAAGGACCAGGGTGATTTCAGCAACTATGATGCTGCTGATACCTTTTTCTCCAGCAGCTTACATAGCTGGGCTGCTCTACCTTGTAATGACGCCGCTGAGGGCCATTTCGCTTCCAGCTCAGACTGCGCTCCAGATGACCCTGATAAGCGAGAGCAGGAGAGCAACGTCCAGCGGTCTCAACCAGGCTGCAAGGCTTCTTGCTTCTGCCATAGCAACGTATTCCGGAGGCACGCTGATGGCGCTCGGCCCTCTGGCGCTTCCTTTTGTGCTAGCTGCCGGTTTCACGTACTTTAACACTGGTGTTTATTACTATTACTTTTCAGGTATACCTGAGGCTAACAAAGCTTAGGATAAAATGGATTGGTGTCAGTCGCCCAACCCTGCATCTGATGCTTCTAATCAAGCAGGACTCATGATCACAAAACTTTAGCCGTTCGGGACAGCGTTTCGCACGGATAGCTATTCTAAAAAAATTCGACATGGTTTTTAAAGCACGGATTAACGCAAAAAATGGAAATTGCTGGTTTTCGATCTGCGAAAATCATCATAAATGTTCCAAAAATTTAAAAATCCAGTAATATTTCTTATATTAGAAATTTTTTCTATTAATAGATTTTACAGCAAAATTTATATCTGAACGCGTCAGATCACACTTATGATCACGCTGATCCAGTATGTGCTGGCCGTTATCTCCGGGATACTTGTAGGTTTCTCGCTAGGGCTGATTGGCGGAGGAGGCTCAATACTCGCTGTGCCCCTCTTCTTGTACTTTGTAGGCCTTGACACATTGCCCAATGCAGCACACATAGCCATAGGCACAACCGCGCTTGCAGTCGGTGTAAACGCTTACATAAACTCATACATGCACATGCGGAAGAAAAACGTGGCTGTCAAAGCAGGCGGATTATTTGCCGGAATAGGAGTTATAGGCTCTTTGCTTGGAGCATATCTAGGCCACATAACTCCAGGGACTTCATTATTAACTTACTTCGCTATAGCGATGATAGTCCTTGGCGTGTACATGACTGTTAGAAAAGAGCCGTCAAAGACAGGCACTCTGGATGAATCTGAAAGGATTAGTGAGGCTCAGAAGAAGTGTCCGAAACTTACAAAATCTACTGCCGCAAAGGTTTCTGGTTTCGGGTTTCTTGTTGGCCTTCTCAGCGGTTACTTCGGGATTGGGGGAGGCTTTTTGATCGTGCCAAGCCTTATGTTCTCAACAGGTCTGTGCATAACGAGGGCTGTGGGTACAAGCCTGCTCAGCGTAGGAACGTTCGGGGTGGCGAGCGGGCTTGAATACGCTGCATACGGCGAAAGCCTGCTTTCAATAGCTTTGCTCTACGTAATAGGGGGCGTCGGGGGAGGCTATGCTGGTACTTCATTTGCGGTTAAGGTTCCAAAGAAGACGCTCAGGATTGCATATGGCATAATAATTGTGCTGGTTGGGATATATATGCTCTTCAGGGTTGGTGCCATCTGAACAGCATCAATAAGATGCTGAACATTTCGCGTTGTCCTTTTTAGCTTGAAGTTTATCAATCAGGCCGATATTATTTTTATAAAACGCGCAATATATATACGCTGAAAGCCTAAATATTATTTAAATGCCAGGATATCTGGTACCTTTTTTTATAATAATCGCCATGATGGCCGCATTTTCGTTATTAGTCTACGGTATACTGGGTTTCTTTTATGCAAAAGCCCCCAGAAAGCTTAAAATTGAGGCTTCAGCGATTCTGGGTTTTATATGCTTTGTTATAATCTTCTCGCATGCACTTTATGCTGTGCTTATAGCTCTTCTGATTTTAGCAATGGTATTAAAAAGCGCTCGCGTTTGGTGACAAAGCACTGAACTGTTAGCAATAGCTCCTCTAGCCATAAATGACGATTCTGTTTCTTTTATTATCTCTTTTATAATGACATATTATCTTTTTCAGGCGGCTGTTTTTCTTTTAAATTTTCCGCTATCGCAAAATAGACCTCTTCAAAAACTTCCATGAACCTAACCAGATTTGAGTACAGCAAAGAAACATCAAGCTCATCCGCTTTTTGTGCAAGCTCAAGCAACTCAGCCAGATCATCAGCGGTTGAGCCTTTTATGACCCTGGCTGAAGCAAGCATCACAGGTAACTCATCGACGCTTGTTGTTCTTCCCAGCAGCTTTACTCCTTCTTCAACTATTATTGCAACGAGCCCCTTTATACCTTCTATAGCTTTCTTTCTGAGAGGCTCGTTTTTTATGAATTCATCAGGGTTTAACTTAACGGCGGCTTCAACCCATGAATAGAATTCCCAGAAATCAGACAAATTAACAGATTTACTACGCCACGATATATTTGTTTTTCTTTTTAACCCTGTCATTTTCACTGTTATATGAAAAAATTATATTAGAGTAAATATGTGCAAATATTGAAAGATGATCTTATGTACATAAAGCATTTTGATTAAAAATTAAAAAATGCTATCCAAAAATGTGCAGAATTTTTGTCTTTTCAGACGATGGTTATTGTAGCCGATCTTACCTTAGAGTTGATCGCTTCAATAAAATAGTGTCTGTGAGACCTTACCTGGATCTCTGCAAAAACCTTTGAGCCTTTATCTGCAAAACTCTCGGGTTGAACTGAAAACGTTTCCCTTAATGAAAAAAGGAAGGTTTTTGCTTCTTCAAAATCCATAAAGAACTCAGACTCAAGGTTTTCATCAATCCCGAGCACCCAGATGTTCGTTCTGTATCTTTCGAGTATGGTTGGATCCCTTGTCCAGTACAGGACCCACTTTTTAGAAAGCTCTTTTTCAGCAATTTTTTTGTTGAAGAGTATTCCTTTTTCATAAATTGAAACTCTGTACTTCAGTTTTATCCTCCTGTCCATGTTTCTGTAAGCTTCTTTAATATTTTCGAGCGTAATGCCATCTAAAAAATTCTGGGGAAAAGAAAATTCCACGGTAAAATTGAGCTTCTCAGCAGATTCTTTCCTGGCCTGAATAACCCTTATAAAGGGTTCCTTGCTGTATTCTGCCTGCGCATTCAACCGTTTACACCGCTCAGCATTTCGTTTACCAGACAGCTTGCCCCTGTTCCCTGTTTAATGGCTTCCTTCCTGAGCTGGCCCCTGTAAAGCCTGTCTTCAAGCTTTTCGTTGTGCTGCTTTTCCCACTGCTCAACTGGCATTCCGTATTTCTTCTGTATCCTGTCCCTGTACCACTCAGGTATAACGTTAAAGCTGCAGAAAGGTATGATCCTCAGATCAGGAGTGAGGTAATGTATGTCGCACCTCTGTAACCTTTCTTCGTCATGGTTGTACTTGTCCATAAAGTGCATCATGCCAAGGAACAGGCTGTTCATCTGGAATTTGCCCACCGAAGAATAATCGTGCTTGAACAGGACTTCAAAAAGGAGCCTGGCAAGGTCCAGCCCTTCTGGCTGGTTCTTTTCGTCTACAAAGCCCTTTAGCTTCAGCGCAACCTTCGCCAGTTCCACGTATTTATTAGAACCGCTTTCTATCTCTTCTGATACGTCATCGAGGTATTCGAGCAGGCCCTTTATATCAACAAACCTGGTTATCGGGACCAGCCTGTCATTTTCTCTATCAAGATAAACGTATGTGCCCGCGCCACAGGCAAAGTGTATCGATAGCTCGTACTGCTTCCTGTTTGTAATAGCCTCTATAAAGTGAGTTACAGGCGAGCAGCTCGGTACAGGGAACCAGTCTGAGCTTGCTATTTCGCCTTCTGACTGTTCTTCTATCTTCTTTATAACATCCGGGATCGTGATCCTGTACTTCTCCCTTTCTTTTTTGCTCATCCTGCCCGTAAGCGATACTGGCTGAAAGTTAACGGCCCTGACAACGTCTATGTTTTGCTTTGCAAACCTGATTATATCATAAACCTCGTGGTCGTTAACGCTCTTTATGACTGTGGGTACCAGGACAACTCCAAGGTTGGCCTTCCTGCACGCTTCGATTGCATACGGAGCTTCCCAGTGGTTCTTTGGGTTTGTCTTTGGAGTCACACCGTCAAAGCTCATGTAAAGGTTGCTCACTCCAGCCTCTTTGTAGACCCTGGCAAGCTCTGGATGGAGCGCGATGTTTATCCCGTTCGTGTTCAGCTGCACGTGGTCTATTCCTTCCTGTTTTATCATCCTTATTATTTCCGGAAGGTCGTCCCTCAGCGTAGGTTCTCCGCCAGTTATCTGAACCGAGTTTCCCGGCACGGGCCTTTCTGCCCTGAGCGTCCTTACCATGGCCCTGATCTGTTCGAGCGTGGGTTCATAAACGTAAGCCCCTTCAAGTCCTTTCTTTACATAAAAGAAGCAGTACCAGCACGTAAGGTCACAGCGGTTTGTAACTATTATGTTAGCCAGCCCCGTATGGCTCAGGTGGTTTGTACATAGCCCGCAGTTTGCAGGGCACTGACACCTGTCCATCTTAACGTTTGGAGCTTCCTGCCCCTTACCGTCGTCCCAGTATGCGCTGAACCTCCTGTACATCCCGTAATCGCCGAAGTAAAGCTCTTCAGTTTCTCCGTGCACAGGGCACGTTTTGCGCATGTAGACCTTTCCTTCTCTCTCAAATATTTCAGCGCTTATTATCCTGTTGCACTCAGGGCATATGCTCTGCGTGCTCTTGATTGGATTGTCGCTGAACCTTTCTGTCGGTTCTTCCTCTTCGCCCTTCACCAACGGTATAAAAATTAACGATTTTTTCTTTTCTCCTTCATTGACATTAGATACCACTGTCATTACAAAACCATCAACCGAGGTTATATATATAATTTTTAACAAAAATAACGAAAAATTGTACTATAACTCTGTTATATATTTAGAATTAATATTTGTTTTAAAAATAATGAATAAAATTTCCTTTAGAATTGCTAAAATGAAAAAACGTCCATATTTTTTGCGATAAGAATACATAAAAGGGTTCGTTGTCAGCAAAAAATCAAACGAACTTCTTTGATTTGGTTTAAAACTTTACAGAACATTTTTAAAAATAATGCGAGCGAATAAAAAAGGAATAAGCGGCTTTGCGGTTGCCATGCTTGTAGTCGTTATCGTAGCTGTTGCTGCTGTTGGAGCTTATGTATATCTCAGAAACATGAGCGCAACGCCCGTCAAGAGCTCTTCTGGATCTTACAGCACGACCACCCAGCAATCTACGTCCTCGGGAACGTCGGGATCGACGGGCTCATCAAGTTCAAGCACAGCTTCACAAACGAACAGCACCACAACCGGAAGCTCGGGTTCATCATCTGGTTCAAAAAGCTCGGGCTCTCTGTGGGGATCTTGAAAATTTTATATTTTTTTGTGCTTAACGCGTGAAAGGGGACTTCCTATAACTTTACATTATATTTATGCAATATGTGGGCTATCCCAGCTTCGCGGTTGGAGCTTCCCGGTTCATCAGCACGCTTTGACATGAAGAATGCTTTGTGCTCCATCATGTCATTTGCATGATCATCTGGCGTCTCGACAGCGTTTCACATACAGAACTGTGTTTTACAAATATTCTAATTTTGTCAAGCGCGTAAATTTATCTCGATCTGTAAGGGGTTATCTTCAACCTGTAAAAGATGACTTTCGCCACTTAATCTCTATAAGGTTAAATAGAAGTTTGTTAACAATCGAAAACATGACAGGAGAAGCCGGTTACAGGGCCCTCGAAAAAGGTGACCTGATAACAGCGTTTAACGAATTCAACTCAGCAGAAAAGAGCGCCAGTGACGATCTGGAAAGATCAAGGATGATGATAAACAAGGGGGCGTTGCTGATCGCAATGGGGAAGTACAGGATGGCTGTAGAAGAGCTGATAAGGGCAAAGGCTACGCTTAAAGCTCTCTCTTCTGAATGTTCTGATAAGCTACTTTCTGTAGCATGCCTCAACCTTGCAAAGGCGATGCTGGCAACTGGCAGAGCGGAAAGCGCGGAGGCTGAACTCAGGTGCGCAGAAAAAATTTCAGGATCAGAAGATCCTCATGTAATGTACGTTAAAGCGCTAGTTTATTTTTACAGAAACGACGTTCAAGGGCTCAGCTCGATAGATATCGATAAAATGCCTGAACCTTACAACAAACTGGTAAAGGTGCTCGTTGCTGAGATCGAAGCGAAGAACGGTAGCAGCAGAGCTATGGCAAACTATGAAGACGCGCTCAGGGAAGCCGTCCCAAGCTCCAGGTTACGGGAGGCCTTTGGGCTCGTCTGATCTGCCAGTCCCAAATAAATCAACAGCGCTCCTGAAAAAGACAGCTGCACATAAAGCATGTTATAGGGCAGATAAACGCTCGTAAAGATCATCGTGGCTCCTGCTGCCACAGAGAGCGTTGAAAGGGACCTTCTTTTGACGGAAACTAAAAAAGAGTAAACGTCAAGAAAGATCATCAGGGAAAAAAGAGGGAAGAACCATGGAAGCGGCGTTGGGGCCCCAAGGGAAGTCTGAAGCACCATGTTGATTATCTTCTGAACAAGAATGTTTGAATACGTGAAAAAAACGATAAACGCTGTCAGAAAAGCGGTAATCGCAAAAGAAACATAGAATGACCATTTTTGTTTAAACTTGATGACTGTGTACACGGAAAGAGCTGCAAACGATGCTGCAAAGGCGTAGATCGATGCGGGTATCAGAACTATTGGCGGAATGCTGAACGTAATCCTTGACAAAAAAGACCATACATAAAAAGAAGATGCCAGAAAACCTGAAACGGCCAGCGCTGCTACAGCAACGTTTCTGTAACCTGTAGCAGTAATCGTAAGCAGCACCTCCGGCAACAGCAGAACCACGACGTTGAAAAGGAGCCACAGAGTATTTCCGTAAAGCTGAATTGCAGTAGCAGGAGAGAAAAGCAGAATTGTATCTACAAGCACCGCCATCAGGAAGATAAGGGATACAAACCTTACGGGTGCTGATGAAACGTACAGCGCAGTGTATATAAGAAATACAGTGGTTAAAAGCACCAGAACAGGGGTGTACCTTACCACAAGGTTTATCACGCTCTGTGTTAAAGCTGAAATGTTTAAACCGAACATCGTGGGCTCTAACCTTATGAACAACTGGAGGAATACAAGCTGTATAAAATAAGTAACCAGGACGGCAAGCCTAACGACGCCCTGGACAGTTGCGTTCTTTATCATGCTTCAGAACTGCCCGATAACCTGTAAAAAGCTATCATTATTCCGAACGATATAAGGAGCAACCCAATGAATACGCCGCTCAGAAGCCTGGCCAAAGGATCGTTATTTATAATAAGCTGGGATGATAGGTATATTCCTGCGATGCTCAGCAGCTCGCCCAAAAGCGTCATGAACAGGCCCACGAGCAAGAGCTGTACTCTTTTCATTTTCTCAGCCTCTCTATTTTAGATATCGATGTCATGGCAGCGTATATAAAACCGGCTATGAGCAAAACGGATATCAGGTATCCCTTTTCAAAGAGCAGAAGAGAAGCTGATGCCCCGATTACAGATGTTACAAGAACTGCCATGGCGATCGAAGGATGGGCTTTGCCAGAAGCTGCCGATGAGCGGTGTCTCCTTAAAGCGGCATACGCCGCAAGGGCTTCAATAAGCGCTATTCCGCCTATGTAGATCACGGCCTGATAGAAAGGTATGGTTTGACCCGGGGTAAGGTAAGCCCAGACTGTAAGAAACATGATAGAGGTAACAACTATCATTCCAAGCGTAAAGATCAGAGGCCTTTCAGATGGGCTTCTTCCTTCCTTCATGTCTATTAAAGGCACCAGGAAAAGTATCAGGAACAGAAGCCCCACGAGGATTAGAGCATAAACTATGTTGGGACCACCGAATATTGATAGCTTCAGTATCTGGTATATCCATAAAAAGTACCAGTCCGGTTCAGGAGTTACCGACATTGCTGCCTGTACTGAGTACTCAGGCGGCAGGGTTGCAGGAAAAACAGAAGAAATTATCAGAAGACCGCCGATGTAGAACATGGCAAGCATCAGTATGTAAAGTATTCCGCCAGGCATCCATGAGGTTTTTTTAACTTCTTCATTCTCAGAGTGCCCTAAAGGTGGAGCTATTCCGTGCACTTCAAAAGTGTACAGTTTGAGAAAAAGAACCAGCGCAAGCAACAGCGGCAAAAGTATAACGTGCAGCGCGAAGAACCTGGTAAGCTCTGCGGCGTCAGTTCCGTTTCCTACAAGGAATGATTTAACGGGCCCTGTGAGCCATAAAGGAAAGTAGTTCAGCATCCCTATACCTACATCAGTTGCAGATTTCGATATTACTGTCCACGGAAGAAGGTAACCCGTAAACCCAAACCCCAAAGTAATCAACCCGAGTATAACTCCATAGAACCACATCGCCTCTCTTGGCTTTTTATATGCTCCAACAAAAAAGTGCCTGAACATGTGCAGAAAAGTAATCAGTATTATCGCGTAAGCATCGTAAAGATGAAACGTTAAAAGAAGGTTGCCGTATGGCAGTGAAGAAACTATATAGTGCGTTGATGCCCACGCCTGATCCGGCGTAGGTACGTAATAAAGCAAAAGAAGAAAACCGGTTAACCCCTGCATGATGAATCCTGTGACAAGGATTGCCCCTGTCCAGTAGTCTGGCCTGAAAGAAAAATTGGGTATTGGCCTCAGAATCCTGTCCACAGCTTTTGTCCCGAACCTTTCTTCTATCCACTTCTGAATCCTTTCGATTGCGCTGTCCATCAGACTACGCTTCCCCCTTGCAGATCATAAGAAACATCTGAAGAACACGAAGGTCCGTGCGAATAGATCGTTGGCGGTTCCATGCCAACAGCGTAAATATCTCCTGTTGAGCTGTCGAGCTCGAGTATCACGCGCGGTACCGGACATGGCGCTGGACCTCCTACCACCTTGGCGTCCTCAAGAAAATTGTAAAGGCTCCCGTGACAAGGACAGTGTCCTCCCGGAACATCAGGCCCTCCGTAGGGGGCAAGAGAAGTCCTGAAGTGGTATATGCAGCCGTAATGCTCGCAAATAGCGCTGAAAGCTACTACGTTTTTCTGCGGCCCTATACCATACTCTGCCGGCTGCGAAAGCATTACAAGAAAGTTTGGCTCGTTCGAAAGCGGGTAGTTAAATATGACCGGCTGGTTTACTTCCAGCTGAGATATGTTTGCTACCTTCACCTTTGGAAACGTTGTTACTACTTCCCCGCTTACTGTAGCGTAATCAAGGATGGGCTTTGCCAGTCCTCCAACAACTATAAGGGCCCCAAGCGCGATCATGCCCTTTAAAAAGTTCCTCTTTTCTTCATCAACGCTCATTTTGTGACCACCGGCTCAGGTTTGCGAGAAACAGCAAAATACGTTATTGCTGCCCCCGCGATGACAACGACTAAAAACGCAAGATCGATGTAAAGCACTCCGTTAACTGCAGAGAATGATGGAGGAGGTGAATTCGATATATCCACTGTTATAAAAGTAGAAATCGATTTTATGAACGCGTTTTCCCCATAATAACCCTGCCATACAGCAAAAGCAACGTCATACGTTGAGTTTGGCTGAAGGTCAACCTCATAATTTCCAGCTCCTGCCGGCGTTCCCATCTGTCTTACCATTTCAACAACCCAAGTGTGAGTTGTATTGTACGCGTTGGCCTGAACAACATACGGGTTGGTCTGGTTTGTAGCCACATCGTTGTAAAACAGACCTGTTCCCAGGCCGACTTCATAAAGGTTTGAAGCGTTGGTGTAAAGGTTTAGAGCAAAGCCGTAAGGAGGAGCCCTGTAATTTACTCCGGTAAACGTAACGTTGTTACTCCACCATCTGTAATAATCTGAAAGCGGCCTCAACGGATACCCAACCCCTATATGGAACGGTTGAGTTGTGTTCCATGTAGCTCCCATCATAAAATCCCATATATCAGCTGCCCCGCCTGCCTGCAGCGCCCCACCGTTGGGCTTTCCAACGACCATGCAGTCGTTAGGCGTTCCGCTCTGGCCACCGAGGTACCACATGATTGCTACCCTGTCCTGTGAATAGTACGTTGAATTGACGTAGTATGACTTTACAACTGTTTCCTCAAGGCTTCTGGGAGGAGCAGGCACGTACTGTCCCGAGCTCTGGTTATACCAAAGGGGCGGGTAACCAGGTGGACCACCACCGAGTGAGAACACGCTGGACATCATGTGGCTTGGTACGGTGGCATTCCATGAAAGGAGCACAAACAGATCAGTCCCGTTGTTAGCCATTTTAACCAGTATGTATGATGTATGACCACCATTTGGAACGTTCGCTGAAAGCGGGACTTCTGTCCATGGTATGGAAGCCCAGAAACCCTCACTTCCAGGGGATGCAAGGTTAGCATTGCCTTTAACCCTGTAAGCAACAATCCCTGCATTTGTAAGGGTCTGAGCGTGATTGAGCATTACGTTACCTGAAGACAATACAATCAGAGCTATGACAAACATTGAAGAAACTAAGGCCAAACGGCCGGAGAGCTTAAACATGCGATTTTAAATCGAAAAATAATTTATATATATTTATGTTTACATTTGTTAAGTTTCTGACGTTAATTTCCGCGCTAAAGACGATTAGTAAATTTTAGAATCATTATAATATAACGATTTACTGCGTTTAAACGCGTTTTATAAGAACGAATTTTGCGGTACACTTAACATTTGTAAATATTTGATCTAAAAAAATGCTTACGAACGCAAAAAACAATTAACGTAAAGCTTTAAAAAAATTTTTAGACGTAAACTTTAAAATTTGTAAATAACAGTGTTATAACATGGAAAAAGAAACCGTTTATGACGTTATCGTAGCTGGCGGTGGACCCGTTGGTATATGGGCCGCTTATTATTCAGCTTTCAGAGGCCTTAACACAATACTGCTGGAATCTTCAGAAAGCCTTGGAGGACAGGCAGTATACCTTTACCCAGAAAAGGTCATAACTGACATCCCAGGTATACCTGCAGTTACGGGCAGGGATCTGGTGGACAGGCTGATTCAACAGATGAATTCAGTAGATGTCAAATCAGTGCTTAACGCGAAGGTCATTTCTATCACTAAAGAAAACGATATAAGAAGGGTTTTGACGTCCAGGGGCGATTACGCCGGCAGGTACGTGATCCTTACGCCAGGCCTTGGAAACTTCGTGCCGAACAGGCTAGGCCTTCCTGATGTCGATGCTTATGAAGGTAAAGGCGTGTATTATTTCGTTAAAAGCAAAGAAGACTTCAGGGGAAAAGACGTCGTAATAGTTGGAGGAGGGGATTCAGCCGTTGACTGGGCGCTTGAGCTCTCCTCTGTAGCAAAAACTGTTTACCTTGTTCACAGGAGAAACGAATTCCGGGCGGCACAGTCCAATCTGAAAAAACTTGAAGAGCTAGGCGTTAAGTTCGTTGTGCCTTACGTTGTAAAAAGCGTAGCCGGCAACGAATCTCTTGAGAGAGTTTTTCTCAGCAGGGTCGATGACGGCTCTACACTCGAAATAGAAGCCCAGTCTATGCTTATGATGCTCGGGTACAAGCTTGACCTAGGATCTGCTAAGAGCTGGGGAGTTGATGTGAACCCGGACGGAATACTGATAGATTCTAACTGTATGACTTCAGACCCGAAAATCTACGCCGCAGGCGACATAGCGGCCCCTCGTGAAGGAATAAAGCAAAAGCTTCTGGTAATCGGTTTTGCGCAGGCAACAACTGCAATCAACAACATCAGCAAGAACCTGCATCCTTACGAGCCAACCTTTGTACACAGCACAAACATAAAAAGCGGTAGCCGCTGATCTTATCTGTTACGCTGTTCAGATTGCAAAGCGTTCTTAACTATCCAAGGCATGGCTTCGTTTATAAAACCGGGCCCGTGATGGGCCAGAAAATCATAAGGCCCAGGAGTTATCATGACTTCTGCCCTGAGCGCGTTCCAGCCTCGCAAACGCAAAATTTTTATGACATCTTCCCTGCTTGTTTTTGAGAACATTTTTGGTTCATAAATTATGAAATCCGGGTCTTCCTCAACAACTCTTTTAAAATCTGGAACCTCCCATTCAACAAAATCTTTTCCAAAAATGTTTTTCAAACCAAGCATTTCAACCCCATCAGTTATATAACTTAAAGCGCCAAAAGTTACAGGACCTCCAAGATCTATTTCCACGTAAACTTTACCATTTAAAGAATCTGAAAGTTCTGAAACCTTTTGAACGAGACCTTTAGAAATGATCCTGGCTTTTTCAAATTCGCCCGTAACGTCTCCGACCTTAACAACCATGTCAATTATTGAAGCTACTGAAACAGGAAGCTCAATCACGTATGTAGGGTACAGCTCAGATATTTTCAGAGCGAGGTCTCTCTGGTAGCCGGTTGTTGCAAAAACTATTTGCGGATCAACTTCTTTTAGTTTTTTAAGGCTAACCCTGTTGTATCCTGCAACTACTGTTTTATTTAGAGCTTCAGGCGGGTGTACGTCATAAGCTGTCACACCGGCTATTCTGTCACCCAGCCCGAGCAGATAAAGGGTTTCAGTGATAGCGGGACTGAGGCTTACTATTCTGTCTATTTTTTCAGGGACTTTTATTTCTCTGCTACTTACCTCACAGTATATCTTTCTAAAACCCACCTGCTTTACATCCCGGATCTTTTATAAAACCTTTAATGAATTATAACGTCGTGAACTACCCTGACCTTGCGTTCTTTTCAGAGTTAGCATCAGCCTGTAAAGATCATGTTCTGAAGCCTTTAAAAAACATTTCTAAGGGGGCTATCTACAGCTTAAGAGGACTTTCGCCCCCCTTAACCCCCGCAAAGTTAAATAATCATTTTAGCAGAAAGAAAAGGAATATGGGCATGACGTAAGATATTGCGAGCATTATCTTTATTACCCTCTCTGGCCTTTCCACAAGATCCTTTAGGCTTATTGGTTCCTCTTTTCCATCTTTCAGCACTATCTTCTCAGGTTCGCTTGACATCCTTCTCCACTTTTTTATGAACCTGCTGGGGGTTATCTCAAGCATAACTATCAGAAAACAGATTACAGCAAGCAAAAACGATACCAAAGTTAGATATCCGGTTGCAGCTATGTATCCTGCGAGCGCAGGAAGAGCGCCCACAGCTATCCCCACCGTTATATCATTATGAAGATAAATGGTCGCCGGATGGTTGTATGTTATAAGGAAAAACACCTCAAGAATCCCTACAGCTAAAAGGTAAGGATTCCATTTAAGCAGCACCAAAGCGTAAAGCCCCAAGATAACGCTGATTATCAGTGCTGCATAACCGACTATCTTTATATCCGAGATTTCTTTGTTTGTAAAACGTCTCGAATAAGCTTCGTTTATAAAGTGCGATGCTATGCCGTGCCCAGAGAAATAAGCCAATATAAGGGAAATATCGACCATAACGTGGAACCTTCCGCCTATTATGATTCCATCCAAAACGTAAGATATGCTGAGAAGCGTAAAAGGAAAATAAAGAAGGTCCAAATATAAGTTATGTCCCATGAACCAAAACTCTTTCAATGCTTGTTTAAAAAACAGCCTTGATATTTTAAAATTATGTTTATATTTTTATCATTTGAAACGGGCTTTCGTTAGTTACTCTAACCTGGCACACACAATCCTTAATGGCGAAGCTTTCAGAACATGTAATTCAGATCAAGAGAGCTTACATGCGTTAAGATGCTAAATGTTCCTTTAGAATGGCCGATAAACAAATTCAGTACGATGCAAACAAGGAGATAAATTTACGGATTGCAGCTAAAAGATTGTACCTGTTAACAGATCGTGCTATACCACTTATAGCTTTAACCCATCATAAATTCTTCAAAATTTTGAATTAGAGCATATATATTTGGGGTACAACCTGTTTAAAAATGAAACAGTTCAAAGGTTTAAAAAGCGAAAACATGTACCTGGCTCTAGTTATAGGGCTGGGTTCTTTTTCAGATGGTTTTGCCCTGCTCCTGCAGAGCGGAGCTTTGCTCTCTCTGGTACCGTATTTTAGGCTAAGTTCCCTGTTCACAGGTCTGGTGGTTTCAGCTCCTTTTATAGGCTCTGTGATTGGAGCCATAATTTTTGGTTGGCTTGCTGATAAAATAGGCAGAAGGGCCATAGTGCTTAACGTGCTTTTATTTTTTGTTCTATCATCAATCCTGAGCGCCGTTTCGCTTAACATACAGATGCTACTGCTGAGCAGGTTTTTAGTGGGAATCGGCATAGGAGGCGACATACCCGCGAGCGGATCGCTCATAGCTGAAAAATCGCAACCATCAGAACGCGGTGCGCTGCTATCAACTCAGACGCTTTTATGGGCTGTTGGAGCGGCCATGGCCACCGTCGTCGCTTTGCCGCTCCTGAACCTTGGCCTAGAAGCGTGGAGACCATTGCTCGGATTGGCCGCCATTCCACCTGTTTTAACTCTTTTGCTGAGAAGAAGAATAAAGGAAAGCTTCAGATGGGTAAAAAGCAGAACAAAGGATAACACGCTGAACAGGTTAACGCGCAGGGCCATTTACGTGACGGCAACACTTTCTATCGGATTGTTTATCTGGACCATGATTCTGGCAGTTTTCGCAAGCTATTTGCCTTCTTTGCTCATCAGGATATACGGCATGCCACGTTCTGAATCGCTTATTATAGGAACAGCTCAGTGGATCATGTACATTTTAGGCTGTGTGCTGGCTTTCAAGCTGGTTGACGTTATTGGCAGGAAGCGGCTCATAGTAATCGGAACAGCTGTTGCGATAGCAGCGACAGTTATCGTATACATGTCGGGGACCAGTGTCATTTCCGTTATTACTGCAGGCGTTCTTACAATCTGGGGAGCTGGTGGTGCCGCCTATACAGGGATATCGATTTACTCTTTTGAAATACCTCCAACGCTGTACAGAGGGTTGCTCAGCGGCGCAGTTTTTGGATCTGGAAGGCTCGGAGGATACGCAGGGACGCTTATTTTCCCCACTCTCATAGGGGTTATGGGCATTGTGAAAACGTTTGGACTGATGGGGCTTGTCATGCTCATAGTTGCAGTAGCATTCGGAACCTTTAACCAGAAAACCGAAAGGATTGATCTTGAAATGATAGAATCTTCAATGGTTAAAGGCTAAAACAGTTTTTATCATGAGCTCGAGCGTTTTGATGCAGTTCAGCTTCCTAACGTGTTGTGGGTGAACTACCCTGACCTTGCTATCAGGGCTTCCGGTTCATAGCCGTACTTTGACATGCAGATGCTGTTCATTCATCGCTAAATGGGACTTTTGCCCCCTTAACCCACGAAAAGTTAAAAAACAATTTTTATAAAAAGCGTTAAAGCTAATGCTCAGCGTCAGAGCGCTGAAATTCCAAGGACGTTATCCAGAGATATTATCCCGGGTCCTGTAACCAGCAGGGTTATGGCAAGCAAAAGATAAAGCATATCGATCTCATAGCTTGGTTTGTCAAGAGACACATAAGACGCTTTCATCTTCGTCTTTTTCATTATAATGTTCGCTATCATAAAAACAGCCACGAACAGTGAAGCCAGCCTTGTCAGAAAACCCGCTATAATGGCCACCCCTCCTGCAACTTCGACGAGCATTGCAAGGAAAGCTGTCCATGCTGGAATCCCCATGCTCTGCATCCACTGACCTGAGCTCCTGGCTCGATCCTTAAGCTTCGGGTATCCATGTATCACGAGAGTGATTCCAAGTATTAACCTGTATACGAACAACCACAGCGAATACGCGATGCTCATGATGAGCTTTATACTAAGTATATTATTTAAACTTGATGGATTTTTTATACTTAGTCTGAATTTTTTGTTTAATCAAAAAGGTCTTTTTATCCTGCAAGAACGTTCAGCCTTTTGCTGATTTTTTATGTATGATTTTAAGCATGCTATAGAATTGCCTTGTAAAGTTTCGAGAAAAAATTTGAACCGTCTGGCATGATTTTATAACAATCTGTCTACTGTTCTGGATTTTTTCGGCAAAAAGTTTTATGTATTATTAAAACCGTGATTGCCAAAAAGTATCCAAACGGTTATACGCTCTATAACGCTGTTATAGATAAATGAAAATAGCTGTTACCTACGACAGGTACCACAGGTTAAAACCTCTTGATGAAGCGGAGCTGATAGGGCTTTACGACGATTCGAGAGGGGTTGTAGAAGAAGTCCAGAACCCTGGGTACATGAAGAGCAAAGAGTTTGCCATGTTCTACATACTTAAGATGAAGCCGGACGCCATAGCAGTAAGAGATGGATTCCTGTGCCCAGGCTCATACGCGATGTCAAAGGGGAAACTGAAGTACATACTTACAGATAAAGAAAGCGTTGAACAGTTTATAGACAACGTTGAAGAGGCAAATCCGATGGAAGACCTTGACGAACGGGTCTACTCTGAAGACGAGTTCTGACCGGGAAAAGCTGAGCGCCCTGGCTTTTGAGCTGTCCCGCCTTCTGCAGCTTGATTATGATGATATTTTTTATTATTTCAGGCTTCTAAACGGTGAAGAACTCCCTTTCTCTGAAAGTGCAGAAAAAGAGGGGCTCATAATAAGAGGAATGAATGAAAGGCCTGTACCGCTGCATCCGAGGATGGCTTTATCAAACATCTACAGAATTTCTGCTGCTAAAAACCCCAGTATAAAGAAGAAAAGAGCCAGAATAGATGCCATAATAGCTGTTTTGATTCCTGTTTATGAACAGAACTTTGTTAAACCAGATAAAAAGTAATCGCGGAGTACTCTGCGTAAAGCATCAGTATCCCGGACAATACAAAAAACAGAGCTGCTGCTTTACCCTTTCTCAGCCTCCATACTGATAAAAATGAAACAAAAAGCGCAGGGTAAAGCAGCATGATCGAGATCCCTGAAGCTATATAATAGAACTTCCAGACAGCAGTTGAACCTATCAACATAGCCAGGAGCATACATGAAAAAATTATCATATCTGACATTTTTTTCTGCAGTTTGAACCTGTACAGGTCCCTGATCGCTCTGTATTCAGCAAGTATCAGCGAGAAATAACCTATCGATGAAGCCTCCACTATCAGATCAGGAGGAATGTAGAACCCTCCTGCAAGCAGGGCAGCTGAAGCAACTGCGAGGGCTACAAACATGAGCCTTGAGCTCTTTCTTTCCCCGTTCCAGTAAGGAACCAGGGTTATGCATATGAGAAGCAGGCTTGAGTTAAGCACGTTTACGAACAGATCCTGTACAGGCTGTTGGACAAACCCAATATGTATCTTCCATCCAAAAGGGATGATCAGAAGAATCTGAAAAAACGCCAGCACGATAAAAGCAAAAGGAGACAGGTTGAGAAAAGTCAAGGCTGAAGCTGCAGCAAATATAAAAAAGGAGACCAGAATTCCTTGGTAAAGCCCCATATGCAAAACGTAAAACGGAATAAAAAAGCTTGTATAGACAACATAAAGGGAATAGCTCAGCGTCCACATCAACAGCTGAATCCTGCCAGCAGTTCTGTTAAATAAGCTGGAAACTGTAAACAGTCCACCTGCATCCCAGCTTATGTTTATTGCGTAGTAAACCATCATGAAAACTGGAATTATAGCCATGATGGTTAAAAGCGATATTAAAGGGCTTTCCCTCAACACCGCAAGGGGTAAAGGCGATACCGTAGAAAGCATGTAGGAAAAAGTTACTATATAACCTGAAACCTTTCCTTTAGGCCTGAACAAATTCTCCTTCAACGATCAGCTTCTGTATTTCGTCCTCGATTTTATTCGCATCGTAACCCCTTTTGCTGAGCCATTTTCTTGCCTGTGGCGAAAGTCGCACAGAGACGTTCTGACCTCCTATGTTGCCAAAAAGTATGCATCTGAAACTGTACTTCTTATTATCGACTATAACGTTGCCTTTTAGATATCCAGCCATGTCTTCCATCTCAACGCTTTTTATTACAACTTTTAACATGTTTTTCATCTCACTACAAGGCTCGAATTTTTGCTTTTTTCAATGAATAAGAACGCGTGCTCATGACCATTCTCACATTTTACATTCCCTTCATCATCTATAAAGAGTCTTTCGTCCCCGTAGACTTCACAGCGGTGCAGGTATTCTTTACCTGCGGGCAAAACGCTCCATTCTAACTTATTCTGACTTCTGCAGACAAGTATTCCCCATTTTTTTAAATCGTCCATAACTCCTGTTCCAACATTCTCCGGGAGCTTCGGTTCGCCTACGAGCCGGGCATCTGCATGGACTTTGTTACACTTTCTGCACCTCCATATATCGACAACTCCGTTTACCTCACCGTCCAGTATTACGTTGACCGCCCCTTCATAAAATATTTCATGTTCACAATTCAATATAAAATTCCAGAGAGCACAGCGTTTTTTTGCCTTTCTATATTTTTTTAAAAAATCCAAAAGGCTTATGCCGATGAATTTATTTCAAAAGAATACTTTTAACAAAAGGTTTATTTTCATATTTTTTTATAAATTTAAAAAGTGAGCTATAGAGAAAGAGCGTTAGATCGAGACATAATAGAAAAGTTTAACAGAATCTCTAGACCGTGGACTTTTCAAATTGTGTTGCTCCTGGACAAAGAAAGACCTCTAAGGTTTAACGAAATAAAAAAGAAACTGAACGGCATATGCTCAAGGTCTTTAAGTGAAAGGCTTGATGAAATGGAGAGAGACGGTATAATTAAAAGAAAAGTAACAAACGACTCGCCTCCACGGGTAGAATACTTTTTGACGGATAAAGGGGAGGAACTGAAAGAAATAGCTACAAAGCTCCTTTTATGGCAGAATAAGTGGAAGTAAGATCTCAGAACTGTGACTTGAGTTACCTTTTCGTCGCTATTCCTTTTTCTTGCAGAGCTCGTTTTTCTGACTTTAGAATTCTTTCCAAGATTTGGCATCAGCTAAAAACTATTCTGAAGTTTTTAAATTTAAAAATAGAATAATTTATACACTTTAAACGTACGAATGTATATATTAACCGGTTTTAATGGCGATTTTTTTAAAAAAATTAGACCGTTTTAAATAACATTTTCAAATAATAAATAAATACAGAATTTTAAAAACAACACTAAATGGACGATGAGGAGGCAAAGATAATCGACAAGCTTTTAAAGGAAATTTTCAACAAAAGTTCGGCCCAGGCTGAAAAGACGTCTTCCAGTTTTAAGAAGCCTGGGGTTTATCAATGCATTGAAGGTAGATGGACATTTGTTTCAGGCACTCAGAACTGGCAGCCCGCTGAAGATGGGCTTTATTTTATCTTTAATGACGATCCAGAGTCCTATTACTTAGGTGGGCCTATCGGAGAACCGTTTTTTAAAATAGCGGAAAACCTTAGCGGTTCAATTAAGGCGATCATAAAAACTTTTTCAGGCAATAAAGCTCCTTACCTAACTTTTATTTGTATAAAAAACGCGGAAGAAGTATTTTCAAAAACGTATGAAGCCCTTCCGTATTTAGTCGATGTAGCCACTATGGTTGCCCATTTTGCCGTTAATTGCCCGGCTGTGAGGAAAAAAGATATTGAAAAAATTTATGAAGTATGCCCATGCGCAAAACAGTGAAATACATTACTAACTTTCTAAAGAAAGATCAGTAATAATATATTATTTAAGATAATTGATGCAAAGGCTTTTAATCAGTTGGCCCCATTCAACAGCTGAAGGCAAAAGGTTAACAAAAATTGGTAATATTTTATATAATAAATTTTGGATATTATTAAATATGGTAAAGATGACCGAAAATGATATAAAAAAAGCCCTGGGTTCAATGAAAGAATGGTCATACAAAGATAATGAAATCTACAAGGAATATGTTTTTAATAACTTTTTGCAGTCCGTAAAGTTCGTTAACATCATAGCGCCTGTTGCCGAGTCGGTTAAACACCATCCGGATATATTTATTTCATATAATAAAGTAAGAGTAGCTTTAACGACGCACGATGAGGGAGGAGTTACAGAAAAGGACATCGATCTTGCAAAAAAGATAGAAAGCCTTTCTTCCCTAGTTTAGAGCTTGAACTTTTAATACAACCAATTTTTACGCGCAAAACACAGAGATGTTTAAGGCCTCGCGGCTTATAAAATGGCTCATGAGGTTGAAGATTACCCCGCACACTATTTCATTCTAAAACCGAATTCCTGTAAAAAACGTCTAAAAAAGACCATAAAAAGCGACCGTGGTTTAACATAAAACGTCAGTTTTTTTAAAAAATTTCCCGTCAAAGATTTTTATGAAAAAAGAAAAAACAAGTTCAATGATTATTTTATGTAAAAAAGAGCGCTATGATGGGCTCGATCACAAACAGCCTGAAAAATCTTTTGTTACTGTATCATTCCTGACTTTGTACGAACTGAAACTCATGACCTGCAGCTTTTCAAAAAGAAGCTTACCCGTAACCAAATTTCTGAGGTGATGAGATGGCCAAATATGTTCTGATTTCTGATCTTACTTTACTTTATAACTACAGAAACTTTCCGTTACTTGATTTTCTACCCTGTGCTCCCTCAGGTTCGATACCTGGCTTTCTCTATTCTTTTTTAAAGGGAAGTGAGTCTCCACCCATGGAAAACGGCGAGGCTATGTTCAGCCCGTATTCGGTCAGAAAGATAGAAGCTTCTCTGCTTAAGAGAAACAGGAGAGAAGAAGTTGCTGTGCCACATTTTGACTACATAGACAGATTTATAGGTGAAGATACCGAGGTCATAGGCATTTCTACCATGGATCCGCTTGGCTTTGGACCGTTAACCATGTCTTTCGCTGCGCTGCTCGGGAAAAATGATGAAGCCTGGGTTAAAAAAGAGTGGGAGTTCCTTTTAAAAAAGATAAACGCTGTAAAAGGGAGATCAAAGCTTGTAGTTGGAGGCCCTGGAGTATGGGAGTTTACCGTGATGCCGGAAGAGCTTGACAGGTTTGACGTAGATTACGCCGTACAGGGTGAAATCGACGACCTGGCCCCCGAACTTTTTGAGCAGATATCGGAGGGTAGCATAGACAGGAACCTGTTTTTTAACGGCTACGTTTCTTATGATGAGAGCTTCAGGAGGTTCAGCAAACCTGATGAAAGGTTCATTTCACGCAGGATTGGCACCAGGATGTACCCGACTCTTGACGAAATACCTGAAATTGTCAGGCCATCTATGAAAGGGCTCACAGAAGTTATGAGGGGCTGTGGCATTGGCTGCGATTTTTGCGAGGTAACGCTCAGGCCCCTCAGGTATTATAGCGTTGAAAAAATAAAAAGGGAAATAGAGGTAAACGCAAAAGCAGGGTTGCAGTCAGCCTGGTTACATTCAGATGAAATATTCGCTTACATGCACGGTCCCAGGTTCGAACCAAACTTTGAAGCGATTACAGAACTTTTTAAAGGGGTCATGTCGGTAAAGAATATTTCCCATACAAATCCAACCCACGGGAGGATATCTATACCGGCTGGTTATCCTGACCTCATAAAGAAGGTTTCAGAAATTATAAAAGCTGGGCCGGATAACTGGATAGGCATACAGGTTGGTCTTGAAACAGGCAGCGAAAGGCTTGCCAAGCTTCACATGCCGAACAAAACGTTGCCCCTCAGGGTAGGTCCTGACGGCAGCTGGCAGGAGATAGTCTGGATGGGCGTTTACAACTTAAACAGGTATTACTGGAGACCAGCTTTTACCGTTCAGGTTGGACAGATGGAGGAAACAGACGAAGATAACTGGGAAACTGTAGCTCTTATAAACAGGCTGAGCAACTCTGAGGTTGATGGCAGACCCTTTGAATTTACGGTAACCCCTATGCAGAACGTGCCGCTCGGGCTGATAAAGAACAGGGAGCTAAAATCTTTGAAGCTGACAAAATCCCAGCTTGCGGTCTATTATGCATCCTACAGACACCTTGCAAAAATGGCTGCGCGCGACGCTTATTCTGAGGGCGCGGGTAACCCCCTGTCAAGGCTTGGCGCTTCATTGCTTATACATATGGGTGGCTGGTTTATGATGAAGTTTATCGAAGATATATGCAAAAAGAACGGAATTGATGTTGAAAAGGTGAAGAATTACGGGCTGGGAAACACAATGACAATTACATCCAGAGTTCGGCTTGCACAAACCTAAAAAACAAAAAATATCATGACTTTAAATGTACCATCAGGAAACCTGCATCTTCGGATCGCGGGCAGCCTTTTTTGCATCTGATCATGTACCTTATCCCTATTATCCCTCCTGCTGCCATGAGCGCAACGCCAAAACCCGCAAGTATCAGTAACGGAGCCGAAAGAAATACGAGGGAATACAGCTCTCCAGCAACAAAAGATATGATTTCCCCGGAGATGAACAGGTAACCTGTGAGCGCTCTTTCTTTCCCGCTGATACCGTATATTTCAAAAGTTACGATCGCAGTTACAAGCGCTGGTAAAAGGAAAAATCCAAAGTCCTGATGAAACCTTGTATAAGCAAAATCAAAAGCGGCCCCGGGAGCACCTGGAAGAGCACCCGCTGCTCCAAAGAACGTCTCATGAAATTCTATCCAGTATCCCGTAACGGGTATTGTAAGGTAAATTAAAATCCATCCAGTTATCAGGCTTATAAAAAGCGGGTCCCTGAGCATGCCCTTTCCCCCTGCATGCCAGATAAGCGCTATCATGATAAGAAGGGCACCCCATCCTATGATCCCGGTTATTGCGTCGTCCATTGCAAGCCCGTTTATGTCGCTGGGACCGGAAGAAAAAAGAGTAGGTATTGAATAGTTTCCAACGCCAGAAATTATGTAGATCACAGCGGCAGCAAGCATGGCTCCTGCCATGATCGTAATTCCTGCATAAGTGAGGTATCTGATGCCTTTTGAAGCGTTCAAAAGACCGTAAACAAAGGCAACTATCACTACTATTCCAGCCATTATTACGGGGAGCATGAGATGCGAATGAGACGTCACTACATCTTCAGTCCACGTTATTACAGCTGTTGTATTGTAGTAGCCAAGGACAGGATACATTGTCTGGTTTATGTAATTGCCCACAAAAGAAGGCCATGGA
>ERZ1669250.314-NODE-314-length-23864-cov-6.715654_pt1 | contig 23864 bp, 23 predicted proteins | sample MGYA00579295_ERZ1669250 | MGnify/ENA primary metagenome ERZ1669250 (study PRJEB41166, sample SAMN08046056) | hot springs metagenome | biome: hot spring; feature: acid hot spring; material: thermophilic sediment; isolation source: thermophilic sediment from acid...
ATAGCCTGAGCTAAGGGCGGTATTACACCTGGAGGAGCAAAAGCACCCATGAATAATTGCGTGTTGAATTGTGGATTGAAGCCATCCCAACCCCAGCCAATACCCCAATTATATAGCAGTGAATACGCTGCTGCGGTGTATCTTGGGTCAGTGTAGGGCATGCAATCATAAGCCCACATGGGGTCAATCATGTTCTTCGGGAAGACAGCACCGAAGTCACCCTCAGCAATTGTAACACCAGGTACCCAGTATTCGAACCATGCGAAGTACGCCTTAACCAACTCGTAGTATGTTGATGAACCAGGCTCAGCCGCAGTTATGGCATTCTCCCAATTGGTTAAGTTAATGAGGCCGTAGGTTGAGTTAATACACCAAATAATCGTATTGTTAGGTATTGGTAAGTTAGTGGTTAATGGCTGGCAGTAGTAGCCGACTATTTGATTATCCTGAACCTGAGGCCATGCGAAGGGTGTGGTGGTTGAGCCGGTGAAGTTGGCGCAGAATCCACTTTCATAAACTCCACCAGCCGCGTACTGGGCAATATCGTAGTATATCCATGCTGTATCAACACCACCCTTAGGTGCGCCAGCATACAGCCAGTCGGCTGTGGCACCCATCTTAGTTAAGCCACATGGCCATAACTGTGACCATATACCCGGCTCAAGCTCATAGAACGTGGTTTTAATGCCGAACTTGCTTACCTGCGTTGCAGCCTCTTGATCATCGAGAATCCAGAATAGCAGTGATGTTGATGATGCGTAAACATTCAGCGTTAGTGGTGTTCCGTTTGGTAGGTACCATTGCCCATTCTTGTAGTATAATCCAGCGGATTCTAAGAGTTGCATTGCCTTGGTCCAGTTTGGTTGAGTGAAGTTAACAACCATAGCCCTAATATCCTCAGGGAAAGTCAACCAGAAGCCTGCTAAAACATTGGGTGCTGGGGCTGGAACATTAACGTAAACTGGGACATTAACCCAGGATGGGCCGAAGGCTAATGCCGCCTCAGTCCTATTAATAATGTATAAGAACGCTTGCCTAACCTGGGGTATAGTGAATGGGTAGTAGAGTGGTAGGTTAAAGCCAACTATTGAAATATCAGGCATTGTGTAGTAGACGTACCCTGACCTATTGAAGACCGCGTAGTCTGGTGGTGTGGAGAACCATGATGGTATGTAGAAGTCCTTTTCCTTAATAGCCAATGTGAGTAACTGCGTGGCGCCGCCAGATAAGCCAATATATATCCCTATCTTGGGGTAATACTGCCACGTGTGGAATGGTAATATGTTATTCCACTCAGCCAATATGTTAGGTGGATCCAGTTGAATCCATATTTCCGATGGGCTAACACTTGTGACATAGTATGGGCTTAGGCCCCAGTAAGGCATAACCATCTCACTAATATTCCTTTGCCCAAAGGTCCAGGCCTGGGACGCATTCATTGTTTTTAACTCCATTACCACATTCTTCCATACTGGCCAAGGAGTAATAATCCACTCAATGAGAGGCCAGACCCATCCAGTGGCGGTCCAATAATCGAAGTGTATTGATATTGTGTAGTTGTTTAGTACTATTAGGTCCTTGTCTGCGTTTTGGGGCATTAGGTATGGGTAGAACCAGTCGAATGCCTTTACGCCTATGTAGAATTCTGCGTAAACGTCCCATGCGGTGAAGGGTATTGTTGCTGAACCATTAAACCAATACAAGCCACGCCTAAGATGAATAATCAAAGTATGATTATCAGGAATCAAAGTCCAATTCTCAGCCAAAACAGGCCACCACTGACCAGTGGAATCGTCAAATTCAGCCATAGGCATCCAGGTACCAGCCCAGCCGATTAGATTACCTGATGCATAAGGATTCCACCAGGGCGCTGGCCATGGTGTTAATAGGACGTAGTTCCAGGGGAAGGCATCCTCAATGGTGTAGGTTGGGTAAGTTTGCTGTGCATAAGCTATGTTTACACTGTATATGACTGCTACTATGAATACTATTGCCGTTACCAGTACATATATGGGTGTTTTACCCATGGTTTAATACGCCATGATTCTTCTTTATAAAATTACCTAGCTCATTAATGTTGCATCTTTATGCCTCTCACCATGAGTTTTTCGGTATACATTTAAGTATATATCTAACTATTTCCTTGCCTGAGGAAAGTTAAAAAACTGTAAGATAATTAACACCCGTGAGTAGTGCCGAAATAATGCTGCTTAATAGCATACTTAATTCACCCAGCCTAGTTTCCCTAGACTACTATCATTACTCAGACTGGACGGTTAAGGTTTCTGAACTTAACCTTGAGTACAGGGTTTTAAATAGTTTTGTCGATTCCTCCTCACCATTTATCGTGGAGTATGCTCTAGTAAAGGTTGGTAGTAGATTTGATTTCAAGAGCTTCCTCAAGATTTTAAGTAGCCATAAAAATGTTTTAAGCGTTGATTACATTAAACCCATTAACTCCACTTACCCTAAGTTAATTACAATGATTGTTAGAGGTGATTACGCAGATTCCACTAGGTTTAGGGCGCATATCCTTGGCGGCTCAGAGATAGAGTATAATACCAGTGGTGGTGTTGAACATTGGGTTTTCCTATTCCCAAACAGTAAGGCAATCGACATGTTCATAGGGATAATTAGTGGTAATGGTGAGGTAAGTAGAGTAAGGGAAAGCGTAGTAGATATTGAGGACATGATTATGGCTATAGCTAGGAGTAAAGCTAAGATGCTACTGAGCAGTGATGAGGAGAGGTTATTAAGGATGGCTCGCGATAAGGGATTATTCGATACACCAAGGAGAATAACAATAAGGCAATTGGCTAAGGAGTTAGGGGTGAATGAATCAACATTATCCAGGAATTTAAACAAGATAATAAAGAAGATACTGAACGTTATGATTGATGATTGATTTAATCAACTAGGCTTATCCCTGAAATATATGGTGAGGATAATGTAAAGGATTTTATGACTGTGTTCAAGTATTAATGATAACATTAATGCAAATCATTAGGTATAGTTATAAATAGTTGAACTGCATTTAAAGACAGGGATCTGTGTGATTAACGATGAATGGTTAATTAACGGGTTAAGAGTGGTTAAGGTAATTAGGAGCGAACTTGAGGTTACTATTATTCCTGAACTTGGTGGTTTAATATGGAGTATTAAGTATGGCGACCATGAATTACTCCATCATCATAAGGATCCTGAACCTATTGAACATCTTAGGGAGGGTTTAATGCCGGAGGACTTCTACAATGTAGTATACTTCGGTGGTTGGTTTGAGGTGATTCCTAATGCAGGTTATGTTTCAAGGTATGCTGGTGTACAGTTTGGGCTACATGATGAATCACCTTACATACCCTGGAAGGTTGAGTATGATGAAGAAGCTGACGAATACTCCGTGTTGAATGTAGTTTCATTGAGGAAGTATCCACTTAAGGTTTACAGGAGGGTTAAATTACTAAACAGTAATGAGGTACTTATTAAGGAGAGACTTGTTAACTTAAGTAGGCAGAACTTAAAGTTCTCTTGGCTGCATCACCCTAACTTCGGTAGTGACCTATTATCCGAATACACTGTACTAGAGTTACCTAAGGGAACGGAGGTGGAGGTTGATAAGTACCTCAGTGGTGGGTCATCAATTCTTGAACCTGGGTATAGGGGTGTCTTCCCCATGGTTAAGTCTAAGAGTGGTGAATTAATTGACTTATCAAGATTCCCTAGAGACCTCAACACTAATGACTTAGTGTATGTACCTATGGTTAAGGAGGGTTGGTTTAGGCTAATTAATGAGAAACTGGGGATTAGACTTGAGGCTAATTGGGATGTTAACGTATTTAGGTCAATGTGGCTTTGGAGACCATTAGGCGGTGGCTTTAATTACCCATGGTTCGGCAGAATATACGCAACATCCGTGGAATTAACCACAAGCTGGCCTGCTACTGGGCTTGCGGAGCAGGTTAAGATGGGTACAGCATATGAGATTCAGGGCAATGGTGAGATAAGCACGTGGATTAGATTTAAGATAACGTAACAATATACTTCATGATGCTTTAAAAATTTAAAATAAACCTTAATGCACAATTATGGGCTTAAAATACCTCTGAAGCTTTCTCGCAGGTGTTGTAGTATGCTTCCTTTCCTAAATTTCCCTTAGTAACCCTGGATACTAAACATAATTACTCCTCAATTTCACTAATTTTTACATTATTTGGGAGGCTGTTTTATTGCTCATGTTTTAACATTGCCATCGCCTAAAAGTAATGCATAGAGGAAAACTTAACATCGCTTATTAGATAATGATGTAAGCTAATGCATGTATATTAGCTATTGGAATTCAGGACAATGATGCGTAAGCCCTATTGCCTACCCTCGGCTACTTTAACCTGAACAATTATTGCATTGTATGGGCAATTGTATTGGCATGAGAAACAACCCATGCATTGTCCCTCTGAAACCACCATGGCCTTATCTTTTAACTTACCAACGAGTACACCCTTAGGGCATATTGTCCAGCATATTCCGCATCCAGTGCAATTGTTCAAGACCATTACCCTGAACGTAATGATCACTATTCCTAATCCACGAATAACCCGTTATTTAATACTTACTTAGCTTACTCTCTTAAATTAAGTATACGTATACTACACGTATACGTGTAGAATTGGATTAATCACTTGAGTCGGCGGGAGGTTTATTAAGAGTCCTGGGGTTGGGTTCCCGTGAGTGTGGAGTCTAAGGTTAGGGTTCCGGATGAGGGGGAAATGCTTGCTAAGGTTACCGACATAGTTGGTGATGATAGGGTTAAGGTCATTTGTGAGGATGGTAACATTAGGATAGCTAGGATACCTGGTAAGTATAGGAAGAGAATGTGGATCAGGATTGGTGATTACCTAATAGTTGCACCCTGGGATTTTGAACCAAGTAAGGCTGATGTTATTTACAAGTATGAGAAGGGTGAGGTTAATGAGCTCAGGAGGATTAGCAAGTACAGTGAGATTTTAAATAGACTTGATGAATTAGCCCTGTAGAGTAATGGATCAACAGGAGTTAAATAGGCTAAGGGACTTGGTTAAGATGGAGCAGGAGAGTAGGGAACTTGTGAAGTTACCCTACAGGTCCTATAGGGAGTTAATTAATAGACTAGTGGGTGATGTTAAGTTTGGCGGAGCCTTGGAGAATACTTTAACCTCAACTTACCTAAGTATGGTTAAGGACTTGTTAATTGCCCTGCTCAGGGCTAGGTTACTTAAGATACTTGACCAAGCCTCAGAGGGTAATGTACCAAGGGGGAACCTTATGGTTGAGGAGACTAAATTGGCTTCAGTACTGGAGGATTTAGAACGCCTCATTAAGCCAAGTATGCTTAAGGCACCGGGCAGGGTTATGATAGTTAGGTTCACTTCAAACTACTTCAGCATTAAGACAAGTAAGGGTAACATGATTAGTGAACCCACTGTGGGTGACTTAGTTATTATACCTAAGGAGGATGCGATAGAGTTAGTCACTAACTTTAAGGTTGCTAAGGCGTATAGGATAAGGGTTAGGAGGCATTCCCCCTAAGCCACCTGATGGTTAACCTAACCGCATCAGCACTACTATACCTAGGGGACCAGCCTAATTTACTTAACTTATCAGTATCAAGAAGCATGTACTTGACGTCACCTAACCAACCTCTACCATCCGGGGTCATGGCCTTAGTAACTATGTTAACGTCCCTTAACCCAAGTTCCTCAATAACTATCCTAGCTATGTCCATTACCGTGACCCAATCCTTATTACCAACATTAAATGCCTGCTCCTGGAGGCTACCGTTAGTTAGCTTATTGAATAGGAATACTGTTGCATCAACAGCATCATCAATGTATAGGTAACTCTTCCTTTGGCTACCATCACCAAGAACCTCAAGTTCCCTAGGGTTCTTGGTGAGTTTAACGTAGAAGTCGTATATTACACCATGCCTTGACCTGGGTCCAACAATGTTGGCGTACCTTAAGTTAACAACTCTAATACCGTAAAGCCTGGAGTACGTACCTAGTATAATTTCCCCAGCTGCCTTAGTGGCACCGTAGACGCTTATGGGCATTATTGGATGATCCTCAGGTGTTGGTAAAACCTTAGCATCACCATACACTGTGCTACTACTGGCGAAGACAATGTACTTAACGTCATTCACCCTAGCGGCCTCAGCAACATTAAAGGTTGCAGTGAGGTTATTGTCGAAGTGGCTCCTAGGCTCCACTGAAGATACCCTAACTTCAGGATTAGCGGCTAAGTGGAATACCGCGTAGGCACCCTTAAACTCACTGACCCAGTCCCCCCAATACCTAAGGTCAGCCTTAACAACATTAACCCTACCTGTACTTAAGGACTCCTTAAGGTTACCTGCATCACCACTACTGAAGTTATCAATAACAGTAACCTCATAACCATTCTTAACAAGCCTATCCACCAGGTGGCTTCCTATGAAGCCGGCTCCACCAGTTACAATTACCCTGCTCATTATAACCCTAGTTAACTAAGTTCATAAGACCTTCTTAAAGCTTAACCCCAATGAGTTAGCATTAACAGTGATTTCACATGATAAGAGTGAACGATAATCATTATCATTTATGATGATGTTAGTTTTAAGTTATAATGACGTCATTTTACGGTATCCTCCTATAGTGAACTTAATAGAGGCAGGTTTGATTTCCCCTTAATACTGGGGATTCACAGTTAATGCATGGTCTTACCACAACTGGGTGCATCAGTAGTGATGCACGCTTTATTGATGAGGGTTTTCAAGTCCTCATGGAGCACCCTACTAAATCCTTAAAAATGCTTAAATTAGTGGCTGGGTAATGGCAACAGTAAGCGCGCACTCTAGGCCAAGGCCGAAGCTTTATGGACCGGAGGTTTACTACTGTACATCATGCGGTAATCCAATTGCACCGTTTAAGAGGGCAACCCACTTCCTATGCCCAAACTGCGGTAAGTATGAGATTTGGAGATGTGAACGCTGCAGGAGGGAGGGTAATGTCTATAAGTGCCCTGTATGCGGCTTTGAGGGTCCTTAATTAAACCACTTACCCCAATGTTGATTCGTCTTCATGATTACGTAATGTTAATTAAGTGACTGTTATTGAACCATGCCTTAATTTACCAGTACAGTAAATTTTATATAATGCGTAATTTAGGGGACATGGTGAATTAAATGGCTCAAATATACTACGTGTACAGGGTTACCCCAAGTAGGGAGGATGTTGATTACGAGAAGCTTAAGCAAGCTATCAAGGGTAAGCTTGAACCTAAGTACCCTGTTAAGGGTATTGAGGAGGAGGAGATAGGCTTCGGTATTAAGGCGTTAAAGATACACATAGTTATACCGGAGTCCGATGAGTACACTAGTGATGAAATCGAGAATATACTATCCCAGATAGAGGACATTGGGGGTATTGAACTAGAGTACTTCACTAGGGTTAGTTTCTAAAAATACGCTTAGCCTTAAGGGGCTTCATTGTTTTCCTCATGCCTATGGATTGCAGCGCATTAAAAGTTTTATAAACCCATAGTTTAATTCTCCCCTATGTCCAGTGAGGAGGATTGGATTGAGCTTCGGGTGGCTGAGGCTAAGCAGAGGGATGCTGGTAGACCTATTGTTCGCATTGACCCCACAATTATGAGGGATTACGGTATTGAACCAGGTACTGTAGTTTACATTAAGGGTAAGAAACTAACCGCAGCTAAGGTAATGTACGGTTTACCTGAGGATGATGGTAGGGGTGTGATTAGGATGAATTCAATAATTAGGAAGAACGCTGACGTTAGCGTTAATGATACAGTCAAGGTGAAGGTAACTGAGGCTAAGCAAGCTCAACTGGTTAAACTAGCCCCAGTTTCAATGACTCTTTCCATTGAGCAGAACTTCGAGAATTACGTTAAGCAGAGGCTTAAGGATTACGTCCTAATGGAGGGTGATTTAATACAAATACTGGTTCTTGGCCAGTCCTTAATATTCCAGGCTATTCAAGTTAAGCCAAGCAACACACCTGTTATTGTTGATGATGAGACCCAGGTTAAGGTGCTTGAGAAGCCTGTAGAGAACATTAGGATACCTCGTGTTACTTGGGAGGATATTGGTGATTTGGAGGAGGCTAAGCAGAAGATTAGGGAGTTGGTTGAGTTGCCTCTTAAGCATCCTGAGTTGTTTAGGCATCTTGGTATTGAGCCTCCTAAGGGTGTTTTGCTTATTGGTCCTCCTGGTACTGGTAAGACTTTGTTGGCTAAGGCTGTTGCTAATGAGGCTGATGCTTACTTCGTCTCAATTAATGGTCCTGAGATTGTGAGTAAGTATTACGGTGAGTCTGAGGCTAGGCTTAGGGAGATTTTCGATGAGGCTAAGCGTAACGCACCAGCAATAATATTCATTGATGAAATAGACAGTATAGCACCAAAGCGTGAGGAGGTTACTGGGGAGGTGGAGAAGCGTATAGTGGCTCAATTACTAACACTAATGGATGGACTACAGGAGAGGGGTCAAGTAGTAGTCATTGGAGCAACCAATAGGCCAGACGCAGTAGACCCAGCACTAAGAAGACCAGGAAGATTCGACAGAGAGATTTGGATTAACCCACCGGACACGAGGGGTAGGTATGAGATACTGCTTGTACACACTAGGAACATGCCCCTTGAGAAGGATGTTGACTTAAGGAAGCTTGCCGAGATAACCTACGGCTACACTGGAGCAGACATAGCTGCATTAGCTAGGGAGGCCGCAATGAAGGCGTTACGTAGGGCTCTTCAGCAAGGTATAATTAACCCAGATGACCCCAATACATTCACTGATGAGAATTTAAGTAGAATTAAGGTCACTATGCAGGACTTCATGGACGCCATGCGTGAGATAATACCAAGCGCCCTGAGGGAGATTTACATTGAGGTTCCTAAGGTTCGCTGGAGTGATGTTGGCGGCTTAGAGGAGGCTAAGCAGGAGCTTAGGGAGGCTGTTGAATGGCCCCTTAAGTATCCCAATAGGTTTAAGATAATGGGCATTAGGCCACCTAAGGGTATTTTGTTGTTTGGTCCTCCTGGTACTGGTAAGACTTTGTTGGCTAAGGCTGTTGCTAATGAGAGTGGCGCTAACTTCATTGCCGTCCGTGGCCCTGAAATACTGAGTAAGTGGTTTGGTGAAAGTGAGAAGGCTATTAGGGAAATATTCAAGAAAGCAAGAATGGCAGCACCATGCGTAGTATTCTTCGACGAAATAGACGCAATAGCACCAGCAAGAGGATACACTCTTGATACGTCAGCAATGGATAGGATTGTGGCCCAACTATTGGCCGAAATGGATGGAATAGCTGCCTTAGAGAACGTAGTTGTTATTGGGGCTACAAATAGGCCAGACATGCTTGACCCAGCGTTACTGAGGCCAGGAAGATTCGACAGAATAATATACGTACCACCACCAGACAAGGTTAGTAGGTTTGAGATACTTAAGGTGCATACTAGGAACGTGCCCTTAGGTAAGGATGTGGATCTATGGAGGCTAGCTGACCTACTTGAGTACTACACTGGGGCTGACATTGAGCTACTGGTTAGGGAGGCCGCATTAATGGCTCTTAGGGAGGATCCAAACGCAACTGAGGTCAATATGGAGGACTTCTCTAAGGCTATGAATAAGATTAGGGCCACCTTAACGCCAGAAATGATTAAGTTCTATGAGTCATGGTGGGACAGGTTTAAGACGAGTCAAGTTAGGGTTAGGGAGCAGAGGAAGGCTGAAATATTCATTTAATCTGCAAAACCTTTAATAAGCCTTATTTTTCACTAGGCTTGAATGAGTAAGCCATCATTCCCTCTTCACTACGTTATATACCAGTACCTTAAGATGAAGAAGGAGTCGTCGATTAAGGACTTAATGCAGGCTTTAAAGGCGTTCGGTTACGAGAACGTGGATGAGAGTGAAGTACTTAAGGTGTTGATGAGGCTTGAGTTAAATGGCCTAGTGGCTGTTAGCACTGATAGGAAGTATAAGTACTATATTAGGCTTAGGCAGTGATTACGTTGAGTTTAACTTAGTGAACCCCCTTTAACCTACCCTTGACTGCTTCAACGTCTGACTTAGTTACCTTAGTGTACTTGGTGAATAGGTGAATTGGAACGTAGGCAAACCTATCCTCCCTCCATGTTGGCCAAACCTTACCATCAATAGCTATCTTAGCTCCACAGAACCTGCACCTATTATCCTCAGTTAAGTTAACTTCAAGTATTTGGAATCCATTCCTCCTAATCACTACGTTACCGCAGTTGGGGCAGTAGGTGTTCTCAAGCTTATGACCTGGAACATTACCTAGGTAAACGTACCTAAACCCCATCCTTCTTGCTAATTCAGCATGCTTCTCAAGGGTCTTAACTGGAGTTGGCGGTAGGTTACTGAGCTTGTAGTCAGGGTGGAATCTGAGGAAGTGTATTGATACGTCTGGTCCCAGGTAATCCATGATTCTCCTAAGCATTCTCTCCGCGTCCTCAAGCCTATCCCCAATCTCAGGAACAACCAAGTCCGTTATCTCAACGTGAATCCCCTTATCCCTCATTTCCTTAATCGACTGGAATATTGGTTCAGGGTCAGGAACCATTGAGTACTTCCTTAAAAACTCCCTATTCGCATTACCCTTAATGTCAACTGTGGCGGCATCAAGAAACCTTGATAAGTAGTCAACAGCCTCATCAGTTAAGAAACCATTGGTGACGAAAGTATTGAATAAACCCCTCTTCCTAGCCAATAAACCAACGTCATGGGCAAACTCAGCGAAGACTGAGGGTTCATTATAAGTGTACGTTAAGCCCTGCGCCCCATAGCTCTCAGCGAGTTCAATAATAAGTTCCGGCGTTACCTCAAAACCCTCCCATAAACGTCTTTGGCTAATGTCAAAATTTTGGCAGAATTGGCAAGCCCAGGAGCAGCCATAGGTGGACATTGATAAGACACTTGAGCCTGGGTTAAAGTGGAAAAGAGGCTTCTTCTCAATAGGGTCAACGGCTATTGCTGATAATTTACCGTAAACAACCAGGAATAGCTTACCACCGAAGTTAGCCCTAACCCCACAGAACCCAACCTGCCCATCATTAAGCCTACACCGCCTAGCACAGGCAGTGCACATAACCACTCCTCCACCTAAATCACGCTGTAGTTCAGCCTCCTTCACACTTAACTAACTACCATAAGGGATTAATAAATCGTTCTGGCTATCCTCCCTATCCCTAGAAGGGTGGTTTAGCCCCTCGCTTGCGTCATCATTGGTCACGGCTGGGTGGTCAAGGTGGGCAGCAAAAAGTCATGGTGTAGACCAGTGGCTGAGAACTAAAATAATTATTAAGGATTAGTAAACCCTCGTCTATGAATGACGAAGCTTTAAGTACGGTCGTAAGGTATTAAAAGCTGGAATTGGTTAAAGTTAAGGATGAGAATCAAGCCCCTCCTAATCCTGGTTATGGCATTAGCGGTGGCGTTAGTAGTAGTGGTAATGTTTAATGAAGTCTCTGGAGGTAAAGTTAACGTTTATGAGCCTAACCTTGGTTTAGGGGGATTCAGCATTAAGGTACCTATTTATGGAAATGGATCAACCATACCTAGTTCATACGCCTGCAATGGGGTTAACTTCACATCCTCACCACCCGTAATCATAAGCAATATTCCCCCAGGCACTAAGTCACTCATGGTTATTATGATTGATGTAGACGCCAACATGTTTATACACTGGGCCCTAATAAACGCACCACCAGTATCACTAATACCACCCAACCTACCTCACTCATTTAATACAAGCTTCGGTGAGCAGTTGATTAATGACTTCGGTAATGTGGGCTTCAATGGCCCCTGCCCACCCAGTAGGCACACGTACATTATCATAGTCTATGCCCTAGACTCCATGATTAACATTAAGGGTGGTAAGTACACTTACGTTCAATTAGTGGGTATGATTAAGAACCATGTTTTAGCCACTGCCCTATGGATTGGTTACTACGGTTAAGAAGAACGAGGACCATTAATTCATGGAGGCGAACTACTAATACGGCTAAGCCATGCTCTTAATAAAACGTAATTCACCATAATCATGCTCACGATGGTTAACATCATTGAGTCCAAAAATGATATGCTTAAAATTTGGCCACTGGTTAAGGGTATTAGGCTAACCACGTAGTCAACAAGCGGCTTCCAAGCATCCGTAATGTAGTAAAGTGTGAATAGGGCTATGGATAAGGCCATGTTGAGGACCATGGTTAATTTACCGGCCTTAGTGAGTCTTGCAATGAGTAGTGAAGCATACAGTAATTCCTCAATTACACCTAGGATTAGTGGTAATGTATACTGCGATGAAAGTAAAACTAAGGGTAGTAGTGAAGCTAGGCTAAGTGTAACGTATTCGCAGTATCTGGGCTTAATAATGAGCAGGAGCGGTAGTAGTGCAGCTAGTGGTATCAATGGTAAGTAGCCGGTAGTTACTATTAGAGCCATGCCGATAATAATCATTAAAATCAACGTAAGCCTGCAATTATCCATTTAAACCACCAAAGCCTCAATACCCCTCCTCCTCAATTGAATAACGTAATTAGCCTTCTCACTAGGTATTATTGCTAAGTGCCCTGCAGCGTTAATTATGAAGTAGTCCCACCCCTCCTCATTGAGCTTAGGATTAGGGTATATGACCCAGGCGGCTTCATCACTCGGTACATTAATTAACCTACTCAGTCTCCTAACCTCATCCTCATCCCTAGCCCATGAGTAAGCATCCACGAGCAAGCCCTCAATAAGGGGTACTTCACCCATACTTACGTTCACGCTCTCCGATATACCTGGTCCAATTAAAAGAACCCTAATTAACCCATGTTGCCTAGCCAGGTTCTCAAGAGCCATAAGAACCCTATCAATAGGCCTATCCTCATCCCCAATTAATAAATCAGGCAGTGCAGGTATAGATACTGTTAACCTAGTCGCCTCCTCGCTGTAATCCTTAGCTATCAGTGAATTAACCTTGGCTGATGATGGCCAATGTATCCTCGAAGCGGGCTTAGAGTAATCATACTCAATAAGCCCCCTATACTCCTCAGCTCCAGTTTCAATAAGCCTTGAGACCCCGGCTTCAGCATCCTTTAATGGCCCTGGCAGAACCATTACTGTTGCCTTCAATTGTTGGAACCTAGATAAGGATAATCCAGTTAAGGAATCATGCGTGATTAGTAGGAAGCCAAGCAACCTAGCCACACCACTCCACTTGAAGATTAACCCATCACCCTTAACCACCACATGCTTCGACACAATAGGCTTCACTTCAATACCAACTGGAGCCTTAACACTAATGCCCTCACCCCTATGTATTGCGTGGGCTGGAAGGTCAACTTTAATGCTCCTTAACTCCACCGTGCGTGACACGTACCATGAGAGTACGTAGGATGTGTAGAAGAGTAGGGCTAGGGAAGCTACTGTGGTTAATTGGGGTACACCATTTATGAAGCCTACGTAGGATACAATAACCATCACCAGTGGTTGAGCCACAGCCCTAACTTGGTCAATAACCTGGCGCCTGGTTACTACCCTTAACGCTGCCTTTAACTTACCTAATACACTTACCACAGTATCTTACCCTTCCTATTTCCTTATTAAACTAGCCTCAGGGGTTTCAACACCCCTTAATACGTCTTCAATAACCTTCTCGGGGCTAACTGATGAGGAGAAGATCCTGTGGGCTAACACGTATGGTGCAACCTTAATTACGTCCTCAGGAATCACGTAATTCCTCTCATGCATTAAAGCCCAAGCCCTAGCTAACCTACTGAGCATTTGAATAGCCCTAGTACTGGCTCCAAGCCTAACACCCTTATACTCCCTAGTTGCCCTCACCACGTTAACTATGTAGTTAGCCACTGGGCGAGTTAACTTAACCCCATCAACCTGGTCAATTAACTTGATTAATTCATCTATTGAAATAACCTGCCTAACTAATTCAACCTTACCCAGGTTAGTGTTCATGCTTATTTGAATCTCCTCATCGAAGCTTGGGTACGTTAAGTAAATCCTAGTCATGAACCTGTCCAGTTGAGCCTCAGGAAGAGGGTAAGTGCCGCTTAATTCCCTTGGGTCCTGGGTTGCAATAACCATGAATGGTTTAGGTAATTTAAAGGACTTCCCACCAATGGTAACCTGCCCCTCCTGCATGGCCTCAAGTAAACCAGCCTGAGTCTTAGGTGGGGCCCTATTAATCTCATCGGCTAGCACTATGTTTGCGAATATTGGCCCAAGCTTAACCTCGAAGTCATTTACCTTAGGGTTATAAACCACTGTACCAACCACGTCACTTGGAAGTAGATCTGGGGTAAATTGAATCCTACTGAAGCTTAGGCTAAGGGTCCTGGCGAAGGCCTTAGCTAAAGTTGTTTTACCAACCCCCGGTACACCCTCAAGTAGGACGTGGCCGCTTGCCAGTAGTGTCGCGAACATTACCATGGCCTCCTCCTCATAACCAATAATAACCTTAGATAACTCAGACAGCATCCTACTAAGCACCGTACCCACTGCTTGAGTATCACTCACCGTAAACACCCCTCGTGGTTAGGTAAAGGTATAGGTAATAAATTAGTAACGCCGGTAACACCAGGAGCGTGCTCACGCCAACGTAGTTGATTACACCATACTTAGTGAGTAATGCCCCTAACCCACCACCACTTGATGACACTGGTAAACCCCTGTAGGGCTTGAAGTCGATCCAACCACCGTAGTAGAACTCAACCCAAGGCAGGTAACCGTACTCCAAGTACTCCCCATCATACTTAACAGGTATTGTGCCTAAAACAACCCTAGCCGGATACCCTGAGGCCCTGTAAAGATACATGGCTGCGGCGCTAGCCACCAATGGACTCCATGGGTAATTCAAGGCGCTGCTTAAGGCTGCTTGAGTAGTCTCATTCCTAAATAACCTAAGTATGGCAGTAGCCTCCTCCATGGGTGTTGTGGCGTTCACCATTATGGGTAATTTAACGATGGATCTATACAGGAGCGCGTATGGGTCATTAATAACGGTAGGTTCAACACCAGTAACCCTGCAGACTTCAACACCATACCCTACCTCACTTACCGGGTTACTTACCGCAAGCACCTTACCGGGTTCAATTAGGAGTAGCTTAGATGAGGGGTTAGTGTACTTAACCTCAATGTACCGTGCAACCACGAATGATCCATTATCATTAACGGGCACTGGTATTGGTATTGCGGTTTCAGGGTGAGTGAAGTAGACGATTACATTATACACCCTGCAGTCGGTTACATTACCTGTAAACATTACTAAGGTATAGGGTGTGTCCTCGAAGGAAACTATAGGCTTCAACGTGTAGTTAAGGCTATAGCCCTTAGTTACATTATCAAACACATAGAACCTAAGGTAAAATGGTATGCTTGACTCAACCTTAGCCACCAATTCAGCTGACTTAGTGATTAGCAGTACGCTTGTTGGAAAAGCATTCCCAAGCCCCAACCCACCCCCGTAAGTGTACGTGTTGAAAACCCCACTGAAGTTTACCTCAAAGGGTATTGGTGTGGAGCCATTGAGTGTTAAGTTAATTGAGGTTAAGTTACGCACCACAGACGTATTGCCACTTAACCTAGCAGTAATGAGGCAATTAGTCCCAATAATGAATGTACCCGTATACCCTGCCCCCACTTGAACTGTGGCATTACTGCCCTTACTCGGTATGCTTACTGTAAGCAGTACCATGGGGCAGGTCATTGAAGCTTCATTAACCGTTAAGTTACCTGTGACGCCAACCACTAATCCATTGCTCGTTGAATTAATGAAGTAAGCCTTATTACCAAGAATGTACATTTTACCGAAGGCCCCCTCGCAGTAAGCTTCACCAAGCCTCATGAACTCCTCAGCGTAGTTACCTAGCAGCGTAACATTGTATACGTTTAAAACACCCTTAACTGGGGTTAACCTAAAGTTAGTGCCATTAAGGGCCATGTTGATTATTGTATTGTTTAGGTTAGGAACCATTAAGCATGATGCGTTCCCCATAATGGACAATAAGGCGTAAGTCATGAGCTTTAGGGAAAGTAATATTAACACCGCCTCAGTCACCTAATGTGTGAACATTAGGAAAGGCTATATATACTTTATTACAGTGGCGCTGATAGTCAGTGTAGTCGCCTCGCCGCTTCTGATGCCTCAGAATGAGACTAGTATAGCGTTAACACCCCTTAACTACTCCATTATCAGGTTCATTCCCCTAAACGTTAAATACAATGGCTCCCTGGGGGTTCTAATTTTAACGGAGCCGATGGTCTCAAGCCTAATTAATGAGGCTCAAGTCCACTCAGCAATCAACACCACCCAGGCAATGGAATTTAGCGGATTCCTGGTGCTTAATAACAGGCCCTACTTAGCCTACGGTGTAATAGAGGTTAAGCATGAGGCCGTGGGCTTAACAAGGCTAGTAATATACATTAGCATAGCCTCACCCCTCAACCCCATTCAACAATCCCAAAGCCCTCAGGTTAATCAATCCTCACCCCCCAGTTCATTAAACGGTACGAGTGAGGAGTTAGTTAACCCCCTAGGTCCCATTAACCCCTACGTTAACCCTTATCTTGGTAATACAACAATGATTGGCCGCTTCATACCACCTGGTATAGAAAGGCGTGGTGAACCTTACGTTAACACTTCCGCTACTGTGACTAGTACGGTAAATAAAGTGGTTAATGGCTTCACTTCACCAGAATTAATAATACTACCTGCCCTGGCGTTAATTTCCGTAGCCCTCATTATCCTATCCATTAGTGAATTAAGGACTAATGAGGACTGCGCGGTCAATGGAATGAGGAGGGTGGTTAATAGGCTTAACAGGTTCCTTCAAATATATAAGCCTGACTTAACTAGAAGCGAACTATTGAAGTACATATCCTACTACACAAGCGACCGTGAACTAGTGCTTGAGGTGATCTCAACCTACGAGAGACACGTATACGCTGGGGAACCCGTAAACTGCAGGGAGTATAATAAGGCTGTTAAGGCGCTTATCAGGATGATTAGGAGAATGTAATAAAGTGAACAATGATCTACGTGTTCCCACATAATTCATGTATCCTCAAGTATATTACAGTACCTGAAATGATGCAATTAACCCAGTATCTTGATCCAATACTTGGAAGCGTCCCTTAACACAACACTGTGTTGAATCTGCTCTAGGAACTCCCGTGGCGTTAACGGTATGACTTCAATAAAGTGCTTAAGCCCAAGATCCCACTGGATCTTATTAAGAACATCAAGCCTCTCTAGGAATCTCATCCCCTCGAAGTCCTCCGAAACTATGACTAAGTCAACATCACTTGTCCTTAACCAATCACCCCTAACGAAACTACCAAATAAGTAAGCTTCCCTAATCCTAAACCGTTCATTAACTTCCCTCAGGAATGATTCAACGTCCTTAAGAACTTCCCTCGGTATATTGTTTAACATACTCAACCACCCTCCTCGCCAGCTCTAAAGCCCTCCTTGCCTCAGCCTCATCAACAGACTCACTTGGTAATCCTCCGGCTGCATCAGGGTAGCATGTAACCGTGTAGTACTTATTCAATACGTATAATTGTCGTTCAAGATCACTTGGTAACGTGAAGCCTGACTCCTTAAGCACTCTGTATAATTCAGTAATTGTATGGATCTTCGGTGGATCCTCCCTACGTACGATGAAGAATAATGCTTTAAGAGCTTCCTCAACAGCCTGATGTGCGTGAAAGGCAACCCTAAACCATCTACCAGCCTTAAGCATTATATCAGCGTCGAACAAATCCTCCTCAGCAGCCCTAATCCAAAGTAAAGCCTCTCTACGCATTACGCATCAGTGTGTCTAGGGTAGATTAAAAATTAGTGCTCTTTAACGTTCACACTAGTACGAATTAATCATCACTAAGCTTAATAACTAACCGAGCTAATTTAGTAATTGTGGAGATACCTAAGGAGTTAATAAGAATAATTGAGGAGAAGGGTATTGATGTAGTCGACTTAGTACTAAGTGCAATATCGAGAAGTGACCCATCTGAGAGCATAAAAATAAGGCTAGACTTAGCTAGGAAATACATGAGTGAGGCTAGAGAGTATTTAGTTAAGGGTGATGCTGTTCAGGCTAGTGAGAAGGCGTATAAGGCTGCTGAGGAGGTTATTAAGGCATTGGCTGAGAAGTATAATTTACCGGAATACCAAAACGCCTTAAAGGAAGGAAGATGGTACATCTACCAGTTAAGTTCCGTGGTTAATAAATTATCAGGGGCACTGGGTAACTGGGTAATAAGTGGCTGGAGTAGCGCTTATTTACTTCACGTGTGGGGTTTTCATGAAGCTAAGTTATCTGCAGATGACGTAACCGGGTATATGAGTGAGGTTGAGAAGATGATTAAGGAGGCTGAGAAAATACTAGCACCTTAATGGCTGACTAGGGTTTATTCGGGAAGGAGTTACATGAATCTCTCATGCCTCTGAACCTTGTCTTAAGGTTATTTCCTCACGATCCTGGGTATTAGGCCTGCCCTTATAGCGTGATCCACTAGGATTATTGCCGTCATTGCCTCAGCGGCTAGGATTGCCTTCGGGGCAGTGGATACGTCATACCTGCCGGTGAAGGTTATTGAGACTTCAGTCATCTTCTCAAGGTCAACGGTTCTTTGAGGCTTCCTAACGCTTGGAGTTGGCTTAAAGGCTACTCTAAACCTAATTGGTTCACCAATACTCATACCACCTAGTAGGCCACCAACCCTATTAGTCTCAAGCCTTGGTTTACCATTCCTAAGCACTATTTGGTCATTAGCCTCACTCCCCCTCATCCTAGCCAGCTTAAAGCCTAGGCCGAACTCAATACCTGTGGCGCTTGGTATCGACATCACTGCTTTGGCTAAGTCAGCCTTAAGCTTATCGAACACTGGTTCACCAAGCCCTGGAGGCACCTCGGTGGTTAACACTTCACCAATACCCCCAACACTATCCCCCTCTGTGGCTGTTTTCACTAGAACCTCTGTAGCCTTCTTAACCGCCTCATCATCAATCATCGGCAGGGGCTTCTCCCAAGACTTAACAACATCATTGAAGGTGTAGTCATCCCTACTTATTGACACACCCCCAAGCTCAATTAGGTGGCTTGAAACATTAACGTTAATCACCTGGTTAAGTATAGCCTTAGCCACAGCCCCAGCGGCAATCCTAGCTACAGTCTCCCTGCCACTAGCCCTACCCCCACCCCTAAAGTCATAGAGCCTACCGAACTTCAGGTACCAGGCTAAGTCAGCGTGACCTGGCCTAGGCTTCATCCAAATATCCATGTAGTAGTCTGACTTAGCCCTCCTATTCCAAATCACAATAGCCACCGGCGTACCGGTGGTTAACCCATCCTTAACCCCTGAAAGTACCTGAAACTCCTCATCCTCACAGCGGGGATTTAGTACTGGTATGTGGCAAAACCTCCTCCTGTTAAGCTCACTCCTAATGTAATCCTCACTCAACTGAACCCCGGCGGGAACCCCATCTATGACTACGCCTAATGCTGGTCCATGGCTCTCCCCGAAGGTTGTTACCTTGAAGGCTACTCCAATACTACTCACAGTGACGTATTAGTCTCAGGGATTTTAACAACTGCGTGTTTGCATTAAATAATTAAACAGTCTCAGTTGGCTCCCTCCTCTTAACCGTAATGCGTGAGTGGGTTAATTAACTCCCCTGGTTTAACCACGCTGCCTGGCTTAATGACGCTATTAGCCCCAACCCTAGCGCCCTCGCCTATTACTGCCCCAATCTTCCTATCCACCGTTGTTGTTAACGTTACTACGCCTGGCTCCACCACAGCCTTAGGTCCTATTAATGAGGCGCCTATGAATGATCCCCTACCTATTGTTGCCCTAGGCCCCACTATTGATTCAGTAACCTCGGCATTAGCGCCTATTACTGCCCCCTCCTCAATGGAGGTGTAGTTCCTGAGCAATACCCCTGTCCCCACGTAGGCCCCCCTACCAACGTAAACTGGTCCCCTTAGCGTGCAGTTATGGTCAAGGGTGGCTTCATCATCAATAACCACTAAACCCTCTATTGACGCCTTTGGTGATACCTTAGCCCTAGTGGATATTGTGGATTCCCTTAAACCTGAGAGCAGGTTCCTAGTTAAGTCAAGTAGACTCCATGGTGAGTTAATCCTAGTGAACCAGCCATCCCACAGGTGAACCCCAGCCTTAATGCTACCCCAGTTTAATTCACCACCGGCATCAAGGGCATCGGGCTCAATAGCCATTAATTCTAGGAACAAGTAACCAGGCCCCACACCACTACCTAAGCCCATAACCTTACCCTCACCGTTAACGTTAACCCTTACCCCACTTGACGTATCTTCAACGGCGGTGACGAGAATTGTTGCATCGTAACCCATTGATAGGTGCGTGTTGAGTAAGGCCTCGTAGGCTTCCCTTGGGACATAGTACTCAGTTGAAGAGAAGACTACAGTGGACCCTCTTGGGGCTTCCTTAACCATTGATGTTAAGGTACCCCAGTAATCCTTAGTTAGTTTACTTACCTCAACCCCATTAACGTTAACATTACCTTCAACAGCCGCAATCACCCTAAACGCACCGATTGACCTTAAATTATCCACAACATGCGCTAGGAGTGGTTTACCCATAACGTTAACCATGGGCTTCGGTTCATTAGACAAGCTCCTTAACTCGCTACCATTAGGTGCAATAATTACACCTACTAAGTTCCCCCTCATTACGCATTAAGTCCCCTAAGTCTTAATAACATTTAGCCCCCTTAAACTACTCTACGGTAACAGTCTTAGCGAGGTTCCTCGGCTTGTCAGGGTCATAACCCCTTAATACTGCCGTGTAGTAGGCTAGTAATTGAAGCGGTATGGATTGAATAATGGTGAGTAGGTAAGGTGAGGCATCGGGTGTTTGAATAACCTCGGTAAAAACCTTACCTAACCTGGCGTAGTGCTTACTTGGTAAGATACCTATTGTGTAAGCTCCCCTAGCTGCCATTTCCATGACATTACCCTCAAGGGGGTCTAGGTAATCATCATCAGCGACAGTGAATATTACTGGGAATCCCTGGTCAACAAGGGCTATTGGCCCATGCTTACTCTCACCCGCTGGGTAAGCCTCAGCATGGACGTAGGCTACCTCCTTCATCTTAAGCGCCCCCTCCATTGCTATGGGTAAACCAATCCCCCTGCTTAGGTAATATGCGCTTGCTTTAACCTTAACTTTACCAGCAATGTGCCTAACCCTAGCCTCAACGTTAATCATGGTTGCGTTAACCAGGTCAGGTGCCTGTTCAAGTTCACTCATTATTAGGCTGTACGTCTCCTTACCTATGCCCCCATTGTATAGTGCGGCATTAGCAGCTAATGCCGTGAGTATCATTAACTGAGCTGTGAAGGTTTTAGTGGCTGCCACACTAATTTCAGGCCCGGCACTGGTGTATAATTGGTAGTCGCTTTCCCTAGGTATTGTACTATCAACCACGTTTGAAACAGCCAACACCCTAGCCCCCCTCTCCCTAAATACCCTTGCTGCCATTAGCGTGTCTATTGTTTCACCAGATTGAGACACAGCCACAAGCAAATCACCCTCCCTAACAAGCCTAAGGTACTTCCTGTATTCGGATGAGTTGAAGACATGCGTGTCTAAGCCAGCTAGACCTGCCAATAGGTAATCCAAAACTAACCCAGCATGGTATGAGGTACCACTGGCCGTTATGAAGACCCTCCTAGCCTCAGTAATAATCCTACTCAGCTTACTAACGTAACCCATGTCTAATCCAGCCCAAGTCTCCCTAAGAGCCTTAGGTTGCTCATGAATCTCCTTAAGCATGAAATGCGGGTAACCCTCCCTACTTGCCGCCTCAGGACTCCAATTAACTACCCTAACCCTACCTTCCACGTTAACTGGTTCACCGTTCCTCTCAATGTAAATGCCGCTTGGTGTTAAGTAACCGTACTCACCATCATGTAGTGTTATGACCCTGTTAGTGTAGCTTAGGAATGCAGGTATGTCACTTGCCAGGAAGTTGAAGCCTTCACCCACCCCTATTACTAATGGGGAAACATTCCTGGCGAAGAAAACCCTATCAGGTTCACGGGAGTAGAGTAGGGCTATTGCGTATGAACCCTTAAGTCTCCTAATGGTTTCCCTTAAGGCAACCAAAGCCGGTAAACCAGCCTTAACGTAGTCCTCGAACAAGTGCGCTATTACCTCAGTGTCCGTGTCACTAATGAACCTATGTCCCCTTGCTATTAACTGCTCCTTAAGCTCCTTGTAATTAGCTATGATACCATTATGGGCAACAGCAACCTCACCAGTGCAGTCAACGTGTGGGTGGGCGTTCTCGTCACTTGGCTTACCGTGGGTTGCCCACCTGGTGTGACCAATGCCGCTTAAGCCATCTAATGCAGTGAAGTTAACCCTAGCTTCAACCTCATGAATCTTCCCCTTACCCTTCCTAATAATAATCCTCCCAGCACCGGTCACTGCAACCCCAGCTGAATCATACCCTCTGTACTCAAGTCTCTCAAGGCACTTCTTAAGCACCAAACCAAGTCTCTCACCGACACCACCAGCTACACCTACAATACCGCACACGCGTCACCTACTGGTCTATGGTAATTTAAACTATGCCTACTTGAGTTAAACTAGTTAGTTTAATAAACTCCTAAGCCCTTAAACCAAGGATGATGAGTGGGAGACCTCGCCGGATTGGTGGCGAATTTGCCGAGTGCTGACGTTTACTGTCTTAGTTTTATTGGGGGAATAATTTTATAAATTAAGCCATCAGTGATCTAACGTATGGTAGTATTATTCATGGAGGTTATGGATACTTTAGCGAGCCTAGAGGGCTTTGCTCAGGAGATGGCTTCACTAATTAAGAGGGAGGTTGATATTAAGGCTAGTGAGGATGAGGTTGCTGCATTAATAACCAACGAGTGGTCAAGCAAGTATAATCAACTAGTTACCTCAGGTAACTATAGGTCACTTAGAAGCCTAGCCAGGGAAGTTATGCTGGCGGTTGTTAGGAAGTATTCCCTAGGCCTAGGTGGTAGGGAGCTTGAGTATTGGGGTGACGCATTAGCCAACGCCTTCGTAACCGTGGCCAAAATCTACAATGACGTTGAACCAGCTTTAAACGAATTAAGTAACCTTGGGGTACCAATGTACATATTGACTAACCTTGATAATGATATAGCTAAGAAGATTCTGCTAAAGAATGGTCTCCTAAGGTTCTTTAAAGGTGTCATTAGCTCAGACTTAACGAGAGCTGGTAAGCCTAATTCAAGAATATTCAACGCCGCATTGTATAGGGCTAAGGTAAGTAAGGATGAGGCATTAATAGTGAGTGGGCTCATTGAAGACATAATAGGAGGTAAGCTAAGTCAAATTAGGACCATTTTCGTTAACAGAAGGCAAGTTAACTTAACAGTTAAGCCCGACTACATCATAGGTAACTTAACTGAGTTACCTAAGCTACTGAACAGCATAAGTAATCCTTAAGCATTGTTTAACGCCTTAATGGTTCATATGGTTGAATGAGGCACTAAGTATTCTAGCTACTAAGTTCTTACACACTTAGCCTTAGTGAATAAGATTAAGGGATTAGTCTGCACTATACTACTAGAGTTTAACTAACACGTTCACAATTGTTGATTCCGCTAATGCAATTAGGGCTCATGCCGATGTTAAGATTAGGCAAGCCTGCTCAGGGGTTTTAAGCCTAATAAAATATAGGGAACTAGGCTTTAGCGAGGTATGGTGGGCGTTGAGGGTTGTTTTTAGTGTTTGATTGCTATTGTTTTTACTTGCCTGTTCCCGT
>ERZ1669250.315-NODE-315-length-23811-cov-3.846060_pt1 | contig 23811 bp, 26 predicted proteins | sample MGYA00579295_ERZ1669250 | MGnify/ENA primary metagenome ERZ1669250 (study PRJEB41166, sample SAMN08046056) | hot springs metagenome | biome: hot spring; feature: acid hot spring; material: thermophilic sediment; isolation source: thermophilic sediment from acid...
AGTTCGTTGAATCATTGTTTTATGGGATGCCTCCAACCGGGGGCATGGGTATGGGCCTTGAGAGGCTGGCTATGATAGCTACAAATTCAAAGTCAATAAGAGAAGTCATTCCATTCCCGCAATTAAGAGAGGAAAAAAGCTGAACTAAACAAAGAGAAACATTTAAATACTATAACTATATAGTAAAACTACATAAAATGTTGTTAAAAAGTGAGGCTGCTTGGACATAGATATCTTTAATAATAGGTTATCCCCTAAATATAAAATTTTAGACCCAAACGAAGCAGATAAAATACTCTTAAGATTCAAATGCTCCAGAAGCAATTTGCCAAAGATAAAAACGACAGACCCTGCAGTCATAGCTTTAAAAGCAAATGAAGGTGATATCCTAGAGATAACAAGAGCAAGCAAAAGCGCAGGGGAAGCAATCTATTACAGAGTTGTAATCAGATAAAATTAGTGTGAGAACAATATGGAAAAAGAGGACTATCTTCAACTTTTAAATTCGGCCTTATCTGCGCATGAAGTGATGCAATATCACATAGATTCCTTTAACTTCTTCACTGAAAACACCTTGCAAAAGATAATAGATTCAAATTCAGTGATAGAACCAGCAATAAAACCCAGCACTTCAAAAGAATTCTACATAAAATTGGGTAAGATTGAACTTCTAAAACCTGAGATAAGCGAAGTTGACAGCGCAGTTAGGAAACTTATGCCTATGGAAGCCAGGATAAGGGACCTTACCTATAATGCGCCTATGTTTGTGCCGGTATCATACGTAGCAGATGGCAATCCAATACTCGAAGAGAAGATATTTATAGGCAGGCTTCCCATAGTCGTAAAATCCAAGCTATGCCACCTTTATGGGCTTAGCCGCGATGAATTAATAAAGGCAAAAGAGGACCCCTATGATCCTGGTGGATACTTCATAATAAATGGGACTGAAAGGATAATACTTACTACTGAGGATCTTGTTCCAAACAACGTACTTATAAACAAAGAGAATAGGGAGGGTATACTTTACACTGCAAAGGTATTTGCAGATGCCGAAGAAGTGAAGGTCCCACATGTTATATTCCTGTCAAATAGCTACCTGCTCTACATTAACTTTGGCAAGATGAAGAGGATACCAGTAGTGACCATGCTAAAAGCGCTCGGAGTAGAGAGCGAGAGCTCTATAAGAGCGGATATAGCGGGTGAAGATGAAGACTTTAAAAACATAATAGACATAAACTTTGAGGTCTTCAATCCAGGCACGGAGAAAGAGGCACTGGAGTACATTGGAAATTCGATACATTCGTCACATCCAAAAGAAACAGCTGAGATGAATATAGATTCCCTGCTTCTGCCGTTTTTAGGCAGAACAAAAGAATCTAGGGCTGTGAAAGCCGAATATCTAAAATTCGTAGTGAGGTATCTACTGAGCTATGAAAAAGAAGGGAAAGAGGTATTCAAGGATCATTATTCAAACAAAAGGTTACACTCAGAGAATTATAACCTTGATATGCTCTTCAGATTCATATTCAAACAGGTAATAAACGATGCAAAATATAACTTTGAAAGAGGGATGAAAAAAGACAAGATTCAGCCGCCACAGTACATATTCACTTCAGATCAACTGACATCCAGGTTAAATTCAGCGTTGGCAACTGGACAGTGGGTTGGAGGGAGAGTAGGGATAACGCAGCACCTTGATAGGAAGAGCTTTCCTTTTACTATCTCTAACCTCAGAAAGGTTGAATCTTTACTGTCATCTAACAGAGAGAATTATGAAGCGAGGGATTTACATGGGACACACTTCGGAAGGTTCTGCCCTGTTGAAACACCAGAGGGACCAAAGATAGGCCTAACTAAGCATATCGCTAATTTTGCAAAGATCTCTTCGGAGAACAATTACCAAGAGGAGATAATAAATAAACTTAAGGAATATGGAGTGAAACCAATATGAGTTTAGTGTTCGTAGATGGAAAACTTGTAGGAAAGACCAATAAAGCAAAGGAAATAGAGCAGAGTATAATAGAAGACCGAAGGAACAACAAAATAAATCAAAATATAAACGTAAGATATAGAGAAGATATAGATTCATTGTTAGTGAATACAGAGGGTGGAAGACTTACAAGGGCGCTTATAGTCGTAAAGGATGGAAAACCATTAGTCACGAAGGAAGACGTAGAATTCTTGAAACAGGGAAGAGTGACGTGGGAAAGCCTTGTAGCTCAAGGGAAGATAGAATATTTGGATGCAGACGAGGAGGAAGAGGCCTACATAGCCTTGGATGAGAAGAGCCTAACAAAGGAACATACTCATCTGGAGATAAGTCCATTATCAGTGATAGGCTTACAAGCGACTATGCTGCCTTTCATAAACCACAACAATGCGCACAGAAGTGTAATAGCCATAAAAAGTGTACAGCAGGGCGTGGGGATATACAGTTCAAATTACAAGATAAGAATGGACAATGACATAATAGTTGCCTATGACCAGGAACAACCAATAGTTAAAACAAAAATATACGATGAAGACAACATAAAAGCGCATCCTATAGGAAAAAACATAGTTGTAGCGGTCATGTCTTACTTAGGCTACAACATGGACGATGCGATAATAATCAATAAGTCAGCAGTAGAGCGCGGATTGTTCAGAGCCTCATTCTTCAGGCCGTATAAGGTCACAGAGCTGCACTATGTCGGCGGGCAGAAGGATGAGATAGGTATACCAGATAAGGATGTTATAGACTACAAGTCAGAAGAGGCGTACAAACTTTTAGATGAGGATGGAATAGTCTCCCCAGGAACTTATGTTGAGGGCGGGGATGTTATAATAGGTAAAGTCTCCCCACCTAGATTTGTATCATCAATAGATAAATTCAGGCTTGGAATACAAAAGAGGATAGAAACATCTGTAGAATGTAGGCAGACAGAGTATGGGGTTGTTGACAATGTGTTTATTTCTTCAACTTCAGAGGGTAATAAATATGTATCTGTAAAAATTAGGGAAGATTTACCAGTGGAGATAGGTGATAAGTTTGGCACAAGAAGCGGTCAAAAAGGTGTAGTTGGTATGCTGGTAAGACAAGAGGATATGCCATTCACTCAGTCTGGGATAATCCCTGATGTGATATTCTCACCCTACTCTATACCTAGCAGGATGACAATGGGATTTCTTTTAGAGATGATAGGCGGGAAAGTTGGGGCACTTGGCGGTAGATTCGTTGATGGAACACCATTCATAGGCGAGAAAGGGGAGGACCTTAGAAAGGAATTGCAATCTTATGGCTTCAGAGAGAATGGGGTAGAGAAGATGTACAATGCTATAACTGGCGATGAAATAGAAGCTACAATATTCGTAGGGGACATGCTCTACACCAGATTGAAACATGTGGTCACAAACAAAGTCCAATGGAGAGCTAGGGGACCAGTGCAGCTCTTAACGAGGCAACCAACAGAAGGTAAATCGAAGCGCGGGGGATTAAGATTAGGGGAGATGGAGAAAGACTGTTTTGTCGCCTATGGAGCAGCGCTTGCGTTGAAGGAGAGATTTGATTCGGATAAGGTGACAATACCAGTATGTGCAAAATGCGGATTAGTCGCAGTTTACAACGTGAAAAAGAGAACAGGTTACTGTCCCGTAGATGGAGAAGATGTACCTATAAAGTTAGTAGAAGTGTCAAATTCATTCAAGATATTGTTAGATGAGCTAAAATCAATGGGAATTTATCCAAAGCTGTTGATAGGGAGTAAGATATGAGATTAGATTCAAATTTTGTTTTCAATAAGATATACGGGATAGAATTCGGCGTGCTTTCGCCTAGGATGATAGAAAAGATGAGCAGTGTAGCCATAACCTCATCTGAATTGTATGATATAGACGGGTTCCCTGTTGATGGTGGATTAGCAGACATGAGGCTTGGCATAACAGATCCTGGATTAGTGTGCAGGACCTGTGGCAACACAATAAAAGACTGTCCCGGGCATTTTGGCCACCTAGAGCTTGCAAGACCAGTGTTCAACATAAAGATGATACCAAAGATATATGACCTGCTGAATGCAACTTGCGATGCATGTGGGAGGATACTTATACCTGAGGCTGTCTTAAAGAAAGCTACGATCACAATGGACGCTATAGAAGCAAGAGAAGGTGATTTAGGGAAAAAGAGGTATGTAAGGAAGCTAATCAAACATGCAAAAAGCATAAACACATGCCCATTCTGCCACTCAAAACAACACAAAGTGAAATTAGAGAAGCCTTATACCTTCATGTACAATGGCCAGAAATTGAATGCAAGTGACGTAAGGGAAAGATTAGAGAGGATAAGCGACGCAGATCTCCAATTTTTAGGGATGAGTCAGGAATACTCAAGGCCGGAATGGATGATATTCACAGTATTACCGATACCACCTGTGACCATAAGGCCGCCAATAACACTTGAAAGCGGACAGAAAAGCGAAGACGATCTAACACACAAATTGACAGATATAGTTAGAACAAACCAGCGACTCGCTGAAAACATAAAATCTGGAGCACCAGAAGTCATAATAGAAGAGCTTTGGGATTTACTCCAGTATCATATAACCACTTTCATATCAAACGGAACAGCGCAGGTTCCAATTGCTAGACATAAATCTGGAAAGAAACTTAAGACCCTTGAGGACAGGATAAAGGGCAAAGAGGGCCGATTCCGAGGCTCAACGCTTGGGAAGAGGGCAAACTATAGTGCCAGGTCTACAATATCTCCTGATTCGATGATTCGCTTGGATGAAGTAGGTGTGCCAATGCAGATAGCAAAAGAAGTCACTTATCCGGAGAGAGTAACTGAAATGAATATTGATAGGCTGAAGTCACTCATAAAGAATCTAGATGGCTATCCAAATGCAAGCTATATAGTTACACCGGATGGCATAAGAAGAAAAATCACAGAGAGCACGGTTCAAAATATATTGGACGAGCTTAAGCCCGGGTACATTGTCGAGAGAAGCATGCTAAATGGTGATATAATCCTGTTTAACAGGCAGCCGTCCCTCCATCGTTTGTCCATAATGGGTCATTCTGTTAGAGTATTAGATGGAAAGACGTTTAGGATAAACCCCGCATCAACGCTTCCTTATGGTGCAGATTTCGATGGAGATGAGATGAATATCCATGTTCTACAGACAGAAGAAGCTCTTGCAGAAGCTGCACTTATAATGAACATAAAGAACAATATAGTCTCGCCTAGACACGGATTACCAGTAATAGGCGCAGCTCAAGATTACATCTCTGGTTCGGCGATTCTAACTAGAAAGGAAACCAAAATTGACAAAAGCACAGCGGAAGATTTTCTAACATTCGTAGGGATAGACGCAAAACTGAGCAAGTCGACATATACCGGCAGAGAGATATTCAGTATGCTGTTGCCGAAAGACCTGAACTTTGAAAGTGAAAGCTCTGTGTATAAGTTTTCAAACGATGAGGATTCGTACGTTGTCATAAAGAATGGAAAACTAGAGAGGGGTATAATTGACAGCGCAACAATAGGTAAAGAGAATGGAAGCCTATTGCAATACTTATTCGTTCAGTATGGGGGAGAGACAACTGCAAAATTCATAGACCAGCTTTCAAGATTAGCGCTCATTACATTGCTTAAGTTCGGTATAAGCGCCAACATAGCAAACTTCGACTTGCCTGAGAAGACTATGTCGGAGATATATAGCATATTTGAAGAAGCGAATGAAGAAGTAAATAAGATGCTAAAAGACTACAATAAGGATGTCGAACAGAATATATTGTCCTTGACTAACAAGGTAAGGGGCAAGATAAGAAACGCCACAAGAGCAGGAATAAACAAAAAAGCAAATGAAATAGATGATATGATGATAACAGGCGCAAAGGGGAGCATAATGAACTTCTTCCCAACAGCTGGTATGATTGGACAGCAGCTTCTTAGGGATACGCGTATGAGCAATGGTTATGATGGCCGATTAACCGCACACTTCAAGAAAAACGATATGGGCCTTATACCTAGGGGCTTTGTAGTATCCAACTATAGAGACGGGCTTAATCCGATAGAATTCTTCCTACACGCAGGAAGTAGTAGAGAAGGATTAATGGACAATGTTATAAGGACACCTGTATCTGGTTACATGAACAGAAGACTATCATCTGCACTGCAGGACTTAAAGGTAGCGGATGATTTATCAGTGAGGGAAGGTAACAAGATTATACAGTTTATGTATGGGGAGGATGGACTTGACGTATCATTAAGTGATAAAGGAGAACTTAACATATGAAATTAGATGTGCCTAAGAAATACGTGGAGAAGTACATAGAAAAGTACGGAAAAGATGCAGATATGGATAAGCTTCAGGCTGTATATGAAAGATCACTTATAACGCCAGGAGAGGATGTGGGCGTCATAGCTGCTCAGAGTCTAGGTGAAGCAAGCACGCAGCTTACATTGAGGACAAAGCACGCAGCGGGTATAGCGGCTTTGAACACTACCTCCGGACTACCAAGGATGGTAGAAATCTTCGATGCAAAGAAGGAAATCTCTACACCGACTATGAAGATATACCTAAAGAAAGAATATGAAGGGTCTAAGCAAAAAGCCACAGAATTTGCAAGCAAGATAATGGAGATAAAAGCAGGCGATGTGATCAGTTCCTATAGCATAAATATCAAAAGAAGAGAGGTCACGCTTTTATTTGATAAGGAAGCCATTAAGAGCTACGGGTTTACACTTAAGGACATTGAAAAACTTTTATCCAACATGAAATTAGATGTCGATATAAATGATAATAGCCTAATAATCAAGGATAAAAGTGCAGACTCAGTCAAAAAGCTGATAAAACTGCGCAATAAGATAGTCGGACTCACTCTATCAGGAGTTAAGGGTATAAGTAGAGTGATAATAAATGAAACAGATGATAAAAAATATTGGATAACAACTGTCGGCTCAAACCTTAAGGATATACTTAAGATGGAGGAGATTGATCAATCTAGAACGATGACTAATGATATAATCGAAACAGCTGAGGTTTTAGGGATAGAGATAGCACGAAACCTAATAATCGAAGAAGTATCTGAAACACTTGAAAATGTCGGCTTAGCAGTCGACATAAGACACATAATGTTGATAGCAGATGCAATGTGCTTCAGCGGTGAAGTGAAGGGCGTGAACAGGTACGGAATAACAGGTGAATCCAGTTCTATACTTGCGAGGGCGTCATTCGAGGTACCATTGAAACACCTGGTAAATGCTTCATTGGAGCATGACACAGATGAGTTCAAATACGTAGCGAACAATGTTATATCTAACCAAGTAGTTCCTGTAGGGACAGGTAGTGTAAAGTTGATATCTTTAGATTATGGAAGAAAAACTGAAGGAAAAGCTGACCGAAAAGATAAAAAAGAATGAAGTTGTAATAGGCTTTAAAAGGACGGTTAAAGCCGCCAAAGAAGGCAAGATAGACACGATAGTATATGCAAATAACTTGACCGATGAGATTGCCAACAAGATCAAAGCGCTGCCTGTTGATAAAGTAGAATATGAAAAAGACAGTGAGGCTTTGTCAATACTGTGCGGAAAATCATTCAAAGTGGCTGTAATTGGTTTCAAGAAGTAGTATGCATATAAAGTTTGACAGCGATGTATTATCATTGATAACCTTATTCTCAAATTCTACGGGAGTGATACCAAAAGATTGCATAAACCTAGAGGATAGAATAATATTCACTGTCCCTATGGGTGAGGCTGCGATGTCTATTGGAAAGAACGGCGAAACTGTAAAACTTATCGAAAAGCTACTTGGCAAAGATATAACCATAGTGGAATACTCTGACGACCCAGTTAAATTCTTGGAGAACCTGCTAAAACCGATTAAGCTAATATCTGGATATGTAGCTGTAGATTCAAGTAAACAGAAGACTTTAGAAGCAACAGTGGCAAGTAATTTAAGCGGCAAAAAGATAAAACTCATAAAATTCCTTATGGAAAGGTATTTTAATATAAGTAATATCAATATTAAGTGAAATGTATGGGAAGAAAAACTAAAGGTTTGTTCAGTGGGAATGCGTTGCTGAAAAGAAAGGCAAAGTACAGGTTCAGCAAGAAGCACAGCAAATCTTTATTCAGTAACAAGTGGAAAAAATATGATCCTTTCGAGGGATCGCCGCAAGCCCACGGAATAGTGCTAGAGAAGGTGGAAGTCACACCTAAGAAACCATCATCAGGTAAGAGAAAGTCGTGTAAGGTTCAACTTACCAAGAACGGAAAGATCATAACAGCTTATATACCATATGCGAAAGGTGTGTCCTTTGTAGATGAACACAATGATGTTATGATTGAAAGGATTGGAGGAGCACAGAAGGGTGCCCGAGGAGACCTCCCAGGGGTAAAATTCGTAGTGACAAAAGTCAATGGGATATCCATAAAAGAGTTGGTTAAAGGAAGAAAACAAAAACCGGTTAGGTAGATATGGTAGCTGAAAAATCAAAGGAAACTGAAGAGATTAAAAAAGCAGAGGTTAATCCGCTTTTTGCGAACAAGTATAGCTATGACGTTGAAATAAACGACATGGGCCTTAAGAACGTGATAAATCTAAAGCCGACTATAATACCAAGAAGCACCGGACTATATTCCCAACAGAAATCTGGAAGAGCTAAGGTGAATATAATAGAGAGGCTTATAACACACTTGATGGTGCCTGGTCACAAAGGCAAGAAACACCTTAGAACGTCAAAGCTTATGTCAGGTAGATACTACACTGCTTTCAATATAGTTTACAAGAGCTTTCAAAGAATGGAACGAGACGGTAAGAACCCTATACAAGTATTAGTAAAAGCTATAGAGAACTCGTCACCTAGAGAAGAGGTTATGTCTATGCTTATAGCAGGACAAAGACTTGCCAAACAAGTAGATGTTTCCCCCCTTAGAAGGGTGGACTTATCTTTGAGATGGATAGCGGAAGGCACCTTCCAGATGTCTGCAACCGGGAAAAAAGCTGATGAAGCTCTATACGAGATCCTGACAGGGGCTGCTAATAATTCAGATTCTTCTTTTCCAGTGTCTAAAAGAATAGAATTAGAAAGGCAAGCTGGCGCCAGCAGGTAGTTCAAATTTTGCCTAAGATATTTAGTACACGTGGCATATACACGCTGAAGTCTATGGGATCACCTATTATTCTTCCCCCTTTCAAGTATTTGATTATCAGCTTGGATGCCCGAACATAATCCGATGAATTGTCTATTTGGGCTACATTTTTATGCGCTTCGACTGCCTCTATATACTCCCCATCTAGAATCTCAAAGATAACGTTATCTCGGATCTTACTACTCGAATAGCCACGCTTCTTCAGCCTCTTTATTAATATTATTGGATTGCACCTAAGCACTACGAACAGATCTATCTTATTAGATTTAAGCAGGTGGGCCATATGCGAAACTATAATTGAATCCTCCTCTATCAAAGGGGAAACAATTTTATTCAATTGACTTATGGATATCTCTTTTATATGCTTCTTCCTCAACAGCAAGTTCAAGTCTATTATTTTGTACCCTGTTTGCTTCGCCAGATATGAAGCAACTGTATGTTTCCCTACCCCTGGCGTGCCGGTTAAAGCTATTATCATATTGGATTTATGTTATCACAAGCTTTTAAATCGTAAATCAGACTTATTAATAAACAGATGTATAATTTAATATGGATTATGATAGGATAATCGAATCGCTTAGTGAAAATGATAAGAGGGTTCTTCTAAGCTCAAAGGAAAGAACCTCTATAGACAACATATCCAATAAGGTACCACTAGATTTAGATACAGTGCGTGCATCTGCGAGGAAGCTTTTCTCATTGGGTCTTATAAACATTGAGAATGAAACAACGGTAAACTATAGGCTAACAGAAGTAGGCAAGAGATACTTTAAAGATGGTCTTCCAGAGTACAGAGTATTGAAGTTGCTCTCCTCAAAAAAAGAGATTTATTATTCAGACCTTGGAGCATTGGGACTAGACAAGAATGAGATAAACGTAGCTGTGGGTATACTCAAGAAAGAGGGTGTAGTAAAAACAAGCGGCAATAAGATCATCTTAAGTGGAGATGAATCAAAAATAGAGCTCAGATCCAGCTTGTTAGCGAGAATTGACAAAGGTGGTGATATAAACGGCGATTTGGTCTCAGAATTTACAAAAAGAGGGATAATAGCCGTCTCGGAGAACACAAAAGAATTTTTATACGCTACTCCTGAAGGTCTGGAACTGATAAAATCAGATAAGTTCTCTGCTAAGCTGGTGGATAAATTGACACCGGATATTATAGAGAATTGGAAGGGCTTGTCATTCAGAAGGTATGATGTCAATTCTAATATACCAACACCCCTAATAGGTAGAAGGAACATTGTAAAGGAATTCATCTCTATTGTAAAAGAGAATCTTATCTCCATGGGCTTTAAAGAGATGAAGAGCAATTTTACAGAGAGCATATTTTGGAATTTTGATGTTATGATGTTTAGGCAAGACCATCCTGACAGGGAGATATTGGATACATTTTATGTAAAAGACGCAAAAGCCAAACTGGAAAAACAGCTAATTAAGAAGATAAAGGAGACTTATGAGAATGGATTCAAGGATAATGACTTTGACTTATCATTAGGCTATAGATCAGAATTTGATGTTTCTTCCAGTGACAACGTGATACTACGCGCACACACTACAGCAACTACGTTTAGGTATATCCATAATTTAATCTCAAAGAATAAGGATCGACCTGCGAAATATTTTTCAGTCAGCAAAGTCTTCAGAAATGAGACGAACGACCCAACTCATCTTCCTGAGTTCTATCAGATAGAAGGGATAGTCTATGATGACAACCTAAATTTGAGAGATTTAATTGGCTATTTCTATGAATTCTATGGAAAACTAGGGATAAAACAGATACGAGTAAAACCCACTTATAACCCCTACACGGAGCCCAGTTTAGAGATACAGGGATTCAATGAAAAATTAAAAAGATGGGTAGAGATAGGAAACTCGGGTGTTTTCAGACCGGAGACGCTAATCTCATTCGGAATAAAGAGGAGAGTGATAGCATGGGGTTTTGCGCTAGAGAGGGCTTTAGCTTTGAGGTTAAATTTGGAGGATATACGACAACTTTATAACCCCTACACGGATTTGAATTTCTTAAGAGGTGTAAAAACTGCGTCTATACTTGACTGACTAATATGGTGATGATAAATACTTCGATAGATGAGATGAATAAACTCTTAGGGAAAAAGCTGACTAAAGAGAAATACTCAGATATAGCCTTCAAATACGGCTTAGATCTAGATATAAACGGAGATGAACTAAACTTTGAAACTACCTCTGACAGGGCGGAATTGATATCAAAGTATGGCCTTGCCAGACTGCTATCACAGCTTATACACAAACCAATAAATGTGAAAGACCCAAAGATAAATGAAGGGATAAGCATATCAGTGGAGAAGACTGAAAGGCCATTTGTGAACTGTCTTCTATTGAGGCTGAAAAAAGAACTTGGAGAAAGAGCAAGTGAGTTGGTTGAGATACAAAACAAAGTAGATCTAGTTATAGGTAGAAGAAGGGGGATGGCTGCTATAGGGCTCTTCGATTACGATAAAATAGGATTTCCAATAGTATACAGACACGAAAAAAAAGAGAATATAAAATTTACGCCATTAAGTTACGCCAATGAAAAAACTTATGATGAAATACTAAACAGCACAGACGCTGGGATATGGTACGGTAAGATCAGTCCAGAAAAGCCAATAATATGGAAGACCTCTAATGGGGATATAATGGCTTTGCCACCGATAATAAACGCGGACAAATACTCAATAGAGAAGAACACAAGGAACATCCTCATAGACATAACTGGTGTGTCAAAGAAATCAGTAAACTCCGCAACCAAGGCCTTAATATTCAACCTCTCAATGATTGGTGATATAGAGGTACTTAAGGTAAAATATCAGACAAAAGATATAGATACTGGTTTGACTCTTTCACCTACAAAAATGCGCTTGAGACATTGGGATTTAGAAAATCTTATGGGGAAAGCTGTAAGTGCAGAAGAGGTAGTAAAACTACTTAGATACGCTGATTACAATGTAAAATTTGAGAAAGGTATTTACGCGTTAGAGATTCCATTTTACAGAGACGACGTTATAAGCCAAGTTGACATAATTGACGACATTCTGAGATTTTATGGGGTCTCAAATCTAGAACCTTTGCCTGTAAAGACTTACTTCACTGGTGAAAAACTAAAAGAAAGCAGATTATCCGATTTTATAGGAAATAGGATGACTGGAGCAGGGTACCAGGAATTAGATTCGAACGTTTTGACAAATGAAACTATCCAATTTGATAATATGGGATTAAAGAGAGAGAACTATGCAAAGCTGTCTGAATCAAGGAGCTCAGAGATAAGCATGACGAGGCGTCTTGTAGTCCCGGAAATTTTGAGATTTATATCCAACAACATAAATAGGAAATTCCCACAAAAGCTGTTTGATATAGGTTATGTTGTAGAGTTAGATCCTAGCTCTGACACGAACTTCTCAAACAAGCTGCATCTGGCTATAGTCTATTCTGGAGTGGATGCCAACTTCAGCGATGTAAAAGCTGTTGTGAAGATTGTCCTTTCAGACATATTCAACATAGACGAGTTCAAAGTATCTGAAAATGAAGATCTTAAACAGACATTTATAAGCGGTAGATATGGAGATATAATGTACAACGATAAAAAAATAGGTGTGATAGGCGAGTTACACCCCCGTGTTTTAAACAAATTCAACATATCATTCCCAGCTAGTGTGGCTGAGTTATTCCTCGACAAAATAATAGAGGTTTGAGATGAACTGTGAGATCTGTGGATTAAGCGATAAGAAATTCTACAAAGTCGAGATAGAGGGATCAGTGTTCATAGCATGCTCAAACTGCGCAAAAGGAGGGAAGATACTCTCTGAGGTAGTAGAAGGCAAAGAGGAGTCGATGAATAGAAAGGACTTGAATATAGAGGATATATATGGAGAGGATATAGACTTTAACTTTTCTAATAAAATCAAAGAAGCAATAAGATCAAGGAATATAAGTGTAGAGGAATTAAGCAAGGAGACTAAGACTCCGATAGATGAGCTGAATAAAGTTATAAATGGAAAAATAATCCCTAGAATAGACCTTACAAGAAAATTAGAAAAAGCCCTTAAAATAAAATTATCAGAGGACTAGTCATCTTATAAAAGCAGGGGTGGCGAAGTGGTCAAACGCGTAAGGCTTAGGACCTTATGACTTAGGTCTTCGTGGGTTCGAATCCCACCCCCTGCACTTTATATGGTTATCCTCCAGTTTTAACCAGAATTTACTGATGCGGCTGAAAAGGTTGAACTAAATACATTTAAATATTGAAAAGAATAATTGATATTAAGGTGATTAATATGACAAACCTATCTTTTGACAGTTTTCTTAATGTATTTAAGAAAAAAGTGGATGTAGAAAATTCCGGCCAATATGTTGAGCTGGAAGTTGAAAAAAGTGATAAGCCATCGGCAAAGGTCTATGTGAAGTACTTTGTGTTGGTGAAATATGAAGATGCAAGTGCGCTGCTAAACGACATACGGTCGGGATACACGTTGGTCTTTGTAAAGGTGAAGGAATTAAGAGAGAAAGGTGGAATGGATGAACTCAAGAGGACAATAACAAAGATCAAAAGAAGTGCAGATGCGGCTGGAGCACAGATAGTCGGGATAGATGAAGATTACCTGCTAGTTGTGCCGGACTTCGTAAAGGTTGAGAAAGGCGATGTTCTTTCGCCTTCCACAAACGTTAGCTCTTGAAAAATTTTTAGAGAACACTGAGCTAAGCCCCAAGCGAGGCTTCCTCAGTGGAGTTCTATTAGGATTAATTTCTCGAAGAAAAAGCTGTCCGAATCGATTACAGTGTAACTTAAATCTGCCCTGCGAATTGCCCCGTAGATCCTATCTAGATTTGATTTAGTCGAGAGGACTATGAATATTCTTCCACCAGGTTCCAAATGACTTGGCGCTTCTAATATGAACCTTTCAGTTAGCTCAGACCCTTCCTTCCCCCCAAGTGTAGCGATATCCAGAGAATCGCTAGTCGATGGATCACCAGGCAAGTAGGGCGGATTCATGAAGATAACATCAAACCTTTTTTCTCCGATCTCTTTGAATAAGTCTGACTTTATCACCTTTATATTTTTTATGTTGTTTTTACTTGCATTTAATTTTATCAGATTCAGCGCATGGTCATTTATATCAACTAATGTTACCTCATCAGCAAATTTTGCAGCGTTTAATCCGATTATACCACTTCCAGCGCACATGTCCAGAACTTTACCCTTGCTTGCTGCTACTGCCTTCAAAAGAAGCTTGGAATCATCAGATACGGGATAAACGCTTGGATCTTCCAGCATGTCTAACATGTCTTACCCTCCAAACCCGGGGAGATCAGATGTCAACTCCTCAAGTCTACTTTTTTTACTTGACAATAAGGGTATTAATTTGTAAGTGCTGGAGAAAAAAGATATCAAAAAGAAAGAGAGTAGGAACCCATATATTATGTAGCTCATCAGAATACTATTAGATACGACCAATGCAAGGTATATCAGGACTACCGACACAATGAAATAAAGCAAGAAAAGAATGAAGGCATTCGTAGAGTTCTCCTTTGAGATTGAGAAAGCCTTTCTGAGGGAGGATAAAAGGTCATAATCATAATAAACCGAGGAAGCGCCTAGAAAAAGCGTTTTCATACCTAAGTAAAGCCCGGGTATAACGAAAAAGATACAGCCTATAACCGATAAGATAATCTGTGCAGACGCTGTAATCAAAAACTTGGGATATGTTCTATTTGAAATTGAAATTATCTGCCTTAGCTTAACCTTCCCATTGAATTGCCTCTGCTCATTCAAAGAGAAATTCACAATATAAAGGGAAACTAGTACAACTGACACGAAAAGCAAGGAAGAAGCGCTCACATCATACCCAGATACGTACAAACCAGTCGGCACAAAAGGATTGTGGATGTAAAGATTAAAATTGTCATAGATCACAAAGTAGCCGACAAATAAAAATAAAAGAAAAACCGCAGCTGCAGATAGAGATATGTACTTGTTCCTGTAAACTGAGAAACCGTAACCAAATGAACTCAAAGCTTCATTTACCATATCTCTTCTTATACACATTTTTATAATAATTACATATATATTTTAATTCGCACATGTAGCATTTTGGCCTGGATGTCAAGCATATCTCCTTCCCAAATTCAACCATCTGCAGATTCAGCATCCTCTTGTATCTCTCTGGAGTTATATCCATCAATCTTTCCCTGACCTTTTCCGGATCTTTCGAATCCACCAACCCCAAAGCATTCGATATCCATATTACGTGCGTGTCACAAGCTATCACTTTTTCCCCAAACCCGTATGAAAGCACTATGTCAGCGGTCTTCCCGCCGACTCCCGGAAGCTTCATAAGCTCTTCTCTAGTCCCTGGCACTTCGCCGTTGAAGTCCCTGATTATCATCCTCGCGGTTCTCTTTATCATCTTGGCCTTCTGATTGTAGAACCCTGAGGGCTTTATCAGAGATGCAAGCCGCTTTATGTCTGCTTTCGCATAATCCTCAGGGGTGTTAAGAACAGATGACATCCTCTTAAAAGTCTTATCCGTGAGCTCGTCTTTGTTCCTCTGCGAGATTATTGTACTTATCAGGACTTTGAACGGATCCGCTGTCCTGAATTTGACCTTGCCGTATCTTTTCTCCAGGAATTTGCAGAGGACAAGGATTTTGTCGGCTGGATTAGATTTATATGAAACTGGCATAACCAGAGATAGCTGCCAATATATTTATAGATGAAATCAAAGAAAACCCGGATTTAAGGGAGAAGGAGATCAAACAAGGTTTCCAACTGCGTGCGCTTCATCTCCAACTTAGCTTTGAGGTCTTTGTATGACGCTTCGCTGACCTTTCCAGCCGCGAAGTTTCTTTCCAAATCAGAAAGTTGGTTTTCTATGTCTCTAAGCTCATTGGTAAGCTTTTGGTTCTGTCCCCTCCCTATCGAAAGACCTGTTTCTATGTTACTTGACAGTTGATTTTTGTCCAGCTTGTTTGTAAACTTTCTCGAAAGCTCGCTGTATAGCTCATTCATGTCACTCTCTAGCCTTGCATAGGAGTCCTTATCTTTGAATTGGCATTCTCCAGCCAGGACTATTCTGACATTGGCTGAGGATGAAGTTGGGTCATATATGCCCACTATCTTCGCCCATAGGAAGATCGGCACTATGTACTTTATTTCTAGGAATAGAATGAAAAGCAAGAAACTTACTATGGTTCCGTACAATAACAATGCAGAGGGCGTTACGCTAAATGTTGAGATGTTATTATAAATTTCCCCTCTGGCATAAACCAAAAGAACAGCTAGTAAGATTATACCCAAGACTAGGAAAGCCTTCCAAAGGATTGGATACTTCGATCCCTTCTTATTATCTTTAGCAGCTTTAATCGCAACCCTTATCGGCTTGGAGTTACCGCCTCGAAATACTTCTTCTAGATTTTCATCGTCGAATTTGGTCATTTCGTTTAAAAGCAGCTTGTAATCCAAGTCCCCCAAAGATTCAGCTATATCATTTCTCAAAGCTTGAGGATCATTGCTCTTAATGTACATGTCATAGAATACATGCCTATTCTCCATCACCTTAGTGTCGAACTCATTTTCGTAGTTCTTAACTACACTACTGAACATAATAATTAATTGATTTGCCGCTAATAAATACCTTACAGATTCGAGTCCTAAGTAGGCCTAAAGATATTTATACCTCTTGTATTCATTGTGATTACAATGGAAGGGCTTGAAATTGGATACTGCAGCAAAGAAGACAAAGCATATATAAGCGATTTGTTCATGAGGACATTCAAGAAGAGACCGTGGAATAGCAGGATGAATAAGAAGGACGTTGACTCTTACCTGGATTCCATATTGGAAGCGGGTGACTCTATATGCCTTGTCGCTAAGATAAATGACCAAACTAGCAAGAACCCAGTTGGATTCGCCTTCGGATCAAAGCTTGGGTATGTGATAAATGAGGAGATAAATGAAAAAACCGCCACTTATTTAGCGTCTATCGCTGTAGAACCAGCTGTCAGAGATAAGGGAATTGGAAGCCAACTTCTATCAACATACATGAAAAAAGCAGAAGAATTAAATTTCAAGTATCTATCTTTGATAACATCAACAAAAAGCACTGAAACTCTAAATTTTTACGAAAAGCATGGCTTATCTAGATTAGAGAATGAGAGAGACTATTCGCCGGAGAGCACAAAAAGCGGTAATATATTCATGATTAGAGAGATTGACACAGAGAAAAATAGCATAATACATGTATAAGTATATCTTAATCTTTGAAGTACTTTATATTCTCAACGGTTTCTTCGAAGTTTTCCTCAAGCTTCCGTGAAAAACTTGGGGATCTTTCCTTTATGGATCCCATATACTCCATGCCGAGAACAGAACTTTCAGAGCTTTCGTCTCTAACCGCTTCTGGCTCAGGTACATATGGAAGATAAGCTAGATGAATTGGCATCTCTCCTGTTTCTTCAAATAGTTTTTCTACCTCCATAAAAAACCTAGTCCCATCCCACCCATCCTTCAAAAAAGATTTTGATGCCCTTTCCGGGTAGCCGAGGGCAACCCCAATTTTGAAATTATCCTTACTTCTTATTGCTCTATCAAGTTCCTTGAGGCTACTCTGATCATATGAGACAATAACCGCTGAGGGAAGGTCTGTATATTTGCACCTCAAGCCGAAATCTTCGGCTGATTCCTCATAGAGAGAGCTTATAATAGCTGCTGGCTTATGGTTGTTTATGGTCAGATAGAATGACAACCCCTCAAAAAGCTCCATGGAGTTTATTATGCTTTCCAAGTCTTTATTAACCATTCTAATTCAAATGAAGTGCCCCAATATTTAAATCTATCTTGCTCAAGCTCCTAAACATTATTAAAGATAAAAGTCGTATAAAGAATATGGATATCTTGATTTTTTATGCGATATCTACTCTGCTAATTTTGATGTCAATAGCTATTGCACTTAGCAGGAGGTTGATGCATTCACTTATATTCCTGTTCTTCTTCGTTGTTTTAGTTTCATCAATGTTTATACTTCTCGCTTTTCCATTCCTAGGCGTAGCAGAACTGATAATATACAACGGCGGAATAGTAGTCCTATTGACTGTAGCTGCATCACTTATACCAGAGGAGAGACTTGGATTTGATAGAAAAAAAATCCTGATAGCTCTACCGATCTTGATGATAGCCCTCATGCTGATTCTGCCTTTCGGCCAAGCAAGCACAACCGGCGTTGGCCAAACAAACCAACCTAGTCTTGGAATTTATCTGTTTTCGCATTATTCGCTTCTAATTTTAGTCGCTGCAGTTACACTCCTAGCGAGCCTGATGACAGCAGTTTACTTCATAAGATCAGTGGAGGGAGAATGATACCCTACGAATATATTTTTTATCTTACATCTATACTCTTCGTAATAGCGGTATTTGGGATGCTGATGAGGAAAAACCTTATAAATTTTGTAATAAGCATCGAAATAGTGATAAATGCCGCCCTTATAAACTTCGCAGCCGGGTCCTATTACTTTGGATATTTGAATGGGGTTTCCTACGCGCTATTAATCCTTGTGATAGCAGTTTTTGAAGCTGCGGTCGCGATAGCATTGATAATATTCTATCACAAGATAACCGATAACCTTGAAATGTCCGCATTGAAGGAGTACAGAGGTTGATATGATGTTATATTTGATCTTATTGCCGATGTTGATATCAATGACTTTGACAGCCTTTTTAAAGGATAAACTTGTGAGAAGCCGTCTGATAGCCGTGTCAATGACATCCTTATCGTTGCTTATATCCAGTGTTTTTTTCTATGTTTACTTCTCAAAGGACTTGATTGAGAACTTTAGCTGGTTCAACATAGAAACTTATACCTTTCAGATCTCCTTTATAGCGAATAACCTGCACCTACTCATGGCAGTAGTGGTCTCCTTCATCTCGCTGCTGATACTAATATTCTCCGTGTTTTACATGAGAAGAGAAAAACAGGAGAAGTACTACTTTGAGATGTCTTTATTCATATTCGCAATGCTTGGTTTAGTTGTATCGAACAGCTTCATTTTGTTTTATATTTTCTGGGAGCTTATGAGTATATCCTCTTATCTTCTGATAGGATTTTGGTACGAGAAAGAAGCTGCCTCTAAGGCAGCAAAGAAAGCTCTCATTCTTACGAAGGTAGGGGACGTTTCACTTCTCACTGCGATAATAATCTTATTCGCTAACACCGGAACTCTATCCATAAGTGCAACTCTGTCCGGTTTAAGCTCCATCCCTCAAGTGTATCTCACGGTTTCTGCAGCTTTATTTATAATAGCTGCACTATCTAAATCTGCTCAATTCCCATTCTATGTCTGGCTCCCAGATGCTATGGAAGCACCGACTACAGTTAGCGCGCTTCTTCATTCTGCAACGATGGTGGCCTCTGGAGCTTTCCTACTCATAATGATAGCCCCATTAATGTATGTGAGCGGAACCATGGTCTACTTGGTGCTGATAAGCTTGATCACTATATTTATTTCAAGCTTGCTTGCGCTTGAAAGCGTGGACACAAAGCGCATATTGGCTTACTCAACAATAGACAGCTTGGCTTTTATGTTCCTTGCCGTGGCTACGCTGAACCCAGATGGTGCTTTGTTCTACTTGATAATGCACGCAGTTTTCAAATCCCTGCTTTTTCTGCTCGCCGGTGAACTTATAATATTGTTTGGAACCAGAAATATATTCAAGCTGAGGGGTCTTGAGATAGGCAAACCTATCTTCTATGTGCCTGCCTTCATAGGCCTAGCTTCCCTGGCAGGTATACCTCCTTTCTTGGGTTTCTTTGCACATGCCACACTCTCCTATAATTTTTCCATATCGATTGAGCTTATATTTATGGTAGCCACTTTCCTTACATCACTTTTCTCATTCAGATTGTTCTTTACAGTTTACCATAAAAACGGAACAGAAAAAATAAGAGAAGACAAGTTCGCAATTATACCTATCGCAACCCTGTCCATACTTTCAACAGTTGGTGGTGCTAGCTTATTCTTTTTCAACTCGATAATACCTATAGCCTACTCCTTTGACTTATTCCTGGTGCTAGACTCAATAATAGCTTTGCTTGGTCTCTTCGCGGCCTACTATTTCTATTCAAATCGCGATTTCCCCTATGCAAAGCTTGACAAAAAGCTGAAATCTATATTCAGAGGAGTGACGTATGATGACGTGCTAGCGTCAACTGGCACAGCGATAACAAAATTCAGTGGGTTGGTTGACAGATTTGAAGGCGCTCTTGGAGAAGCTTTCGATAGTGTAGGCTCCTTATCTTTCAGTCTCTCTTACATCTCCAGGGAGCTTCAAAGCGGAGACCTAAGCAATTATATTGTGATCTTTATAGCAGGGGCCATCCTTGTCATGATACTTATGCTGGTAGGTGTTTGAATATGATCAATCTTATATATCTGATATTGCCCGGTGTATTGGGTGTAATAGCTCTATATCTAAAGGATGTAACACATTCAAATATACCCTCAAAATCTATAAGCTATACGGCTATGGGCGCCACTCTACTATTGCTTCTGCTTGGGACAATCTTTGGATTCAGTGGATTCAATCTTGCAATTTCCAAGGCAATAGACCTCTCTATAAGTTTTAACCTAAATGGTATAAGCCTACCGTTCCTATTCCTAGCTGTACTTATGCCGATGCTTGTCTTACCTTCATTTAAGTATGATGTATTTGATAAGAAGTTGACATTCAATGTTTTGTTTCTAGTAATATACGTATCCATTATATCCATGTTCATGTCTTCTAATTTGCTGTCACTTTTCATTTTTATGGAGATATCTTTGCTGTCTGCTTTCTTTGCTATCTTCTTATGGGGGAATGAAAGCTCATTCAACTCAGCGATGAAATTCCTGATCTTCACACAGATATCAAGCATGCTCATCTTAACCGCATTCTTGATGGTTTTTCTTTACACTGGCTCCTTTGAATTAACTTCTATAGGAGCTTTCACCCATAGCGCAAATTCTATCTATCTGAGTACGGTGTTTATGCTTGTTTTAGTAGCCGCTATAATAAAGTTTCCAGTGTTTCCTCTTCACGCATGGATGCCAGGTGCATACTACGATTCCGCGACAAGTATAACAGCTCTGCTATCTGGGCTATTTTCAAAGATAGGGGGCTATATCCTGCTTCTCTTTATCTTATTTATCACGCCAATATCTGCGAGCTACTTCTCAATGCCAGTGATGATATTGGCAGTGATATCTGCATTCTACGCTGCTTTTATAGCCCTCTCAAAGAAAGACTTAAAGATGATGTTCAGCTACTCCAGCATGCTTTATATGAGCTTGGCTTTGATGGGAATCATGTCTAACAATGCTATAGGGATAGATGGAGGGATATTTTTAATGATAAGCTACGGATTCATCTCTCCCCTTGCATTCATGCTCACAGGCTACCTAAGATCGCAAACAGGGACAACCGATATGACTAAGGTGGGAGGATTGATGAAGAAAGTGCCAACTTTTGCACTCTTCTTTTTCATAGTTGTCTTTGCATCGATAGGTGTGCCAGGTTTCAGCAATTTTATCGGGGAGTTTTTAGTATTCCTTGGAGTATTCAAATTCTATCCACTGATTATCATATCAATAGTGTCCATGTTGATAGCGACCGGTTATTACCTGTCTGCAGTGAAGAGGATAGTTTTTGAAAAGTTCTTCGCACCTGTCAAAAACCTGCATGATTTAAGCAAATCAGAACTAATACAAACAGTAGCGTTATCATTCGTTATAATCATACTTGGCATCATGCCTTACATATTGATAAATAGTATAAACTTGGGGGTGGTATGATGATAAATGCACAGTACATACTTATAGTCGGGGCTTTGCTAGTGCCACTGGTTGACTTACTAAGAAGAGAGCTGAATGTAAAAGCTACTAAAATAATAAATTACCTTACCCTTAGCATACTTTTGCTATCGTTCATTTTTGAGGTCTTATTTGGTAATATCCAATCAACACTATTTAACTCCGTTGATTATTCTTACTTCATAAACAGTTTTATCCTTCTACTATCTACTTTAATTTTTAGTTTCATGTTGCTTCACTTTGAGAAGCTTGACACCTATATAGATGTGTTTTTCATAATAACTGTGCTTGGCGCGACATTGATGGTAATTTCAAGCAATTTCCTATCCTTGATAATATCTTTGGAGATGATGTCGATTCCTTCATATGCTTTGGTTTTAATAGTAAAGGACAAAAAGCACCTTGAAGGCACATTCAAATATCTTTTCATAAGCATGCTATCCATAGCGTTTCTTGTCTTTGGATCTTCACTCATCTTTCTATCTTCCGGCTCGTTAAGTTTCTCTAGTTTATCAACTGTGAATTATCTGCTGTTTCTTCCAGGGATAGCTATAGTACTGGCTGGAATCGCTTACGAAGCCACTCTAGTGCCTTTTCATTCTTGGGCCCCAGATACGTATGATGCAGCTGACTCGACAGTAACCGCTTTCTTATCTTCTGTTCCTAAAGCTGCAGGACTGATAGTGATAGTGCACATATTCACATACGCATTTCCACTCGCTGAGGAGTTCATGCTTGTGACTTTGATGATCCTGGCAATGGCAACGATAATCGTACCAAGCATAATTGCAATCTCACAGTCAAAGCTAAAAAGGATGCTAATATACTCAAGCATAGCTCAGTCTGGGTTCGCCTTCGTAGGTGTGTCCCTGCTATCTACGATAAGTGTTTATTCGGCTGTATTCTACGTGTTTGCATTCGCAACCGCAGATGCACTAGTATTTCTTTCTCTTTCGATGCTGGAAAGCAGAGGGGTGTATCTGATAAGTGACCTTGGGAAAGCAAAGAATTTGGGGATGGTCCCTGTTTTAGGCTTGAGCTTGGGATTACTTTCTCTGGCAGGCTTTCCACCAACAATAGGCTTCTTTGGAAAGCTACTGATATTTATGTCGCTTATATTTCAGGGTTATGTATGGGTGGTTATAGTTTTGATAGCTGTACTTCTATTCTCAACTTTCTACTATTACAATGTATTTAGAAACATGTATAGAAGGAAGTACTTTCTTACAAAGTTTGTGCCCATAAAGTCAGACATAAGGTGGGCTTTGAAAGAAGCGATAATCATCATATTGATGGCTATTGTATTTGCCGGTGTCGCCTTGATCAGCGCAGCTTGAGATACTCGAGTTTTTTCTTAAGACTTTTTCTCCTTCAGTTCTTTCATGTGAATCTCATTCTTCAACCTGGCGATCTTCTTCTTAAGGCTTCTGTACTTCCCAGCATCAGCTGGCTGCAGACCCTGTGTCTTCTTTATGTTCATCTTTAGAAGCTCCATCTCCAGGTCCTCTATTTTCTCTTCCATCGGTTATGTTTATACCTCCCAACTTACTGCTCTTTGTGACTATTGTCACCTTTATACCTATAGCCCCTCTCTTTAGAAGGAGCTGCTTCTGCCCTTTTCTGACACCATAATCTTCTATCTGACCAGACTTAGGCAAGATACCACCATTTGGTCTAAACTTGAAATGGGCTGCCCTCTCTTTTATCACGCCCCCTATCTCTATCTCTGCTCCTCTTGCTCCAGCTGCCATTATTGCATCAAGCATCTTGTGCGCGATAACCTTGTACTTCATAGGGCCAAATCTCGCAATCCTAAAAGCAAT
>ERZ1669250.317-NODE-317-length-23724-cov-6.841818_pt1 | contig 23724 bp, 19 predicted proteins | sample MGYA00579295_ERZ1669250 | MGnify/ENA primary metagenome ERZ1669250 (study PRJEB41166, sample SAMN08046056) | hot springs metagenome | biome: hot spring; feature: acid hot spring; material: thermophilic sediment; isolation source: thermophilic sediment from acid...
TATTGGCCCTGCAAACAGGAGATGTAGATTATATTGCATGGTCAATACCGGGAAGCTATGTTCCTGAATTGAAATCTAATCCAAATATAAACTTGTTTTACAGTCCAAACGATGGATATTTCTATCTTGCATTCAATATGGCTCAACAGCCTATGAATTATTTAGCATTTAGAGAGGCTATCTCACATCTTATAGATAAAAATACAATAGTCCAAGATTATATGGCTGGTTTAGGCCAACCAGGTGACTCAACTGAACCGCCATTCTTCACAGCATGGTATAATTCATCAGTTGTTAGATATCCATATTCTCCATCAAATGCATCTTATATATTAAATACATCGGGCTTCCCGATAGGTCCAAATGGATGGAGAATGATGCCAAATGGACAACCAATGCCACCCATCCAGATTTTGACTCCTCCAGCAGATTATGATCCTATAAGGGTAAAGATAGGCGAAGCCCTTGCATACGAAATGTCTCAGATTGGAATAAATGCGGTAGCAAAGGCGCAGGATTTCAATACACTTGTTGCTTTAATGTCTTCTTATCAATACCAGATGTTAACCATGGGTTGGTCTTTAAGTACTGATCCAATAGGAAATCTCGCGGATATATATGGAATGAATGCTCCAAATAATTATGAAGCATTCTGGCCTTCAAATTATACAAATCCTAATTTCCCAAATATAAAGACTTTGGCCGATAACCAGACATCACAGCTTGCATGGCAGTTTAACAATGTTATAAATAATGCCTTAACAACATTTAATCCAAGTCAGCAGATTTATTATACAAAATGGGCACAGGGGATACTCAGCGAAGCTATTCCTGTTAATGTATTATATTATTCAATAAATATTGAGGCAACTTTAAATGTATGGACTGGATGGTTCTCATGGGAAGGCAGTATTTATAATATATATTCACTTGCAAATCTTCACATGTATTCAGTTTCAACAAGTCAATCTGGAACCACAGTAATTCAGCAAAAGGTAGGAAATATTGTATATCCAAAACAGGTAGAATCAATTAATGCTGTAATTATAGGATCACAAAAGGTTTTAATTAATCAACCTGGATTTGGAGTATCCACATCTGCATCAAGCGTTCCCATCTCTGTTTTAGTTACAAATAATTTCGGTTTGCCTGTTCCAAATGCTTATGTTAAATTAACACAATATGGTAATGGATCTGTAATAATTGGATCTTCATCTGGATACACAAATATGAACGGAATATTTACAACATATATTACAGGATCAGTTCCTGGATACTTAACATTGAAAGCAAATGTATTTTATTCCAATATGAATGCATCGGCAATACAGCAAATTCAAGTTGTCCAATTTGTACCAAATATATTATTCATTACTGCAAGTGTTTCAACACCATCTCTTATGCCAGGAGAAACCACATTGGTTACAGTTAAAGCTGTAAATCAATATGGAAATCCTGTATCTGGAGCCAATATATCAATTGCTTCAAATCTCATTGGTTTTGGTAATATATATCCTTCTTATAATTATACCAATGCAAGTGGTATTGCAACTTTCGTTTATTCAGCTCCATCAGTAAATGAAATGAAAAACACTTATGTTAATAGCAATTTGGAGGGTAAATTATTAATAACTGCAAATGCACCAGGTTATACAGTTAAGAACCAGATTAGTTTAACAGTGTTCGATTATAATCCATATCCAAGCAATTGGGATCAAATACATATTATCGGAGCAACAAATTACTTTGTAAATCAGAATGATTTGAAGACAACAGTCGAAATTCAGGCTGTAAATACAAATGGTATGCCCATAAGCGGAATGAAAATTGGTATATCAGCATCAAACTCAACGTATATTGAAAACTATACATATGGCATAACCAATTTATTTGGATATACTAACATTACAATAACCTTTAAGCCTGGACTTAAGACAGCTGGAATATCCATTACATTTTTAAATTCATCAGAGTATCTTATTTCCGATAGTTTAACAATTGCCTATATTAATGGAGTTACACCAACAAACTTGTATGGTGGTTATATATCATTATATAACACAAATACAGGCATGAGAAGTAACTTTGTAAGTGTAAATGAAAAAATGCATGCGTTTGTTGTGCACCTCTTTAATTCATCTAACATGCCAGTAAATGGCACAATACCTATTGGATTTATTGTAACTGCATCAACAACAGGTTCATTATTAGGGTTATATGATCCTAATTGGACCACTAATTATTCTGGCACAGGAATTCCTCAAGGATTCATGAATTCTCTATGGGAATTCGTAGGTATTAACCTAAATACAACATACATGGGAATATTACCAACAATGTCAGGAGTATTTGAAAGCCAGCTTGATAATCAAATTGTAGATCCAACTCTTGGATTGACAGCATTCGATTATGTATTATATGCATATGGTATTTATGTAAATGATTCATATATAACAAATGGTGTTGGAACATTCTATCTTCCAGGTTTAATTTCTCCATTAATGGACACTAAAATAAACCTATATGCAATACCTTATGCATATGCTTATTATCCATATACAAGTGGAATATATCCTCCAGGTGTTATAGTGAATGGTAATTTCTACATAATGGGTTCAGAATATCTAACAAATCAAATAGTAGTACAGAGAGCAATGGATGTCAGAATTGCAATTTTCAATGTTAACAATTCATTCGGATTTAGTGGAGGAAGCATTAACGTATATGCAAAATTAGTCAATGCAACTGATACACCTCAGGTAAATCAGAGTCTTTCATTCTATTCAAACCTATTTGTTCCTAATCCATCATTCATAAACTTCCTCTTACCATTCGGTAATTTAGGTATTTCACCAGTTTATACATATACTACAAATTCAAATGGAATGGTATATGCAACATTACCTTTGATTAGTACAACTGCATTGTTGCAGGATGCTATGTATGTTGCATGGAACTATATGCCAGGATATCCTAAACCATCAGCTATGAATGCATGGGGAATAGCGTCAATTGTACAAAGTATTAATATTATAGTTGTACCTTATCAGGGATTGTTATACGTATCTTCTAATGTATATACATTGCCATACAATTCAACAGCCATATTAACAATAAATGCATATGATCAATATGGAAATCCACTTTCAAATTCTCAAATATCTGTTTCATCCTCTACTGGAAATGTCATTGGATCTGGCATTACAAATAATATTGGAGAAACGACATATTATATAACACCTGTAAACACTACAGTTAATGGAAATCCATTCACTATTGATACAGTTAAAATTAAATTATCAGGAAATGTCCTTGGTGGTGTCTATTATCTTACACTTGTATCTTATGCACCACAGCCAAGTGCTCAATACATTAATCTCATGCCTTCACAGGTATTGACAAATTCAAGTTATACAATAAAAGGAATGATATGGGCACCTTCAGGAATCAAAAATGTTGTATTATACCTAGATAATCCAATGAATCCATTCAACGTTACATATACTGAAATATCTCCAGGTATATATCAGTGGTATGCAAATGTCTCTGGATTCTATTCTGGATTAAATGCTGTATTCTTAAACTTGACGGATAACAATAATGTAAATATAATTGTTCCAGAATTCTTCTATTATCAGCCAGTTCAATATGCCACCGTTGCAGATTTGAACAACACAGTTACAAAAATTTCACAATCATTAACAAACACTTCTGAAAATGTCAAATCGACAATATCTTCAGCTCAGGGATCAATAAGTACTGCAATATCTATTTCAATTTTAGCATTAATTTTAGCGATAGTAGCAATAGTATTGGCATTTAGAAAACCTAAAAAACCTGAAACAACAAGCACAGGAGGAAATCAAACCTCCTAAATTTTTTAATTTTTTTTGAGGTGTTTATATGGCAGGTTTATTAAAATATTGGGTTATGAGGTCAATACAGAGTTTTATCACGTTTATAATAATTGTAATATCCTTATTTTTCTTGCTTCATGCTTTCCATCAAAATTTTATAACCTTATTATCATTAAATCCACAATTGACACCTTCACAGAAAGAATTTGTAGCGAAATTATATGGTCTAAACCAGCCATTATGGGTGCAATTTGAAAATTATATAATGCAAGTATTCACGTTCAATTATGGATATTCTTTTGTTTATGATGTTCCTGTTTCAAGTCTTTTAGCACAAACAGTCCCAAGAACTTTATTTTTGTTTGGTTTAGCAACAATAATATCTTATATAATTGGTTATTTTGTTGGTGCTATAATTGCATGGAGAAGAGGGGGGATATTGGATGCATCTAATGTTGTAATTGGATTGTTTTTCTATAACATGCCAACATATTGGGTAGGAATGATTTTTATATTTATATTTTCATTTGAATTAAAACTATTTCCATTAGGTGGATTTTTCGATGCAACAGATAAGATATTTGGTTGGAATGCACCAAACAATATATTTTGGGTTGCTCTAGATTATTTATGGCATGCAGCTCTTCCATTAATTGTTCTTGTTTTAATATTCTTTGCCGGAAATGTTTTGTTGATGAGAACATCAATGTTAGATGTAATTGGAGAAAATTATATCGATGTTGCAATTGCAAAAGGGTTAACGGAAAAAGAGGTATTGTTTAAGCATGCTGCTAGAAATGCTTTATTACCTTTAGTAACAAGTTTCATAATATCGATGGCATTTGCAATTGGTGGCGGTGTTTTAACAGAGACAGTATTTAGCTATTTTGGAGTAGGACTCTTATATATTAAGGCTATTGATTCACTGGATTATCCTGTTATAGAAGCAACTGTAATAATAATCTCATTGTTAGTTATAATATTCAATTGGATTGCAGACATAATTTATGGTTATCTCGATCCTAGAGTGAGAGTAGAATGAGGTGTAGATTATGGTAAAGAAAAGAGGGTGGAATGAACAGAGGAAGGCTTTTATAAGATCTTTAAAAAATGGATGGAAAATTTATACAAAAAGCAAAATAGGTATGGCCGGATTAATAATGATAATAATATTTGTTATTATGGCTGTATTTGCACCTTTTTTAACACCATATACACCAGAATTTAAGGCACCATCTGTAGATGTGATTAGGGGTGACATATATATTACAAATTTGACAAACAATGTTGTATGGGATAAACCACCTGTTGGTATTATACCATACACATCTTCACAAGGTGCAAATCAATATTTGAAGGCAGTTTTAGTTTATAATGATCAAGGAAATGCAGCAGTTTTTAATGTTAGTTATACATATATAAACAATATACTAAAAATTAATTTATCATCTCCGACATATTATTCAATACCAAAGGGAACAAATTACATGGGTCAGACAGCTATGTATTTCAAATATTTCTCTGCACCAAAATCAATAGTTTATTATGGATTTACAAATACATCATTCTATATATTGGATAATAATTTTAAACAAATTTATAATTTTAATCTAAATAAAAACATTGATTTTAGAAGTGAATTTTATAACAACCCATATCAATTGCCACAGGCAGGTCAATTAAGCGCCATTGCAATTGCGAATGGAACAGAAGTTAAGGTATTGTTTTTCTACAATTCTCAGTTATCATTGAACGGCATGCTTCTCGGGGTTGTACATATAAATCCTTTAAGTATTGTAACATTAAAATTAAATTCATCAATAATTAATAATATTTTATTATATATAAATCCATTAGATTTAAATTCCACAATGGCCATAATACCAACAAAAATTGGATTGTATTCATATGTATTTCCAATGGAGTTAAACAAAACATATCTTAGCTATGGTTTAAATATCCCTCAAAATGTCTCAAAACCTCAGTTGGCATGGTATTTAAATTATTCAGTAAATTATAATAATACAGTAATAAATATTTATCCACAAAGCATTTCATATTCAAATAATTTTCCCTCAGAATATCCGAATCAGAACATAATTCTTATGACGTCAAATAACAATATAATTGGTATAAATAGGTTAAACGGATCAGTTATGTACATTACACCATTCTTAATATCAAATTATTCTGTACAAAAATATACCTTGCAAGGGATAGCAGGAAACATGGGAAACATGCCAGTTGCTTGGGCATACACATCATCAAAGTCAATAGTTGCAATTATAGACCAATATACTGGAAAAATATTGGGAAAGGGACAATTTTATAATATAATAGATGGATATGTGAATTCAAAACCTATTTATGATATTGGTTCAAGCATGATAATTTTGTCAACGAATTTAGGAGTTTATGTTTTTAATAACAACATGCATTTAAATCAAACCTTTTCAATCCCTGGTGGTATGAGAACCCCGATAAGCGGTTTGGGTAATGTAATTACATATCAATCATCATTAGGTTACTTTTATGGAGTAATTACAAATAATAATAAATTATATTTACAAATGACGCTAGGTACAGATATTGCACCATTGCCACCGGGAAAATATCCAAGTGGTAATGTTTATATTCTAGGCACCGATCTTTATGGACATGATATTTGGACATGGATTGTCTATGGAGCTAGGGCAGAGTTGATTGTTGGACTTGCGGCTGCAGCTTCTTCAGTACTTCTTGGTACATTTATAGGTCTAATATCTGGATATTATGGTGGTTTAGTAGATATAATAGCCATGAGATTGACAGATATATTCTTATCATTGCCAAGCCTTGTTATAATGCTCCTTCTAGTTACAATTCTCGGTCCTTCGATTTGGAATGTTATTTTGGTAATTGCAATTTTAGGTTGGTCAGGTATAACAAGGATTATTAGAGCTCAGGTGATGAGTTTAAAATCTAGGGCATTCGTAGATTCTGCCAGAATATCAGGCGCATCAAATCTTAGAATAATGTTTGTACACATAATGCCAAATATTCTCCCGCTAACATTTTTGTTTATGAGTTTTGGGGTTAGTGGTGCTATTATTACCGAGGCATCCTTGGCATTTTTGGGATTCGGAGATCCACACGCAATAACTTGGGGAATGATGCTTCAATATATTTGGACTACCGGTAATGTATTAAGAGCACCTTGGTGGCTTATTCCACCTGGACTTGCCATAACATTCTTATCCATGGCATTTTACTTTGTAGGAAGGGCGTTCGATGAAATAATCAATCCTAGATTGAGGAGGAGATAAGGATGGTATTACTCAAAGTTGAAGATTTATCAGTCCATTACAAAATTTATGGTAATTGGGTAAGGGCTGTTGATGATGTTTCTATAGAATTGGACTCAGGTGAAACTTTAGGACTAGTTGGTGAATCTGGATCAGGGAAATCAACGTTGGCTTATGCAATTACTCAATTATTGCCAAACAATGCATATATTAAAAAAGGAAAAATAATATTCAATGATCAAGATTTGTTTAAATATACATTGAAACCTGATGGTACATTGAATGTTTATGATGAAAACATTAGAAAGATAAGGTGGAAAGAAATTTCGATGATATTTCAGGCATCTCTAAATGCTTTCAACCCTGTTTATAAGGTTGGAGATCAAATAAAAGAGGCAATATTAGCACATGAACCAGATATATCTGAGGAGGAGTTGGAAAGAAGGGTTATTGAACTTTATGATTTTGTTGGAATACCTAGGGATAGAATAAATAACTATCCTCATGAATATAGTGGTGGTATGAAGCAAAGAGCTATGATAGCTATGGCATTGGCATTAAGGCCTAAACTAGTATTGGCAGATGAGCCTACAACCGCTGTAGATGTAATAACACAGGACAGAATATTAAAGGAAATTATAGATTTGCAGAAAAAGTTAGGCATGGCCATGATATTAATAACTCATGATGTATCTGTAGTGGCTGAAGTATCCCATAAAATTGCTGTAATGTATGCAGGCCAAATTGTGGAAAAGGGCACAACGAGGGAAGTTTTTAAACACTATGCCCATCCATACACTGAAGGATTGTTAAATTCATTCCCAAACCTTTTTGGTGAGAAAAAGAGGCTATCATTTATACCAGGTTCACCACCAGATTTAGCAAATCCTCCAAAGGGATGTAGGTTCCATCCTAGGTGTCCATATGCTAGGGAAATATGCGCAGAACAGAGTCCTCCACTCATAGAAATATCGCCAGGACATTATTCAGCATGCCATTTTGCAACATCAATATATGGGGGTAAATAAAAATGATTGGAAATACAGTAGTTAAGGTCGAAAATGTAAAAAAATACTATGAATTACACAAAGGCCTTCTTTCATTTGGGCCATCTTTAGTTGTAAAGGCTGTTGACGGTATTTCTTTTGAATTGCATGAAGGAGAAATTATTGGTATCGTAGGGGAGACAGGATCTGGAAAAACTACCACGGGCAGAATGTTAGTTTTATTGGAAAGACCAACATCTGGAAAAATATATTTTGAAGGAACAGACATATCAGAATTGAAAGGTAATAAACTTAAAGAATTTAGAAAGAATGTTCAAATGGTATTTCAAGATCCATATGAGTCTCTAAATCCTAGGTTTACAATTTTGAAAACATTGATGGAACCATTGATAATTCATAAAATAGGAGATACATATGAGGAAAGGGTAGACATAGTCATAAGGGCACTTGAAGATGCAGGTTTAAAACCTGGTGAAGAATATTTGGGCAGATATCCACACGAGGTATCTGGAGGTCAAAGGCAAAGGATTGCAATTGCAAGGGCACTTGTGACAAGTCCAAAATTCATAGTTGCAGATGAGCCAGTATCAATGTTAGACGTATCAATTAGGGCTGGTGTTTTAAATTTAATGTTGGATTTAAGAGAAAAATTAAGAATACCTTTCATTTTCATAACACACGACATTGCTGTAGCAAGATATATGAGCGATAGAATATTTGTAATGTACCTAGGAAAGATAGTCGAATATGGATCATCAGAGGATGTAATATTTGATCCTCTCCATCCATATACAAGGTCACTTGTGGCAGCAATTCCAGTTCCTGATCCTGATAGAAAGCATGAAAGGGTATTAATCAAAGGAGAAATACCTAGCCCAATAAATGTTCCACCTGGATGCAAATTCATAACTAGATGTGTATATGCACAAAAGGGCATTTGTGATGTAAAGGAACCTGAACTGAGGGAAGTAAAGCCCGGACATTTTGTGGCATGTCATTTTGCAGAACAGATAATGAATGGTGAATTGAAGCCAAAAGAAGAGGATTTACAAAAAGAGGAATATATGATGTAACGACAAAAAATTTTAAATCTTTATATTTTTTGTAATTTTAAAATGGAAGAACCGGTTGATGAGTGGATAAAAAAACAGAATTTCAATACTACAGCGGATATACCTGTTCCATCTAAGTTAATAGATCAGGTTATCGGTCAGGACGAGGCAGTAGAAATTATAAAAAAAGCTGCTGTGCAAAAAAGGCACGTTATTCTCATAGGAGATCCAGGAACTGGAAAATCAATGCTCGCACAATCAATGGTAGATTTTCTACCTCAAGAAGAATTGGAAGATATTCTTGTATTTCCAAATGAAGAGGATCCAAATAGACCAAAAATTAAAACGCTTCCTGCTGGAAAAGGAAAAGAATTGGTAAGGCAAATGCAGGAAAGGGCAAAGGAAGAAAGACTATTGAGGCAAAGAACATTACAATTGGTTTTATTTGGTTTATTGTTATTAGGAATTATTGGATATATTGTTACTCACGATTTAAACGTTTTATTTATGAGTATAATACTTGTAATATTTTTGTGGATGTTTTTAGGAATTGCTGTTCAGAGGACTGAACAATATCATACGCCAAAGTTGCTTGTGGGCCATGAACCAAGTGACAAGCCTCCATTTATAGATGCAACGGGAGCGCATACTGGAGCATTATTGGGAGATGTTAGACACGATCCTTTTCAATCAGGTGGATTGGAAACTCCTGCACATGTAAGGGTTGAGGCAGGAGCAATACATAAAGCTCACAGGGGAGTTTTATTCATAGATGAAATCAATTTATTGAGACCCGAGAGTCAACAGGCTTTGCTCACAGCAATGCAGGAAAAAAAGTTTCCAATCACTGGACAAAGTGAAAGAAGTGCTGGTGCATTGGTTCAAACCGAACCTGTTCCTTGTGATTTTATACTTGTTGCCGCTGGAAATTTGGATTCACTCCAAGGTATGCATCCAGCATTAAGATCAAGGATTAGAGGATACGGTTATGAAATTTACATGAATAACAGTATGGAAGATAATGATGAAAACAGGAAAAATTTAATCAGGTTCATAGCTCAGGAAGTAGTTAAGGATGGAAAGATACCTCATTTTGATAAAATGGCTGTGGCAGAAATTATAAAAGAGGCACAGAGGAGAGCAGGAAGAAAGGGTAGATTAACTCTAAGGCTTAGAGAACTTGGTGGCCTTGTAAGAGCTGCAGGAGATATTGCAAAGTCTGAAAAATCCGATGTTGTTAAGGTTGAGCATGTGATAAAGGCAAAGCAGACTTCAAAGCCTTTGGAGCAGAAAATTGTAGATAGAATGTTAGAAAACAAGAAGATATATAATACATTTTTAACTGAGGGATATGTTGTTGGGACTGTAAATGGTTTAGCGGTATACAGTGCAAATTCAGGCATGAGCGAATTTTCTGGAACAGTTTTGCCAATTGTGGCAGAAATAACTCCAGCCCAGAATAAAAATCAGGGAAAAATAATAGCGACTGGAAAGCTAGGTGAAATTGCAAAAGAAGCTGTACAAAACGTTTCTGCAATAATTAAAAAATATAGTGGAGAAGATATATCAAATCTTGATGTTCACATACAATTCATAGGAACGTACGAAGGTGTTGAAGGCGATTCAGCGAGCATATCTATTGCAACTGCGGTTATATCCGCTTTAGAAAATATTCCCATTGATCAATCAGTTGCTATGACAGGTTCCTTAACAATAAGAGGATATGTGTTGCCTGTTGGAGGAGTAACTGCAAAAGTAGAAGCGGCAATAGATGCAGGATTAAAAAAAGTTATAATACCATATTCAAACAAGGATGATGTAATATTGGATGAATCACATGAAGGAAAAATAAATATTGTTTATGCTAAGACCATATTAGATGTTTTAAAGGAATCATTAATACCTGGGGAAGAAAAGGATAATTTATTGAAGAGAATATCAAATGTTTTAAGCAAGCCAGGGAATTTAAATGCTTAAAATAAAATATTTTTACGGAATTCCAACTCAGGATATTTTCGATGACATAAAGGAAAATAGAATCCTCATTGCCAAAGATAATGGTATAATGTTTAAAGAAGAATTGATAAGCGCATATTTAAAAGCAAAGAGATCCATTGAAAGAAATAGAATGAGAGGTAAAACATTGGAGAGCGAATTTTTAATATATTTATCTGGTGATACTCAGATTGATAGAGTATTAAAAGAATATGGAATTTCAAATGAAAAATCGAATTATTTTATTATATATTTAAATGGTAATGAAAAAGACTATGGAATGGAGGAGAAAAAAAAGGAATTTTCCAATGATATTGAAAAGTTAAAAGAAAAATTAGAGAAAATTTCAATTACCGAATTAAAGAAATAAATTTTAAAAATATTTAAATTTATATTTCTGTGAACCTATTTTTCAATTTTTCCATAACCTTAGGAAGAGTAGTGTATTCCATATCTTCAGGTGGCAATCTGTGTGGTTCAAATGGTCCATGTCTTCTTATATAATCTGCAATTTGAACTGCAGTTTGCCTTGCCTGATCATATGCGGGATCATCAAATAGATCAACTGGACCTATCAATTTACCTTCTGCAAGTTGGAATCCTAATGCTACTACCCTTGGTGGACCATCGAACCTTGTCATTTTAGCATCTTTAATACCAACTGGCATAATAGGTCCATTATGAGAACCCCTCATCCAACCGGAAACCAAATGCGGAAATGCAAAAGGTTCTAAAACCTCACCCAATGCAGGAAGGCCAGATTGCGCCCTTACTATTGCAACAGGGTCATCTTTACCTATATATTCCCCTGCTATTTGGTATAGTTTTTCTGTAGAAACAACTGCAACAGGTTCATCTGGACTAATCTTTGGATGATTTTTAGATGGATAAACCCTTTTAATGACATACTTTGATTTTGCGCCAATTAATGCCAATAGATCATACAATTCCTCTGGCGTTTTTAACAATACCTTTTTATTTTCCAATATGTCCCAAACTTCAAACACAAATCCATCATGCATTGATGGATCTATAACCAATCCAGGCGTATTGAAAGGATCTGCAAACATTCTGAATATTGGAAGGTTAAATGCACCAGGTTCTGTTTTGTCCATCATAAATGCAATTACAGGTTCTCCTTTTCTCTCTTCAAAAGTTAATTCAGCAATTCCAGGACCTAGACCTCTAACATTTCCAGAAAAAGCATCCTTCAAAAGATCTTGTCCTGCACCATATAATTTCAGTTTTTTAGCAATTTCTGTGGCGGCCTTAAAAACGTCCCATGCAATTTTATGGACAATTTCACTATCTGTCCCATGCTTGTGAGTCATAATTAGTTGTAAATCATCACCAACATGTGTAACGTGGAAGTCTATTATACTTCCATCTTTTTTCTTTTCTGAAAGCATTTCTTCCGCCTTTGCTATCAAATCTGGATGTACAGAGCTATGGCCAGGATATCCTCCAACGTCGGCCTTGATCAATGAAAAAGTTATTTTCAAATTAATCACCCTGTTTAAAGAAAATTCTTTAAATAATAAAAAAATTTTGGTAAATTTTATTTTTCACATATTTCTTTATATAAATCATTTATATTTTCAGCTTTATTATCTTTCCAAATAAATCTATCTTGTTTTTCTTCCGCAGGTATTAACAAATATTTCTTTCCATCAGAAGTGGGTATTATGAAAAATTCTCTTATATTACCATTTTTGCTTTTTAGAATGATTTTTGTTTTTCTTTCTTTTTCTTTTCCAGTTTCAGGATCTAAATAATTATATTCAATGAAAAATCCATAATCCAAAAAATTTCTAATTTCTTTATTCCCTTTTTTTGTAGTTGTAATAACAGAATCAGGATACATGATTAAAAATTGAAATCTTTGTATATTAAAGTGATGGAGTGACAGCCAACCGCACTTCCCTGGAGCTCGCGCATCCAAGTACAATGCGGTACGGGGATAGGCTTAACGACCGGGTTCGGAATGGGACCGGGTGTTTCCCTATCCCCTATGACCGTCACTCCGTATTTTATTTGTAATACAAAGATGTATTAAAACCTTATCTTTTAATTATAAATTTTGTTTTTAATATATATTATCAATCTTAAATTATTTTATATTAAATAATTTTATAAAAAATTTTATTTTGAAACAATGCTTATTAGTTCAACATAGAAATAGAGAGCTCTCCCAGCTAGATAAAAGTTATAGTTTAAGGCTATTTTGTTATTTTGTATTGAAGAAATATATGCTCCATTTGGCAATACAGTATTGTTTATTGTTAATATATTATATTCAATTTCAGTTTGATTTGCAAATATAATTTTATAGGCATATGAAACATTTGTACCATATGGGTAATATATTTGGTTTTGTTCTGCATTATTCATTATAATTACAGAGTTGTTTAATGAATTCACGGAGATAACAACATCATCCCATCCAAATTCGTTATCCCTTGCTACAAGTCCTGTAGATGGATTCTCCCCCGTTCTATTTTTAAAACTATCTATTGAAATCTCTTGATATCTTGGTATTTCTTGTGTCATATTTAAATAAACAACCTTTGAACTGTTGTATGGATACCCTAATGATGGAGGAACATATATAATTCCCTTTTCCCCCGGTGTCCAGTTTAAAATTCCTTTACTCAATCCTGGAATGACTTGATTTGAACCTACTGTAAAGTTGAAGGGATTGAATGGAGGATGGTATTTGAATATTGGCGCCTTTGGATATGTTTGATTATTTTGAGCAACGTATTTTATGTTTGTATCAAAAACATACATTGAACCGTTTATAACAATATATCCATAATAATAAATAGAAACGGTATATCCATTTTTAACAAAATTTGAATAGTTTGGTTTATATGCCAATGCCTGGTATCCAAAATAAGCTCCAACTACTGCAACAATTAAAATTAATATCATCGTTATTGCATAGTATAATGGTTTCATCATGAATCCATAAATACAATTTTAATATATACTTTTCTGACAGATATAAATAAATAGAATGAATTAAATTTAGATTATGATGGATGATTTAGAAATAAAAATATCATCAATAATCAAAAAACAAAAGAATAGCAAATATTTGATAAGTTTACCCGAAAATTTTTATTCTTACGTTGAGGAAAACATAAAGGTGATGAAGGATGAAATGGCAAAGTATGCAAACGAAGATAGAAAGGATGAATATATGGACATAAAGGATAAGATCGAAAAGATTGAGAAAAATTTGAAAGATTTAAAAATGAATAGAATAAAAATAATATTTTCTATGGCTCTGGATAATGTATTTTTGAAAATAAACCCAGATACAACGAATTTGACCTCACAAGAATTTGAAATATATGAAAGAATAAAAGAAATTTTGAACGATTATTTAATGAATAAAAAAATAGAAAATGTTGAAATAAAAGAAGAAAAAGAAGAAAAAATTGAGAAGAAGGTAAAAGAATCTAAATCGAATTATAGCGTTGTTAGATTTTTAGTGGAATTCCCAAATAATGAAAAATTAAATGTATTTGAAGGTGAATTGATAATTAGCAAGGAGGATATAGTTACATTACCTTCAAAATTGGCAATATTGCTTAATAAAAAGGGATATGCTGAAATAGTTGATACTATAGAAGTGGAAGATGTCCAGTGATTTTATCTATTTCTTCTTCCTTGCAAGGCCCAGCTCCTAGAACTGTTATTGTTCCTGGTTCTAATTCTGTAAGGCCTGCATCGCTTATAACACAATTTAATATATTATTTTCATCCAATTTTTTCTTAAATTCCATCAATTCATTAATATTTTTAACTTTTAATGCGACCTTTTTCTGACCTTCTGAATACCATGCATTAAATGATTTAAAATCGGAAAGGTAAGATTTTATGGCACATGTTACAGATGCATGTGCCACCTGTACAGCAATCTTCCCTTTAGACATTTTTATGTCTGTTCTCACCAATATCACAAGTTTATACATAAAATAAGCAAATTACAATCTTTTATTAAATGTTCCATCATAAAATATATATACTAAAAATTATTTTTATTAAATGAAATGAAGAAACCAATTTCTGGATTACCGAAAGAGTTGGCAGGCTTGGATGAAGTCCCAGGACAGCAGGTTTTAAAAGTTTATCTCGACCGCAGAAGGTATGGAAAAACAATGACAATAATAGAGGGATTTGACTCCTCTACAGACCTTAAAGAGCTTGCAAAAGAATTGAAGCACAGTGTCTCTACAGGCGGAACTTTTAAGGATGAGAGGATAGAATTGCAAGGAGATCACCGTGAAAAGGTGAAGAAAATTCTGGAGGAAATGGGATACATTGTGGAAGAAAAATAGACAATTGTCTAATATAACATTGGACAACCGTTAAATATTTATTATATTATTATTTTCTATTTTTGGTGTCATTAATGGTAGGTATTGTTAGTTATGGATCTTATATACCAAAGTGGAGGATTAAGACAGAAGAAATAGCAAGGGTATGGGGAGAAGATCCAGAGGATATAAAAAATGGCCTTATGATATACAGCAAGAGTGTCCCTGGACCTGATGAAGACACTGCTACAATCTCTGTTGAAGCATTGAGAAATGCAATGAATAGAAAAAATGTAAAAAATATAGGAGCGGTTTATGTCGGTTCTGAATCACATCCATATGCTGTAAAGCCAACGGCAACAATTGTTGCGGAGGCAATGGGATTAACACCAAATATTACCGCTGCAGATTATGAATTTGCATGCAAAGCAGGAACAGCTGCAATGCAGAGTGTAATGGCAATGGTAGAATCTGGAATGATAGAAAATGGTGTTGCAATAGGTGCAGATACTAGTCAAGGAGCACCCGGAGATGCATTGGAATATTCTGCCGCAGCTGGTGGAACAGCATTTATAATAGGTAAAGAAAATACAATAGCAGATATTAAAGTAACATATTCTATAACTACAGATACCCCTGATTTTTGGAGGAGGGAAGGACAAGACTACCCGAAACATGGTGGAAGGTTTACAGGAGAACCTGCATATTTTAAGCATGTTTTGACCGTTGCAAAAAAGATTATGGAAATAATGAAAACCAAACCGGAAGATTATACTTATGCAGTATTTCATCAGCCAAATGGAAAATTCCCAACAAGGGCTGCAAAAACACTCGGTTTCAAGGAGAATCAAATAAAGCAAGGGTTAATCGTTCCTTATATTGGAAATACATATTCTGGTTCTATGATAACAGGATTATCTGCTATTTTGGATATTGCAAAACCAGATGATAGAATATTGGCAGTCTCATTTGGTTCTGGTGCTGGTAGCGATGGTTTTCACATTGAGGTGAATAAAAATATAGAGAATTATCAGAGGGAAAATGCAAAACCCGTTTGGAATCAGATTGAGAATGGAAAATACATAGATTATGCAATATATACAAAATTCAAGAAAAAGATTAAGATGGGTGATTAAAATGAGGGATGTCTATATAGTTGGAATTGGACAAACAAAATATGGAGAGCATTGGGAAAAATCTCTTAGATCATTGGTAGTAGAAGCTGGATTAAAGGCAATCGAAGATGCAAACATATATTCAAGGGATATACAGGCTATATTTGGTGGAAATATGAGTGCTGGAAGTACAATATATCAAGATAATATTGGATCATTAATATCCGATTTTTCAGGCCTATCTTATAACAATGTGCCCGCAATGAGGATTGAGAATGGAAGCGCTAGTGGTGGTGCAGCCGTTCATGCCGGATATATTTCGGTTGCATCAGGCTTATATGATTTAGTATTGGTTGGTGGAGTTGAAAAGTTAACAGATGTTTCAATGGAAGATCAGGCAGAAGTAGTATCTGGTGAAGTAGACCAGGAATGGGAACTGTTTCATGGAGGTACTCTTGCAGCATTACAAGGTCTTATGGCAAGGAGATATATGCATGAATATGATGCAAAAAGAGAGGAGATCGCAACCTTGCCTGTTTTATCGCATGAACATGGCTCTGAAAACCCATATGCGCATTTCAGGAATAAAATTAAGATAGAAGATGTATTAAATTCAACATTGGTAGCAGATCCACTTACAATGCTTGACATGGCCCCATATTCAGATGGAGCTGCAGCAATAGTACTTGCAAGTGAGGAAAAGGTCAGGGAAATTAAACCTGAGGTTAAAATCAAAATTTCAGGTTCAGCAATATCATCAGACTTTATGCTTCTTCAGGATAGGGAGAATATTTTAAATTTAAAATCTGTAAGAATTTCTACTGAAAAGGCGCTCAAAATGGCGAAGTTGGATATAAATAAAATCAAGGTTTTCGAGGTACATGATTCTTCATCAATAATGGGCCTATTAATTTTGGAAGAGATAGGTGTATTCCCAAGGGGAAAGGCAGGTAAATATATAATGGACGGGTATGGTCACCACGATTCAAAGGTTGCAATTAATACATCTGGAGGCTTAAAGGCAAAAGGACATCCAATGGGAGCCACAGGCATAGGACAGATTGTGGAGTCGGTAATACAACTTAGAAACAAAGCAGAGAAGAGGCAGGTTCCAAATGCCGATAAGGCACTGGCAATAAATATAGCTGGGACAGGTTCTGTTTCTGTATCCCATGTATTGGAGGTGGTATAAATGACAATACCTAGGTATTGGAGAGAGTTTCAGCACAGATACAGGCTAGTTGGAACAAAATGTCCAAAATGTGGAAGAATATATTTTCCCCCAAGAGAGGTATGCCCACAATGCCACAGGGAATCTGTGGGGAAAATGGAAAAAGTGGAGATAAAAAATAGCGGAAAAGTTTATTCATATACTGTAGTTTACCAAGATGTTCCAGATTTTAAGTTCTTGAAACCTTACGTTTTCATAATTGCGGAAATGGATTCTGGAGTTAAAGTAACCGGTCAGTTGGTCGACATTGATCCAAAGGAAGTAAAAATAGGTATGCCAGTAAAGATTGCCTTTAGAAGGATAAGGGAAGAGGACGAGGCCGGCATAATAGAATATGGTTATAAATTTGTTCCAAATGAATAATTTTTTTTAAATTTTAATTTCTATATTTTTATTTTTAAACAAGTTTAAATATATACATGCAATTTTCCCAATGGTGAAAAAATGCTCGATTTTACGTTTACTGAAGAACAGGAAATGATTAGAGAGAGTGTTAGGGATTTTGCCAAGAAAAAGATTGAGCCTATTGCATTGAAGATGGAAGAAACACACAAAATACCTGATGAAGTAATCGAGGGAATGGCCGAACTTGGATTGATTGCACCTACTGTATCACCAGAGTATGGTGGCCAGGGATTTGATCCTGTAACTGCTGGTATAATAGCTGAGGAATTGTCAAGGGCAGATCCAACAGGTTCTATACCTGTATTTTATTTGGTCCAGGCATCATGGGGACATGTTTTTAATAAATATGGAACAGAGGAGGCAAAAAAGGAGATTTTGCCCAATGTTACAAAGGGTAAATGGTTCTTAGGTATTGCCACAACAGAATCTGATGCCGGTTCAGACGTTTTGGGAACAAAAACAACCATAAGAAAAGAGGGAAACAAATATATTGTAAATGGGGAAAAGATGTATATAAGCGGTGTAAGAGAAGCTTATACCAGAGGAGGAGGACACATAACAATTGCAAAACAGTTCCCAGAATTGGGAGCAAAAGGAATGACATTATTTTATCTACCATTACAATCAAAGGGAATAATTCCTCAATATGTTGATGATTTAGGTAGGGAAGGTATTTCTACAGGTGGATTCACAATCGATAATGTTGAAATACCACCACATTACATTATTGGTCAAGAGGGAAAGGGATTTTACATAGTTCATGAAGGATATGAATATGCAAGGGGATTAATCGCAGTAATATCTGCTGCTGCAGGTCTAAAATCCCTTGAGAGAGGAATGAATTACATGAAACAAAGGAAGGCATTTGGATTGCCACTTGCAAAATTTGAGGCTTTGCAGTTTAAACTTGCTGAACATTACACTAAATTGAGTTATTTGAGATGGGGAGCATATTATGCATTATGGTTATACCATCAAGAAATGCTCGGAAAGGCATCCAGGTTTGAGGTAAGCAAGGCAATAGCCATGGCAAAAATGTTTGCACAGGAATGGGCTTGCGATGCTATAGACGATGTAATGCAGTGGCAGGGTGCTTTTGGTTATTCGAAGGAATGCGTTGACCAGGTTGCCTGGAGGGCAATAAGGTCATTTGGATGGGCAGAGGGAACAAAAGAAATAATGAAAGTAATAGTATCCAGGGAATTGTTAGGAAAGGAATACATATCATACAAATAGGTGATTTTGAATGAAAATATTGGTACTGGTAAAACAGGTTCCAGATACTTCGGATGTTAAGTTTGATGAAAGGGGTGTTATGATAAGGGAAGGTATTCAGAGCATATTGAATATGTTCGACCAGTACGCCTTGGAAGAAGCACTCAGAATAAGGGAACAGTATGGAGGAGAAGTATCCGTTATGACTCTGGCTCCAGAGCAGGCAAAGTCTGCCCTTCAAAAATGCTTAGCATTGGGTGCTGATAAGGCATATCACATCTCAGATAGGGCTTTTGGAGGTTCTGATACTTTGGCAACATCGTATGCCCTTAGCTTGGCAATACAAAAGACTGGACCTTATGACATTATTTTTGCAGGAAACCAGGCTACAGACGGTGATACAGGGCATATAGGGCCACAGGTAGCAGAATGGCTTGGTATACCACATACAAGTTATGTGGAAAAGGTAGAAAAAATAGAGAATAATGTTGTAACAGTCAAAAGTCTATTGGAAGATGGATACAGAACTATTGAGATGAAGTTGCCTGCTTTGGTGGCATGCATACCTCCTCCAAACTTTGAATATTCAAATCCCACCATGAGTGGCATAATAAAGGCAAAAAACAAGCCTTACATATGGATGAAGGCTGACGATATCGATGGAGATAAGAGTAAGTTTGGCCTTAATGGATCTCCTACAAGAGTTGTGAAAATGTATCCTCCCCCTAAGAGGGAAAAGGGACAGATATTCACTGGAGATTATAGAGAAGCCGTGAGAAAGATTATAGAACATCTTAAGGAAAAGAAGGTGATAGAATGAATTTAAGCGATTACAAAGGAATCTTGGTGGTAGGTGAAATTTACGATAACAAGGTAAGGCCAGTTACATATCAACTCATATCAAAAGGTAGACAATTGGCTAACGATTTGAATACAAAGCTATATGCAATTTTATTGGGTAATAACATTTCTCAATTTGCAAACGATTTGATATATTATGGAGCAGATATTGCATATATAATGGAGGACAAAATATTGGAAAATTATGTCGCAGAACTTTATTCTGCAGTATTATCTAAATTTATTGAAAATTTGAAGCCAGAGATTGTTTTAATACCCGCAACACACACTGGAAGGGAATATGGGCCAAGGATTGCCGCATATCTTCAGACAGGCATGACTGCAGATTGTACAGATTTGCAGATAAGAAATGGAAAGTTTATTCAGATTAGGCCTGCTTATGGCGGTAACATCATGGGTGAAATAATAACACCAAATCACAGGCCTCAGATTGCAACTGTAAGACCGAATGTATTTAAGGCTGAAAATTATGACAAGAATAGAAAGGGTGAAATTGTAAACGTAAAGCCGGATTTGAGCAAGGTAAATTTAAGAACTGTAATAAAAGAGATTGTCAAGACAACCCAGACAGGAACAAAAAAGGTAGATGAAGCTAGGGTTGTGGTGAGCGGTGGAAGAGGAATTGGTTCGAAGGAGGGTTTTGCCATACTTCAGGAATTGGCAGATCTATTAGGCGGTGCCGTTGGAGCATCAAGAGTCGCTGTAGAATTGGGTTGGATGCCAAAATCTGCACAGGTAGGCCAAAGCGGATTAACCGTTGCACCAGACCTTTACATTGCAGTTGGAATTTCTGGGACCATACAGCATATTGTAGGTATGAAGGATTCAAAGATCATTGTTGCAATAAACAAGGACCCGAATGCGCCAATATTCAACATAGCCGATTTTGGAATAGTTGGCGATTACAGGGAAGTTATACCAATATTCATAGAAGAGCTTAAAAAAGAACTGAAGAAATAAATGTTTGAAATTAAACATAGAGATGGCCTTGCCAGAATAGGAAAGTTTGAAGTGCATGGGAAGAGCGTTGAGACACCTCTTCTCATGCCTGTTATTAATCCAAACATTATTGTAATTTCTCCTGAAGAAATAAAGAATAATTTTGGAATTAATGCAATAATAACAAATTCTTATATTATATATAAAGATAAAAAGTTGAGAGAAAGGGCATTAAATGAAGGATTGAAAAATTTGCTTAACTTTGACGGAATCATAATGACGGATTCTGGAACATTTCAAAGCTATGTTTATGGTGATGTTGAAATAAAAAACAAAGAGATTGTCGAATTTCAGAAAAATATAAAGAGTGATATTATAACTATTTTGGACATCTTTTCCACACCTGAAGATAGCTATGAAAAAGCAAAAGAAGGCGTTATAGAAACATATAATAGGGCTGTTGAAGCAATGGATATTGCAGGAAAGGATATTGCTGGACCTATTCAAGGCTCTATATACAACGATCTTAGAAAAAAATCTGCCGAAATGATGAATTCCCTGGACCTTGAATATTATCCAATTGGAGGTGTAGTTCCTCTCTTAGAATCTTACAGATATTCTGAAGTTATTGAAATAATAATAAATTCAAGGTTAAGCGTTGATTTTTCAAAGCCCATACATTTATTTGGTGCAGGTCATCCAATGTTTTTTTCCTTAGCAATTTTACTTGGAGTAGATTTTTTTGATTCTTCATCTTATGTAAAATACGCTAGAGATAAAAGGATAATTTTCCCAGATGGTACTAGGTATCTAAAGGATATAGAATATTTTCCATATGTTAGTCCTTACGTAGAAAAATATACACCAAAGGAAATAATGGAAATGGATGAAGATGAAATAATAAATATTCTCTCAAGGCACAATTTATACATGGCAATGGATGAAATAAGGAGAATAAAATCTTTTATAAGGGAAGAAAGCCTTTGGGAATACGTTGAAGAAAGGGCTAGAAGCCATCCATCCTTATATAAAGGATTAAAGGTATTGGAAAAATATTCAGACATGTTAGAAGAACATGAACCAATTTATAGAAATCACCCAGTATTTTATACAGGTGTTGAGACTCTTAAAAGACCAATATTTAAATTGGTAGAAAATAGATTTTACAATAATTATAATTATAAGAGAAAAAGTTGCATAATAGTTGATGAAAATGATATTGATAAAATTAAAAAATTGTTTGGAGAAATAGATGCTCATTTTTTGGTAAAAACAATGTTCGGTTTCATACCTTATGAATATTTGTATATATATCCATTCATGCAATCCCCTAGAATAGAGAATATAAAAAATGAAGATAATCTAAATGAAATAATAGAACATTTGGATTTTGATTATTTAATATCATGGATTGAAGGGATACCAGAAAATATTGATAGTTTTTCAAAATATTTTGAAAATGAAAAAAGGAATGCTGATTTGATAATCAGATGCGCAATAGCAGATTATCAGTTTGGATATAATTCATGCAAATATTTATTCGACGGTGAGATTGAATTCATAAAGAGCAAAAATACAGGAATGATAAGGAATATTTTAAGAAATGGAAAGCATATTTTGTCTGTGAGAAATGATGGTTTATATACATTGAAAATCGAAGGAGCAAAGATTTTACACCAAAATTTAGAATATCCTAAATTGAGGGTGGTTGTTTCTAATGAGAGTGAAGAATTCAACAGGAAAGGTAAAAATGTTTTTGGAAAATTCATAGTTGAAATGGATCATAATCTTAGGCCAAAAGATGAAGTATTAATTGTAAACGAGAATGATGATTTCATAGGAGTAGGGCAGACATTGTTTTCATATAAAGAAATAAAAAACATGAAAAAGGGAATGGCCGTTGAAATAAGGGAAACTTTATCTTAACGTGATAAATTAAAATGATCAAGGGCTTGTGGGGTAGATTGGTCTATCCTTTCGGCTTCGGGAGCCGAAGACCCCGGTTCAAATCCGGGCAAGCCCATTAACGATCATAAGCGAATACTTTAAATAAAAGCAAGTGTTACTATTAATCATGACATTTGAACCCAAATACAGAATCTTGTTAGAGAAAGATTCTGTGAAAAGATGGTATGAAAATGTTAGTGCAGGTTCAAGGATCACAGCAGATGTTTATTTAAGGACCTTAGGGTTATTCTGTGAATTGAACGATACAAACCCTGAAGAAATTGTTAAACTTGCAAAGGATGATCCAAGAGAGTTCAAAAATCAATTCATGGATTTTGTAAGATCACTTGAAAAGCAGGGTAAGGCAGGATCCTATATTGCAAGATTTAAAAGGACTTTAAGATCTTGGCTAAAATTCAATGATTTAGACATCAAATTGGATGTTAAGATAAAGGGAGAAAATGAATCTCCTAAAATAGCAAACGAGA
>ERZ1669250.318-NODE-318-length-23665-cov-6.821516_pt1 | contig 23665 bp, 25 predicted proteins | sample MGYA00579295_ERZ1669250 | MGnify/ENA primary metagenome ERZ1669250 (study PRJEB41166, sample SAMN08046056) | hot springs metagenome | biome: hot spring; feature: acid hot spring; material: thermophilic sediment; isolation source: thermophilic sediment from acid...
ATATATTATATAAATTGTTATGGTTCTAATCTCTTTCTATCCCTTGGGAACAAAGTGGTTTCCCTAATATTCTTAGAATTTGTTAAAATCATTGTCAATCTCTCTAATCCTATGGCCCAGCCGGCATGAGGAGGCATACCATACCTAAAAGCATCCAAATAAAATTTGAAATTTTCTGGGTTTAATCCTTTTTTTATCATATTTTCCTTTAATGAAGAATAAATATGATTTCTTTGAGCTCCAGAGGTAATTTCTCTTTCAGCGTACATTAAGTCAAATGCTCTTCCATATCTTGGATCTTCTTCATATGGCATTACATAAAATGCCCTTGTTTCCATAGGCCATTTAGTTATAAAATAAAATCCCTGATATTTTTTTCCTATTATATTTAGAGCCTCGCTTGAGAAATCATCACCAAATTTCATGTTTAAACCATTAGAATTTACGTAATCCAAAAGGTCATCATACTTAATTCTAGGAAATGGCAATTCTGGGACGTTCAATTTAATGTTTAAATTATTTAAATCATTTTGATTATTGTTCTTAATGTTAATTAATGCATTATAAATTACTGTTTCAAGCATTTTCATGGCATCCTCATCGTCCGCAAAGCTCATTTCAATATCTATAGAAATAAATTCATTCAAATGTCTGGTTGTGTTATGTTCTTCAGCCCTAAAAGCAGGTGCAATTTCATATACCCTTTCAAACCCAGCGGCCATCATTATCTGTTTATATAATTGAGGACTTTGAACCAAATATGCATCTTTTTCAAAATATTTAACTTTAAATAGTTCTGTACCGCCTTCAGTAGCGGTAGCTATTATTTTGGGTGTATGAATTTCGATAAAACCGTTATCCTCCAATGTTCTCCTAATACTCTTTCCCAAATTTGATTCAATTTTGAAGATTGATTGAACCTCAGGTCTCCTCAAATCAATAAATCTAACATCCAGTCTAGTTTCTAGGTCTACTGATACTTTATCTACAACTCCCATTGGAAGAGGAGTCTCAGCTATTGACAATACTTTTATATTATCAGGTATGATTTCACATCCAAGTTTACTTTGTGTATTTTTATTTACTTTTCCTTCAACGCATATGACGCTTTCCCTATTTAAATCTGTAATCGTTTTAAATTTTTCTTCACCAACAATCTTTTTTATTAGAGTTATTTGAGCTATTCCCTCTCTATCCCTAAGTATTAAAAATGAAATATTTCCCAATTTTCTAATTTCCTGAACCCATCCACATAACGTTACAACAGTCCCATCTGGCATGTTGTATATTTCAGAAGTGTAATTCTTTTTCATCATGTTTTTGTTATAAGAATATTTAATAAAATATTTTTTGATTATCAATTATGAGGGCCATAATTCCTGGAAGGTATCAACCATTTCACAATGGTCATCTATATTTATTGGATAAAGCACTAAAAGAAAATGAAGAGATAATGATTGTTGTTGAAAATGCGGGAGAATCTTTTACATATGAAAATCCAATGACCTCTGGTGAAAGAATAGAAATAATCATAAATGTACTAAAAAATCAATTTAACAAAGAAATGAATAGGATATTTATATTCCCAATGGAAAATATAAAAAACAATGCTGAATGGGTAAATCATATAAAAGTGATGTTGCCAAGTTTTGATATTTGTTATTCAAATAACAATTTAGTAAAAATATTAATGGAAAGTGCTGGTATCAAGGTAAAAACTGTTGAACTATTAGAAAGGAATATATATTCTGGAACAGAAATTAGGAAAAGAATTTCCATGGGATTAGAATGGAGAGAATTTGTACCTAGGCCAGTATATGATTATATAATAAAAAATGGTATAGACAAAAGGATAAGGGATTTAGGAATAAAAAATTAACTTCATTAATAATTTTTAAGATATCATTTATAAAGAAAATTGGCAAAATTTTAATTCATATTTTTGTTTAATCTAGGTGAAATGAGAATAGATATTGAAAAACTTGATAGTAAAAAATCATTTGAAATAAAGTTGCAAATAGCCTTGATAAATAATGCCAAGAGGATGATGCCATATTATGAAAATAAAATTGATGAATTTAATAAATATATAAATGAAAGGATAATGAAAATAAAGGAATTATTGGATATTGAACATGGAGATATCTATGAAAATAATAAATTAATATATAGCTTTTAATAATTTTATTGAAAATAAATTTATAAAAATATCATAAAAATTTTAAGAAATATTTATTTTTATCAATTTCATTCAGTCTTATAATGGATGACCCTGCATCAAAATACTTCAATTGCAATGATAGGGAAAGGGCAGTATTTGAAGCGGGAATTAAGCTAGGAACGATATACCATCAATTTATAGGTACACCGGTAAGCGCATCAAACATAGATATTTTGGAAAAGGCCATTGAAGAGAGCATAAAGATACAACCTTTTGTATACGATGTTAAGGTGAGGATAAACAGGCAAATAATCAAAAAGAAGAAGGGAATATATAAATACAAAACGTTAACAGGGGATATGTTAAACATAGAATTAAAAATAAAATATAATAATGTGATAGCAATATGCAAAATGGAATATATCAAAGAGATGAATTATCCATTAATGTATGTTGTAGATATAAAAGAGGATTGAAAAATGTACATTAAAATAGGTATTACTGGAGTTCCTGGTTCGGGTAAGACAACGGTGGTGAAAAAAGCAATAGAACTACTTAAGGATGAATTTCAAGTCGGTGGTATTATAACAGAAGAAATAAGAAATGACAGCAGAGAGGGTTTCATGCTTATTGATATATCTACTGGTAAAAGTGCAATTTTAGCTTCTAAGGACATTCAATCAAGATATAGGATTGGCAAATATGGTGTGGATATTAAGGTATTGGATGAGCTTGGAGTATCTGCATTGGACGAAGCTTTGAACAAAGATATAATAATAATTGATGAAATTGGTAAAATGGAAATGGAATCCAGAAAATTTGTAGAAAAGGTAAGAGAGATCCTCCACATGGAAAAAAATCTCATAATGACATTGAACAAAAAGAGCAGAAATCCCTTGCTGCAGGAAATAAGGAGAATGGATGATATCAGGTTTCTAGAGGTTACTGTAGTCAACAGGAATGTGATGCCATATAAAATTGTAGACATGATAAAGGAAGAATTAAGAAAGAAATGAAATTAATAGAAGGTAAGGTAGAAATAGAGATTGAAAAAATATACACTTACAAAGGCCCAGGATCATCAGGTATTGGATATTATTCCATACCAATGTCTTTAACGAGGGATTTTACAATATTAATCTTAAAATCATATTTTAAAGAAAATTTTAAAGCATTAGATATGCTTGCAGGAACGGGAATAAGGGGTTTTAGAATAGAAAAGGAGGTAGGCGGAGAGGTTTATATTAACGATATAAATAAAAAAAATATTGAAATTATAGAAAAAAATAAAAAGATGTTGAATTCAAATGCGAATATTTTAAATTATGATGCCTCAAAATGCATCCCAGGATATTATGATTATATAGATATAGACCCATTTGGATCTCCAATACCATTTATTGAAATATCAATAAAGTCTATAAAAAATAATGGTATAATTGGTGTGACATCGACAGATACTGCAAATCTCTCTGGCACAAATGTTGAAACTTGCTATAGAAAATATCATTCAATACCTATGAGAAATAAATACAAGCATGAACTGGGCATAAGGATATTGATAAAATACTTTGTTGAAAAAGCTGCAGAGTATGATTTTTATGCATACCCGATATTGTCTATTTTTGGAGGTTATTATTACAGGGTATTTTTCAAAATGAAAAAATCCAGAAAATTGGCATTAAATAATTTGGATTATGTAATGCATCTTAATACATTGACATATTCTAAGAATTATGGACCATTTTGGTATGGAAATCTTCATGACATATCATTAATAAAATCTATTGACATACCAGATTATATTCAAAATAAGAAAAAGATAGAAAAATTGTTGAAAATAATGGAAAATGAAAATATATTTTTGTTTTATGATTTAGAAGAAATTTCAAGGAATCTAAAGATAAATACTCCAAAGATAGATCATTTTATAAAAATATTAAATAATAATAATATTAATGCATCTAGAACTCAATTTAGCACTACAGGGGTTAAAACCAAATTACCATACAATAAATTTAAAGAATTTTTAATGAAAAATTTATAAAGAATAAGTTTTTTAAGTAATCATAAGAGGTGAATAGAGTTATGCAACCTTCACAAATGGCTTATGATAGGGCAATTACGGTATTCTCTCCTGAAGGTAGGTTATATCAAGTAGAATATGCTAGAGAAGCTGTTAAGATGGGTTCTACAACAATTGGAATTAAATTTAAAGATGGTGTAGTTCTTGTAATAGATAAAAAGGTAAGGAGCAGATTAATAGAACCAAAGTCAATTGAAAAGATTTATGTTATCGATGATCATATTGGCGCAGCCTCATCCGGATTGATGGCCGATGCGAGGGCACTTGTCGATTTTGCAAGAATAAACGCGCAAATTGAAAAAATCACATATGGAGAAAAGATAAGTGTAGAAACATTAGTAAAGAAAATTAGCGATTATGTCCAGCAATATACACAATATGGAGGAGTAAGGCCATTTGGTACATCATTATTAATTGGTGGTATAGATGATAATGATATTTCTTTGTATGAAACAGAACCTAGCGGTGCATTTACAGGATATAAGGCTACATGCATAGGAAAAGGTAGGGAAGTAGTAATTTCCCTATTTGAAAAGGAATATCAGGAGAATCTGGACCTCGAAGGTGCAATAATGTTGGCATTAAAAGGAATAAAATCGGTTTTAGAGGAGCCAAACCAACCTTTGGTTGTTGAAATTGGAATGATCAGGAGAGGGGAGAATTTCAGAATATTATCAAACGAAGAGGTAGATGAGTACATCAAAAAGTTCAATGCGATGAACAAATGAGGGACTAATATGGTAAGACTGGAGGATGCTGTTGTTGCAAGGTACGAATATAAAGGTCACCATTTTGAGATTTTAATAGATCCAAACATAATAGATGCTGTCAAGGATGGAAAGATAAAAAACATAGTAGATTACATGGTAATAGACCAGGTTTTCAAAGATGCCAGAAAGGGCGATAGAATAGGTGAAGAAATACTTAAGGAAGTTTTTGGAACAACGGATATTAATGAAATTGCTAAAATAATAATAACAAAGGGGCAGGTTCAGCTCACAACTGAACAAAGGAGAAAGATGCTTGAGGATAAGAAAAAGCAGATAGTCGCAGAGATTGCAAAAAATGCAATCAATCCTCAGACAAACACTCCACATCCTCCGCAGAGGATAGAAAAAGCTATTGAAGAGGCAAAGGTTCATATAGATCCCTTTAAGAGTGTTCAGGAGCAGATACCTATTGTCATTAAAGCCATAAGTAAACTTATACCCATAAAGATAGAAAAGCTTAAAATTGAGATTAAGGTAAGTGGAGATGCTTATGGCAAAATTTATCAAGACTTGGTGAGGATGGGTACACTGATAAAGGAAGAATGGTTGGATAATGGAAGTTGGGTAGGTGTCGTCGAAATACCTGCAGGTATGCAGGTGGAATTTTTCGACCTTTTAAATAAAAAATTGCATGGAAATCTTGAAGCAAAGATATTAAAAGGGTGAAAAATAATGGAAAATAACATAAGAGAGATTGTTTTACCAGGAGAGATTATTGATCTCCAGGGAAATAAACCTGGAACAGGGATATATATTGAAAATGGTATTGCATTTTCTGAAATATTGGGCGTTAAAACTATAAGGGCAGGGTATGTTAATATTATACCACTTTCTGGAAGGTATCATCCACAAAAGGGAGATAAGGTGATTGGCAAAGTTGTTGACATTATGCCATCAAACTGGGTATTGGATATAAATGCACCATATTTAGCACCTTTGCACGCAAATGAAACTCCCTGGAAGATTGAATTTGGAGATACAGGTAAATATTTGAACATTGGAGATACTGTTCTTGCAAAGATAATGAGTGTTAATGAAGTAAAACAGGTATGGCTTACGATGAAAGAACAAGGATTAAGAAAATTGGAAGGTGGGCATGTAATATCTGTATCACCTACTAAAGTTCCAAGAATTATTGGAAAGGAAGGATCAATGATTAAAATGTTAAAGGATATGACAAATACCAAAATTTATATTGGACAGAACGGTGTAATATGGATTGACGGTGAAACGGATAATATTCTAAAGGTTGTTGGTGCAATAAGGATGATAGAGAGAGAAGCGCATACGATTGGTTTAACCGATAGAATTAAAGAATATTTAAACAAAAGTTAAAGGTGATATAAAATGTCAGGAATGAAAAATGATATAAAATTGATTGATGAATCAGGAAGGAGGATAGACGGTAGATTGTATAATGAAATGAGGCCAATAAAAATTGAAGCGGGCGTTTTGGAGAGAGCAGACGGGTCTGCTTACATAGAATGGGGGAACAATAAGATTATTGCAGCTGTATTTGGCCCTAGGGAAACATATCCAAAACATATACAGGACCCCAGCAGAGCTGTTTTAAGGGCAAGATACAATATGGCTGCATTCAGCGTGGATGAAAGGAAGAAACCAGGACCGGATAGGAGGTCAGTAGAATTATCATTGGTTATATCAAATGCATTGAGTTCAGTTGTATTTTTAGAGCAATACCCAAGAACTTCTATAGATGTATTTATTGAAGTTTTACAGGCCGATGCAGGAACTAGAATAGCAGGTTTGACCGCTGCATCCGTAGCTCTTGCAGATGCAGGTATTCCAATGAAAGATTTGATAGCAGGATGTGCTGTAGGAAAGATTGAAAATAGAATAGTTTTAGATTTAAATAAGGAAGAGGATAATTACGGTCAAGCGGATATGCCTGTTGCAATAATTCCAAGGACTCAGGAAATTGTGCTTTTCCAAATGGATGGTGACATGGATGATTCTGAAATAAAAGAAGGCCTAAAACTTGCGATAGATGCGGCCATGAAAATATATGAATTGGAAAAGCAGGCACTCAGAAATAAATACGTTAAATTGGCTGGAGGCGATTTCGATGAGTAAATTTACAGAAAATGTTGTTTCAGAAATCACTAAAGATTATATTAAAAAATTGTTGGAAAAAGGTACCAGATTGGATGGAAGAAATCATGATGAATATAGAAAGATTGAAGTTCAAAGGAATTTTATACCTAGAGCTGAAGGTTCTGCATTGGTGAAGATCGGAAAGACACAAGTTTTGGTAGGAATCAAAGTTGAAAAAGGAATGCCTTTTCCTGATACGCCAAACATGGGTATTTTAGCAACAAATGCAGAACTCGTGCCATTGGCGAGCCCTACATTCGAGCCAGGTCCACCAGGAGAAGAAGCAATAGAGCTTGCCAGGGTAGTGGATCGTGGAATCAGGGAGGGTAAAGTTATAGACCTTGAAAAATTGGTTATAAAAGAGAATGAATTGGTATGGGTAATATTTGTAGATATTCATGTTTTAGATTATGATGGAAATCTATTTGATGCATCTTCACTCGCTACTATGATTGCACTTTTGGATACCATTGTTCCAGCAAAAAAGAATAATCTAGGTGAAGATTTCAAGTTACCAATAAATCACATTGCGGTTTCAAATACGTTTGTAAAGATTGGGAACAAGATAGTGGTTGATCCAAACCTAGATGAAGAAAACATTGCATCTGCAAGGATAACGATTTCCACCACAGAAGATGGAAGAGTACATGCAATACAAAAAGGTCTTGAAGGTTCATTTACAGTGGAAGAGATTTTAAACATCATTGAAATGTCAAAGAAAATAGGAAAAGATATAAGGGAAAACGTAATAATGAAGAGGGATTGATATGTCAAGAAGAACAAAGAAGGTGGGAATAGCTGGAAGATTCGGTCCTAGATATGGTGTTGCACCAAAAAAGCAATGGAAAGACATTATGGAACAAAAGATACAATATTATGAATGCCCAAATTGCGGTCACAGAACACTTAGAAGGATAAGTACATCTATATGGGAATGCAAGAGATGTGGATACACTTTTGCAGGAGGTGCATATATTCCATTTGTAAAGAAAGAAATACAAAAGGAGGAGGAAAATGTCAAACTTTAGATGTGCTATCTGTGGAAGGATTCACGAGGGTGAATTGACACCTCAAAATCTTGTTTGTGAATGTGGTTCCACAATATTTTACAAGGAAAGGCCAAATACAAAAGTTACATTTTCCACCGATTAAATTATTTTTAAAGTAATTAAAATACCAAAAAAATTTTTATTATCCGTGTAATCTCATTTTAGATTATAATAGGGGATCGGTGATCATCTGATGCGCTTAAAAATGGATGAGAATGCGAAAAAGGCTTTGGTAGTTTCTTTGATATTGGCAGTTATTGTATTATTGGGATTTTTCTTAAGGACATATTATGTTTTGGGTGTATCCGTTAATAGCAATTTTGGAGTATCAGGAGGTTCTGATAGCTTTTACCATGAAAGGGTAATTCAATATATAGTTGCAACTGGACATCAACTTATAAATGATCCACTTTTGAATTACCCTATAGGGGCAAATGATCCTAGGCCTCCATTTTTCGAGTGGTCTGTAGTATCCATGGCCTATTTTTACTTGCCATTTGTAAAAGGCATGGGCGATGCTCTTGGATATTCATTGATATTGATATCAGCAATATTTGGTGCTTTAATTGCAATTCCTACATATTTAATGGGTTCTGAAGCTTTCAATAAAAGGGTAGGTATAATCTCAGCATTACTTATTGCGACAAGCGCATCAAACATGATGAGGTCAATGGCATCATGGGGAGGATATGACGTTACAATTTTGTTCTTTGCAATGTGGGCATGGTATTTCTTCTTAAAAGCTGTTAAGACTGTGAAGTATGAAGTTTATGTTGATAATTATTTCAATAGATCATTATTAATAAAAGGGATAAAGAACTATTTTGCGAACAATAAAAGATCTTTATTATATTCTTCACTTGCAGGCATAAGTTTTGGCACCATTGTTTTAATGTGGCAAGGTTTTGCATACGTTGAGGTTATTATTCTCCTCTATGTAATTTTCCAAGTTTTGTATAATAGAGTAAGAAACATATCATCATTCCATTTATTTTGGATATCTCTATTTTTAGGTCTTTTTGCATATCCTTTGGCCATACCTTTCTATTATGTTGATGTCACGAATATATTCACAAATACATATTTCAGCACACCATTGTACATATGGCTATTTGTGTTGATATTCATAGCTATTGTTGAATTGACAAACAAAATACCTTGGACATTGACTTTAACAGTTGTAATAATTTTTATTTCAGGTGTTTTATTAGCTGGAATATTCTTCTTCCCAAGAATAATGAGTTATATATATACAGGAGAAGGATATTTCGTAAAAACGCCAATTTATGCAACAATTGCGGAAGCACAATCTCCAACGCTTGGTGAAGTTGTAATGAGCGTTGGAGTAGGAGTATTCTTCCTATGGGTAGGTGGATTATTCTTAATGTTGTGGGACATGAGGAGGAATAGGGCTGAATACTACCTTTATTTCATTATCTTTTCATTGATTTCCGTATATATGGCATTCGCGGCCGCGAGGTTCATATATGAAGCATCACCCGCTTTTATAATTCCAGCAGCATATATGTTTGATAAAATAGTATCAAAATTGAAAGTATATGAAATGGCAAGCAGCATAAAGGAATTGTCATTCTCATGGAAGAGCGTTTTAAAAAGGGGAATAAAATGGAGCAAGGTTGTTTCTATTATATTGATTGCATTTTTGGTTATTTTGCCAAACATGTGGGCAGCCGTGGATTCTGCAATACCATTCAATACTAAAGTTCAGTACGATCAACAGATATACAATGTTATGCCATCATTCCTAAGGCCACAGAATTATACACCTCCATATTATTTGGGAGCATATGGTGTTGAAATAGATAACAATCAGACAGATCCGTGGGTGATGGCTCTTCAGTGGTTATCCACCCAGGATACAAACTATCCTCCTGCGAATAGGCCTGGATTTATATCGTGGTGGGACTACGGTTTCCAGGAGATTGAGCAAGGACAGCATCCTACTGTTGCAGATAACTTCCAGTACGGTTATCAAATCGCAGGGCAGGCGCTGATGGCCCAAAATGAATCACAAGAAATATCTTTATATATAGCAAGGTTGTTGGATGCAACGCTTTTTAACAAAACTTATGGTCAAGGGGTACAAAATATTTTGATAAAATATCTAGGTGAGAGTGAAGAGCAGAAGATAATTCAATATTATACGGTTTTAATGAACAATCCAGAACCATATATAAAGGAAATAGTATCAAATCCAAATTATTATGGTAATTTTTCGGCAAATTTATCAAATGTTAATGCAAAATACATAATGGTGATGGGAGATCTATCAAATAAATATAGTGAAGAAACATTAGTGAATTTATACATTAATTTAGAAAAATACACTGGTTTAGGAATTGAGTATTTTGCAACGGATTATAGGCTCTTCCCGTTATCTGGAATGGATACAGGTATATTTTATGCCCCTGCATATCTCTCGGGAAGAGTAACTGAAATAATCAACGGCGAATTCATACCGATAGATTTTTACAACATTGTAGCCGTGGATGTTAATGGAAATATTTACCCATTAAATCAAATTCCAGCAAATGCACAGATAGTGAATTATGAGATTGAATATAAGCCCATGTTTTTCAAAACAATGTTATACAGAGCATATGTCGGATATTCAGGAATGAATTTAGGAATGGGTCCACAAATACCTGGTTTATCTTCAAACATGTCTTATTATCCAATAATGCCAGCATGGAATTTAACACATTTTGAAGTAGTATATTCAATGTCTTTTTGGAATCCATACAAAAATTACCAAAACCATTCAAATGCATGGAGACCAGTTCCTTTACAAGAGGCATATTATTTGCAAAAGACGAATAACGGTACAGTAGTACTATTCCCATCAGCAAAGGAACTTTTACAGCAAAATGTAATTATATTGAAATTTTATCCAGGTGCGATCATTGAAGGACGTGTAACATTACCAAATGGCCAACCACTTGGCCATGTATTGGTAACTCTAGATGATCAGTATGGAATACCTCATACTTATGTTTACACAAATTCTCAAGGTTATTATAAATTATATGCGGTTGCTGGAAATGATACCATAATAATTTCAACTGATGGTGGATTCAATAGCTTGTATTTAACAGAAAAGACAATATTGGCGTCAAAATCAATATACGTTTCTAATGATCAGGCCCTCAGAATAGAAACATCAACAAATAAATATGGAATGCCTAATTATTATATTATTCAGAATTTCGTTATAAACCAATCCAGCCTAAATGGTATGGTATATTATCAATTCAATAAAAATTCAACATTTTCCCAAGGTGATATTCCTTTAAAGAACGCTATAATTTATTTAGTCAACAGCACATACAAATTAAATTATTCAACGGTTGTTGAGGAAAGTGGATACTATTCAATTGAAAATATAATTCCTCATCAATATAATATATATATTAAAATGAATAATACATTTAGTTATGTTGCAAACATAACCTTGACGCCTGGTGAAAATTTAACTAAGGACATTCCTTTGAAGCCAGGAATTATACAGGGTTTGGTTTTATATGAAAATGGAACTGCAGTGAAAAATGCCACTCTTGTTTTATCCAATGGAATAACAGTAAAATCAACTCAATTTGGAGAATTTACCATATATACGCCGCCTGGTCAATTCAAACTATATGTAATTAAAAATGGTTATTATGCAAATCCAATCCCCTTAACAATATCGGAATGGGGGGTGAATATAACAAAGGATATTACACTTCAAAATGCTTACAATGTTACTTTAAACATATACCTCAACAATCAACCTGTTCAGAATGCTTTAGTTAGGCTTATAGATGAATTTAATTTCCAGAACATATTTGTATTACATTCAAACAATAATGGAATAGTGAATGCTCAGATACCTTTTGGATATTATTCAATTTACATTTTATATAGCAATGGGATAAACAATTACGCTTATATTGGCAATATTTCCGCAAACCAGACAATAAATATGAGCGTTCAATTGAAATTGTCATATCCTGTATATGGATATGTTTATGCTGGTAAATTTAAAGAGGGAAACGTAGAATTGATGTTTTTAAATGGTTACAACTTTATAAGATTATATACAAATAGTTCAGGATACTATTTGGTATATTTACCCGTTGGGATATACAACGTTGGAACATATTATACAAATAGCTCAGGATATTATTCATATTATACTAGAATAACTGTAACTGCTCCAATTCAATTGAACCTATATATGTCGAAGGCATTCCCGATTAATGGAACAATATTCTATGGTGTCAATAGAATGAAAATGGGAATAGTATTTCTTAAAGGGCCACTTGGAATAATGTATGAAACATTCATTTCACCAGATGGAGATTTCCATTTATATTCAAATTTCAAGAATTATAATGTTACTGCAATAATTCCAGGATATTATGTTAAAAACATAACTGAGAGAAGTGATTTCATAGATATATATATGAATCAACAGATGGTTAGACTAATTGGATATCTCAACTATTCAAAATATTACAATGGATCTGTGGAATTGATATTCCAACATGGAAATTCTATTTATAAAGTTAGAACAAGCAACAGGGAATATTCAATCTATTTGCCTCCAGGAGGATATAATCTATCCATTCAGGCAAAGAATTTAATTGCGATTCCAGATATTACATTTATTTCGGTAAATGGTGGCCAGAGTGAAATGGTCCAAAATATTTCCATCGATATGAAAGCAAAGGTAACAATTTTGCCATATTCACAGAACGTTTATTGGTTTAATGATAAAGGTAATATAATAAATTATGGAAACAATGTAACCCTATCTTTGGGTTATTATAATTATTACATTTATGAAGGCGATCTAGCCTACATAGGATCAATTTTTGTAAACACATCGATTATTTTTGAAAGTAACATGGTGCAAGCATTCATGGTTAATATTAACATATTAAATTACACTGGAACTGCAAATCTATATATTGATTATAACCATCATATAATATCAAAACCCGTTATGGAAAAAGTGACAATGATATTGCCAGAAGGATTCTATCATTTCTACATTTCTCAAATCGTAAATGAAACAATACCTATTAAGATTGAATCATCATATTATTCTTTCATATTCATGAATATGAATATAAATATTTACGTGAAATCGCATCCTTATTTAATATATTTGACAGGCAATATAAATTCTGGAGGCTATTATACAAATATATTCCTCTTTGGAAATTATAATTATTCTTTCGGTGGATTCAATAATTATAATATATCTATTTATCCTGGACATTACGTGATATATGCATACTCAGTCTCGGGAATTGAAAAATCATACATAGGTGAAATTAGCGTTATGGAATCTAAAACATTCAACATTACATTATGGAATTCGAGCATTTATTACATAAATCCAGTTGTTCCTAACCATCAATATACGGGAAAATTCTACTTGTTTAACAACACGTTCAACCTTTCTTTATATTATAATGGAATACCAATAGAAATAGTTTTGAAGAGTGGAAATTATTCATTTTATGGAACATTTAACGTTACCGAATATGGAGTAAACGTTGAATACGTTTTGAACAAAACATATCAATTTGGAAAATCAATGTTTATAAATCCATTGTTCGAAAGGGTAAATGTAAATTCAATATTATTGAACGTTTTAACCCCAAGAATAAATGCTAATGTAAATCAAACATTGACATATTATGTTGAGGTATTGAACAACGGTAATCTCCCTGAAAATGTCACCCTTGAAAGCGTTGAGATGTGGAATGTAACGTTTAATGAAACAAAGTTGTTCTTAATGCCTTCACAAAGCAAAGTAATAAAGGCATATTACAAGGTCCAGGATACCGATACCATGGGATTAAACTATGTTCAGATAAGGGCAATTTATGGGAATGGATTGGTCGCTGGGGCCTCCCTTGTTGTTAATGTATCCCCTTATCATAACGTATTTATAAAATTTGGAAGACCTTACATTGATGGAAACAACATAGTTATTAATTTCACAATTTATAACCATGGAAACGTGAATGAAAACGTTACATTCGGTATAATAAATTCAATTCAATTGTATTCTTTAGGTTGGAAATCTTATATATCAAATCCATCGGGAAATAAAAATTATATTGTTGTTTATACATATTCAACAAAGAATTTGACTTTAATATTAACACCATATAAAGCAACATATTCACCTTTGATATATGTTGGAATATCTTTAAATTATTCAAACATGCAGACAATTTCTTACACAAATATATCTGTACCATATTTAAATAATGTATACGAAAAGATTGAAACTGGAAACATCAGTTATATTATACCAAATTATGCCATTGAAATGGAATATCTATTAATTTCATCTGCAATTCTATTTTTCATCACAATGTCTTACATATTATTTAGGAGGGTAAGGAGATGAATAAAAGCATATTTATAGTATTTATCATGTTATTAATTATTTTTCAATCCTATATTTCCATGGCTTCTCCAATATATGTAAATGTTACTGGCCCTACATACGTTGGAACAAACACAACAGAAACATATACAATATATGTAAATGGCTATTTTTATAAATATGGATACCATTTATTCCTTACAGGTGAGAATTTATCCGGGTTAAAGCAAGTAGAATATACAGGAATGTCTTCAAAGGGTGTATTTAAAGTAAACATAACGTTCCCTGCAACACCTCAGGTGGTTGAACTTGCAGTCATGGGAATAGGATATTATGAAAATTCATCAACACCATATACACAGATATATTATTATAAGATAAATGTTGTAAAATCGATACCTTTTACTGTAAGAATCTACAATCCATCATCTTTGATAATAAAGAATGTAACGTTGTCATATTACCTAAACGGTAATTTTATTGGAAATCAAACCGTATCATCGATAAACCCAGGCCAATATGAAAATATAACATACTACTATGTTGGAACATTAAACCAAGGTACGAATTCTTTGGTGGTTAAAATAAATTCATCGGTATTAAAGTTCTCAAATTATTCCAATGTTTATACAATGAATTTTTACTATGGAAGTCCACCAAATTATAGCTGGGCATGGTATTTATTTGCGGTCGTTGTAGTGATCGTAGTATTTTTAATATTGATGGCTGAATTTTCAAGGAGAAAACCAAGACCAAAGTGGAAAAAATAATTATTTTTTTCTCTTTTCTAAATTTATTGCCTCTTCCAATGTTATAATTCCCTTTATTACAAGTATTGCCAACTCCTTTGAAATTGTAATTTCATTGTTGCTTTGTATTCTACTAATCCTTTGTACATCTTTTATCTGACCAGCTTTTATTTTATTTTTTATATTATTTTTAATAAATTTTCCATTTTTTGTTGCAATCTTTTTCGCGGCCTCAATATTTCTATTCTTTATGGACGTTGTATTATCTTCATTTATAATTTCCACTTCATAATCCCTGTAAAGTGAATTTATAATGATATTCCTTCTGTGTATATCCCCGCCTCCAATTTTAATTAAAAATTTTAAGGGATTGTAATCTTTGTATATTTTATCTATAATACTTCTTACCTTGTTTGGAGATGTTATTTCAAAACCCTCTAGCATATACCCATCTCCCAACACAACAACTCCTGTTCTTGCCCCTGGGTCTATGCCAATTATTATTTCATCAAACCTCTCCTTACCATATAAATAGCTCATAGCCCTTCTTACAGCCCTCTCAGGATCATTTTCCCTGATTGTATTTTTAAATTCTTTGTCTGTATCTGTTATTACAACAGCTATATTTTTGCAGTCACTTTCATGAAGGTCAACAAAATCGAGATTTCTAAGCCTCAATTCCTTTAGAAGAATATAATAGTATTTAGGATTCTCAATAAATATCCCTATCTTCATCTCTCCACTCCCTTTCTAAATAGACAAGAATCATTGAGAGGGCAACCATCACATTTTGGATCTTTTTTACAGTATCTTTTACCCAATTCAACCAAAAGGGCATGAAATTCTTTTAGATTATCCAATTCCTTTAATGTATTCATTACTTGATTCTTTATTTCCTCTCTGTTAGAGGGAAGGCCTAACCTTTGGAATATCCTTATCGTATATGAATCTACAACAAAAATTTTTTTATCTAAAGCATATAATAAAATGCTTTCTGCAGTTTCATCGCCTATTCCTTTCAATGATATTAGATATTTATATAAATAATCCAGATCATATCTCATCATATTTTCCACATTTCCAAAGTCGATTAAAATTCTCTTGGAAATGTTTTTCAGCCTTTCCGCCTTCTGTTTGTAAAAACCGGAAGGTTTTATTAATTCATATAAATCTTTTAAATCAATTTCGCTAATTTTTTCAATATCCAGAAGACCCTTTTCTTTTAAATTTTTTATAGCCTTCTCTACATTTTTCCATGATGTATTCTGCGTTAAAATAGAACCAACAATTACCTCATATCTTGTCTCAGCAGGCCACCAATTCTGAGGGCCAAAATAATTTAAAAGGGTATAAAAGATTTTTTCAATTCTCTCACTTACTGTTGAGGAAATCATCTCTAATTTTTATTGGGTCTTTATCTGGAGGCACTATTAATGCCCAGAAATCCCTTGGGCCATTTGGGAACATTACAATGTTTCCTTCTTGACCGTTTATTGTTATTAAATGTGGATCTTTAAACCTTAATTCATCATATGCGGTAGCAGCACCACCATATACAGTTGCGCACATTATTGAAAATGTTTCTTTATCAACGTAATCAGGTAGCACACTTTCCTCTAATGTTCCATCCCTTTTAATTAAGCTTGCACCTATAATTCCTAAATTTTTTAATACATCTACATTTATCATATTACATCCCACTCAATGGTGAGTTAACACTAATGGTATTATTATTTAATTTAATAAAGTTTATGCTTTTACCTTTTATATAAAGTTGTAATATATACCTTATCGTTGGATATCACAAATGTATGTTCATGCTGTGATACCAACCCATGCCTCTTTTCTATCAAAATTCCGAATTTAACGACATTTTTAGAATTTTTTAATTTCTCCAATAAATTTTCTGGATTTGAAAAATCCCGGTATATCCATCTTACTGAAAATGGCAATGTTTTATATTTTTCATAAATTTCAGGAAATTCTTCTTCATTTTTAAGCATCATTATGTTACCGAATTTTCCCTCTTTTATGAAACCGGAACCGTCTGTAGCAAAAGGTTCTATTGCAAATGCCATATTATTTTTAACAATTTCATATTCACCACTTGGATAATTAGGAAAACTCAAGCCTGTATGAAGTGTATATTTATCCAACTGATGACCTGTTAAATTATAAATTGGTTTTAAATTAAAAAACATGATTGATTTTTCTATTATTCCTCCAATGTCATTTATTGAAATTCCGGGTCTAATATTTTTAGACACATTTTCTAAGGCGGATTTTGATGCGTTTAGTAATTTTTCATGGTTTTTACCAATGTCAATAGTTATTGCGGTATCTGCTATATAACCGTCTATGTGCACGCCCAAATCCAATTTTATTATATCCTTATTTTCAACTCTTCTATCATCGTTATATCCTGGTGTATAATGAGCAGCTTCATCATTTCTACTCAAGTTTACTGGAAACGCTGGATATCCACCTTTTGATATAATGAAATTTTCAATTTCCTCAGCTATATTTTCATATTTTTCCCCTATATTTATAATGCCTTTTCCAAATTCAATCGCCAAAGAGGCAATTTCACCGGCCTTTAAATATTTATCCAAAACATCTGTATCCATAATTTTCACTTTTAATAAATTGATGGGGCTGCCCGGATTTGAACCGGGGTCTCAGGCTCCCAAGGCCTGTAGGATACCAAGCTACCCCACAGCCCCTACACCTTTTCAATTATTATATAAGTTGATGTCCTTTCAATGCCTTTTATATTAATTAATTTTTTCAATTCCTCTTTTAGGTGTTCTTCATTCTTGGATATTATGTGTATCAATAAATCATTTTCGCCTAGAAGGGATTCAATGCTAAGTATCTGATCAAGCTTTTTAATCTCTTCAATAATTTCGTGGTACTTCATTTCTGAAAAGTTTACCCTAGCACATATTACAGCATGTACAGAGTAACCCAACTTCTTATAGTTCAAATTTACTGTATATCCCTCAATTATCCCCTCCTCTTCCAATTTTTTTATTCTATAATGTATGGTGGATTTTGAGGCATTTAATTCTTTACTCATCTCTTCTAGAGGCATTCTCCCATTCTTTTTAAGAAGCTCGATAATCTTCATGTCCGTTTCATCAAGTTCCATATAATCCCCCAAAATCGTAAAATGTTTATAAATATTTAATATTTTTGAAAAATTTTTAATGTTTTGTAACACCATATCAAACAATTACATTTAATAACGGAAATTTATATCTTTTCAATATGATTGAATTAAGCTTGTCAGAACTTGCAGAAGAGACAATTGTAGATTTTATTAGGAATTTTTCCAACGGTAAAAAGGTTGTAGTAGGTCTAAGTGGAGGTATAGACTCTTCTTTAGTTTTATATTTACTTGTAAAAGCGATTGGAAAAGAAAATGTGATAGGTGTACACCTACCTGAAAAAACGACAAATCCAAAAGATACTGAAGACGTTAAAAAAATAGCGTCTATTAACGGTATAGATTTAATAATAGAATATTTGGATGATTATATTCAACCATTTAAGAAGAATATAAAGGATATTAGAATTTTAGGAAACGTAAAAGCTAGACTAAGAATGGTATACTTATATTCAATCTCAAATAGCATAGGTGGTTTAGTATCAGGAACAAGCAACAAAAGCGAATTATTGACAGGATATTTCACAAAATATGGTGATGGTGCTGCCGATTTTTATCCTATAGGAGATCTATACAAAACACAGGTAAGATTATTTGCCAAAAAGATTGGTATACCAGAAGAAATAATAAATAAAATCCCCACCGCTGGCTTATGGGAAAACCAAACTGATGAAGGTGAACTTGGCATCTCTTACAACGATTTAGACAAAATTCTTTATGGAATTGAACAATTATATGATGACTTTAAAATACATGAGGAAACAAACATTCCTATTGAAAAAATAAAATATGTAAGAAATCTGGTAGATAAAAGCAAACATAAAAGGAATATATATATCCCTAAGATTGGAATAAGGACCGTAGGTTTAGACTGGAGAGAATGATCATTTCAATATCAATTTTGCATCAACAACAAAATATCCATCTTCATTGAATATTATTGGATTTAGGTCTAGTTGATCTACATTTTTTAGATCGCTTACTATTTGAGATACTTTTAATAACAAGCTTACAACATCTTCCTTTTTTAATTTGTAATTTCTAAATCCTTCGAATAATTTTTTGCCTTTAAGGTCATCAATCATTGAATAAGCATCCTTCTCACTGATAGGTATTAATCTAAATGAAACATCTTTGTATAATTCAACAAAAATACCGCCAATACCAAGCATTATTGTTTGTCCAAAATTTTTATCGTATGTTGAGCCTATAATTAATTCTATGCCAGGCTTAACCATCTTTTCTATAAGGAATTTGGAATTTGGAAATTTATTTTTCATTTCATTGAACTTTTCTTTTAGTTCTTCCATATTTTTTATGTTTATTACAACGCCCCCAACATCGCTCTTATGAAGAATATTTTTGTCAGATACTTTTAATACCACTGGAAACTCAATATCCAATCTTTCTGGTAAATCTTTAATTAACATACTATCTGGCACGTTAATCCCATATTTTTTTAACATTTGTTTTACATCATATTCTTCAACAATCTCCATATCAATCACCCAAATATTTGCCCCTTAAATATAATGCATACATAGATTTTACAGTTCTCTCTATGTCAGGATATGCCGGTATCTTTCTTTTTTCAGCTTCCACCAACATCCTTTTTCCAATTTTGGAACCCATTATCCCTACAACCATAGGTTTTCCTTTCATGTATTTTTCAAGAACATCAATTAAATCTATATCAATTTTTGCAGTTTGGTACAATGCATAAACAATAATTCCATCAACATTTTCATCTTCATTCAAATATTCCAAAACATGATCGTATTGTTCTGTGGAACCATCGGCAGTAAGATCGATTGGATTTTCTGCAGATCCAAATGGAACAATTGATTTTTTAATTTTATTTTTAGTTTCTTCTTTGAGTTTTGCCAATTTCAAACCAACTCCATTTACCTGGGAGGTTAAATAATCCGAGGTGACAACGCCAACTCCTCCTGCCGTAGTAACTACGGCAATTCTATCCCCCTTCAAAGGTTTTTGATATGCCAAGACTTTAGCGTAATCAAACAATTCGATTTCCGTATATGCCCTTATAATTCCCAACTGTTTAGTCATTCCATCAACTATGCTATCATTTGTTGCTATTGCACCGGTATGGAGAGATGCGGCTTTAGCACCGGCATCTGTTCTTCCACCTTTTAAAAGAACTATAGGTTTTATTTTTGAAGCTTCTTTTGCAAATTCAAAAAATTTTCTACCATCTTTGAATGTTTCCAAATAAAGTGCTATAGATTTAGTGTTTTCATCTTTCAAGAAATATTCCATCAATTCTATTTCACTCAAGTCAATTCTATTACCTATATTTATAAAACCAGATACCCCCAAGTTGTATTCAGATATAATATCCATGGTTAACAATCCCAATGCACCGCTTTGAGAAATAAAACCAATATTTCCATCTCCAGGGAGTGATGTTCTTTCAGGTAAGGTCAAAGCGGTACTAACATTAGACCTCGGGATATAAATTCCGACAGTATTTGGTCCAATTATCCTTGTATTTGTACCTTTTATTGCATTTATAAGTTCATCTTCAAGCTTCTTTCCTTCTTCACCTGTTTCAGAAAAACCTCCTGCAATTACTATAACAAAAGGTACATTTTTTATTACACATTCCTTAACTGCTTGAATTGATTGATTTGCTGATAAAGTGATCACAGCTATATCTATTTCATCATTAATATCCAATATAGACCTATATACCTTGAAATCCAAAATAGTATCTTCTTTCGGATTTATTGGATAAACTTTCCCATTATATCCCATGGCCTTTAGATTTTTTAAAACAACATTTCCAATCTTTTTTTCGTCTTTGGATGCCCCTATGACAGCAATTGATGATGGGTTAAAAAGCCTTTGAAACATTAAAAAATGTAATGCTTAGTACAAATTAAATTTTTTTATTCTATGTGATGAGTCAATTTTTTCAAAGCTTCTTCTTCCATAAAATTCAAAATGCCTGTAATTATGAGAATGTGTGGTGTTTTTCCCAAATTCTTATCAATTAAATTTTTTATTTTGCCTGAAAATACCTTCTGTTCTAAGGAACCTGCCTTAGAAATTACAGAAACAATAGTATTTTCATCTATAACATTTTCAGAATACATTTTTTCCATAGTTAGAAGAATATCCATTCCCATGTTAGCTGACATTTCTATTTCTTCCTTTAAATCCAAAAATGCAACTGTATGCAATCCACCATTCCTATTATATTTCAAATAATCGTAAACACTCTTGGGATAATAATTATATTCTGGAAATGGAATGGATATAGATCTCCCAAACTTATAATTTTGTAATCCCGTAAGTGATGGTATTACACATAATATTGAAATTCCATTCACTATTTTATATTCTATTTTTTTTCCTATTAGTTCCAATATTAATGATATGTGTGTTGTAGCGATTATAGGATCGCCAGGCATTATCAATGAAACGTTTTTTTCTTTTGATCTTTCAATTAGAAAATTTCCTTCCACATCCGATCTTTTTAATATAATTATATTTTTACCTATCATTTTTTCCAAATCTTCAACATTTGCATCCATAAATCTTGATGTATATTCCTCAAGGTATATTTCATCAGAATTTTTTAATGTTTCAAGAGCATCAAGTGTGATATGTTTAATCGGATTTAGACCAAGACCCACCAATGATAACATGAAAATAAAAATGAACTAAAAATATTAAAAATTTAAATAAACATTTTAAATTACATCCCTATGGTATCCTCTGTTGTAAAGTCGGTATCCCCCTCGGCCACAATATCATTATTAAATAAAGAAAATGTTTTAAAAGCTGCAGGTAAAAAGGTTATATCATTTTCATTGGGTGAACCAGATTTTAACACTCCCATTAAAATTCTTGAATATGCAAATGAAAAGATGATGGAAGGATATACACATTATACACAAAGCGCTGGAATTCCAGAATTAAGAAGAAAAATAGCAGAAAAATTTTCAATTGAAAAGAATGTAAAAATAAGTGAAAAAAATGTTTTGGTAACTCCAACAAAATTTGCATTATATGCATCATATTTAACGTTGTTAGACCCTGGTGACGAAGTTTTAATACCAGATCCAGGATGGGTATCTTATGTAGAAATGGCCCATTTAGTTGGAGCAAGACCAATATATTACAAATTGGATGAAAATAAGGATTATTCTTTGGATCAGGAGGATATAAAAAGTAAGATAAATGAAAAGACTAAGGCAATAGTAATCAACACCCCGCACAACCCAACCGGTAGCGTTTTAAATAATGATGATCTAAATTTTTTGAGGGATATCTCAAAAGATAAAAAAATATTCATTATAAGTGATGAAATATATGAAAAATTGGTATTCGAAGGAAATCACCAATCAATTTTGAACGATATTTCATTACTTGAAAATTTAATAATCGTCTCAGGTTTTTCAAAATCACATGCAATGACGGGATTAAGAATTGGTTACTTAATTTCAAATGAAGAAATTGTTAAGTATGTTGACAAGATTCAACAGCACACGTTGACATGTGCTGCAACATATTCACAATATGCAGCATTAAAGGCCTTAGATGATGATCAAAGTCCAGAAAACATGAGAATGGAATATAAAAAGAGGAGAGATATATTATATGAAGGTTTAAAAGATATTCCAGCATTTAATGTAAAACCTCCAAAGGCAACATTTTACATGTATCCTGAAATAAATTATAAAGGCATGGACTCAATGGAATTTTCAGATTATCTTTTGGAAAAACTTTATATAAGTGTAGTTCCAGGAATTGCATTTGGTCCCTCTGGCAAATATAGGATCAGAATATCATTTTCAACCGGGATTGAAAATATTTTGGAGGGTATTGAAAGGTTAAAAAATCTTAAATAAAATTTTATTTTATTATATTTAGGGCCCGTGGTCTAGCTGGTTATGACGTCGCTCTCACACAGCGAAGATCACCGGTTCGAATCCGGTCGGGCCCATTCTCCTTTTGGTCAGTAATGGTATTTTTTATTCTTTTTAGGATATTTGGTATTTTAATTTTTAGTCTTTTTTTAGTTTGTTGAGTAATTATTTTTATCATAAATACCCTTATTTCTCTCATTTTTAGACCTTTTTCACATTTTATGGATATTTCATTGCTCCATATACATTCATCTCA